>RCNC010000034.1_pt1 | contig 63085 bp, 59 predicted proteins | sample 2041301 | NCBI WGS metagenome assembly RCNC01 (sample SAMN09708231, study PRJNA481090) | Marine sediment metagenome, whole genome shotgun sequencing project. | biome: marine sediment; feature: ocean; material: sediment; isolation source: Sewage treatment plant 13A marine sediment (STP13A) ...
TTGAATCCCGTGTCTATGCCGAAGATTCGGCGCGCAACTTTCTACCCTCTGTTGGTCGCCTGGTCTATTATCGACCGCCGACTGAGGATGAGCACGTGCGCGTGGACACCGGCGTATATGAGGGCGGGGAAGTGTCCATGTATTACGACCCGATGATCGCCAAGTTGGTCACCCATGGCGCGGACCGGGAAGAGGCGATCAAGCATATGCGCTCAGCACTCGATCGATTCCTGATCCGGGGCGTCTCCCATAACATGAGCTTTCTGTCAGCACTGATGGTGAATCCACGGTTCGTTTCCGGGGACATGAGTACCAACCTGATCGGTGATGAATACCCGGATGGTTTCCAACCGACGGATTTGTCTCATCAGGACCCCTCGATTTTCATCTCTGTTGCAGCCTCCATGATGCGTGGCTATCGTGATCGTGCCGCCCAGATCTATGGTCAACTCGATGGACATAATCGTCGTGTACCTGATGACTGGGTGATAGTGATGAACAATGAGCAGCACCCCGTCTCAGTGATCCCTGTGCAGGGTGGTCACGACGTGGAATACAACGGTCATACGCATGCCGTACGCAGCAAATGGGAATTTGGACAAGCCATTTTCAGTGGCACGATCGATGCTGAGCAGGTTTTCATCCAGGTGCAGCGAGAGAATCAGACCTACCGCCTTTTACATGGTGGTTCCCAGGTTGATGTCAATATTGTCACGCCACAGGTGGCGGAGCTTCTGAAACATATGCCGGTGAAGTCACCGCCTGATTTGAGCAAGTTCTTGCTTTCACCCATGCCAGGTCTTTTAGTCTCGTTAGCAGTAAAAGAAGGTGATGTGATTGACGCAGGCCAGGAATTGGCGGTGCTTGAAGCTATGAAAATGGAGAATACTCTACTTGCTGAACGCGATGGTAAGGTGGCGAAGATTCACTATGCGGTAGGTGCCAACCTTGCCGTAGACGATATCATCCTGGAATTAGAGTAAGAGCAAAGGTGTCATCAGGCCAAACATCAGATTTGGAAAAGAGCAACACTGCGCTGGCGGATGGTGTACTAAAAGGCAACCGCCGGGCATTGGCTCAGGCCATCACCCTGATAGAGTCAACCCGCTTTGATCACCGTGATGCTGCAAACGATCTGCTGCAGCAATTGACACCACACTCAGGTCACGCAATACGGCTGGGTATCTCGGGTGTGCCAGGTGTCGGCAAGTCAACATTTGTTGAGGCGCTGGGTAATCATGTCATTGATCAGAGTCACCGTGTCGCCGTTCTCACTGTCGACCCTTCTTCAGCAATAAGTGGTGGCTCCATCCTGGGTGATAAAACCCGCATGGAGTTATTGTCGAGACGTCCCGAGGCTTACATCCGGCCATCACCTGCCGGCAAAACACTCGGTGGTGTAACGCGGCGTACACGCGAGGCAATGATTCTCTGCGAAGCAGCCGGATATGATGTGGTTTTTGTCGAGACGGTCGGTGTCGGGCAGTCCGAGACCAAGGTTGCAGATATGACAGATATGTTTGTATTACTGCAGTTGCCAGGTGGGGGTGATGAGCTCCAGGGCATCAAGCGCGGCATCATGGAGTTGGCCGATCTGATCCTCATTAATAAGGCCGATGATGAAATGCGAGCGCTGGCCGGCAGATCGGCTGCTGAGTATCGTAACGCGCTACGCCTGCTCCATCCGCGTTCGCTGAACTGGAAGGTCGAGGTACAGACCTGTTCGGCCAGGGATGGCGTCGGTATTGCCAAGGCCTGGGACGTCGTGTTAAAACACCGCGCTATTCTTGAATCCAGTGGTCAGTTGATGGACCGTCGTGCCGCTCAAGCGCGTGACTGGTTGTGGTCTGAGGTGAGTGACAGCCTGATTGTTGCCTTACAGAATGATGCAGAGGTGCGCAAACATATCCCGGCACTCGAAACGGCCGCCAGTGATGGTCGTATCCCACCAACGTCCGCTGCAGAACAACTGCTGGATATCTTCCTTAAACGAAATCAACGGCAGGACTAATAAATATTTCCGGAGACAGCTATGAGCGATCGACCATTCAAAGTACTGGGTATTCAGCAGATCGCGGTGGGTGGTCTGGATAAACAACGATTGCGTACTTTATGGGTGGATACTCTTGGTCTCCAATTGTGTGGTAACTATAAGAGTGTGTCTGAAAATGTCGATGAGGATATTGCGGTCGCAGGCTCCGGGCCTCTCAAGGTCGAAGTTGATCTGATGCAACCGCTGGATCCTGACAAGAAACCCAGTGTGCAGAGTCCACCACTGAATCATGTGGGCTTGTGGATCGATGACCTACCTGCAGCGGTGACATGGTTACAGGAAAATGGTGTGCGTTTTACACCCGGCGGTATCCGTAAGGGGGCCTCCGGTTTTGACATCTGCTTCATCCATCCGAAAGCCAGTGAAGCATCACCCATTGGCGGGGAGGGTGTGTTGATCGAATTGGTGCAGGCACCACCCGAAGTAATAGAAGCCTTTTCACGCCTGAGTTGAGACGTCGCTGATCAGATGAGGGTGGGTTTACTATACCGGTCGCGACATGGCCCTTGCTCACCAGGGTATGGGGATCACCGAAGCGGATTGGACACGTTTCATCGAGATCGTGACAAGTGTTGCCGGTGAGCTTGGTGTAGGCCCAACTGAAGGTGGCGAAGTCATGGAGTTCTTAAACAGCCTCAAGGCCGATATCGTCACAGCCTAACGGTGACCCGAAGTAACCAGGGCCTATTCGTGCGTTGGTTGTTTCTGTGTTGATGAAGGGCGGGAGTTCTCCCAAACGGAAAACTCCTGCCGCGTTGGACTTCGCTGAGTTTACTGCAGTAAGTGAATATTTTTTTCAGCCGAAATCTTTCGAAGTTGTTCCGGCCAGACCGTCACACTCACTTCACCGATGTGCGCCTTCTTCAGCAACAGCATGTAAACACGTGACTGCCCGATGCCACCACCGATACTCAACGGAATTTCGTCGTTCAGAATCGCCTGGTGATAAGGTTGGTCAAGCAGATCCAACTGATTACTTATCTCAAGTTGCTTACGTAGCGTGTCCTTGGTCACCCTGACACCCATGGATGTCAGTTCATGACGTCGTTGGGTAACCGGGTTCCAGACCAGGATGTCACCGTTCAGACCATGCATGGGCCGACCGTCTTTTGACAATGTTTCTGTCATCCAGTCGTCGTAATCAGCGGCACGCATCTCGTGCGGGTAACCATCGGCCAACGGCCAGCCAATGCCATAAATAAAACAGGCTGGATATTCCTGGATCAGTTTGGTTTCGCGTTGCTTGCGGGGCAGTTCCGGATACATTTCCAGTATTTCTTCAGCATGTATGAAAGTCAGTTCTTCTGGCAGGCTGGGATACCTGGGATCGATGAGTTGCGGGAACATTTCCTGGGCGAATAATTCCGCACCCTTGATGACTTTCCAGATGCTCCTGACGGTGTCCGTCAGGTAATTAAGGTTGCGCTGGTCGTCGGAGATGGCTTTTTCCCAGTCCCATTGGTCGACATAAGCACTGTGATCATGGTCGAGGAAGTAGTCCTTGCGAACCGCTCTCATATCAGTATTGATACCTTCACCAATCTCGCAGCCGAATGCCTTTAACGCCATCCGTTTCCACTTGGTCGCTGCCTGTACAACCTGTGCATCGATGCGTTTCTCCAGACCCAGTCCGCATGGGAACTCGACCGGGGTACGTGAACCGTCGCGATCCAGCATATCGTTGACACCGCTGTTGCGGTCCACGATAAGCGGTACCTGAACCATGGTCAGACCCAGTTCTTTGGCAAGGTTGTCCTCGATGTATTGCTTCACACCATAGAGAGCCTTCATGGTTTCCATGGGGGTTAACAACGAATCATAATTTTGCGGCAGAGCAGCTGCGACTTCTTCGTAGGTTCCAATACCGGGACCGGCGAGGTCAGCTTGTTTATCTAGCATGGAATGTACTCCTGTTGTTGGTTCTGTGGAACTTTCGTGAACTGTCAATCAGAAAGAATCAGTATGCCAGTACTTATCAAAAGAGAAATTGATAAAGGTCATTAATCTCTGTTTTTTATGGTGTTCTGTCAGTGTTTTCTAATCTGAAATAGCAAGTAAAGCTCAGTAATTTTGCTGTTTCTTGAATACATGTTTCAGCCGTTGAATAAAAACATTGGCATTGAGCCGGAAAGTGTGAAGAATTGAGGGCTGCCGAGGATATTTGGTTTCATTCGACCGGGAAGACCGCCTATGAGATTTGTTGAAAGGTTGAAAGAATTTGGCCCTGGTGCATTGGTTGCGGCGGCCTTTATCGGGCCGGGTACCGTCACTACCGCGACACTTGCAGGCGCGAACTATGGTTATGCGCTGCTGTGGGCGCTGGTCTTTGCAACACTGGCTACTATTATATTGCAGGAAATGGCTGCACGCTTTGGCACCATTACCCAGATGGGTCTGGGTCAGGCTCTGAGGCAAAGACTCGCGACATCCATATGGCGTTGGCCAATGTTCGCTCTGATCATGGTAGCCCTCTATCTCGGCAACGCCGCTTACCAGGCAGGCAACCTGTCAGGTGCTGCGCTGGGTATCGAAGCGGTTATTGGAACAGGGGAGCACACATTTCGCCTGGCGGTTCTTTTTATAGCGGGCATTGCCGGATATATTTTGTGGCGTGGAAGCTATAAACAAATTGAAAAAGTTCTCATCGCTTTAGTTCTTTTTATGGGCCTTGCCTTTATTGCGACCTTTATTGTTGTTCAGCCCAACTTGACGGAAATGACCCGTGGGCTTTTTGTTCCGAGTATTCCGGATGGCAGTCTGTTAACGGTTGTCGCTCTTATTGGAACAACGGTGGTGCCGTATAACCTGTTTCTTCATGCTTCAGCGGCAAAATCCAAATGGGTGGGAAAGGAAGATCTGCCAGCCGCGCGCACGGATACCATCGTGGCCATTGGTCTGGGTGGTTTGATTACTGTTTTTATCGTTTCTACTGCTGCCGCGAGTATGTTCGCGCGGGGTTTGAGTGTCTCCAACGCGGGCGATATGGCCTTACAGTTTGAGCCTCTTTTTGGTTCGTTTTCGCGCTATCTGATGGGTCTTGGTTTCTTTGCGGCAGGTCTCAGCAGCTCCATTACAGCTCCCCTGGCTACCGCTTATGCCATATCGGAAATAACAGGTCTTGAAGGTGGCGTGACGGACCCTAAGTTTCGTGCCATCGGTATCAGTGTTCTGATATTCGGGATGATCGTGGCGATGACCGGCATCAAGCCCATCACCATCATCCTCGGTGCACAGTTTGCCAATGGATTATTGTTACCCATCATTGCCGCGTTTCTGCTTTTTGCCATGAACCAAAAGGCCATCCTCGGTGAGTATGCCAATGGTTGGAAGGCAAATCTCGCAGGTGCAACAGTGCTTGTCGTTACGCTGGGTCTGGGTCTTCGCATGGTCGCCAGGTCGCTGGGTCTGCTTTAGTCACAGTGTAGTGTCAACCCTATAACGTACTCGCTGATCCTACGTTATAGGGTTGACACTACACTATCACCAAGGTAAATATTATGTGGGAAATATGGGTTGATCGTGGTGGAACCTTTACCGATATTGTTGCGAAACAACCGGACGGCCGTTTAGTCAGTCATAAATTGCTTTCTGAAAACCCCGAACGATATAAAGACGCTGCTGTTCAGGGTATACGGGATGTACTTGGGTTGAAGCCGGAAGCAGCCATAGCTCCCAATACCATTAAGCACGTCAAGATGGGTACGACAGTGGCAACCAATGCACTGTTGGAACGCAAAGGTGATCGAACCCTGTTCGTAACCACAAATGGTTTCGCCGATGCACTCCGTATTGGCTATCAAAACCGCCCACGCCTCTTTGATCGCGAAATCGTGTTGCCGGAATTATTATATGAAAAAGTCATAGAAGTTGATGAGCGTGTCAGTGCCAGTGGTGAAATTCTCATTCCTCTGAACAAAGAGAAGCTCATGCGTGAGCTCCAAGCGGTATACGACACCGGTATCAGGGCAGTGGCCATTGCCTTTGTCCACGGCTATCGATTCAATGAACACGAGCTAATGGCCGGTAGTATTTGCAGGCAAATCGGTTTTACCCAGATCTCACTCAGTCACAAAGTCAGCCCTTTGATCAAGCTGGTCTCACGGGGTGATACAACCGTGGTTGATGCCTATTTGTCACCCATTCTGCGACGCTATGTACAACAGGTAGCAGATGAGTTGGGGATTGAAGACGGTGTAAAAAATGCGCAATCCCCGCAGTTGATGTTCATGCAATCGAACGGTGGTCTGACCGACGCGCGTCTTTTCCAGGGAAAGGATGCGATATTTTCAGGGCCCGCCGGTGGCGTTGTGGGCATGACCCGCACGGCGGCGATGAGTGGTTTTCACAAGCTGATCGGCTTCGACATGGGCGGCACATCTACCGATGTCACCCATTACGATGGAGAGTACGAGCGCAGCTTTGAAACCGTGGTGGCCGGTGTGCGTATGCGTGCACCGATGATGAATATTCACACGGTTGCGGCCGGTGGCGGTTCCATTCTCCAGTTTGACGGTTCCCGCTTTCGGGTGGGTCCGGAATCCGCCGGGGCAAATCCCGGGCCGGCCTGTTACCGCCGCGGTGGCCCTTTGGCCGTCACCGATTGCAATGTCATGCTGGGGAAAATACAGCCGGGCTATTTCCCTGCTATTTTCGGTGCGGATGCCAATCAACCACTGGATCGTGAAGTGGTTCAGCAAAAGTTTTCCGGAATGGCAGAGCAGGTCTCCGCATCACAGGGCTGGAAAGTTGCCGCCGAAGATGTCGCAGAAGGTTTTTTGCGTATCGCCGTGGAAAACATGGCGAATGCGATCAAGAAAATTTCCGTCCAGCGTGGTTATGATGTTACTGAATACACCCTCAATTGCTTTGGCGGCGCAGGTGGACAACATGCCTGCCTGGTCGCTGATACGCTGGGTATGGAGCGTATCTTCCTGCATCCGTTTTCCGGTGTTCTTTCCGCTTATGGAATGGGTCTTGCCGAGGTCCGCGCGTTACGCGAAATCCAGTTGGGATTCAGGTTTAACCCGGAAAATGTCGAGAACAAACTGGCTGAGTACTGTCATCCACTGGTTGAAGACACCCGTAAGGAAGTAGAAATACAAGGCGTATCGGGTGAGTTCATTTCCATTGTTACAAAAGTTCATGTGCGTTATGAAGGTACCGATACCAGTTTGCTGATTGATGCGGGATCTGCCTTCCGGATGCTTAAGGATTTTGAGAAAGCACATCGTCAACGTTTTGGTTTTGTCTCTGAAGAACATGCCATTGTCATAGAGGCTGCCTCGGTTGAGGCCATTGGTGTAACTGAATCAGTGGTCGATCCTGAGATGGAAGCGCCAGTGGAGCAAACCCAAGCTGCCCCACGGTGCACGGTACACATGTACAGCGCGGGAAAATGGCACGAAACACCGCTCTATCAACGTGATGATCTGCACATCGGTCAAAACGTCGATGGACCAGCCATGATCATTGAGCCTACCGGCACCATTGTTCTCGAGCCAGGTTGGCGTGGCGCACTTAATAAACGCGGTCACCTTGTCCTGGATCGATACATCGCGCGTGAAACTACTGAGGCCATCGGTACCCATGCCGACCCGGTCATGCTCGAGGTTTTCAACAACCTGTTTATGTCAATTGCCGAGCAGATGGGGGCCACCCTGTGTAACACAGCCTATTCTGTCAATATCAAGGAGAGACTGGATTTCTCCTGTGCAATATTTGATGCAAAGGGTGATCTTGTGGCCAATGCACCCCATGTGCCGGTACATCTCGGTTCAATGGGAGAGTCCGTCAAAAGTATCATCAATGCCAATCAGGGTACGATCAAACGCGGAAATGTTTACGCCCTGAACGACCCGTACAACGGCGGTACCCATCTACCGGATGTGACTTTGATTACACCGGTGTTTGATGAAAATTCCGAAAAGATCCTGTTTTTCGCAGGCTCCCGTGGTCACCATGCAGATATCGGTGGCAGAACACCTGGTTCATCTCCTCCGGACAGTACATGTATAGAGGACGAAGGTGTGCTGATCGATAATTTTCTGCTGGTGGAAAACGGCTTTTTCAGGGAAAAGCAAGTGCGGGAATTGCTCGCTTCGGGTAAATATCCGTGCCGCAATGTCAATCAGAACCTGGCTGACCTGTCAGCACAGATAGCGGCCAATAAAACCGGCGTGGTCGAACTGCAAAAAATGGTCGCCCACTACGGTTTTGAAGTCGTTAGAGCCTACATGAAACATGTGCAGGACAATGCTGAAGAATCCGTCCGGCGTGTCATCGACGTACTGAAGGATTCCGAATTCCAATACGCTTTCGATGACGGTAGTCTTATCAAGGTGAAAATTACCGTTAACAAGAAGGATCGGCAAGCAACAGTAGATTTTACCGGCACCTCGGGACAAAACCCGGCCAACTACAATGCACCCGTGGCTGTTTGCAAGGCCGCGGTACTATACGTGTTTCGAACACTTGTGGATGATGAGATTCCATTGAATGAGGGCTGTCTTAAACCACTCAAGTTGATCCTGCCCGAGCGCTCAATGATCAATCCTGAGTATCCGGCCGCAGTGATCGCCGGCAATACGGAGGTTTCGCAGGGCATTACCAATGCACTCTTTGGTGCCCTGGGTATATTGGCGGCTTCCCAGGGTACGATGAATAACTTTATCTATGGTGATGACAAATATCAGAACTATGAAACCATTTGTGGTGGCACAGGAGCCGGTCCGGACCACCATGGCACCAGCGCGGTTCAGAGTCATATGACTAACACCCGTATGACCGATCCGGAAGTGCTGGAGTTACGTTACCCGGTGCGTATCGAGGAGTTCTCAATTCGCCAGAATTCTGGTGGTTACGGCAAATATCAGGGTGGCAATGGCGTGGTACGGAAAGTCCGCTTCCTTGCCCCCATGACCGTCACTACGCTGTCTTCCCACCGCGTTGTTCCGCCATTCGGGTTGGCAGGTGCTGATCCCGGAGAATGCGGTAAGAATTTCGTTATTCGAGCCAATGGGGAGATATCGAAACTGCACGGCAACGATGAGACCGAGGTTAAACCGGGTGATACTTTTGTCATGGAAACACCTGGCGGTGGCGGCTTCGGTGCTAAATAGGGGTAACGCATTACGCCTTTTATAAAGCGGCACCTATCTGACCCAAGTCAAAATCTACGGGTTTGGATTTCGGTTACAATGAGTTTGATTAATCCAGATATTGCTGGGAAGTCTTTGCGACTGTTTTAGTGGCATCCAAAATCACCTTTTAAGGAGCGTTCTTAGATGAAACAAGCTGTAAGAGTGGCGATCACCGGTGCGGCCGGTCAGATCGGTTATCAAATGTGCTTCAGAATTGCAGCGGGCGACATGCTGGGACCAGACCAGCCTGTTATTCTGCAGTTACTGGAAATTACCCCCGCACTGAGCGCCCTTGAAGGGGTCGTGATGGAACTGAAAGATTCTGCATTCCCGTTGTTGCAGGGTGTTGAATTTACCGATGACGTAAACGTGGCATTCAAAGACACGGACTACGCGTTGCTGGTTGGCGCGCGACCACGTGGTCCAGGTATGGAACGTGGTGACTTGCTAACAGCGAATGGAAAGATATTCGGACCGCAAGGCGCGGCCATGAATGCACACTCCAGTCGTGACATCAAGGTTCTGGTCGTGGGTAACCCCGCCAATACCAATGCCCTGATTGCCAAGGCCAGCGCACCGGATCTGAATCCCCGCAATTTCACCGCCATGACCCGTCTGGATCACAACCGGGCGATGGCACAACTGGCTGAAAAGACCGGAATCCACCACCGCCAGGTCCGCAAAATGCTGATCTGGGGTAATCACTCCGCGACCCAGTACCCGGATATCAGCTTTGCCGAGGCCGATGGTCAAAAAGCGACAGACCTTGTAGCCCAGGATTGGTACCGCGAAGTATTCATTCCCACCGTACAGCAACGTGGTGCGGCCATTATCAAGGCACGTGGAGCTTCCAGTGCCGCGTCCGCCGCATCGTCAGCGATCGATCATATGCGCAGTTGGGCACATGGTACCGCAGACGGTGATTGGGTATCGATGGCTGTACCTTCTGATGGTAGCTATGGCATCAAACCCGGTATCGTTTATTCTTTCCCGTGTGTGTGTCGTGATGGTGATTACCAGATCGTACAGGGTCTGGAAATTGACGAATTCAGCCGTGCCCGTATGGATGCCACAGAAGCTGAATTGCGGGAAGAAAGAACCGCGATTGAAGATTTACTGGTCTGAAGGTCTTTGATTCGATAAGCGGAAATCCGCACTGCACGTTGTTACTTTTGAAAGAAAGCGGCTTTTTAGCCGCTTTCTTTATTTGTCCTTCAGACGTTTGAGTGGCACCAGCAAGTTGGAGGTTTCTAGCGTTTCATAAAGTTGAAAAACTCTTCATTGCTCTTCGTGGCTTTCAACTTATCCAGCATGAATTCGATCGCCTGGACTTCATCCATCGGGTGCAGCAGTTTGCGCAGAATCCAGACTTTTTGCAGCAGGCCCTGGTCAATCATCAGTTCTTCGCGACGGGTGCCGGATTTATTGATGTCAATGGCCGGATAAACACGTTTCTCTGCAATTCTCCGTGCCAGGTGAACTTCCATGTTGCCAGTGCCCTTGAACTCCTCGTAGATGACTTCATCCATCTTGGAGCCAGTGTCTACCAGGGCCGTGGCAATAATGGTCAGGGAGCCACCTTCAGTTACGTTCCTGGCCGCTCCAAAGAACCGTTTCGGTCTTTGCAGTGCATTGGCGTCGACGCCACCGGTCAAAACCTTGCCGGAAGAAGGTGCCACGGTGTTGTAAGCACGGGCAAGGCGGGTAATTGAATCCAGCAAAATAACCACATCGTGCTTATGTTCAACCAGCCTTTTTGCCCTTTCAATCACCATCTCAGCAACCTGCACATGACGTGAGGCGGGTTCGTCAAAGGTACTGGAAACGACCTCTGCATCAACAGAACGCTTCATTTCAGTCACTTCTTCCGGTCGCTCATCGACCAGAAGGATGATCATTTTGCAGTCCCTGTGATTGGCCCGGATGCTGCTGGCGATATTTTGCAGCATGATCGTTTTACCGGCTTTCGGTGGTGATACGACCAATCCTCTCTGACCAAAACCGATCGGTGAGATGAGGTCAATGATGCGGGAAGTTATGTCTTCAGTGCTGCCAGTTCCTCTTTCCAGTCTGGCTTGTCTTGTCGGAAATTCAGCCGTGAGATTTTCAAACAGAATCTTGCTTTTGGCAGCATCCGGTGATTCGTAGTTAATTTCTTCTACTTTCAATAAAGCAAAATACCGTTCACTCTCTTTGGGTGGGCGGATTTTACCCGCCAGCATGTCACCGGTACGCAGGGCGAATCGCCTGATCTGGCTCGGTGAGACATAGATATCGTCAGGACCCGCCAGGTAGGAACAGTCAGCAGATCTCAGGAATCCGAAACCATCCTGCAGAATTTCCAGAACACCTACGCCATAAATGCTTTCGCCATTTTTTGCGTGTGCTTTCAATATGGAGAAAATGATATCCTGCTTACGTGAACGGGCAACGCCGTCAAGCCCCATTTCGTTGGCCAATGCCTGTAGTTCAACAATGGATTTTTGCTTTAGCTCTGATAGATTCATGTTGTGTGCTTTATTGGTGACGGGTGTATACCCTGGGATGAATTAAGTATTTTTGAGTGGATCAATATGATCAGGTTATTGTCAGGATTGTGCGGTTTTCCACATGCTTGAACGCGAATTGTTTTTCACCTGACCCCAGAATCGTGTACTGGTCCTGGAATTAAAGTGAGATCGGTATTCAGACCGGGTGGGAAACCCGCTACAGATGGCGCAAAATTATCATGTTCGCTGTTCCGCGTCCAGCGAATTAGTAAAAAACTGAAAAACCCGGCCATTGTTTACAACGACCGGGTTGTTCGATATCAGATGTTTTCATCCACAAATGAGGTCAACATGCCTTTGGATACGGCACCAACCTTGGTTGCCTGTACCTGGCCATCCTTGAAAATCATCATGGTTGGGATGCCGCGGATGTTGTAATTCATCGGTGTTTGACGATTGGAGTCAATATCCATTTTCACAACGGTCAGTTTCCCCTCGTACTCGTCGGCGAGTTCGTTGATCAACGGTGCAATCATCTTGCACGGTCCACACCACTCAGCCCAATAGTCGATCAGGACAGGGCCATCTGCATTCAGAACTTTCTGTTCAAAGTCACTATCGGTGACGTGAATAATCTTTTCGCTCAATGTCTTTCTCCAATGATTTGCGTTATATCCGGACTGGTTTAAGGATGTCAGCGCGGTTAATATGCCATATTCGGATTGCTGCTAACTGAACGCTCGATAAATAGGGCGGGGCAGAAACCGGAATCAAGGGCTATCAATATAATTACCTGAGTGACAATTTCAAGGTGATTGTGCTGAATTTCAAGTCCATCTGCAAAAAATAAATGAACCCGCCGGGAAATATGATCCGAATATGAGCGAAAATAAAATATCCAATCCGCTAACCGATGTATCGTTTTCAAGTCTTGACTTGCATCCGAAAATTCTGAGTGGTCTTGAGCGTGCAGAATTTGTGCACTGCACACCTATCCAGTCCATGACCCTCCCGCCAGCGCTAGAGGGGGATGATGTCGCCGGCCAGGCACAAACCGGGACCGGTAAGACAGCGGCATTCCTGCTGGTGATCTTTAATCAGCTATTAAAACAGAAATCTGATCAATTTGGGAATAATCCACGTTCTTTGATTGTAGCACCCACACGTGAACTGGCGATCCAGATTCATCGGGACGCCTTATCATTGGGGGCAGATACCGGGCTCAAGTTTGGCCTGGCCTACGGTGGTGTCGATTATGAAAAACAACGTAAGGCACTGCAAGATGGCGTAGATGTCCTGATTGGTACACCTGGCAGATTGATCGATTATCTGAAGCAGAAAGTCTATAACCTCAAACACACTGAAGTAGTCGTTCTGGATGAAGCCGATCGCATGTTTGACCTGGGATTTATCGATGACATCCGTTTCCTTCTGCGCAGAATGCCGCCACCGGAAAAACGCCAGTCCATGTTGTTCTCAGCGACTTTATCGCACCGGGTAATGGAGTTGGCCTACGAACATATGAATAGTCCGGAGACCTTGAAGGTTGAAGCGGAAAGCGTCACCGCAGATCATGTTGAGCAAAAGGTCTATTACCCCGCCAATGATGAAAAGTTACCATTGCTGATTGGTTTAATGAGGGCTCTTGAAGCCCATCACAGCATGGTGTTCACCAATACGAGGGCAGCCGCGGACCGGGTAGGACGCACATTGAATGCCAACGGGATATCCGCCGCCGTCATTTCCGGGCGGGTCCGCCAGGAGCAAAGGCAAAAGTTGTTAAAGCGTTTCCATGATGGTGATATTCCGGTACTGGTGGCGACCGACGTTGCGGCAAGAGGTTTACATATTCCTGACGTGACCCACGTGTTTAACTTCGATCTACCGCAGGATGCACCCGATTATGTGCATCGGATAGGCCGTACGGCCCGGCTGGGCGCAAAAGGTGATGCCATCAGCTTCGCCTGCGAAGATTATGCTTTTCATTTGCCGGAAATTGAGGAATTTATCGGATATTCAATTGAGACAGCCTCTGCCGGTGCTGAATTATTGGCCGACATCACGATACCACCACCACCCAAACGTACCCAGCAGCACAGGTCTTCGGGCAAACGCGGTGCTCCAGGTCGGCACAATAAAGGCCGTGGCCGCAAACGTTAAAACCTGTTGGGTGATCAGATCGTAGTCGCAGATGATTAAATTCGAACGGGTCAGCAAGCTCTATCCGGGTGGAAGCCGCGCACTGGCTGATGTCAGTTTTACGATTGAGCGTGGCAGCATGGTCTTTCTGACCGGTCACTCCGGTGCCGGGAAAAGCACCCTGTTACGACTGGTCATGATGCTGGAACGGGCAAGTCGTGGGCAGGTGATTGTCAATGATCATAATTTGAGTCAATCCCCTGACAGATTGGCGCCAATCGTACGGCGCAACACGGGTATGATTTTTCAGGACCATAAACTGCTCAAGGACAAGACGGTGGCCGACAATGTGGCGCTGCCGTTGATGATTGCCGGATTAAAGTATTCCGATATACGTAAACGGGTGCGTGGGGCGCTGGACAAGGTTGGTTTGCTGGATAAGGAGAAAGCCTGGCCGTTGACTTTGTCAGGTGGAGAACAGCAACGCGTAGGTATTGCCCGGGCTATCGTATCCATGCCGCCTTTATTGCTGGCTGATGAACCAACTGGCAATCTCGATCCAAACCTGTCGCGTGAGTTGTTTGGTCTGTTTGAGAAAATCTCTGAACAGGGCGCAACCGTTTTGATCGCAAGCCATGACCTTGACCTGATCAGGCGGACAGGTAAAAGGGTGTTGGTACTATCCGCCGGCCGGCTTGCTGACGACATTCCTGCGAGTGACGGGTCGTGAGTTCTAACCAGTGGCTCAGACAATTACGACGTAAAAACCGTGCCTGGGTACGCCGACATAGTTATAGCTTCTTTTCAAGCCTCGGTGTTTTGCTGCAGCACAGGGTCGGTACCCTGATGACCGTTCTGGTCCTTGGAATAGCCATGTTTTTGCCGCTGGGTCTGTATATGACCCTGAATAATCTTGAGGGCATGGATTTGCGGCAGGATGAATGGAGTGCAGTAACGGTCTTTTTTAAATCCGGCACAAGACAGGCGAAAGTAGAATGGTTGGCAGACGAACTGGAGAAAAAATTCGATCCGAAAGTTATAACAATCATCAGTCCGGCTGAGGGAATGGCAGAATTTCGAGAGGCCTCGGGGTTTGGTAAATCACTGGATATGCTGGATGAAAATCCTTTGCCCTGGGTGATGCAGGTGAGTCCACAGCCAGGGCCAACTGAAGAGATCGAAAAGCAGGTCGAAGCGCTGACAGGTTTTCTGCAATCTATCGATAGTGTAGACATTACCCAGTTTGACTATAAGTGGTTACAGAGACTTGGCCGTATGATGGAATTAGGCAAGGCCGCTGTTTCGGCACTTATTCTTCTTTTTGGTCTGGCTGTTGTGGTCGTAGTCGCCAATACCATTCGTCTGGATGTGGCGTCCCATGCCGAGGAAATAGAAATATTGGCCCTGGTCGGTGCCGGCAATGCATTTGTCCGGCAACCATTTCTTTATACCGGTCTATGGTATGGCTTGATGGGTAGTGTGCTCGCATTAGCCCTTTTGAGCCTGACCATGCTCTACCTTGGGCGTCCTCTGGGCTTGCTACTGGAAACCTACGGAACAGCCTTCAACCTGCATGGTCTGGGTGTTTCCGAAATACTGTGGGTGATGCTGGGAGGTGCGTTTCTGGGCTGGTTAGGTGCGGGGATTTCTGTGCAGCGTTACCTTCGGCGACTCAAGGTGGGTGGCCGGCTTGGTCGTCAGTAGCTCATTAATTACCCGGTACCAGGCTGTTTCCAGGGTCTGTGTGCTTTGCATGGAACATTTCCTGCGGTGAGTTGTCTGATCAAGCAGTAATTAATAACGCAGAGCGATCTGGTGTTCACATATCCGAAAGGGTATGCGGGGTATTTGTTTGTTTTGATTTGCAACTTAAATGCTGAAAATCAGAATAAACGATGCTAAACTGGTCCGCTTGCCTATAGGAGGTTTCATGAGCACAATGCTTGTTCCCAGCCATTTAATGGTTCCTGCCGGTACCGGTAGTCTGGATGCTTATATCCAGGAAGTGAATAAAGTTCCGATGCTGACGCTGGAAGAAGAGCAAGATCTGGCGCATCGGTATCTGACAGACGGTGACCTGGATGCAGCACGGCGCCTGGTTCTTGCGCACCTGCGTTTTGTCGTACACGTAGCCAAGGGTTATGGCGGCTACGGTCTGCAATTGGGTGATCTTATCCAGGAAGGCAATATCGGCTTGATGAAAGCCGTGAAGCGGTTTGATCCTGAACGTCAGGTACGCCTGGTATCTTTTGCAGTGCATTGGATACGTGCGGAAATGCATGAGTTTATTCTGCGTAACTGGCGAATCGTTAAAGTCGCCACCACAAAGGCCCAACGCAAGTTGTTTTTCAACCTGCGTAAGTCCAAGAAACGCCTCGGCTGGCTGAATATGAAAGAGGTCAACATCGTGGCAGAAAACCTGGGTGTCAAACCCGAGGTTGTCATGGAGATGGAATCCCGTCTTTCAGGCCAGGATATTGGTTTTGATTTGTCCGCCGGTTCAGACGATGACGACAAGCCCTATGTATCGCCATCAGCTTACCTGGTTAACAAGTCTGAAAGCCCCGAGACCGAACTCGAAGTCTCTGATATGCAGGATCATCAAAACAACCTGTTATACCAGGGTCTGGGTGAGCTGGATGAACGCAGCCAGGATATTATCCGCAGCCGCTGGCTGGGAGATAACAAGGCTACGCTGCAAACACTGGCAGACATTTATGGTGTTTCAGCTGAACGTATCCGTCAGTTGGAAGTTAATGCCATGAACAAGATCAGGGCGAGTTTCAGCGCCTGAATCGAGAGTCATAAATTAGCAGAAAGGCCTCCGAAATGGAGGCCTTTTTTTTGGGGTGGTCAATTTTTGACGCACGAAACCAAACTGACGCGCGTAACTTGTTATGCACAAAACTGAATTGGCGCGTAGGGTGCGTAACTTGTTACGCACGAAACACAGGATAAATTGGTTATGACCCCGTGCGTAACGAGTTACGCACCCTACGATTCTTCCCAGTCTTCCGGTGACGGACAACCGCAGAACAGGTTTCTGTCACCATAAACATTATCAACGCGGTTGACCGCCGGCCAAAATTTGCTCTGCCATTGCTCTGCTGCAGGAAAAGCCGCAGTTTCCCGGCTATAGGGGTGATTCCATTCCCCCACCAGGTCGCGCTGGGTGTGTGGTGCATTGACCAGGGGGTTGTCCTGTTTATCCAGCTTGTCAGTCTGAACCGCCAGAATCTCCTCGTGTATGGCAAGCATGGCATCGCAGAAACGATCGATTTCGTACAGTGATTCACTTTCCGTGGGTTCGATCATCAGTGTGCCCGGAACGGGGAATGACATGGTGGGAGCATGGAAGCCATAGTCGATCAGTCGTTTGGCCACATCCTCTTCGGAAATCCCGCTTGATTGCTTGAATGGCCGCAAATCTATGATGCATTCATGTGCAATACGACCATTTCGCCCGGTGTAAAGAATGGGGAAAGCCACCGCTAACCGGTGCGCGATATAGTTGGCATTGAGTATGGCCACCTGGGTGGCCTTTTTCATGCCATTGCGTCCCATCATTGCGATATAGGCCCAGGTGATGGGTAGTATGCCTGCGCTGCCCCATGGTGCCGCTGCTACGGCGCCATTGTTGGCATGTGATCCTGGCATTTTGACCATTGAATGCCCTGACAGGAAAGGTGCCAGATGTGCACCGGTGCAAATAGGACCGATGCCGGGGCCACCGCCTCCATGCGGGATACAGAAAGTTTTGTGCAGGTTCAGATGAGAAACATCGGCACCAAATTTGCCGGGTGCGGCACATCCGACCAATGCATTCAGATTGGCTCCATCAAGATAAACCTGGCCGCCATATTGGTGAGTGATGTCACATATTTCCGTGATTCGATGTTCAAATACACCATGGGTCGAAGGATAGGTAATCATCAGCGCCGACAGATCCGATGCATGTTTTTCCGCTTTTTCGCGCAGGTCTTCAACATCTACATTGCCGTTATCGTCGCACTTGACGATAACGATCTTCATGCCAGCCATGGCGGCACTGGCCGGGTTGGTGCCATGAGCTGATGAGGGGATCAGGCAAATGTTCCGGTGTGCCTCATTTCTTGATTCATGCCAGGCCTTGATCGCCAGCAAGCCAGCATATTCACCCTGCGAACCGGCATTGGGTTGTAGCGATACCGCGTCATAGCCGGTGCAGGCTATGAGCATTTCCTCAAGTTCCTGGAATAATTGGTGGTAACCTGCGGCCTGATCGGCGGGCACAAATGGGTGCAGATCAGAAAATTGCGGCCAGGTTACGGGCATCATTTCCGTGGTCGAATTCAGCTTCATGGTGCACGAACCGAGGGAAATCATCGCATGGGTCAATGAAAGGTCTTTGTTTTCGAGTCGCTTGATGTAGCGAAGCATTTCGGTTTCCGAGTGATAACGATTGAAAACCGGGTGTTCCAGAAAGCCGCTTTGCCGGCGTAAATTGCGTGGTATCGCTGTGAAATCCTGTCCAAGTGATTGATCCAGGTTTGTGAAATCTACAGACGTGCCGGAATCGGCAAACACATTGAATAATCGAATAATATGCTCACGCGTAGTTTTTTCATTAATGCTGATACTGAGACCGCCATTACCCCTGTAGAGGTTGATGTCGGCATCCTGTGCACGTGCATAGATTGACTCAGCTCGTTCATCCGGCAGGTGAAAGGTGACCGTATCGAACCAGGCCTGGTTGGCAACCTCGTAACCCAGGGGTTTGAGACCGGCCACCAGTAAGCTCGTCAATCTATGAATTCGCCGGGCGATGCGTTTCAGCCCATCCGGACCATGATAGACAGCGTACATGCTGGCCATCACTGCCAATAGAGCCTGGGCTGTACAGATATTACTGGTCGCATTGTCGCGACGTATATGCTGTTCCCGGGTCTGAAGTGCCATCCTCATGGCTGGTTGTTCATGGTGGTCCCTGGAAACGCCGATGATACGACCGGGTACCGAGCGTTTGAAACTGTCCCGGGTAGCAAAAAAAGCGGCGTGAGGGCCACCATACCCCATTGGAACACCAAAGCGTTGTGAGGAACCCAGAACGATATCTGCTTCCATCTCTCCAGGTGGTTTCAATAGCACCAGGCTCATCAGGTCTGCTGCTACTGCTACCAGCGTGCCATTTTCGTGTGCGGCACTGATCTGTGGTTCAATATCATTGAGTTCACCGTTTGATGCGGTGTATTGCAACAGGGCGCCAAAAAAATCACCCTTGCCAATTTCATCTGCCGGATCACCGACCACCAACTCGTAACCAAAATGGCTGGCGCGTGTCTGCAACACGTCCAGTGTTTGGGGCAGGGTGCCTTGATCAACAAAAAACCGCATGCTCTTGTTGCGGCGATTGATCCGCTTGATCATCGCCATGGCTTCTGCCGCTGCGGTGGCTTCATCCAGCAAGGATGCATTGGATAGTTCCATACCGGTGAGGTCACAGATCATATGTTGAAAATTCAACATAGCCTCCAGTCGGCCCTGTGAGATTTCAGCCTGGTAGGGCGTATAAGCGGTATACCATCCGGGATTCTCCAGGATATTACGCAAGATGACGCCCGGCGTGATGGTGTCGTGATAGCCCATACCAATCATGCTGTGCTTCAATACATTGAGTTCTGCGATGCCACGCAGTTTGTTCAATGTTGCGATTTCGCTTTGCGATTTGGGCAGTGCCAATGGCACATCCGTCTGGATAGAAGTTGGCAACGTGCTTTCTATCAGCGCATCGAGGGACTCAATACCAAGAACATCGAGCATGTGACTGATCTGTGATTCATCCGGGCCAATATGTCTTCGGATAAACTGCGCGTGGTCCTCCAGTTCCATTAATGGTGATTCTGGGGTGGTATCAACTTGCTTGGATTTGTTTGGCATCTCAGGGCTCGTAAGATTTTGCAGTAAAGGCGCGCATTTTACTCACATCAACATGGTGATGACAAAGTGATCGGCCAATAGAAATATGAACAGAACCATCAGGTAGGTGATGGAAAATGCGAATGTGTGCATGGGCAAAAGGATATCTTTACTCCTCATCATGCGTAGTGCATACCAGATAAAACCGATGTTCAGTACTGTGACACCTGCAAGGTATACCACACCACTCATACGTGTGAGATAAGGCAGGGTCGTCACTATAACCAGCAAAATGGTGTACAGCAGAATCTGTAAACGGGTGAAAGCGCTACCGTGGGTCACCGGAAGCATGGGAATATCCACCAGAGCGTATTCGTCCTTACGATAAATTGCCAGCGCCCAGAAATGCGGTGGTGTCCAGACAAAAATGATCAGAAATAACAATAAAGCCTGGGGGTCCAGGCTGCCGGTAACAGCGGTCCAACCGAGAATCGGCGGTGCAGCACCCGCGGCACCGCCAATGACGATATTTTGCGGGGTAGCGCGCTTCAACCACGCGGTGTACACGATTGCATAGCCGATCAGGGACAGGAATGTCAGTACGGCGGTCAATGTGTTAACCAGCAGGACCAGTATCGCCATGGAGAGTAAACCCAATGACAGGGCAAATATCAGCACCTTTCGCTCAGTCAGTTTCCCACTGGCCAGCGGACGGCGTTTTGTGCGGTTCATCTTTGCATCAATTCGGTGATCGAGCAGATGATTGATGGCTGCGGCAGAGGAAGCAGCCAAACCTATCCCCAGTGTACCTGCCAGCAATGCGCTCATGGGCGGCCAACCGTGTACGGCGAGAAACATGCCCACAACGGCGGTAAAAACAATCAGCACCACGACACGTGGTTTGCATAATTCCAGGTAGTGGTAAAAGGTCTTGGACACTTTATCAATAAGCCCTGTTTGAGGTTCTGTTGAGCAAGCCCAATAAAGCTGCTAACAAAAGCGCTGCACCTGCATTGTGAGCGACTGCGTTGGGTAGTGGCAAATAAAGTGCGACATTGAGGATGCCGAGTGTAAATTGAGCCAATACCAGGCTCATAAGAATCTGGCCACCCGTTCGCAACTGTGGAATTTTGTTTACCCGAAAGGCCAATGTGAGCAGCACCAACAGGGTCACAACAGCTCCAATTCTGTGTGTCAAATGTATCGCGACCCGCGATGGATGGTCCAGTACACCACCCTCATAATTAACCCCGATTTCCCGCCAGAGGACAAAACCCTCGCGGAAATTGGTATCCGGCCACCATTGTCCGGTACACATCGGTACATCCGGGCAGGCCAGGGCCGCGTAGTTGGCACTGGTCCAGCCACCAAGGGCGATTTGCATTCCGAGCACCACGATTGCCGTGATAATCGATCCACGCATTTTACGCACTTTGAAACTCGGCTTATCTGCGTATTGGCGACGACTGGAGAACATCAACCACAATATCAGTGAAAAACTCGTCAGGCCACCCAGCAGATGTGCCATGACGATAATGGGTTTCAGTTTCAGCGTAACTGTCCACATACCCAACAAGGCCTGAAAAATGATAAGAATCAGCAGTGCTGTGGCTAATGCTCTGAATTGATGGTTGAACTGGGGGCCGCGCCAACACTTCCACCACATTATCAGGACAAGGATCATCAGACTGCCGGCCAGGTAACGGTGTACCATTTCCCGCCATGCCTTGTTGGATTCAAAGGGGCGTTCAGGGAAAGCCTGGTTCGCCGTTTCGATCTCCTGCACAGCACCGGGCCAGGTCAGCTGGCCATAACACCCCGGCCAGTCCGGACAACCCAGTCCCGCGTGAGACAGACGCACCCAGGCACCCAGGACAATGACGCAGAAAGCGACTATCGCTGCAATCATGGCCAGTCTGTGGATGGTCTGGTTCAATGTCTGTTCTCCTGATCGGACCATTTTAACAATCGTTTGAGATCTTTATGTAAATCGTTCGGATTGGCATTGGCCCCATAGGCAAGTATTACATTGCGCATTGGATCAAGTATATAGGTGTGTATGTTCTGTGGACCCGCGGGGTCAGGCGGTACTTGTGCGTTGACTGACTGCAGCGTCGGCAATGCCGTGTCTGACGAATCTGTTATAAAACTAAACCCCGGATAAATTGCTTCAAGCCTGGTCTTAAGGTCAGGATCTACCTGTGATTCGCTGAGTAATGCGATGGCCAGGTGTTCACTATCTCTTCCTGCAGCCCGGTGGATCTGTCTTAAAGCCGTGACGCTGTCGATACATGCCTGGTCACAGGCTTGCTCAAGCACATAAAGAATCAGCCATTTATTCTCTATGTCTGCTGATTGTTGCAGGCTCAGGCTGACGGCTGGCTGCACGAGGTGACCGTGGTTTTTCATCCCGCTGGGCTGATATTGCCACCAGGACGATCGCATTAATATCACCAGCAGAACGGGACCTATAAAAAGGGCAAATATTCCCAGGAGAGTGAATTGTTGACGAGACAAACTCATTTTTTGTTTCCTGTCGGGTTTCTGAAACTGATAAACAGCCACATAAGAACACTGGTCGCTGCGAGCGCGAACCATTGGAAAGCATAGCCTCTATGACGACTGGAGCTTAAAAACACGGGTTTCCACTCCCGTCCGCCAAATCCGGCCGGTTCTGAGGGTGATAGCTGTATGACCCAGTTTTCCAGTGGTAGTTCGAGTAAATCGGAAATATCCGTGAGATTCAGATAGGTGACCAGTTGGGGCCATAGGTCCGGATTCAGGGTGTCGGCTGCGCCCAGGATTCGACCGGGTACGGGCACGGTATTGAGTATCCCGTGTATAACAATCTCATCTTGCGGAGTTGGTATTTCAGGTGTGCTTTTCCGATCAGGCGCCAATGGCAACCAACCCCTGTTGACCAGTATGGCAGTACCATTGGTCGTATAGAAAGGCGTAAAAACATAAACACCGGCACGTCCGTGCCAGATCTGGTTATCCAGCAGGACATGTCGGCTGGTATCGTAAAAACCACTGACGCTTATTCGGGAGAAGCGGCTGTTTTGCGCTATTGCGGATTCAAGTGACAAAGCAGCGGCTTGTTGGTGTAGCTGTTCCAAGGCTGTTTTTTCCGTCGCACGATTGATTTGCCAGGTGCCCAGCGTTGCAAAAACCAGTGTCAGCAAAATTAACACGAGGGTCGCGAGTCTTGAAGGTCGGAACGACTTGAATACTTTGCTGGTCATAATTACGATGCGGTACACTTGTGTTGCCTGGACAGGCACTTATCTTTCCCACACTGGATTGCAGACATGTTGGTTAAAGCGGTCATTATTATTTTTCTTTTGGTGATTCTTTATTCGTTAGGGTCGTCATTTATATTCATGGTCAGGGATAAAGGGCAGGGTGAGCGCGCATTACACCGTTTGATGTGGCGGGTAGGCCTGTCCATATTTCTTCTCATACTTCTGTACGTCATGTTTCAGCTAGGCTGGATTGAGTCTTCAGGCGGCCCGATCAGATATGGCGCCGGAGGTTAGTGCTCTAACACCAGTGAATCCCAGTTTCCTGATTTTACTGGAGACCCTGTAATAAAGCCCGCAGATTTGCGGGCTTTATTTTACCCGTAGGGTGGGTAACTTGTTACCCACGGGTATAAATCCAATTGTTACCCACGGGTATAAATCCAATCCGGCTTGTAAATCGTGGGTAACAAGTTACCCACCCTACTTTAATGCATTTGACCTGCAACAAACCTACAGCACGTATACAAAAATAAACAGGCCAAGCCAGACAACGTCAACAAAATGCCAATACCACGCAACGGCTTCAAAAGCGAAGTGATTATCGGGTTTGAAATGACCTTTGATGGCACGAAACATGATGACGGTCAACATGATCGCACCAAGGGTCACATGCATGCCATGGAAGCCTGTCAGCATAAAGAAGGTCGCACCATAGATACCAGAGCCCAGGGTAAGACCTAATTCGGTATAAGCTTCAACGTACTCACCGATTTGAAACCCGACGAAAGTAAAACCCAGCGCGACCGTCGCTGCCAGCCAGAAAATTAGCTGTTTGCGGTTTTCTTCCTTCAGCGCATGATGGGCCAGGGTAACGGTCAGACCCGAGGTCAACAGAATCAGTGTGTTTATAAATGGTATGCCAAAGGCAGGAATTGTTCCGAACTCACCACCGACATCTGCCGGACCATTGGTCGGCCACACCGATGTATAACCCTGGTAGAGGACTTCGTTGGTCGAGGCGCCTGAGCCTTCACCACCCAGCCATGGAATCACCAGTGCCCGTACATAAAACAAGGTACCGAAAAATACCGCAAAAAACATCACCTCGGAAAATATGAACCATGACATACCCAGCCGGAATGACTGATCCACCTGGGCGTTGTAGGTACCGGCTTCACTTTCACGTATGACCGTGCCAAACCATCCAAACATCATGAAAATGAGGATGGCCATTCCCAACCAGAACGTCCACTGTGCGGTGGCTGAACCATTCATCCAGCCGGCTGCACTGGCCAGCATGGTGATCATCCCCAATGAGCCAACGATTGGCCACTTGGTACCGTGGGGGACGTAATAGGAATCTGCAGCGTGTTGTGCCATGGTTAAATCTCGTTTTGCTGTTGTTAATTATGTGCCATGTGATCCGACGGCCCATAGCCTTGTCGGTAGAAAGTATAGGACAAAGTGATGTCCTTAATGTGTTCAGGCAAATCAGGTTTAATATAAAAATAAACAGGCATATCCCGGCTTTCATTGGCTGCCAGGGTTTGTTCTGTGAAACAGAAGCACTCGGTCTTGACAAAATACAGGCTGGCCTCAGGCGGAGTGACGTTATAGGTCGCCTGTCCCGTGACTGCATCACTACCCGGGTTTTTCGCGACGTAAAAAGCGGTGCTCGGAACGCCAAGGTTGTATTCGTTGACCTTCTCTTTTGCCTTGAACTCCCAGGCCAGCGATGAATTAACACTGGCATCGAAACGGATGCTGACGACACGGTCTGAAGCAACGGCCTCGTCATTGTTTTCAGATATCTGAATAGCCCGTCCACCCAGGCCGGTGACTTCACACAAGACCGTGTACAACGGCCATAGTGCAAAACCGAAACCGAACATACCAACGGCCACTAATGCAAGACGGCGGGTTGTCCGGCGATTTTTCTGTTTCAGATCCAAGTCAGCGTCCGATGATGGCAGAGCCAATGAAGGTCGCAAAAATCGCCACGGCGATAATCCCGAGCACCAGGGCGGTCTTTACCGCCTGGGCACGTTTGTGTTGGAGTTCGTTTGACTCGTGATTCTCATTCATCTGTTTATACACTCAATCCGCGCGGCTGAGCGCGTTATGGGTCACCTCGGGTGGTGTATTGAAGCTGTGGTAAGCAGGTGGTGAATCAAGCGTCCATTCCAGCCCCCTGGAGCCTTCCCACACCTTGGGTGTTGCCTTGACCTTACTTCTGAAAACGCAATGCCAGACCACACCAACAAAAAGCAGTTGCGTTGCACCGAAAGCAAATCCACCAATCGAAGAAATCATGTTGAAATCTGCAAATTGAGGTGAATAGTCAGGGATTCTGCGTGGCATACCGGCAAGACCGAGATAATGTTGTGGGAAGAACAGTACGTTGACAAAAATCGCCGACAGCCAAAAATGGATCTTGCCCCATTTCTCGGAATACATATTGCCGGTAAATTTAGGCAGCCAATAATAAGTTGCCGCCATTAATGCGAATACTGCACCGGGAACCAGTACATAGTGGAAATGTGCGACCACGAAATAGGTGTCATGGTATTGGAAATCAGCTGCCGTGATGGCCAGCATCAGTCCGGACAGACCACCAATCGTAAACAGAACCACGAACCCGATGGCGAATAACATCGGGGTCTCGAAAGTCATCGACCCCTGCCACATGGTGGCGACCCAGTTGAATACCTTCACACCGGTCGGTACTGATATCAACATGGTTGCGTACATGAAAAACAATTCACCCTGTAAAGGCATACCAACGGTAAACATGTGATGTGCCCAAACGATGAAGGACAGGAGTGCAATGGTGGCCGTTGCATAAACCATGGAACCATAGCCAAATAATGGTTTGCGTGAGAAGGTCGGCAGAATTTCCGAGATCACGCCAAAGGCCGGCAAAATCATGATATAGACTTCGGGGTGTCCGAAGAACCAGAAAATATGCTGGAACATGACCGGGTCACCGCCGCCCGCTGCATTAAAGAAGTTGGTGCCGAAAAAGTGGTCGGTCAATAGCATCGTAACTGCACCGGCCAGAACCGGCATTACGGCAATCAGCAGGAAAGCAGTGATCAGCCAGGTCCAGACAAACATCGGCATACGTAACAATCTCATACCGGGTGCACGCATATTGAAGATCGTTGCTATGATGTTGATCGAACCCATGATGGAAGATACACCCATCATGTGAATGGCGAAGACCACAAAGGCAAAACTGGTTCCTGTTTGCAATACCAGGGGTGGATACAGGGTCCAACCGGCAGCAGGTCCGCCGGAATCCATAAACAGGGTGGAAAGGAGCATGGTAAATGCAAACGGGAGAATCCAGAAACTCCAGTTGTTCATGCGTGGCAAGGCCATGTCGGGGGCACCGATCATCATAGGGACCAACCAGTTGGCAAACCCAACCCAGGCAGGCATGACGGCACCGAATACCATGACCAATGCATGCATCGTGGTCATCTGGTTGAAGAAATCCGGTTCAACCAGTTGCAGACCGGGCATAAATAACTCTGCCCTGATAACCATGGCCATGGCCCCGCCTATCAGGAACATCGACAGGGAGAAGATCAGGTAGAGCGTACCGATGTCCTTGTGATTGGTCGTGAATAACCAACGATCCAGGAACCCGCTGGGTTTATGGTCGCCATGATCATGCTCATCATGGGCCTGGGTGACATCTTCGTGACTAATTTCCGTGCTCATTGTGCTGCTCCCTGTTCAGCCAATTGTTCGCTAACCCAGGCGTCAAATTCATTCTCGGGCAAAGCCACGACGACGATTGGCATGAAACCGTGGTCTTTCCCGCACAGTTCGGCGCACTGGCCACGGTAGGTCCCGGGTTCATCAATATTGGTCCAGGCTTCATTGACAAAGCCTGGTATGGCGTCGCGTTTCCAGCCCAGAGCGGGAACCCACCATGAGTGGATGACATCATCCGCGGTGATCAGAAACTTGATCTTCTTGCCCACCGGCAGTACCAGTGGGTGGTCGACGTCAAGCAGGTAGTTATCGACACTTTCAGGGGCGATACCTGAATTCAACTGGCGGGCAACGTTTGAATTGGGGTCAAGACTGGAAATAAAACTGATGTCCTGGTCCAGGTACTCATACTTCCATCGCCATTGAAAGCCGGTGATTTTTACGGTCATTTCTGCGCCGGAAGAATCTTCCATTCTTACCAGTGCGGTTGTTGCCGGAACTGCCATCACGACCAGGATCAATACCGGAATAATGGTCCAGATGATTTCCGCCTTGGTTGAATGGCTGAATTTTGCAGCCTCATGACCACGGGATTTCCGGTGTAAGACAATCGATGTAAACATCACGGTAAAGACACCGATACCGATAACCACACATATCCACAGGACAATCATGTGCAGGTCAAAGTGATCTCCACTTTGTTGTGTCACCCCACGAGTCATGTTGACTTCGTTGCCGGTCAATCCCGGAGCCACCAGGATTAACCAGGTAGCCGCAATAAGAGCTGCCAGCACGGCCAGTGCGACGATGATGGTATTTTCTTTCTTCATGAAAACTCAGGCCTCAAATTAATTATCATTGTTTTCGGGGAGGGCACCACAGAATTGGTATTGCTCCACAATGGTTTGGATCGTGTTTTAATCTTTTAAAATACCCTGTTACAGGTCTGAATAGTAAAAAATCCAGATTTTAATCAGTAATATCAGGGCTTTTCAGTACTATAGGCAAATATTCACCGGCGATTGTAGCCGTCATGCCGTTGTCTGAGCAAGTGATAAAAGTATAATTTTATTCAGCTGCCAACTGCAGGGCATTATTAATCTCCTGTTGTGTGGTCAAATGACACTAACAGTACTTGGACTTGGGTCGCTTGGTGATAAACTTAGCGCCTCGAATTGATTTGCCATGGATGCTGAGGGTCTAAAACATGTATTTACGTTATTTTGGACTCGATGAAACGCCGTTTTCAATTACACCTGACCCCGCTTTTGTTTTTCTGAGTGCACGTCATCGTGACGCACTGGCGCACCTGTTGTATGGGGTTGGCCAGGGCGGAAGTGGTGGCTTTGTCCAGCTTACCGGTGAGGTCGGGACCGGCAAAACCACGTTGTGCAGATGTATGCTTGAGCAGATACCCGAGGGTACTCATATTGCACTGCTACTCAACCCGCTGGTTACACCACGTGAGTTATTAGCCGCCATCAGCGAAGAACTGGGAATCGACATCAGTGATTCAATCGACAGCACCCGTTTGCTGGTAGATGGCCTGAACCGCTATTTGCTCGATGCCCATGCGCTCGGTGAGCGCGTGGTGGTTGTGATCGATGAGGCTCAGAACCTCAGCCCGGAAGCACTGGAGCAGGTCAGGCTTCTGACCAATCTCGAAACCAGCAAGGAAAAACTCCTGCAGATTGTCCTGCTGGGCCAACCCGAATTAAGAGACCTGCTGCAACGTCGTAACCTGCGCCAGTTGGCCCAGCGGATTACGGCCCGTTACCACCTGAGTCCGTTAGGACCAAAGGACACACATCTTTATATTCGTCATCGCATGCAGATTGCAGGTGCACAGCGGAACCCATTTAAGCGTGGCGCGATGAACGCGCTCTATCAACGCTCGCAGGGCATACCACGGTTGATCAATATTATTGCTGACAGGTCACTGTTGGCTGCATTCGCCAAAGAGCGTATGGATGTAACCGCCGCCATGGTGCACGACGCTGCCAACGAGGTGCAGTTGGGTGAACGGCAGGTGAAATCCGTACTCTGGCCCAAATTGCTGGGAGCATTCGCAGTCCTGGTCGTTGTTTTACTCGCCGTTGCATATTTCAGTGACATACGTTTCCCTTCAGAAACTATCAGCGTGCAGTTGGAGCAGGAGCGGGTAAAGGGAAATGAACCTGTGAAGCAACAGGAAGAAGACCTGGTGCAGGCACCACCAGTTGTCGCCTTAGCAGTGGTTGAATCTGAACTGGAAATTATTCCGCCCCAACAGGAATTAGCCACAACGCTTGATACTGATTGGCTGGAGAATCATCAAAAGGTGGTCTGGCAGGGGCTTGCCGACATCTGGCGCCAACCAGGTGATGCTTTTGCTATCCAGGTGGCTTGTAACGGTGACAACAGTCTTGGCTATGCCTGTCTGCGTAACCAGGGTAACTGGTCAAGAATCAAGCGTCTTGGACTACCGGTGGTATTGGTGTTACAGGAGGAAAGCATTTCCTATGTTCTGTTGCGGGGTGTGGATGAAAACCGTCTGCTGGTTGGTGCGGCTGACCAGACAATGACTGTTTCGAAGCAGGCGGTTGAATCCAGTTGGCTGGGTACTTACCTGGTCGCCTGGCCCCAGGCACCAGGCTGGCCCCCATATATCGGACGGGGAAATACGGGGCCAGCGGTTGATACCATCATGGAAATGGCGACTCGTGTCGATGTGCCGTACCATGGTGAACAGGTATTTAATGCGGCTTTTGAACTCTGGCTTAAAACTTTTCAGCTTAGAAATGGTCTGGAAGCTGATGGCATCGTTGGTCGGAATACATTGTTGCACTTGATGACAGCATCCATTGAAGAACCACAACTACTACAGGTTTGGGAATAAAACCAGTTCGTTACACCACACTAGGCTCCTTTTATTATGTCGATACTTCTTGAAGCACTTCGAAAGTCCGAAAAAAGCCAGCGTGCACATGAAGTGCCCACCATTCATGCAGATGATGAAGTCACAACGGTTCCAGAATCACTGGCAACCGGACCTCTGGCGATGCTGCTTGTCTCGGCCTTGTTCATCAGTGGTTGGTTTGTCTGGCACCAATACCAGGTATCTGCCTCCGTTGCCCAGCCAGCAGTTGCACGCACCCAGGAACCAGCCCCGGACACCACGGAAGCGACCGTCGGATCCCCGATTGTGACGACCCCGGTGAGCAGTGATACCGGGACCGCTCAGGTGAAGCCATCAATAACAGTTGCCGACAAATCCACAGGCAAACAAAGAACACCCATGGAGTCGTATAAGGCGCCGGCAAGGAGCGCTCCGAAAACAAAACCGGCCAGTACTAAGCGTGTAGCAGTTACTCCACCGCCAACAAAGGCTGCGGCTACGCCGGTGCCAGCAAAAGCAGCAGATACGCGAAACAAAAGACCGACAGGCAATGATGCAAGCGCGAAAAAGCCAGTTGCGGTCACCCGGCCGAAACCACGTCCTGAGATACCGAGACCAATTGGTTATTGGGAGTTACCCGATTCGATTCGTGCCAACGTGGCTGAAATTAAGTTCAGTGTCCTGGTATATGCCACGAATCCATCTGATCGTTTTGTCCTGATCAACGGTGAGCGACTGGTTGAGGGGGACAATGCGGGACCCGGACTGGTTGTAAAAGAAATACGCCGTGATGGTGTTATATTCAGCTACCGTTTATACCAGTTTCTGGTAGAAAAATAATTTCCGCCCGGTGATTTAACGGTGGACTCCGGCATTGTCACAAACTGGTCGAAACCGCCGCCACGTTTTCCCTGGGTGACACTGACCATATTCCTGCTTTGTACCGGCATCAAGTTGCTGCATTCCGGGATGACGCCGTTGGTCCGCAACGCGATGCTTGAGTTGGCTGGTGTTATACCGAGCCAACTCGCAGTTGTGTTCAACCAACCTTTGGCAGGTTGGGCTGACTATCAACTCCTGACCCTGGTCAGTGCACTGTTCATTCACGCGAGCTGGTTACATTTGTTGGGTAACATGATTTATCTGTGGGTGTTTGGACTGCCACTGGAACGTCGCCTGGGGGGGCTGGGTATGCTGGCTGTGTTTGTGTTGGGCGGCGCCTTGGCCAATTTATTTGTCGCCATGCGTTTACCGGAGTTAACATCACCCATTGTCGGTGCCAGTGGTGCGGTATCTACCGTGGTTGGGGCATACCTTGTTTTGTTTCCTTCCCGTCGGATTGGTATGTTGCTGCCTTTGGGACTTTATCTTCAATTTGCACGCGTACCAGCGGTTATTGTGATTGGTTCGTGGTTTACACTGCAGTTGGTTTATACAGTTCTCGGCCCCATAACGGGGGTGGTAGCCTGGTGGACGCATATGGCAGGATTTGCACTGGGATTAATTTTCGCCTTGTTGGTACGCGCAACAGCACAGATAAAATTGGGATAACAAATGGCCAAACCGGATAAAGAAAAACTGTTTCGGATTGCATTCCTTAACCATGGAAAGGTGTACGAATTATTTTGTAGCGGGGTTGGCATGAGTAATCTGCTTGGTTTTGTTGAGGCGACAGGGTTGGAGTTCGGAGAAAAAGACTCACTGGTGATTGATCCGACCGAAGAGAAAATGCGTGATGAATTTGATGGGGTAGAGGTTTTGCACCTGCCCATGCACAGCGTATTGCGCGTGGAGCAGGTCAGGAAAAAAGGTCAGGCGGTCATCCGTGACCGTGAAAGTGGGGAAAAGGTGACACCGTTCCCGGTTCAACCCGGTGGTCGTTCGCGTCCCTGATCCTGATTTGTAAGGTTGATAGAGCGCTTATAAGCCGGGAGGTTTTTCGTTACGATTTCCTCCAGGTCAGAATCTGCAATTTTTCTGCGATTTACCTGACTTCGCGCCGACCATCAGTGTTTGAGAGAATGCTGGCACCCTTTAACAGCATCAGTGCCTGGTACATCATGTAGTCATCTGCTGCACCTACCTCGGAACCAAATACCACGGATGCTTTTTCCGGTTCAGCATCCAGGTGACGATCGAGATCAGACTCCCGAGTACGTTTGTCTTCATTTTCCACGATTTTAACCGTTGAGACCTCTACATCCGGTTGGATACCTTCTGCCTGGATCGAACGCCCTGACGGTGTGTAATATCTCGAGGTGGTCAGGCGAATACCAGCGCCGTTACGTAGGCTCAGAACGGATTGTACCGAGCCTTTTCCGAATGATCTTTCACCAACAATCAGCGCGCGGCCATGATCCTGCAGGGCACCTGCGAGCACTTCTGCTGCCGATGCTGAGGCGCGGTTAACCAGCACCACCATGGGGATGTCATCCAGCCACTGGCCGGGTTTTGCAGTGTATTCCAGTTGGTTTGCTGCACGACCACGGGTGTAGACAATCAAGCCATCGTCCAGAAAACCATCGGCAATCAAAACGGCAGGTTCAAGTACACCACCGGGATTATTGCGCATATCCAGCACGATACCTTTCAACGGTCCTTCGTGGTTGGCTTGCATGTATTCGATTTGCTCAAGCAATTCATCTGCACTATTGCGGGTGAAATGGGTGATCTGGAAGTAGCCGTAATCCTCGTCTACCGGTCTGCTGAACACGCTTGCAACCTTGACGAAATCACGTTTTAACAAGAAGCTGGAGACTTCTCCGTTTTCATGTTTAAAGGTGACTTCCACTTCGCTGCCCACTTCGCCACGCAAACTGTCTATGGCTGACTGCAGGTTTTTTTTACGCACGTCTTTTTGGTCGATCGCAGTGATAGTGTCACCTCTGACAACCCCCGCTGTATCTGCCGGACCACCTTCCACGACAAAAACCACGTTAATTTTCTTGTTCTGAGTGGTTACCTCGATACCTATGCCGCTATAACGGCCCTGGGAATCATTCTCCATTTGCAGGTATGCATCTGCTTCCATGTAGGAAGAGTGTGGGTCCAGCTCTGACAGCATGCCACGTATGGCGGCATTCAAAAGTGTGTGGTCGTCGGATTCCTCAACAAAATTTGTGCGCACCTGGCTGAACACATCGGTAAATGTACGCATGTCATCCAGTGAGAGTTGTGCCTGGGAAGGGCTTGTCACCGGTTCGTCTGCAACCACCACTGTAGATACCAGTAACAACAATCCTATTAATCTTCTGCCTGTTTGCATCATGTTTTTCTGAACATCCTAATAGTCAGGTTTATCTTGTTTATGCTTGTGCCTGTAGTCAAACACGGCATTTCCTAGCGTTTTAACCAAACGGCGGGATCCATGGCTTTGCCGTTTTTTCGAATTTCAAAATACAAGCCATCTCCGCTAAGGGGATTACTACCCACTGTAGAAATCGCGGCACCGGGTTCCACCCAGTCTCCAACCTCACGCAAGAGGCTTTCGTTATTGGCGTACAGGCTCATAAAACCGTCACCATGGTCTATGATCATAAGCAGACCGTAGCCCCTGAGCCAGTCCGAATAGGCCACGCGTCCATATGCAATGACGCTGACCTCACTGCCACTGCGTGCACCGATTAACCACCCCTGCCAATGTAAGCCCGCTGTCCTGGGTTGACCGTAGGCATGTTTGACACGGCCCTTGACCGGTATCGGCATTTGTCCTTTCAGATCACCCGGTCCAAGCCGTTTACCCAGGTCGGCCGGTATGTCTGCGAGGGCGTCCGACAGTCTTTCCAGCAGAACCTCAAGATCCTTTCTGTTGTTTTGCATTTCTGCAAGACGTGATTCGTCTGTGCTGATCCGGCCCGACAGATTGTCAATGATGACCTGGCGCTCATTGCGTTGCTCAGTCACCTCATCCAGCACCGCCTGTTGGTCCTTTTGAACCTCATCAAGGGCAGACAGTTCAATATTAATCTTTGTCTGCATTGCATCAAGGATCTCTAATACTTCTCTAAGCTCAGCGATCTGTGAAGTTTGTGAGCGGCTGAAATAATCATAATAGGCCAGGGTTCTCGATAAAAGAGCGGGACTATCCTGATTGAGAACCAGCTTTAACCTGGATTCCCGGCCGAGCCGATAAGCTGCCATAATCTGTTTCGCAAGCATATTCCGTCGTTGGTCGAGGCTGCCTAAATAATCTTGTCTTTCGGTATCAAGATTGGAAAGTTCAGACGCATGCACTTGCCGGGTGGACTCCAGTTTTCGCAGTTCCAGGGCATTTGCCTGGATTTCAAGGTCGGCAGCCCTGAGCGCCTTCTGCTCATCGGATAGTGTGGTTCGGTTCCGTTCGAGTTCTTTTTTTAAACCACTTATCTGGGTTTGTAACTGTTTGAGCCGTGATTCGGCTTCTGTTTTTGTAAGGTCCCCGGCTGCCTGGCTTGCCGTACAGCCCAGCGAAAGCCAGGCTGCCAGGCCAATAGATATGAGCAGTCTGCAAAACATAGAGACTCAGGTCTCAGCAACTGATCCATCGATGAGCTTCACCAGCGAGTGCCCGGTCATCTCCGCAGGCTGGGTCATGCCAAGCAGATACAACATGGTGGGTGCAATGTCCCGCAGTGCGCCTCCCGGTATCACTTCGGCCTCACGGCCAAGGTAGACAAAGGGAACAGGGTTGGTGGTGTGTGCCGTATGGCTTTGGCCGGATTGATGATCCATCATCTGCTCGACATTGCCATGGTCTGCAGTGACGAGCAATTCTCCCTCAACCGATTCGATCGCTTTTACGACCACACCCAGACAATCATCGACCGCTTCGACCGCGGTAATGGCGGCTTCCATTATGCCGGTATGCCCGACCATATCCGGGTTCGCGACATTACAGATAATGACATCAAAATCGTTGCTGCGGATCGCTTTGTCCAATTCGAACGATAGTTTTTTTGCGCTCATTTCCGGTTGAAGGTCATAAGTGGCCACATTGGGTGAGGGAATCAGTACACGTTGTTCACCGGCATAGGCAGTCTCTTCTCCACCGTTGAAGAAAAAAGTGACATGGGCATATTTTTCTGTTTCGGCAATTCGAAGTTGAGAAAGACCCTGGTCAGAGAGGAACTCTCCAAACAGGCTCGTCATCTGTTCCGGTGGGAATGCAATCTCAGCGGGCAGGGTGTCGAGGTATTGGGTCATGCAGACAAAGGATGAGAGTTTCGGAGCCTGGCATTCAAAACCGCTGAAGTCCGGCTGTACAAATGCCTGGCTGATTTCACGAGCCCTGTCTGCCCTGAAGTTGATAAATATCAGGGCGTCTTCGTCCTTGATACCGGTAAAAGAATCGATGGTGGTCGGGCTGACAAATTCATCGCTTTCATCACGCTCATAGGCAGACTGCAGAGCGGTTTCAGCACTACCGTTTGTAAAACCTGCCTCGCCCTTGACCAGCATGTCCCAGGCTTTTTCAACCCGGTCCCATCGCTGGTCGCGATCCATCGTGTAGTAACGACCGCATACGGTGGCAAACTCCGCATTCTGGTAGTTGTCCAGGCAGTTTTGCATTTTCTGGATTGAGGATAGAGCGCTTCGGGGTGGTGTGTCGCGTCCGTCGAGGATGGCATGCACTTTGATATTGTGGGCACCCTGGCTGGCGGCCATTTGTACCATTGCCAGGAAATGATCATCGTGACTGTGAACGCCACCCGGCGATAACAGACCCATGATATGCAAAGTGGACTGATGAGTGCGGCTGGCCTCTATGGCTTTAACAAGTGCCGGGTTGCTCTTGATACTGCCGTCTTGAATCGCATTGCTGATACGAGTGAAATTCTGAAAAACAATACGCCCGGCGCCAATATTCATATGGCCGACTTCAGAATTACCCATCTGGCCGGAAGGCAAACCAACAAACTCACCCGAGGTTTGGATGGTTGTCATGGCGCTGCGTTTCTTTAGTTGATCCCAGTTAGGCGTGCTGGCCTGGCTGATGGCGTTGTCCTCGGCATTTTCACGGTAACCCCAGCCGTCCAAAATCATCAATACCAGAGGCCTGGCAGAGGGGTGAAATTCGGGCGATCGTTCTTTGCTTTCTGTCATAAAGTTTCCATATATCTGGCTAAAACCTGTACATTAGCCCCGGTTTTTTAAAAAACATGACACCGGGCCAAAATAAAATTTAATGATTATTCAAGTGTAATTGTGCGCTTGACTCTTGCAAATTCACACCCGTGCCACAACATGACACAGGCGCGCAGAGTGTGTAAAGGCCGCTACTAATTGACTGGACTTGAAAACCAGTACTACTGTGGACATATTATTTCACATCATCCGCCTCGAATGTATTGAAACCAGATTTCCAGCTTAATACCACAGGAAAATCGTCAGGAGACCAAAACGTGGAACAATTGATCGAATTTGCAGGTAACAACGCGATGTTGGTGGCAGGTTTTGTCGCTATAGTGCTGTTACTTATCTGGACAGAAATCAGCCGGCACACACGGGGCTATACCGAGTTGACGCCACTTCAGGCAGTGCAGAAAATCAACCAGGAAAAAACGGCCATTGTGGATATTTCAACCGCTGCGGATTTTTCAAAGGGACACCTGGCAGGTGCAAAGCACATCGCCTTGTCCCGGTTCAGCAAACAGGATCCGGACATAGAAAAACTCAAATCCGGACCGGTGCTGGTGGTATGCAAGAACGGTCAGACCGCGCACCAGGCAGCTGCCAAGCTGGTCAAATTGGGAGCGGCAGATGTGGCGGTTCTCAAGGGTGGCACGACACAGTGGAGATCGGATCAGTATCCCCTCGCAGTTAAATGAACTAATCGTCTGGTTATTCAGACGACGTAATGAGATAATTTTACATTGTCGCCTCACCCTTTCGTGACCGACATTAACCATTCAGACAAAAGAGAAATATGATCATGGCAGACGAACAAAACCAGGTTGCGGCAACAAAAGAACAACCACCACAAGCTCAATTCCAGCTCCAGAAACTATATGTGAAAGATGTTTCTTTCGAGCTTCCCAACGCACCACAGATTTTCCAGGATGACGGTCAGGTTGAAATTAAACTGAACCTTGCTCAAAAAGTTGAGGCGCTCGCTGAAGGTGTACAGGAAGTTGTGCTGACTGTTACCGTCACGGCAACATTGGGTGAAAAAACAGCTTACCTCGTTGAAGTTCAGCAGGCAGGTATTTTCGCTATTACCGGTTTGAACGAACAATCCGAGCATGGGGCGGTGAATACGCTTTGTCCTCACACCCTGTTTCCCTATGCACGTCGTGTCATCACTGACCTGGTAGCCGAAGGTGGTTTCCCGCCGCTGGTACTGCAGCCGATCAATTTTGACCAGATTTACGCACAACGCATGCAGGAAGCTCAGGCGCAGGCAGGTGATGCCGTAGATATGGAAGTTCAGGGTAACGCTTGACTGAATGACTAAAGCTCCGACTATCGCAGTACTGGGTGCCGGCTCCTGGGGAACCGGCCTCGCCCTGCAACTGGATCGCAGTGGCTCACGCAGTATCCTGTGGGATCGTGATACAGAGAATTTATTAAAGATCCGCCAGGCACGTAGCAATGAGCGTTATCTACCGGGTATAGAAATACCGGTCTCCATTGGTGTGGAGACCGATGTTCTTGATGCGGTTAAAGCGGCGGACCATGTACTCCTGGTGACACCCAGTCACGCATTTGCTTCAATCCTGACGACGATTCGGGAAGTTCTGGTGCCGGGTCAGGGGGTCGCCTGGGCCTGCAAGGGTTTTGAACCGGGTAGTGGCCGCTTACTGCACCATGTGGCAACGGATTTGTTGCCGGAAGGCACGCCACAGGCCATCGTTACCGGTCCCTCATTTGCAAAAGAGGTGGCCATGAACCTGCCCACGGCAGTGACCGTGGCGGGATCTGATAGCACTTTCACCAAGGTCATGGCCAATGCCCTGCATGGTGGACGATTCCGTGCCTATACCAGCGATGACATGATCGGTGCTGAACTCGGCGGGGCCGTCAAGAATGTCATGGCAGTCGCTACCGGTATTTGTGATGGTATGAAACTCGGTGACAACGCCCGTGCAGCCCTGATTACCCGTGGTCTCGCAGAGATGATGCGTCTTGGTGTTGCGCTTAAGGCAAAACCTGAAACACTGATGGGCCTCGCAGGCGCAGGTGATTTGATTTTAACTTGCACCGGTGATTTGTCACGTAACCGGCAACTGGGTCTGAAACTTGGCCAGGGTAAAACACTTGAAACCGCACTCGATGAAATCGGCCAGGTGGTTGAGGGTGTCAACAGTTCCGCTGAAGTTCAACGCCTGTCACTCACACACGACATCAATATGCCGATCTCGGAACAGGTCAACGGTATTATTCATAAGGGTTGGGATCCGGTTGAAGGAGTGGCCCGGTTAATGGCCAGGGAACAGAAGGCCGAGCACGGCGAATAGAAGCCTATTATTGACGTTGTTATCAACGACGGCTCAAGCTCCATTCTTAAACCCCAACTGACGCCATGCCTCATACAGGCCGATAGCCACTGTATTGGACAGGTTCAGGCTGCGCGAAGCATCGGCCATGGGCAGACGCAGACAGTAGTCAGCACCTGTTTCAGTTAACACCGAATCAGGCAAGCCACGTGTTTCAGGCCCGAACAACAAGCCGTCACCCGCCTGGAATTCAGCCTGGGTGTAAGGTTTGTTACCATGGGTACTGAAGGCCCATATTCTCATTTCAGGGTGTTCGGAGCGGAATTCTTCCCAGCTCAGGTACTGTCGCACACGCGTCATCTCCGCATAGTCCAGTCCGGCCCTCTTCAAGCGCGTATTATCAAGCTGAAACCCCAGTGGTCCAACGAGGTGCAATCGGGCGCCCGTGTTTGCACACAAACGAATGATATTGCCGGTATTCGGCGGGATTTCGGGCTCGTAGAGAATGATGTGCAGCATAATACCCTGGTCGGTAGATTGTAAAAAACCCTGCCAGTATAGAACCTGGCAGGGCGTTGATGGTGATGTTGGTTCAGACAATCAGTCTTCGATGATGATTTCTTCCCTGATCACGATGACTTTATGAGCATCTGCGGAGTTGTGTTTTTCATGCAAGGCATCGTCATCGAAATTCATTTCAAGTAATTCGCCATCCACATATATCTCAGCACCGTCAGCTGTACGTAAAATGTCGATGACCCTGCCACTCTCGGTTTCGATGGTTTGTGCCTCACCAACGGCGAGTGAACTGATATCGGTTTCAGTCAGCTCAAAATCACTCGTTTTGAGTGCAACAATCATTTTTTTCTGGTTTTCAGCCTGGACAGAAGTTGCTGCCAGAATGACGAACGTTGCGAGGGCCAAACCGGTCTTAAAAAGGGTTTTCATTGGTGAATCTCCAAGTTTTTAAAATTTTGCGACGAAACGAAAGCCTTTGTTAGCAAGGTCTTCATGACTTCCTAATAGGACGTGGTGAGCGTAAAAAACGTCGCAACTGTCGTAACTTTCTGAAATAGCATTGATATTTTGGCAGCATAACCGATTTGGCCATACGCGAAAGTACATTTGACAGCACCTCTTCCGGTCGGTATTGTCTTCCCCCTCAGACACAATATCTTGTGTCCGTCGAGAGGGGAAGACACAATAGCTTGTGTCCAAAATTAAATAAAACCAAGTAATTAAGCAGGATAATTAATGACCAGTGTTCGTGTTGAAGTCATAGGCACTGATTTTCAAGCAGTTCCTTTCCAGGCAACGTCCCTGGATATCTGGGACAAGAAGTACCGTTTGAAATCCAAGATTGGCGAGTGCATCGACGCCGATATTGATGACACCTATAAAAGAGTTGCATTAGCGGTATCAAGAGTCGAGAAAACCAAAGAATTGCGTGAGCAGTGCTACGAGTCATTTCTTTGGGCATTGCGACGTGGTGCTATACCTGCCGGAAGGATTATTTCCAATGCCGGTGCGCGTGATCATAAGCCGGCAACCTCTACGATCAATTGTACCGTTTCGGGAACCATCAAGGATTCCATGAACGGCATACTGGATAAAGTTCATGAGGCGGGATTGACACTCAAGGCAGGCTGCGGCATTGGTTATGAGTTTTCAACCCTGCGGCCTAAAGGTGCCTACGTATCCGGTGCCGGTGCTTATACATCGGGACCACTGAGCTTCATGGACATCTATGACAAGATGTGCTTCACCGTTTCTTCTGCCGGTGGCAGGAGAGGTGCGCAAATGGCTACCTTCGATATTGGGCACCCGGATGCCATGGAGTTTATCCGCGCCAAGCGTGAGGATGGTCGTCTGCGCCAGTTCAACTGCTCATTGCTGATCACCGATGAATTTATGCAGGCGGTCAGTGCAAATGAAGACTGGGCACTGGCGTTTCCGATTACCCCACAGGAAGCTACCGAGCTGGATATTGATGATCCCGAACAGGTGCTTTGGCGGGAGTGGTCATTGGTTGATGATTATGTGACACGTGAGGACGGCCTGGTAGCCTGCAAGGTATACAAGCGGGTGCCCGCGCGTCGCATGTGGGACATGATCATGTCATCGACCTACGATTTTGCAGAACCTGGCTTTATCCTGATTGATCGTATCAATGAGATGAACAACAACTGGTTTTGCGAGAATATCCGCGCAACCAACCCCTGTGGTGAACAGCCTTTGCCACCTTATGGGGCCTGCCTGCTGGGTTCAGTGAACCTGACACGATTTGTTGAACAAGCCTTTGATGATGCCGCAAGCTTTAACTGGGAAGAATACCGCAATGTTGTGAAGGTTTTCACGCGCATGTTAGATAATGTCGTTGAAATCAATGGCTTGCCACTCGGTAAGCAACGTGATGAAATTGAACGTAAACGTCGGCATGGCATGGGTTTCTTAGGTCTGGGATCATCACTGGCCATGTTGGGTATGAAGTATGGCTCTGAAGAATCCCTGCAGTTCACCGAGAAAATTGCCCGTGAGATGGCCATTGCCGGTTGGCAGGAATCGCTGGAACTGGCACGGGAGAAAGGCCCGGCACCAGTGATGGAGGAAGAGTTCCGGGTGACTGCTGCCATGTTGCGTAAACGGCCGGAAATGGAGGCCGATGGTTACAGGATTGGAGATGCAATACGTGGTTCCGTATTGCATGCAAAATATAGTCGTTACATGCAACAAATTGCGGAGATTGAACCTGAGTTGATTGAAGCGCTGGCTAAAGAAGGCGGTCGTTTCACACACCATACATCCATTGCGCCCACTGGTACGATTTCCCTGTCGCTGGCCAACAATGCTTCCAATGGTATCGAACCCAGCTTTGCCCATCACTACAGCCGGAATGTCATCCGCGAAGGGAAAAAGTCCAAGGAAAAAGTAGAGGTGTTCAGCTATGAGTTGCTGGCTTACCGTTCTTTGGTAAACCCGAGCGCGATGCCAGGGGCGACAGATGAAAAATTGAGCTTACCGGATCAGTTTGTTTCAGCGGATGAAGTTTCACCGACCGAACATGTTGATGTCCAGGCTGCGGCACAGAAGTGGATCGATTCGTCCATCTCCAAAACAGCCAATGTGCCCACCGAATATCCTTACGAAAGTTTCAAAAATATCTATACCTATGCGCATAGCAAAGGATTGAAAGGATGTACGACTTTCCGCTTTAATCCGGAAGCTTTTCAGGGTGTGCTGGTTAAAGAGGAAGACCTTGCAAATACCACCTATCGATTCGTGCTCGACGACGGTGAGGTTGTTGAAGCCAAGGGTAATGAAGAGATCGAGTACGATGGTGAGGTCCATACCGCAGCCAATCTGTTTGATGCGTTAAAAGAGGGCTATTACGGCAAATTCTAGGCGGAACATGGAAAAATGACGATAAAGATCAACAAACACATAGCAGGATACGAAGTAGTCAAGCCGGAAGAGGAAGAGGCTGCACGGGTGCGTGCCGCTGACGAAAAAGAAGCGCGTTCCTCGGCCAAGGTCATCCGCATGACTGAAAAAATCATGCGTCCCGAAGGTATGGAATCACTGGAAGGTTCTACCTACAAGATCAAGACGCCACTTGATGACCACGCCATGTATGTGACCATCAACGACATTACTCTGAACTCAGGCACCGAGCATGAGCAGCGCAGACCATTCGAGATTTTCATCAACTCCAAAAACATGGACCACTTCCAGTGGATCGTTGCCCTGACGAGGTTGATGTCGGCGGTTTTTCGCAAAGGCGGAGATGTAACGTTCCTGGCTGAAGAACTACGGGCAGTATTTGATCCGAAAGGTGGTTATTTCAAACCCGGTGGTAGATTCATGCCCTCCATCATTGCAGAAATCGGTGATGTGATAGCGCACCACATGCAAAAAATTGGCCTGATGGAAAAAGAAGAGTTATCGGATCAGCAAAAGCTGCACCTTGAACAGAAACGCGCCGAAGTAGAAATCACTCAAAATAAATCCGCGACAGATCCAGCCGGAGAGGAAACTGGATACCCTGCCTCGGCGACCTTGTGCAACAAGTGTCATACCAAGGCAGTTGTAGTGATGGATAACTGTGCAACCTGCCTGTCCTGCGGATACTCTAAATGCGGTTAATATAGTTCGCATATTGTCATTCGCTGTTATTATGAATGTATGTTGTTGCCTGAAGAACTGATAAAAGCCAAGAGAGACGGTCAGGAACTCACTCCAGAAGCCATTAAGACCTTTGTCGATGGGATCGGTGGGGGGCAGGTAAGTGATGCCCAGATTGGTGCTTTCGCGATGGCGGTGCATTTCCAGAAAATGAGCATGGCAGAACAGTCTGCGCTTACCCTGGCCATGCGCGATTCCGGACATTGCCTCGCCTGGCCTGATCTTGACGGGCCGGTTCTTGACAAGCACTCCACCGGCGGTGTCGGTGATCTTGTTAGCCTGGTTTTGGCTCCGGTGATGGCGGCCTGCGGTGCATATATTCCGATGATTTCCGGACGTGGTCTCGGCCATACCGGCGGAACACTTGACAAACTCGAGAGCATTCCTGGTTTCAACACTGGCGTCTCACAGCAGAAATTCACTCAGATCGTGCGGGAAACCGGGCTGGCGATAACGGGTCAGGGCAGCGAATTGGCCCCCGCAGATGGTCGGTTTTATGCTGTGCGCGATGTGACCGCCACGGTGGATTCAATCCCGCTGATCGTAGCTTCAATTTTATCCAAGAAACTGGCCGAAGGGCTGGATGGTCTGGTACTGGACATAAAAACCGGCAATGGCGCGTTCATGTGCGAACGCAACCGTGCAAGGGATCTGGCAGCCAATCTCATTGATGTGGCAACGATGGCGGGTTTGCCTTGTCGCGCATTGATCACCGATATGAATCAGCCGCTGGCCCGAAGTGCAGGTAATGCCCTGGAGATCATTGAAACCATCGAGTTTCTGAAGGGCGGTTACCGCCAGCCGCGACTGGAAGAGGTCATCTACTCACTGGGTTGTGAGTTGTTGTTGTTGAGTCGTCTGGCAGAGAGTCCGAAGAAAGCCAGGCTGATGTTGAACAGCGTGTTTGATACAGGAAAGGCCGCCGATCATTTTGCCCGTATGGTGAGCATGCAAGGTGGCCCATCGGACCTGTTGGAACAACCTGAAAAGTACTTGCCTGCAGCACCCGTGGTTCGTACTCTGACGGCACCACACAGTGGTTGCATAGAATATATGGATACCCGCGCGATTGGCCTTTGTATCGTTGGTCTGGGGGGAGGACGCAAAAGAGCTATAGACAAAATTGATCATCGTGTTGGTTTGTCGCAATTTTGCCTGGTTGGACAACAGGTAGGCAGCGGTGACCCACTGGTGATCATCCATGCCGCAGATGAAACAAGTTGGCAGGCCGCTGCCGGAGAGCTTCTGGAAGCGATTGTCATAGGCAGGTGCAAGGACAGCCTGCCAGCGGTTTATGAACAATTTCCATGAGAAAATGGAATAAGCGCAAATACAGTGCGAATACAATAAACAAAGCAGAATATGAAAGAGGATTAGTATGACTGGAACACCTCATATCGAAGCCAGCAGGGGGGATTTTGCAGAAACGGTGCTGATGCCGGGCGACCCTCTGAGGGCACAGGCGCTGGCAGAAAAACATCTTGATAATCCCAGGCTGGTTAACAGGGTGCGGAATATGTTCGGGTTTACCGGGACGTATAAAGGAAAGCCGGTTTCCATCATGGGGTCCGGCATGGGTATGCCTTCAATCAGTATCTATGCGCATGAACTGTATGACTATTACGGCGTGGAACAGATCATTCGAGTCGGTACATGTGGTGGTCTGTTGGCTGACATGCAAATCGGCGATCTGGTCATGGCCAGCGCAGCCAGTACAGACTCTGCCATGAACAGGCAACGTTTCAATGACTGGGATTTTGCAGCCAGCGCAGATTCTGAACTGTTACATAGCGTGCAGGAAAGAGCCATTCAAAAAGGTCTGAAAATCAGGACTGGCAATGTATTTGCTTCAGACTTTTTTTACCACCCGGATGAAGCTTTCATTGAAAAAATACAAAAAATGGGCATTCTTGCACTGGATATGGAATCGGCTGCCCTGTATGCACTGGCACATCAGCATGGTAAGCGTGCGCTGACGATACTTTCTGTCAGTGATGTGATTCCGACCGGTGAACAGGCTTCACATGAAACCCGACAGGATGCTTTCGGTACAGCAATTGAAGTGGTGCTCGAAGCCGTGCTTAAACCGGAAGCCGGTGAATGAGCGACACACAACAGGCCATCTCAAAATTATATAGCGCCGCGCACCAGGCCAGCGAGCAAGCCTACTCACCCTATAGTGGAGCAAAGGTGGGGGCCAGCGTGCTTGATAACGAGGGTAATATCCATACCGGTTGTAATGTTGAAAGTGCTTCATACGGCTTGACACAGTGTGCGGAACGTAACGCCCTGGCAGCGGCCGTCAACGCGGGTATGAAAGCAGGCAATGCCAATACCATACTGATTTATGCCACCGGTTTTGATGTTTTAGCCCCATGTGGAGCCTGTCGCCAGGTCATGAGTGAGCTGATGGCTGACAAGGCGTTGGTCATATCCTGTCGCAGTGAAACGGAATATCGCAGTTGGTCAATAGAGGAGTTACTGCCTGATCCTTTCATTTTAAGTGTATAGCGACAGTTCAATAAGTTTTACAATATAGCGTTCACAGGCTGCCGGTAGCAGCATGTCCCGATTAACAAACTTTGGGATTCAATCATGTCTGGTCGACCTATTTCAATTTTCCTGTTTTTACTGACCGTGTTCGTGACTCAGCCAACGTTGGCGGACACTGAGTCCACGATGAGCAGTTTTGCAGACCTTGCACTGGAGTGCGTACATCAGGAGTACCCCAACAAGATTTCACATGTCCTGTCCGGTGATCAGGATCTTGGGCCGCCACGCGAATTGACACCGGTGTTCTATGGATGTTTTGACTGGCATTCATCCGTGCATGGACATTGGTTGTTGACACGTCTGTTGCATCTATATCCGGATTCTGAATACGCTGTATCGATCGAGACCGCGTTGAATGAGAGCTTCAAGGCTGAAAATGTCGCGGTTGAAGTCCAGTATGTCTCACACGAACAACGAGCCTCTTTCGAAAGACCCTATGGTGTTGCCTGGTTGCTGCAGTTAACCGCCGAACTGCGTGAATGGGATGATCCACGTGCCAGGCAATGGCTGGCCATCCTGGAACCGCTGGAATCAGTTTTGGTGGGGAGAATGGAAACCTGGTTGCGGAAACTGGCTTACCCTATCCGGATCGGCGAGCATGCACAGACGGCATTTTCTTTTGGCCTGTTTCTCGATTGGGCAAAGGTTGCCGGTCGCGAAGATTTTTTTGAACTTGTGAAAGAGCGCTCCACGGCATTTTACCTTCAAGACAGGAATTGCCCGTTGGCATATGAGCCAGGCGGACAGGATTTTCTGTCACCCTGCCTGGCGGAGGCTGATCTGATGCGACGTATCATGACCGATGAAAAATTCTCGGTGTGGCTATCGGGTTTTATGCCGGTCATACCGGTTGACGGTAGTGGTGACTGGTTAGCACTGGCGGTGGTTACGGACCCAACCGATGGAAAACTGGCCCACCTCGATGGCTTGAATATCTCCCGTGCGTGGATGCTGGAGGGTATGGCGGCAGGTTTGCCAAATACAGACCCACGAAGACCGGCTTTGCTCAATGCCGCTGCACTCCATAAAGCTTCCGGTCTTGCAGCAGTGACAGGTGATCATTATGAAGGAGGTCATTGGCTGGGTAGTTTTGCAACTTACCTTCAGACATCAAGGGGTCTGGAAACACGGGTACAAACTGACTGAACGTGAAGCAGAGGCGGATGTCTATTATTAATGATGATCGAAAAACAAGGCACATGTTTGATTTCGATCAACAATTGGTATCTGTCAGTACGCTATTCTAGAATTATTGTTGCTGGAGAAAACTATGGCTACCTATCAGAGAATCCTGGTTGCAGTTGATTTGAGCAGTGAATCAGAAGTGGTTTTGCAAAAGGCCCAATTGATTGCTGAACCGGACGCCGAAATGCATCTTGTCTATGTACAGGAGCCCATGGATAACGTTTACGTTGGCATCGTTCCACAAAGTGCAGCGTTCAGCGGTCTGGGTGATCTTGAGGCACAACTGGGTGAGGAACTGAAACAGAAACTGACGGCCCTGGGTGAGAGTTTCGCATTGCCTTCCGACCATCTGCATATCCTCAATGGCTCACCGGCACATGAGATTCATCGCTTTTCCCAAGAGCATGATACTCAGTTAATTGTTATTGGTACACATGGTCAAAAGGGACTTCAATTATTATTAGGGTCTACGGCCAACTCTGTACTGCACGGTGCAGGTTGTGATGTGCTGTCAGTCAGAATTGGTGCTGGTAATTAATCTCTCACCTCATCACGTCAGGCAAGGGTGAAGCGGGCTTGAATATCAAGGTATTGCTCTGGGTATTTGTTTTTCTGTCAGTTCTGCTGTGGTCCGCCATTGAACCTGCCGACAGGCTGACCTGGTGGATGGAAGTTATTCCAGCCATTGCCGGTTTTGCAATATTGCTTTTGACCCGCAAGCGTTTTCCATTAACAGAACTGCTCTATACTTTGATACTGATCCACGCGGTCATTTTGATGATTGGCGGTCACTTTACCTATGCTGAAGTACCGATCGGTGACTGGTTGCGTGATCTGAGCGGTGGTGACCGTAACAATTATGACAAACTGGGCCACCTGGCACAGGGCTTTATTCCGGCGATCCTTACACGTGAAATCCTGATCCGGAACAAGGTGGTGTCATCTGCACGTTGGCTGACGTTCCTGGTGTTAAGTGTGGTACTTGCCTTCAGCGCATTTTATGAACTGATCGAGTGGTGGGCAGCCTTGCTCAGCGCGGAAGCGGCAGATGCATTTCTGGGAACACAGGGTTATGTCTGGGATACGCAATCAGATATGCTGTGGGCACTTTGCGGGGCTATTCTGTCCTTGTTGACACTTTCCAGACTACACGACAGGCAGATCAGGGCACTGACCGAAAGATTCTAAAAATCGCTGCCGGAAGCCGACTGGGTGATGTTGTTGGTCTTGAGTCGGTTGTTGATCTGTTCAAGTATGCCGGTTGCGTCCAGTTTTGCTATGGCCAGGCAGTCCTGTCTTGAACCGTGATCAATATAGAAATCAGGTATTCCGATGTTCAGGATGTTGTAGCTCATGCCGTTGGCTGCGAGTACCTCGTTCACACCACTGCCGGCGCCACCAATGACCGCATTTTCTTCCACAGTGACCAGCAGATTGTGACTGTTAGCCATATCGATAATGACATCAGCATCAAGTGGTTTGACAAACCGCATATTGACCAGCGTTGCACCAATACGCGCAGCGACCTCAGTTGATGGTTCAAGACTGCTGCCAAATGCCAGTATCGCGACACCGCTGCCTTTCTTCACGACCTCAGCCTTACCAATGGGTAGCAACTGCATATTTGCTTCCACGCTCTTGCCGGGCCCCTTGCCTCGTGGGTATCTGACCGCTGCCGGTCCCTGATGTTTGTAGCCGGTATAAAGCATTTGCCGGCATTCGTTTTCATCGGTGGGTGCCATAATTAACATATTCGGGATACAGCGCAAAAAGCTCAAATCAAAAGTCCCGGCATGGGTTGGTCCATCTGATCCGACCAGGCCCGCGCGGTCAATTGCAAACAGGACGGGCAGGTTTTGCACGGCGACATCGTGGATAAGCTGGTCATAGGCGCGCTGCAGGAAGGTGCTGTAAATCGCTACCACTGGATGTGTTTGTTCACAGGCCATACCGGCAGCCAGGGTGACAGCGTGCTGTTCTGCAATACTCACATCAAAATATCGTTCCGGAAAGCGTTGCTCAAACTCTACAAGACCAGAGCCTTCCCGCATCGCTGGTGTGATGGCCAGCAGGTTCTCATCGGTCTCTGCCATGTCACATAGCCAGCGACCGAAAACCTCGGTATAAGTGGGTGCTGGTTTGACGTCCGGAGTTGTCGGAACGATGCCTGTTTCCAGGTTGAAAGGTGAAACGGCGTGGTACTTAATGGGATCCTGCTCTGCCGGTGGGTAACCCTTACCCTTGGCGGTAATAATGTGGAGCAGGTTGGGTCCTTGAACGGTTTGAATGGTTTGGAGCGTTCGCACGAGCAACGGCAAATCATGACCGTCAATCGGGCCAACATAGTTAAATCCAAACTCTTCAAACAGCGTGCTGGGCATGATCATGCCTTTAACATGTTCCTCCCAACGACTCATAAAACGCCAGACCCGGGAATCCCTGTGCATCATCTGCTTGCTGCGCTCACGGATGTTGGTAACGGTCGGTCCACTCATCATGCGGGCCAGTATTTTGGTGATGGCCCCGACGTTGGGTGAAATTGACATCTGGTTTTCGTTCAATACAACCAGCATATTCGGATCCAGTGATCCGCCGTGATTCAGCGCTTCAAAAGCCATACCGGCAGTCATAGCGCCATCACCGATGATGGATACCACCCGTCGATCGATTTTTCTGTTGCTTGATGCCAGGGTCATGCCCAGACCGGCGCTGATCGATGTGGATGAATGACCGACGCCAAAGGTATCGAACTCGCTTTCGCCACGTTTTGGAAATGGTGCCAGGCCGCCGGTCTTTTTTATCGTTTCGATACGGTCACGTCTGCCGGTCAAAATTTTATGCGGATAAGCCTGGTGGCCGACATCCCAGACAATCCGGTCGTGGGGTGTTTTAAAGCAGTAATGCAGGGCGACAGTGAGCTCTATGCAACCCAGGCCTGAGCTGAAGTGTCCACCACTTTTAGAAACAGCTTCCAACAGGTAGCTGCGTAATTCATCGGCTACCTGTGGCAACTGCTCTTCATCCAGCTTACGTAAATCGGCCGGAATCGCTATTTGCTCAAGTAATGGGTATTTCTCTTCGTTCATCAGAATATTTTACCGGTCGCGGTCCACAGAATAAGTTGCAAGCCATTCAAGGGTGTCAGTTTCACCTGGTAAATGCTTCAGTTCATTCAGCGCCAGGTCGCGCAATTCATGCGCTCTTTTAATGGACTTATCCACACCAATGATGGCAGGAAAAGCAGGTTTTGACCTGGCAGCATCTGCCTGGCTGGGTTTGCCAGTTTTCTCGCTGGATCCAGTCACATCAAGCAGATCATCAAAAATCTGGAAAGCCAACCCTGTTAATTTACCATATCGGGCAAGTGCATCGTTTTGATCACTCGTGGCAGATGCCAGTAAAGCGGGTGCAACGGTACTTATCTGAATGAGTTCACCGGTTTTAAACGCATGAATATACTCAAGTTCTTCCTGGCTGATTTGTTGATCCAGACTGGCAAGATCCAGAACCTGACCACCTGCCATACCACTGGCTCCACAGGCCCGTGCAAGCCCCAGGATAATCGCAACCTGTTGTTTGGGTTTGGCGATGAGCAGCGGGTCCGCCGCCAGGATTTCGAATGCCAGCGCCTGTAACGCATCACCGGCAAGGATAGCAGTTGCTTCATCGAATTTACGATGACAACTTAGTTGCCCGCGTCTGAGATCATCGTCATCCATGCTGGGTAAATCATCATGTATTAACGAATAGGTATGGATGAGTTCTATCGCAACGGCGATGCTGTCAAGTGTGTTCTCATCCAGGTTCAGCGCACGTCCTGACGCATATACAAACAAGGGCCGGATACGCTTGCCGCCGGCAGTGGCAGAATAGCGCATAGCCTCCAAAAGGAGATGCGGGGTTCGCGCTGGCTCTGGCAGATATCCGGGAAGGATGCCTTCAAACCGTGTCTGCCAGGTCCTGATAATGTCGGCGGTTTCAGGCATCGGTTTCAAACGCTTTCAGTGATTCCTGGTCTTCGGTATTTGTCAGCTGTTCGACGGTTTGCTGCGCATGGTCGAGTGCCGACTGACATTGCCGGGTCAACTCTATACCATGTTTGAAGCCGGACAGGGATTCATCCAGTGAAAGACTGCCTTCTTCAAGATTCACAACCAGTTTTTCGAGTTCGGCCAGCGTCTTTTCAAAGTTGGGGCCAGCCTCAGTTTTTTTGCTCATAATCAGCGTTCCGGGTTTAGCGAAGCGACACTAACGTACCGCACCGGCGGGGTCAACTATCTGTGGATGTTGTTGTGTCCGAATGTACCGTAACAAAGGGTGCCTTGGGTGCCAGTTCATCCGGATGTTGTTTTCCAACAGCCACGATTCAAAGCTTACGCTGAAGCACCAATCGCCCATTGCCACTAACTCACCATCCAGTTTGCATAAAGGAATGCAGTCTCTTAACCAGGGGGGTATGTCGTTTGCCTGGAAAAGGTTTTTGAGACTTTTATGATGGGTTCCCAGGTCAATGACGGATCCTTCCAGATCAAGCCGGCAAAGGACCGATAATTCTTTACCTGGTGTAACTGATGCTTTCAACCCAGGCTGGTTTTCAGATCGTTTCCCTGTCTCAGTCCTTTGTTCAAATATGAGGAGCCCAATATCACTTCCCAAATCAATTTCATTTTGCCCCGCTGGCCATTCAATCACGGGGCATGGCAAAACAGCGGGGTCAGGAAGCAGCCATAACTTTTGCTTATATAAATGCAAAGACGACCCAGCCCAATTTACGACGATGTTGGGGTTATGGTTCGCTTGTTTTACCTGCGAGTAAAAAGCCTCCAGTCGGTAGACCGGAATGGTCGGTATGCCTGATTGCTTCATCCAGCGTCGCATGACCAGTTTGAACATCTCCGGGTCGTCAAGGAGTTGCGTTGTCATGTTCAAGATATATGGGTGAAGCAGATTTTGTCCGATATAGTCATCTGGCAGCTTTTCCAGTAATTGCCGTGCACCAGTCATTGCCTTGCGGGTCAATAAAAGTCGTTTGCTGATCTCCGGCCAGCGTGTTTCCAATAATGGAATGACTTCATGTCGTACAAAGTTGCGATCGTGATTCAAACACTGGTTTGAAGGGTCTTCTGTCCATTCAATATTATTCTTGTGTAAATAGTCCAGTATTGCGCTGTTGTGAAATTCCAGCATCGGCCTCTGTAACAGGCCACGGCCAAGGGCTCTGCTCTCAGGCATGGCTGACAGGCCATCTACGCCGCTGCCTCGCATTAAATTCAACAGGAGTGTTTCAGCCTGATCGCCTGCGTGGTGAGCGGTTAACAGGCTGGTTCCCGGTGCAAGCAAAGCGGATATTGCCTCGTATCGCAAATGACGGGCTTCCGCTTCCAGCCCCTTTCCAGAGCGGTTTTCCAGATTAATTTTCAGGCAATGCAGTTTTATTCTGTATTGCTTGCAGAATACTCCACACTGTTGTTGCCACTGATCGGCGTCATCGTGAAGACCATGATTAACATGTACGGCTGAAACCGGGGTGCCCAGCTGATCCTTGATGGTATTGAGCGCGTGCAGCAGTGCGGTGGAATCGGCTCCGCCGCTGAAGCCCACGATATAGGCATTTGCAGCGGGGAACGATTTGAGTATCTGCAGTAAACGCTCTGCAGTAAAAGTCAGGGTGCGATTGCTCATCAACCGGAGAGATGATTGGATTTAGACGACCCTGGCACAGGCTCAGTCTTTGAATTCACCGATGGAAAGCAATCGCTGGTAGCGGTCTTCCAACAGTGATTCCGTTGTCAACTTATCGAGCTCTTCAAGTTGGGCGGCCAAACAATCGCCAACCTGTGTGGCTACCTTTTCCGGGTCCTTGTGCGCGCCACCCAATGGTTCCGGAATGACCTCGTCAACCAGGCCAAGATGCAGGAGTTTGTCTGAGGTGATGCCGAGTGCTGAGGCGGCATCTTCTGCCAGTGCCGCGTCATTCCACAATATGGTCGCGCAACCTTCAGGTGAGATGACGGAATATGTGCTGTATTGCAGCATATTGACACGGTCACCTACACCGATGGCCAGGGCACCGCCGGATCCGCCTTCGCCGATCACGGTGCAAATGACAGGCACAGGCAATCTGGACATGTACTTGAGGTTGGTAGCAATGGCTTCGGACTGTCCACGCTCCTCTGCACCAACACCTGGATAAGCACCCGGCGTGTCAATGAATGTCAGTAAGGGAAGACGAAAACGCTCGGCCATTTTCATTAGCCGAAGTGCCTTGCGATAGCCTTCAGGTCTGGGCATGCCAAAATTCCTGAACACCTTGGCCTTGGTATCACGGCCTTTTTGCTGACCGATGACCATCACGGCACGACCGCGGAATCGGGCCAACCCCCCGACAATGGCGTGATCATCGGCAAATGCACGATCACCATGAAGTTCATGAAATTCATCAAACAGGTAGTCAACATAATCCAGTGTATAGGGCCGCAATGGGTGACGACTAAGCTGGGACACCTGCCAGGGTGTCAGGTCTTTGAAAATACTACTTAGTTTTTGCCGCATTTTTGCCTGCAGGCGCTGAATTTCTTCATCCAGGTTTAAAGCGTTATCAGAACCGACATTACGAAGTTCATCAATTTTCGCCTGTAGCTCAGCAATAGGCTGTTCGAAATCCAGGTATTTTGAATTCATGGCAATCTTGTTCCAGAGAAGAGCACAAATTATAAACGCAAAGACCGTTGAGTTTACCCCGAGTTTTCACATCAACGGAGTATTTGTTATCTATCGACTACACTACACCAACCTGGGCAGCTCTGGATTGGGGGATAAGGTCTCTGCTCCAGTGTTGAAATGCCCAGTCCCACAGATCTTTTAACGAGAGGTTTGCAGGTGGGTTCTGACCCAGGAAATTCAATGCCTGGCCTACCGCATAGGCTGGATCCTGATTCTTGACCGGGTCTGCCTGCAGTTGTTTGCTTAGTTTCCTGCCATCGCTGGATACCACCACGGGCAGGTGCATATAGTCTGGAGATTTGAGACCCAAAGCCTTTTGCAGGCAAATTTGGCGGGACGTGGAATCAAGTAGATCTGCACCCCGCACCACCTGGGTGACACCCTGGAAGTCGTCATCGACCACCACCGCCAGTTGATATGCGATGAGACCATCTGCACGCCGGATGATGAAATCACCACCGATGTCAGCCGGGATTTCTGAAATTTGACCCTGTACTCTATCGGTAAAGACGCAGACATTAGGATCGACGTGAAAACGAACCGAACGTGGCTCCTTTCCGTCCCTGATGCCATTTCTACAGGTGCCTGGATAGACACCGGATTCCGGCAGGTCTTTACGTGAACATGCACAGTGATAGGCCAGGCCCATATCCTGCAACTGGTTTATCGTGTCGTTGTAAGCATCAAGTCTGCTGCTTTGATACAAAACCGGGCCATCCGGTATCATGCCGAACCTTTCAAGGTCCTGGGTAATACGGTCTGCACTGCCTGCTATTTCCCGGGGCGGGTCGATGTCTTCAATTCGGAGTAGCCAAATACCACCAGCAGTTCGCGCTTCAAGAAAACTGCCGACTGCCGATACCAGCGAACCGAAGTGCAGGTCACCCGTTGGCGAAGGTGCGAAACGACCAATAAGCCGATTCGAATTCATGGGCGCGAATTCATGGACGTGAACTCATCAACAAGTGGCGTGTTTATTGTCCGACGACCTGGGGTGCCTCATTGAGAAAATCGCCTGTTACGAGTTTGACACCACATTGCCACAATACGGCCAGATCGGAAGCATCCCGAACCTCATCGGCAACGATGATGATGTCATAGGGTTCAACGGCCCTGACGACAGCCCGGATGATTTCCTGATTGCTGGTGTTGGACGACAGACCCTGTGCCAGACCTGGACGCAACTTGACCATGTTAACGGGTAAGTGCTCAAGCAATTGAATGGTCCGACGGTCATTGTCGAATTCTGACAGTACAAAGCTGCAGCCCAGACCCTGTAATTCATCGATAACACGACGGGTCGGTTTAAGATTGGATTCAGCAATAATGGCCGAAACCTGCAGCACTAACTGCGAACCCACCACTTCGGTTTCTGTCAGCATACGCTGGAACCAGTGAGGAAAGCTGAAATCAAGTATCGAGTTACCACTCAGTGGAATGATGTGTTTGTCACCGGTTCCGGCAATTGCCACCATCAACTGGGGAATGACGTGGCGGTCAATCGTACTGCCAAGATCGTTGTGCTCCGCGTGCAGCATGAATTCACTGGCCTGGGTGTCGCCATCTTCTTCGCGCATGAAGGTGCGGTTCTCAAACAGACCTTCGTTTTCGCCTTCCAGGTCGACAATCGATTGTTGTACGGTATAGAAATCGCGATTATTCAATGCATAACGAATACGTTCGACCCAGTCCCTTTCAGCCTCACCCGTATCAACCGTGGTCAGTGCCGGTTTGAACCTGGACAGTGAATTACCTTGCTGTGCCGCCACCCTGAAGGCTGATCTTGCCTGGGCAATAACCTCTTTGGCGTCGCGGGTAAGCGGTCCGATGGTGGCCATGCCAATGCTGCAGGAAGCGGTTTTGGTTTGATCGCCGAGGTCAATAATGTGGTTGGCATAATTTTCCAGTATACAATCGCCGGTTTTCTGCAAAGCTGATTTTTCATTACGTCTGATCAAAACGGCAAAGCCGTGATCACTGAAGCGTGCCGGTACATCACCTTCCTGTATGCAACCGCTGATAACATTAGCGAGATCCATGGTATAGGTATCAATTCTTTCCATACCCATATTCTGCTGCAGTTCTATGATGCCGTCTGTCTCGATATACAAAACAGCGTTTCTGAAGTCATCGCTCCTGTCTTCTTCGACCAGTTCGGATAACTTGGCCGTGAACGTTTGCCTGTTGATCATATGCGTCAGCTGATCAGTTTTGCGCAGGCGGTCCAGTTCTTCATGAAGGCTCAGGTTGGCATCATGTTCGTGAACCATCATCTGGATGCATTGCTCGTCATTGAACCTGGCAGGGGAGAAGGCTAACTCCGCTTTCAAATGCTTGTCTCCAAGTGTTTTGACTGTAACGGGTAACATTTCTTCCGGGAAAACAGCCTGATTCATGTTACGTAGGAGTTTTTTCAGATCGATGCCCTCACGCGTAACTACCAGGTCCAACAGTGAGAGTCCCTCAATTTCATCCAGGGAATTGACCTGTAACAACTCCAGGTAGGCGCGGTTAGCATAAACGTGCAGACCTTCGTGAATATAAGCAATGGAATCCCTGGAACTGTCGAGCAGCAAATCATAGCGATGTCGCAACTCTTCCAGTTTGCGTCCGAGATCATCGTATTCACGGGCGCTTTTACCACCGGACATATGCTGTTTGACAACCCGCATAAGTTGATCATTCTCTTCAGCATTGATGACCAGCGTTGGATGTGTAGAAACAGCAGACTCCACAATGGAGGTATCTTCGGGTGCAAACTGCAATGCCACAGCAGTGGAGTACAGATCAGCCACTTGCAAAATTTGGGAGATTTTTAACGCTGCCGGTAGTTGTGTGCCAATTAAAATCAGGAAGGGTGATTTTTCTTTGAGTACGCTTTCCAAATCGTGGAGACTGGAAGCACTGACAACCCTGACGGCCATTCCGGCATTTCGCAAGAAACTGTTTATGACCTGCGCATGGTCAGTAGAATTATCGATGACCAGCAGGTAGGCGCTATCCATAGCCGTAATTCCCCAATCCTCGTTCCATGAGGATTCTAATCGTCATTGGTAATTTTGATGATATTCAGAAGTACCATTTGTTATCCGATTTTATTAAGTAACCGAACCTCCTCAATATTGAGGCTGAAGCGGGATTATATTCGATAATTATGACGGATATTTTACACTTTTAATAGAAACAGTATGTGGCCTGGAACACAGATAAGCGGTCATTACGTCTGTCAGTGGTGAAATATTACGTGTATTCAGGCAAATTCTGTCGTAACCACCCGGTTCGCGTTATCATTACGCAAATTTTCAAATGGTCACGCAGAGATACTATAGACTTGTTCAGGGACTCCCTAGAGCAAGCAAACGAATTTATGCAGCCCCGGTCAGCGGCGGGCTTCATGAATTCATATCGGAGAAAGTAATGGCGACTTATAGCACTAACGAGTTTAAAAGCGGCCTGAAAATAATGATCAACGGTGATCCTCACAACATCGTAGAGAATGAGTTCGTGAAACCTGGTAAGGGCCAGGCTTTTAGCCGGGTCAGGGTACGTAACCTCATGACGGGCAGGGTGGTTGAGAAAACATTCAAATCAGGCGAGTCAGTAGAAGCTGCTGACGTATTTGAGACCCCGGCTCAATATCTGTATAACGATGGTGAGTTTTGGTTCTTCATGCACGGTGAGTCCTATGAGCAGTACTCCATAAGCAAAGATGCCATTGGTGATGCAGTATATTGGATGCAGGAAGAAGGGATCTGTGACCTGACCCTGTATAACGGCAACCCTATCAGTGTTTTGCCGCCGAATTTTGTTGAAATGCAAATCGTTGAAACCGATCCGGGATTGCGGGGTGATACATCTGGTAGTGGTGGCAAACCCGCTAAACTCGACTCCGGCGCAACAGTGCGTGTACCGCTGTTCGTACAGGAAGGTGAAGTGATCAAAATTGATACTCGAACCGGAGAGTATGTGTCCCGCGTGAAAGGCTGAACCGATGGACACGGTTATACTTTTGCCGCACCTGCTGGTGCCGGTACGACCCCGTTTTCAAAAACTGGAACAGATGGCGGTCGTCATCGAGGGTGAGTTAATTGCCGCGGTATTACCAAAGGCCGAAGCGTTTGCAGCTTATGAAAACGCCACGCGTATTGAATTGCCCGAGCACGTACTGGTGCCCGGTTTTATCAACATGCACACCCATTCGGCCATGTCTTTGTTGAGGGGGTATGCGGATGACCTCAATCTGCAGGTGTGGCTCAACGAACACATATGGCCCGTCGAAAAAACCTTTTTGAGTCCCGAGTATGTGCATGATGGAAGCAAACTGGCTATCGCCGAAATGCTGCGGGGTGGTACAACTTTTTTCAATGACCTCTATTTTTACCCGGAAGTGACAGCAGCAGCTGCCGTGGAAGCGGGCATGCGGGCCTGTATTGGCCTGCCGGTGATTGATGTGCCTACCATCTGGGCATCCAGCGAAAATGAGTGTATTGATAAGGGTCTGGCCGTTAGTGCAAACTGGCAGGGTGAACCACTGTTGACTACTTCATTGGCGCCGCATGCACCGTATTCAGTGGGTGATGCGGCCCTTGAAAGGATTGCAGAATTGTCAGAGACGCGTGATATGAGAGTTCATATGCACGTACTGGAATCAAGCTGGGAGATCGGGGAATCTTTGCGGAAACACGGTAAAACCACACTGGAGAGATTGACTGACACCGGTTTGCTGAATGGACGTCTGCTGGCCGTACACATGACACAGTTAAACGACACCGATATGGAAGCTCTTTCCAGTGCAGCGGTCAATATTGTTCATTGTCCGGAGTCCAACCTCAAACTGGGCAACGGTATTTGTCCGGTGGCAGGCTTACTTGAGCAAGAAATCAATGTCGCCCTCGGTACCGATGGTGCTGCCAGCAATAATGATCTTGACCTGCTTGGAGAATCACGTACCGCAGCCTTGCTGGCCAAGGGGGCATCGGCTGATCCGTGCGTGCTGAATGCTTTCCAGGCACTGGAAATGTTAACCATCAATGCGGCAAAGGCGCTTGGGAAATCAGATCAACTTGGCAGTATTGAAGTCGGAAAACTGGCTGACTTATGCGCTATTCGCATGGACAAGTTGCGCACCGCGCCGATGTATGATGTTGTTTCTCATCTGATTTACGCGGCTTCCAGCCAACAGGTTTCCCATGTTTGGGTCGGCGGGCGATTGTTGCTGGAAAATGCGGAGTTCCTGCATATGGATGTAGCCGACATCATAGACCGCGCAAATTTCTGGGCGGAGCGAATAGCAACTGAAAATGGGTCGTTGAAATCGGTGAAAGCCGATAAGCTCCAGGGAGTACAAGCATCATGAACAATAGTGCCAACAACTTTGATCCGGCAGAACAGCAGAAGTTTGACAGTATTGCGGCCTCATGGTGGGATCTCGATGGTGAATCAAGACCTCTGCATGACCTGAATCCTGCCCGACTGGCTTACATCTCTGAACGGGTAGGGATGAAAGGTGCCGATGTCATTGATGTAGGCTGTGGTGGTGGTATCTTGTCAGAATCTCTAGCCGGGCAGGGCGCTAGTGTTACGGGGATTGATATTGCTACAAAAGCACTGTCAGTTGCCAGGTTGCATCTACATGAATCAGGCCACAAAGTCGATTATCAGGAGTCCACGGCTGAATCATGGGCGCAGCAACATCCCTCCAGTGCCACGGTTGTGACCTGTATGGAAATGCTCGAGCACGTGCCGGATCCTGCATCGGTCGTTGCAGCTTGTTCAAAGATGTTAACCGTCGGCGGTCATCTATTTATGAGCACCCTGAACAGAAACGCAATGTCCTTTGCCGTGGCAATCCTTGGGGGTGAGTACATCACCCGGATCATACCCACGGGGACGCATCAATATGACAGGTTCATCAAACCTTCGGAATTGTGTCGGTGGTTGCGATCCTCGGGCATGAAAGTCGAAGAAATTACAGGGATTCACTATAACCCGGTGGAACGTACTGCTCATACCGGTGGTCATGTACGGGTGAATTATCTCATTCACGCGATTAAAGATCACTAGAGTGATTACGGCGGTACTGTTTGATCTCGATGACACTTATCAGGATACATTCCCAGGTGTGTTTTGGTGACTGATGTAACTTCAGTTGAATTTGACCATTGTCGTGAATTGGCCATGCCACCCGGCAGTCTTTTTGAGTTTACGAGCCGTTTTTTACAGTCTGATCAATTAGAACCGCTGCTGGCTTTGTACGCACTCAAACAATCAATTTGTATCATTCCATATACGCCGGTGGACGACACCGTCAAGTGGGCAAAATTGAAATGGTGGAGTGAAGAACTGCTGGCAGACCCCGATTCGCCTTCACGTCATCCTGTTTTGCGTGCGTTGTGGCAATCGGGTGCGAGAGCACAAATCAGTAATGCGCTTCTGCTGAGCCTGATTAGTAGTGCAGTCATGCAGATTGATGCTTCTCCGGACAGTGATGAAGATGGCATGTTAGAGCGCCTATCGGCATCGGGCGTGCCGGAAGTTCAAGTTGAGCTTGCACTGGCCGGGGCTGAAATCGATAGTCAACATCTCGGTTTCCTTGCGGTGGCTTCAGGCCTGTCTCGCATGGTTTTAAGTTTTGCACCCGGTCAACAGGCTGAAACTGAACGGTTGCCAATGAACATACTGGCAAAATTCGATGTGAGCTCAGCACAACTTCAACAGGATTCGTCCCGGACCGAGCTTTCCCTGGTTATCTCGCAACTCGCTGAGATTGCTCTGGACTGGTTTTCCAAGGGTATGACCGGCTTAAAGGTGGTTCTTGCAGATGGAGCAGAAGCAGATGTAATTGCTCATTTGCAATTACGCTGGGCGATGGAGAAAAGAGGTCTGGATATCATCAGAAAAGATACGGGTGCCTTTATTAATGAAGGCAGGCGTTTTGGTCCAACCGATGCCTGGTTTGCCTGGCGCTTCCTGCGTCATTTGAAGTGATCCTGATGTCGGGTGGATTGGTATAGAAAAAATCCGGCTATTGGGCTAAATAAATTCGGGGACAGATAGGATGTTTACATGTTCAGGCGGTTGCCATTGTGGTCGGGTAGAATTTGAAATTGAGATCCCGGAAAAAGTCATCGTACATCGCTGCAGTTGCTCCATTTGCCAAAAATCAGGTTACCTGCATCTGATCGTGACAGCGGACCGATTCAACTTGCTTCATGGTGAAGAGAGCCTGGTAGATTACCGTTTTCACACTGGCGTTGCGCGTCACCTGTTCTGTGGTTCTTGCGGAATCAAGTCCTTTTATGTTCCACGTTCACATCCGGAATCTTTCAGTGTCAATCTGAATTGCATTGAACTGCCTGACGAAGTTGAAGTCACGATTGAAGACTTCGATGGTCGCAATTGGAGCAAGAATCGCCAGAAATTGACGGAAACCCCAACCGGCACCGACTAAGCGTTACTGGCTAAGTGGAAACATTATCTCAGGAGGTCTTGTCACCGGTAATATAGTCCGGACCTTTACCTGCAGTTTTTTCGTATACCCCTTTCTCTACTTTCTTGAACTGGGTAAGACCGTGTTTTGCAATGTTTTCCCGTGACAGGGAAGGTGCAGGTTTGGCGAGATTGGGGCGCGAAATTTTCCTGCGTACCGGGTTGTGACATTCAGGGCATAATTTGAGTGGTTCGTCGGACATTTTTTGCATGACGTCAAAAGCGTTTTCGCAATGTTCGCAACAGTCCTGGCCGGTGGCCTGATATTCATAAATGGGCATTCACATTACCATCGTGGTTGTATCACACAAGAATCGTCTGGTTTGCTTAACGAGTCAATCTTTGAATGGAATATTGGCGGATCTTCTGTACCATGACAACACACAAATAGTTAAAATCAATTTTTAATCAGGCGTCATCTATGAGCCTTTCCAACAAAACAATATTAATTACGGGTGCTGCAGGCGGTCTTGGAGGCGCGTTGGCACTGCAATGTGCCAGTCTTGGAGCAGAACTGATTCTGCTGGACAAGAATCGTCGTGGACTGAGTAAGCTGAGCGATCAGTTCACTAACCAGGGAATGACAGCTCCAGGTCTTTACCCCATGGATCTTGCCGGTGCAGGGGTGGACGATTTTGATGATTTAGCTGGAATCCTGGGTACGGAATATGGTGAGCTGCACGCTTTGATTCATTGCGCGCTTGATTTTGAAGGCTTGCAACCCCTGGATCAGGTTCAGCCGCAGGATTGGTTGCGGTCAATGCAGGTCAACGTCAACGCGCCATGGCTGTTGAGTTGTGCGCTTTTGCCGCTTCTGAAAAAGTCACAGTCCGGTCGCCTGTTCTTTTTGTTGGATGATCTTGAAACGGTTACGGGTGCTTACTGGGGTGCATATGGTGCCGGCAAAGCGGCATTGACGGGTTTGGTCAGACAATTTAATGCGAGCTTGAGTCATTCCGCCGTGCTTGTGCGTGGAATAATACCGGGCGCAATGCGCACCGGTTTCAGGGCAACGGTTTATCACGCAGAAAACCCTATGGATCAACCGGAACCAAAAATAGTTGCCAGCAAAATTGCCATCATGTTGGCCGGTGATATATCAAGCGACGACCTGATGGTGGATTTCTCCGATAACCCGGTCTGATACCTGCCGTTTCAGCAATTGCTTATGGATGCCTCATATCCAATCATGGCCTGTTTGGTGTTGATACCCCAACGGTAACCCCCCATTGTGCCAAGACTGTTGATGACGCGGTGGCAGGGTATGAGCCATGAAACCGGGTTACGCCCGATGGCCGACCCGGTTGCACGACTGGCTCCGGTTTTTCCTGCAAATGATGCCAGTTGCCCATAGGTGCAATGTGTTCCGGCCGGTATGCTCAGTAAAGCTTCCCAGACCTGGAGTTGGAACGGACTGCCCCTTAACCAGATTTTCAGTTTTTTATGTTCTTCTTCAACAAAAATTTCTGTCAACTTTTCATGTGCCTGCTGATTGTTCTCAGACAGGTCTGCATCCGGCCACTGCTCTGACAATTGACTCCGGATATGCTGTGTACCCTTTTCGTGGCAAAACCCCAGGAAACACACACCACGCTCGGTCCAGGCCAGTAATGCTTCGCCAAAGGGCGTCATTCCGCAGCCATATTGCATTTCAACACCAAGTCCTTTACGTTTTGCTTCACCCGGTGTCATTGCTTGCGTGGTTATTAACAAATCATGCAGTCTGCCGGGGCCGGATAAGCCACTGGAAAGCGCAGATTCAAGCACAGTTTGTCCTTGTCTGAGGCGATCCATGGCCTGTGCCTTGGTCAGATGTTTCAGGAACTGCTTGGGCGATACGCCCGCCCAGTCCTGAAACAATCGTTGCAGGTAATGAGGGCTGAGGCCAACGTGGTCTGCCAGTTCTTCGAGGCTGGGCTGGCTTTGCTGGTTCTGGCATAGCCAATGCAAGGCTTCGCTAATTAATTGATAATGGTGTTGAGAATCCATGTGGCTATTGTAAGAGTTTCAGTAGGCATAACCACCCGATTCTTGCTATGTTTGCTTTGTGTGATCCGGACCGGTTTGAAGATTACAAATTATTGTCCGGTGATAGTTTTCAGGCAAATCACAACAGGTGATATTACAACAGGTGATAATTATGACAGATGACCTTTTTCTCAAAATCATTGCCCGGGAAATTCCGGCGGATATAGTATTTGAAAATGATGATGTTTTGGCATTCAGGGACCTTAACCCTCAGGCGCCATTGCATGTGTTAATTATTCCAAAAACTCACATCGCCACCATTAATGACATGCAACAGCATGACGCTGAACTATTTGGAAAACTATTTCTTGCTGCCAGGGAAATTGCAGCGGAACATGGTTTTGCCGAGAATGGTTACAGGGTTGTTATGAATTGTAATGCGGCAGCCGGCCAAACGGTATTTCACGTCCATTTGCACTTGCTTGGTGGGAGAGAATTTAGCTGGCCTCCGGGTTGAATTCCGGCAGTTAATAAGGGATTGCAACACCAGAAGGCTTCTGGTGGTTTATCTGGTACGCTTCTGTAAAGCAGTTCAGGCTTGTGCCCCGTTCAATAACTGATTTCTTATGGGTTAAGCAATTCAAATTTCATATATACACAATACCCCGAATCTAGCGGAGAAAAGGCCCCTGCAATATTTTGCAGGGGCAAATACTCTCGTTGGTCTATCGTAGCTTCCGAGAAAATCGCAACGACTGTTGGGTTGTCGCGAAATCTCGTTCAGAAACTATGTTCTATTTATAACTTCTATTTGACGTCCGGGTCTTTCCAGATCCACGCACAGGTTGCCTGGCATTAGATTCACATAATCCGGTGTCACCCATAACTGGGACGCTGTCAAAAGTAACAATTTCAGAGAGGTTTGTTGAATCTAACACTGAGACTGCTGCTGAATTGCATCCCAGACTCAATTCCAATTCTAAACCAAGGCCTGAAGGTAAAGTAATA
>RCNC010000035.1_pt1 | contig 63001 bp, 52 predicted proteins | sample 2041301 | NCBI WGS metagenome assembly RCNC01 (sample SAMN09708231, study PRJNA481090) | Marine sediment metagenome, whole genome shotgun sequencing project. | biome: marine sediment; feature: ocean; material: sediment; isolation source: Sewage treatment plant 13A marine sediment (STP13A) ...
GTGGCCGGAGCAGCACTCCAAAGCGACGCCTACCGGGCGGAGGACGTGTCGGGATTCGACTATACCCACACCGTGCCGGGCATCTTCGCTCAGGATGAGATCCGGCTGGCCCCTTGGTTCCTGCTCTCTGCCAGCGGGCGCGCCGATTTCCACAACGAGTACGGTACCTTTTTCAGTCCCCGAATTTCGGCTCTCTTCCGATCCGACCCGTGGACGGTGCGGGCCTCGGCCGGTGGCGGCTATTTCGCCCCCACGCCCTTCACGGAAGAGACGGAGGCTGTTGGCCTGAGCCGTCTCGCTCCCATCCCGGAGGACCTGAAGGCGGAGCGGGGCCGAAGCGTGTCCTTGGACGTGGGCCGGCAGGTGGGCCCGGTGGAGCTGAACGTCACCGTCTTTGGTTCGGCCGTGCGGGATCCTGTGATCGTCCATCGAAACCCGGACGGGACTCTGACAATGGCTACCGGCGAGGAACCCACAAGGGCGTGGGGTACGGAGGTCATGGGCCGTTACCACCTGGAGCCGTTCCATGTTACCGGCACCTACGTATTCCTCCGGGCCACCGAGTTGGTTCAGGGGGTACGTCGGGAAGTACCCCTTACTCCCAAGCACACGGCCGGGATAGTAGGGGCCTGGGAGGACGAGGAATGGGGGAGAATCGGCGCAGAGCTCTACTTTACAGGGCTCCAGGAGCTCGAAGACGATCCGTACCGGGAAGTATCCGAGCCTTTCTTCATTCTCGGATTTCTTGCCGAACACAAACTGACTCCCGGCCTCCGGATCTTCCTCAACGCTGAGAACATCCTCGATGCCCGCCAGACCCAATGGGATCCCGTGGTGCGCCCGATCCGCACTCCGGATGGCCGGTGGACCACGGATGTCTGGGCTCCCCTGGATGGAAGGAGTTTCAACGCTGGCGTGAGAGTCTCATTTTAGGGGGTGCCTGGGGCGACTCGATTGAGAATGAAGTTCGGAGGAACTGGTGACCGAAAGACGGGGATCTTTCATTCGGCCTGGAAAAGTGAAGTGGATGGTTCTGTTCCCGATCTCCCTCCTGGGACTGCTTTTGGCCATGTGGTTGATTCCGGGGTCGCCACTGGGCCTCTCCCGGGTTTTCGAGATTGCCGCTGTCCTCGTTGAGGGGGGATTACTTATCGCCCTTGTCCTTAGACTCCGGAAAATCCGAAGGATCTACCGGGTCGAGAAGGAACAGCAGCCTTACCCGGTTGACGCCTTTCGGGTAGCTCTGACGTCAGCCATGGGTCGACGAGCGGGTGGGGCGATCTTCAATGAAGCAGCCATCTTGTGGTACGCGTTTTTTGGATGGACGCGGCGGAGGAGCATCAACCCGGAGGTCCTGACCTTTTCGGGCCACCGAAGAAACGCCTACCCGGCGATTCTCGGTGCCATCATGATGGCGGTGATCGTGGAAACTGGGGTGGTACACCTGCTCGTGAGTCTCTGGATCGGCTGGCTGGCGTGGCTCCTTACGGGGCTCGGGGCCTATTCGTTGGCCTGGTTGCTGGGGGACTTTCAGGCCGCCCGCCTCAATCCGTCGCTTCTGGCCGGATCCCACCTCCATCTCCGTACCGGCCTTCGGTGGCAAGCCGACCTGGCCTTGGAGGAGATTGTCGCTGTGCGTGACCAAGAGCCGGACGAGAAGCATGTGAAGATGGTGATGTTTGGCTCCCCCGATTTCTGGCTTGAATGCTCAGATCCAATACTCGTTCGTGGGCTCTTCGGTATCGAGCGCCGGGTGAAGTTCGTTGGCCTCGGGTTGGATGACCCGGATGAGTTCCGAAGAGAGATGGAATCCCGGATTGTGGTTTGAGGCCATGGGAGCCGAGATTCTATTGGGACCCATGGAGATTCCTGGCCATGGAACGATCGCCATCTACATGAACGGTGGAATCCAACAGGGGCTTTGGCAGCTTCCCTGAGTACTGCCCTAAAACTCGGAACGACCGAGATTCCCTATGCGAAAATGGCTGAAGCGTGCTCTGCTCGGCATCGCCGCTCTTTGTGTCATCGTCCTGGTCATCGGCTTGAGCTTCGAACAGTGGTCACGGTGGAGTCTTGCGCGGGTCGTTTCGCCGCCCGGCGCGCCTTCAATGGCCCTCCCCTACTCCATCGATGGTAGTGCCGTTGAGCTGGAGAGCGGCACCCTCGAAGGGGAAGGTGGCAACGTCTCCTTTTTGACCTCGACATCGGGTGACATGGACGGGGATGGCTCCAGCGACCTGGCTGTGATTCTGGTGCACGACAGCCCCGGATCCGGCGTGTTCTACTACCTCAACGTGTTTCTGAACGACGGCAACGAAGCGTATGGATTGGCCGGAGAAGATTTCCTGGGTGATCGAATCAAGTTCGATCTCAGTCAGATCTACCAGGAGGGGTCTGTCTCATCACTGACGGGTGTCCCCATTCATCCGGACGACTACGGGCAACTCGTCGTTGGCTACTATTTCCACGGCCCCGAACAGGCTTTCGCCGAGGACCCCAGCGTTTTTCTTACGCGGCACTGGAAGGTCCAAGACGGAAAGCTGGTCGCGTTGGAAAACTACTGACAACGTTCGCCAGTGACCCCCTACCGCCCCCTCTTTAAAAGGCGACCGGGCTTGGCGTCGTTAAGGACGCCTTCCTCGATGACAGGGACGCCGTTTACCAGCAAAAAGTCGATTCCCTCAGCGTACTGCATGGGGTTTACGAAGTCGGCTTTGTCGGTGAGTTCCTCCGGATCGAAGACCACCAGGTCTGCGGCCATGCCGGTGGCGATGAGGCCCCGGTCGAACAGGCCCAGGCGGTGGGCCGCCAAACCGGTCATCCTCCTGACGGCCTCCTCCACGGTGAGGACTCCGTCCTCCCTCACATACTTCGCGATTACCCGTGGGAACGCTCCGAAGGCCCTGGGATGGGAACTGGCTGAAGTGGCCGGGTTCACAGGAGAGGCGTCGGTGTCGATCATCACCCACGGGGAACGGAGAGCTTCCCACTTCTGCTCTTCATTCATGCTCTTCGGATTCACGCTCACGCCGCCAGCCTGGACCAGGTCGAAAAACGCGTTCCAGGGGTCGGTTCCCATCACCTCAGCCGCTTCGGAAACCGATTTCCCGATCACCCTTCGGTCCACCGATGAGGAGCCGGAGACGATGAGGACATTGTTCCAATCCAGTCCGACATGCCGGTACCAGTTCTCCCAATCGGACGTGGTCTCAACCTCCTCCCTCAACGTCGCCCGGACAGCCGGGTCGGAGAGAGTTGGTAGGAAAGCCTGGTTGCCCTGGGCGTAGTGCCTGGGATGCAGGAAGGAACCCAGGCCGATTCCATTCCGGATATAGGGATAGACATCGGCGGTCACGTCCATCCCATCGACTCGGGCCGAGTCAATCAGAGCGATAGCCTGCCGCATCAGGGGCCAGTTGTCCTGGCCGGCCGCCTTCAGGTGGTAGATATGCACAGGCACTCCGGCTCCCGTCCCGATATCCAGGGCCTCTCGGATGGCTTGAAGAACGTCCTGGCTCTCATTCCGAAGGTGGGTGAAATAGAGACCGCCATACTCTCCGGCGACCCGGGCCAGCTCTGTGATCTCCTCTGTGCTGGCGTACACGGCCGGGGGGTAGATCAGGGCGATTGAAACTCCCACTGCCCCCATTTCCATCCCCTGTCGAACCAGGGCCTTCATCTCATCCATCTGTGCTGGCGTGGGCTGGATGTCACCGTCTCCCAGCACAACCTGCCGGACCTGGGAGAGCCCCACGTTGTGGATCACATTGAGGGCGATCCCCCTCTCCTCGAGGATTCGGAAATACTGGTCGTAAGTTCTCCACCGGAGGGTGTCCCCTCCAAGGACCGGCGGATTGCGTTGGGTTCGATCATTCTGGGGTGCGGCGGAGCCACTTTCCCCGGAGAGGTAGGTCGTGATTCCCTGCCGGAGTTTGCTCTCGGCACTGGCAGGATTGGTGATCAGGACCAGGCTGGACTGGCCCATGAGGTCGATGAAGCCGGGGGCCACCATTCTGCCCGAGGCATCGATGGTACGCCGAGCGTCCCGGCCTTCAAGATGTCCGATGGCGGCGATTCGATCCCCGCGGATTCCGATGTCCCCGTGAAACCAGGGGTTTCCGGTGCCGTCGACGATTCGGGCGTCGGAGATGAGGATATCAAAGGGTTGGTCCCGGTCGGTCAGCGAACTCGGCCCGGCGGCGGAACATCCGGCAAGGAGTAGCACCAGCGCAGCGGCTGTTGTCCTCATGGAATTCTCCGATTCTCGGTGGTGGGTCCTCACCTCAAACTGGAGCTAGGCCTCGGGGGGCGCTAGTCGTCTTCCTCAGCCCTTTCTCAGCGCGTCAAGAGGATCAGCCCGGGTCGCGGACCTCGCAGGAAGGAAGCAGGCCAAGAGACCAGTGCCGGCCAGGGTCAGGACGATGAGCAGATAGACTGTAGGATCGCCGGTTTCGACCCCGTATAGGATTACGCTCATTGACCGGGCCATCAGGAATCCGAGCAGGATTCCGGCGGAGATCCCGATCAATAACTGCTTGCCACCTTTCACCACAACCATCCGCACCAGGGTCTTCGCCTCGGCGCCCAGAGCCATCCGAATTCCCATTTCCAGGCGGCGCTGGCTCACCCAGAAGGCCATGACGCCATAGAGTCCGACACACGCCAGGAAAAGGGCTACAGCTCCAAAGATGGAGAAGAGAGACCCAAAAAGGCCGAAAGCCCAGGTGGATTCCTCGATTGCCTGGTCCATAGCCAGTAAATCATAGACCGGTAGGTTCGGGTCCAGTTCAGCCACCATGGAGCGGACGGACGGAGCCATGACCGAAGGAGGACCTGATGTGCGGATTGCAAGGGACATGAAAGACTGGTCCAGTGCCCCCTGAGGGAGAAAGATTCGCTCAGGTCGCTCCTGATCGTCTCCGATTCCACCGACGTTTCCCCCCACGTGCATGTCTGGAACCACTCCCACTACACGTCTCCATCGCCGCGTGGAGTTGGATATCCCCAGCCTAATCCGCCGCCCGATGGCTCCCGAGCCACCCAGGTAGCTTTCCGCGAAGCTTCGGTTGACGATCGCGACCGGGTCGCCACCTATCCGTGTTTCCACGGCATCGAAGTCGCGACCTTCAGCGAGCCTTACGCCAAATACGTCGAAATACCCAGTGCTGACGGTGGTGGTGAGAACGGCCGGGTGGTCACGGTCGGTAGGGTAGGCTTCCCCTTCTACGGAGAGGAAATAGCGGGGACCCCCCAACCCGGGCAGACTTGAACCGACGGCGGCCGCTTGGACTCTCGGCTCGGCCTCCAGCCTTTCCTTGAGGAGCGTGAAGAACTGATCCCTTGTTTCCGGATCGGGATAGTCGGTTTCGAAGAGGCCGACCCGGCCGGCCAGGACTCCATCGGTCTCGAATCCAAGCTCCACATTTTTGAGGTTGATGACGCTCTTGACCATGAACCCCGCACCCACCAGCAGGGCACAAGATACTGTGATCTCCGAAATGACCAGGAAGGTGCTGAGTCGTCCCAAACGCAGGCTGGAGGAGCCGCGGCTCTCGTCTTTCAGCGTTTCCCCCGGCTCGATTCCCGAAGCCCGAACAGCGGGTAATACCCCGGCCGCGATAGCGGCAACCGCAGTGACGAGGAGGCTGAAGAGGAGTACGGGGCCGTCCATGGGAAAGTCGATCCAGTACGGCTTGTATATCCCCGCCACCGCTGCCCGATAGGGTTGAAGGCCTACGTACGCGAGGATCAGACCCAAGGCTCCTCCAAGGACGACCAAGACCAGGGACTCCATCAGAAGCTGGCGGACCACTCGCCACCGGCTCGCCCCCAGGGCCGTGCGAATCGCAACCTCCTTCGACCGGACGGAGGCTCTTGCCATGAGGAGGTTCGCCACGTTGACACAAGCGATCAGAAGGACCCCAAAGGTCGCTGCGAGCATGACCCACAAAACCGCCTGGATTTCCGGGGGCATGAAGCGCTCCTCGTAGGGGGAGGCGATCATCCCTATTCCCTCGTTGCTCTCTGGGTATGTTCTGGCGAGCCCGGCCCCGATAGCCGAGAGTTCGGCCCGGGCTGCGTCGAGTGAGATTCCCTCCCTGAGACGACCGAAGGCATCCAGGTCCTCACCTTCTCCCCGAGGCAACCCCGCCCGGTCGATGCGGTGAGTAAGCCAAACATCCTCCAGGAAGGGAAAGCGGAATCCCGGTGGCATCACACCAATGATTTCGGCCGTCACACCATTCACCCGGATGAACTTCCCGACGATCGCCGGGTCGGACCCGAAACGGTTTTCCCAGACGTGATGTCCGAGAATGATGGTGGGGCTCGCGCCCGGAGCGTCCTCCCCTTCCCGGAAGGTTCGTCCATCGAAGGGCTCGACCCCCAGATGGCTCAGTGCATTGGCGCTGACGTAGGCTCCGGCGAAGCGCTCCGGCGGGCTCTCGTCACCCGCAATGTTCACAGTACCCTGGTAGAAAGCCGCCACATCTTCGAACGATGTCTGCTGGGCTCGAAGGTCTTCAAAGTCATGAACGGACATCTCCATCTGGGTGATGCCCAGTTCGAGTCGGTTCTCGCCGATGAAGGTGAGGCGCTCTTCCCCAGGGACCGGCACACCTCGGAGGATCGTCCCGTATACACTGCTGAACGTGTGGGTGGTGAGGCCAACCCCGAGGCCGATCGTGATGATGGCCAGAAGGGAGAGGGTGGGGGTTTTGAGTAGCATCCGGAGCCCGAAATGGAGGTCGGATATCAAACTCGTCATGGCCTACACCTCGGAGAAAAGGGGACAGCACTTCGGGTCTCTATAAGAACAAGGCTGCCTCAGCCACGAGCCCTGGCCCGAAAGCCAATGCCACACAGGGTCTCGGAGCGCTCTCCTGCCTTAGGCGATCTAGAATGAACAGGATCGTTGACGACGACATGTTCCCGAACTCGGAGAGAACCTGCCGGGAGACGGTGTTTTCCTCAGGTCCCAAATCCAAAGCTGTGCCAACCGCCGTGAGGATGCGGGGTCCACCGGGGTGGACGGCCCATGTGGCAATTTCGTCCAGTCCCAGGCCCTGGGTTTCCAGCCACCCCTCTAGCCAGCTGGCCAGGTGGCTTTGGATGATCTCAGGAACCAACGATGAAAGGGTCATCCGGAAGCCGTGGTCCCCTATCCGCCAGGACATGGCATCGGCACTGGCCGGCAGGCGACAGGTTCCGCTTGCGACGAGTTTCCACGATTCGTCAGAGCAGGCTGAGGCTTCACCCACGCCTACCACAGCCGCCGATCCATCTCCGAAAAGGGAGTTCGCCACCAACGTGTCGGGATCCCAATCGTAGGACATATGCAAGCTGCATAGCTCCACGGAGGACACGAGGACACGAGCTCCTGGATCGGCCCCAGCGAAGGACGAGGCGACCCTCAGGCCGTTCAAGGCCCCGTGGCATCCCATAAACCCCACGTGGGTCCTCTCTACCGTGGGAAGGAGCCCCAACTGGTCGACGAGGGTCGTATCCAACCCGGGAGCGAAGAAGCCTGTACATGAAACGGTGACAAAGTGGGTGATCTCATCAGCGCTCATTCCCGCATTGGCCAAGGCATCCTGAGCGGCCTTCCTCGATAAGCCGGGAGCATCGGATTCGAATCTCTTCATCCGAGCCTCGGTGGAGGGGCCCTTGTCTTCTGAAGACTGGGCGGGCTTGAAGAAAGACTGTACGGGCCCTGAGGAGTCGCCCGAACCCTCCAAGAGTGTGCTGTGCCGTTTCTTCACCCCACTTCGGCGGTAGAGGGCTTGGACCGTCCGGGCTTTCTTCCCGTCCACCCCCGCAAGGGAAGCCCAGCTCCTGGCAGCGTCGGTCTGCGAAATAGAGTGTTTGGGGACAGCCGTCCCGATGCCGGTAAGACGAAGGGTCATTTGATTGTTCTCATGCCAGGGTTGGAATGGGTGCCCCCACCCGCTGGACCAACGGTCCGGCTAGATGAGGGTGGTTTCTCAGCACCCGGAGTAGTGTCCGACTCAGAGAAGGCCTTGCCAGGGTCCAAGCGGTGGCCCGGCAAATGAGCTGTGCCTTTCCCACCAACTCCGCGTGGACCGAGGCCCAGGAGTTCAAGAGGCCTGGGTTCCAGCCCCCCGCCGACCGGGCCACCAGCGGCGCCAGGGCCCGGGCCCCGGAAAGGGCCCAGAACATACCCTCGCCTGTAAAGGGCTCCACATAGCCTGCTGCGTCGCCGACGGCAAAGAGGCGCTCGGCCCCGGGGCGCGCCGGCCGCCTGGTGAGCTCCGGCGTACCCTTCCATCCGTCTGCCGGCGAACCGGTGAGTTCCGGCCACCCTCCTGCCCGCAGGAGGGAGTTCACCAGTCTGCCCGGCGATTCAGAGGTCCGGATTGCCTGGGTGCTCAGGGCCGCAGCCACGTTCAAGGAGCCGTCCTCCACCCTGACCATCCCAACGTACCCCTCTTCCCCCAAAGCCATATGAATCGACCGGGGCTCAAAACCCGGCCCAGGTTCCGGAAAAACCCCTCCGAGGCCGATTACCCGCCTCCTGGCGGAAGCCGGAGTACGAGCAGGGACACCGGCCTGAGCCATGAGTCCGCTGTTTAGCCCGTCGGCGGCGATCACCACCCGGGCGGAGATGAGCTCCTTCCCCGCCGCGGAAGACACTTCCAGGATCCGACGGTCGTCCTCCAGAGCCCCCAACTTTGCACGGGATTCCGGGCGGAAGAGAGATCCTTGTTTCAGGGCAGCCTCTATCAACGCTGAGTCGAGGGCGGTTCGGGATATGGCTACCGGTCCGTGAAGGGAGATCCGGGCTGTTGTTGACCAACCCCCCAAGCGAAGGGTGTGTAGGGGGGTGGCTCCCAACGAGGAGAGAAGGTCCCCGAGACCCACTTCTTCCAAGAGTCGCTGGGCCCCAAGACTGAGGGTCGCCCCGCAGGTCTTCCAGCGGGGGAAACTCCCCCGATCGAGAAGGAGGACCTTTCTCCCGGTCCTGCTCAACTCGTAGGCCACCATGGCTCCGGCCGGCCCAGCCCCTACGATCACCGCGTCCCAGATGGACCCAGCCCGTCGCGTCACGAAGCCTTCCAGAACAACGCCAACCGCTCCGGCCAGCACCGTTCAACCACAGCAGTCTCCATTCCCGCTTTGGAAGCCAGGGCTCGGACCTCTTCCAGGGAAAAGGCGGCTCTCACGGAGCGGGGGCCATCCACCCTGACCATCGGAGACCTGGTCAACACCCGACCCGCTGCCAGGGCCAACAGGTATCCCAGCCGGGTCCGCATCAGATCCTGCACAAGGACGGCACGTCCTGCGTCGGCGAGCCTCTTGAGGAATCCGGCGGCCTCGTCTTCGGACAGGTGATGGAGGAAAAGGGAGGAATAAACAAGGTCGAAACCCCCAGGTAGGGCTCCCTGAGTGGCGTCCACCTGGTGAAAAGCTACATCGACCTCTTGTTCCTCAGCTCTCAACCTGGCGAAGTCCAGGGCCGTAGGGCTTATGTCGCATCCCTCGATCTCAGCCGAAATGCCCTGCCTCTCTGTCTGACGCTTGACCGCCACGGCCACGTCGCCTCCACCGCAGGCGACGTCGAGAACCCGAAGGGGTCTTCTTGATGGCGCCGGAAGCTTACGGATTCTCTTGCAGATCTCTCGTGACACAAGGGAAAGAAGGTTGATTCGGGCCAATCCCCTCAGGGCACCAAAATGCTGAGCCCTATCGAGGTCAGGCTGATCCATCAACTCCGGTTGCCGGAATCGGGATGTCAGATCTGTAATCGGCCTTGGCACGCTTGGCGTAGGACCCCGGTAGCGACGGACTGCGACTACCTCTTCGTTTTGATTAGGATTACGCCGTTTGCGCCGCCGCTCCGGTAAATTGCGGTCGTGCCGGCGTCCTTCAAGAAGGGATTTGTGTCGATGTCCCCTGAGACCGCACATGCACTCTAATCTTAGATAGGGGTCAACGCGGTAGTTTGTTCCTTATTGGGTCGGCTCGTAATTGGCAGGGGAGGTTTTCCAGGACCATGCGACTTTGGAGCATTCATCCTTCGTACCTTGATTCCAAAGGACTTGTGGCGGTGTGGCGCGAGGGCCTCCTTGCCCGGGCCGTTCTCCGGGGGGCGACCAAAGGCTACCGCCACCATCCGCAGCTAATGCGCTTCCGGAGTCACCCAGCTCCCGTATCTGCCATCAACAACTACCTTGGGGCGATCGCAAGGGAAGCTGGTCGTCGTGGCTATCGGTTCGACCGTTCCCGTATCGGCCCCGTTCGGGATCGTTCAACCATTGAAGTAACTCGTGATCAGCTCGAGTTCGAACTGTCTCACCTGCGAACGAAGATTCTGAAGAGGGCGCCCGCTAGCCTAGAGCGCCTTCCGAAACCAGTCGACGTCGAACCCCATCCGCTCTTCGTGGTTCGGGAAGGACCGATGGAGGTCTGGGAGAGAGGCGCTCCCTAGAGGGTGCCGTGCGCTATGGTTAGGGGTTCCTTCTGGCTGGCTCCCCCTACGGTCGATACTCCCTTTTCCGTCTACCGACCAACGCCAGGATCTCGTCCACTTCCTTCGGGACATGTGCGGAGAGAATTTCGACACCGTCCTCCGTGACCAGAACCGTGTCCTCGATTCGGATATGAAGATCCTCCTCAGGGATGTCGATGATCGTTTCCGACCGATTCGCACAGTGCCTGCCTGCGGGCTGCGAACTCCTCAGGCTCGGGTCGGGTTTCAGTGATCCCTGATTCCAACTACATCCGGCTGAGGTCGGCTTCAGCGGCTATATATCCGAAGCCACCCCATCCGCTATTGGTCGAAGTGATGTGCCGGAAGATCTCCTCGGCTCTCACAACATCTCCGTTGTAGAAATACCAATCCCCCAGGCCATAGGCGATTCCGACGTTCATGTAGTCGAGAATCGCTTCATCGGACCCGGTGAGCTCCGCCACGGAAAGCTCCCCCTTGTAGAACATTGCCAGGTTGTGGTACGCCATGTTCTCGATGATCTCCATCTCTGCGGAGATGGGCTCGAGTACCGCCGCCGCCTCTTCGTCCCGATCCAGCCTGCGGAGGATCATATAGAGCCAGTGCGTTGCTGCCACCGCCATATCGTCATTTGTTGAGGCATCAAAGCATGCCTGAAAACCCCTCCGGGCGTTCTCCATGTCATCCTTCAGATAGTACGCTAGCCCCAGGTGATACCAGATGTTGGTGTGGAGAGAACTGACCGGGATGTTCATGGCGTTCGGGGCCCCGTCCGGCTCGACCTCGTCTTCCTTGCCCTCGATCAGCTGGGACGCGTGCTCGAAGTCCGCTATGGCCTCATCGAACATTCGGAGTGTGATGTAGCGATGACCGCGGTGTCGGTAGATCCGGGCATCATCAGGGTGCATCTCGATTCCGTCTGTGTAGGCGTTGATGGCCGCCCTGTTTCTGCCGGCGTATGCCAATCTCCTTCCATACCAGATCAGGGCGTCAGGATCATCCGGATTCCCGACGTACTCGGCTTCCGCTCCGGCGAGATTGGCCAGGACAGCCTCGCTGGGTTCGGAGGGGCCGAACAGAGTATCCCCGAAGAGGGATATGGTCTGGGCATGATTGGGGAGGATGGCGAGATGATTGGAGATCTCGGGCTCGGTGGTGCAGCCCGTCGACATGAATCCTATGCAAGCTAGAACTGCTACCGCCGCGGTCAGAGTTTTCATGGGATCCTCAGGTGATCTCTCGTTTATCGGTGGCTTTCACAACATGGGATGGCGAGGAAGATGAGGAGGATCGCTGATCCCGTCGAGGGCCTCAATCCGATCGCCCCCCCTTCTCCATCGCTGGCAGCTTGGGAAAACCGGTCCTAGCTTGCCGGTCGTCACCGGTACGTTCCCATCTTCCAGGAGACCGACATGATCCGTGTGGCTGCTTCCGCACTCTTTGGCCTGGCACTTCTCCTTCCGTCCCTGGCCGTTTCCCAGACGCCGGCCTCCAGCCCATCCAGAGAAGAAGCCCTCGCCGCCGTCCAAATCTGGTTGGACGCGCAAAAAGATTATGAACAGCTTCCGGCCATCTCGGCCGCCATTGTCCACGATCAGGAGTTGGTGTGGAGCGGTGCGGTGGGCATGGCCGACATAGGCGAGGGTCGGCCCGCTACTTCCAAGACCCTCTATTCCATCTGCTCGATCTCAAAACTGTTCACCAGCGTGGCCACGATGCAGCTCCGGGATCAGGGTAAGCTCCGGCTGGCCGACCCCGTAGGGAAACACCTTTCCTTCTTCTCGGTCAAACAGAAATTCGAAGACTCGACTCCGGTGACCATCGAGAGCCTTTTGACCCACTCCGGTGGGATGCCCCGGGAGGCCGACTATCCGTATTGGAGTGGCCCCGACTTTGTGTTCCCGACCAAGGATGAGGTGATCGCACGCCTCAGCGACCAGGAGACCATCTATTCGGCCCAAACCGCTTACCAATACTCGAATCTGGGACTTTCCTTGATGGGCTACGTCGTCGAGGAAGTGTCAGGAGTGCCCTACGAAGAGTATGTGCGGCAGCACATCCTGAACCCGTTGGGAATGTCCGATACCTACCCCGAGATGCCTGAACAGCATATCGGCGGTCAACTTGCTAAGGGCTATGGAAGCATGACCCGTCAGGGTGGTCGGAATGAGGCCGCCTTCTTCCAGGCTAAGGGCATTGCACCGGCTGCCGGTTATGCGTCCACGGTGGACGATCTGGCGAAATTCGCCATGTGGCAGTTCAGGCTGCGGGGTGATCGCGAGGAGGTTCTCCACGGGTACACGCTAGCTGAGATGCAAAGGGTCCACTTCGCCACTCCGGGTTCAACGACCATGCGCGGGTTGGGTTTCTCCGTGTCGGCACGAGACGACAAAACCTTCGTAGGCCACGGCGGAAGCTGCCCTGGATTCCGGACACAGTTGTCCATGCAGAACGAGGACAAGATCGCCGTGGTGAGCATGGTGAACGCCACAGAAAACGCCGGAAAGTACCTGAACGGAATCTACGATCTCGTTGCGCCGGCCCTCATTGCGGAGGCCAAAAAGGAAAAGGCCGAAAAGGCTGAAAAGGCCGACCCGAAGTCCGAGGAGGTGGTGCCCGAGGTCGATTATGCCAAATACATCGGTACCTACTCAGGAGGGCTGGGCGGCAACGAAACCGTGGTCATTCCCTGGAAGGGCGGAATAGGAACCATGAGCCTACCGAGCGATAATCCATCGGTGAGCGTTCTCGTTCACGTGGAGGGGGACACTTTCCGGCGAGAACAGCAGGAGGGCCGTCCGGTTTCAGAAGTCATCTTCGATACCGATGAAGAGGGTCGTGTAACTCGGATGAGGACCCCGGTGAACTTCCGGATTCGGGTAGGGCCGTTGCCATCAATAACCTGACCAAAACCTCTTTGGAGAAAACTCATGGGTATCCTCGAGTGGGCGGAGAAACGAACCAGCGCCATGACGATTTGGGATGTTGGTGTTCTCAAGATCTACTGTTTTTTGTTTGGGGTGATCGGGGGGGCTTACATCTCCACTTTCGTGAAAGAGAACCTTTGGTGGTTCGTCTTATCAGTGCTGGTTTTCGGTTTGGCATCCAGTTACAGATGGTTGACGGCTAAGGCTCGCTGAACCGACCGGCCCCATCGGAGTAGAACAAAAAGCGCCCAAGCCCGTCGCTGTGGCGAGGCCGGCACTTTCAGTTCAGGAGGGAGCATGACCGAGAGAAAGAAGGCGACTGATTTCCCCAAGGAAGTTTTGGCACTTTTCGATGGCTATGTGCACGGCTTCATCGAACGAAGGGACTTCCTTGAAGGTGCCGCGAAGGTTCTGGGTGGCGGTGCTGCTGCCCTCTCGGTCCTCTCAGCCCTCCAACCCAAATACGCCTGGGCCAAGCAGGTTCCGCCGGATGACGCGAGGATTCGCGCCGAGTATGTCGAGTACCCTTCCCCCAACGGGTCCGGAACAATGCGGGGGTACATGGCTGTTCCGGAGGGGGCGTCCGAGCCGAAGGCAGCAGTACTGGTCATTCATGAGAACCGGGGCCTGAATCCCTACATCGAAGACGTGGTGCGGCGTTTTGCTGCAGCCGATTTTGTCGCTCTCGGTCCCGATGCCCTGACGCCCCTGGGCGGCTATCCAGGCACGGACGACGAGGGTCGAGTGATGCAGCGCCAGCTCGATCCGAATGTGATGATGGAGGACTGGGTGGCTGCGTTCGAGTTCCTTCGGACCCATGAAATGTCCACCGGCCGGGTCGGCGCCGTCGGGTTCTGCTATGGAGGTGGGGTGGTCAATCGCCTGGCCGTCCGGTTACCGAACCTTGGAGCGGGCGTGCCTTTTTACGGCTCCGCTGCACCCACCGAGGGTGTGCCCGCCATAAAGGCCCCACTCCTGATTCAGTACGCCGGTCTGGATGAGCGTGTGAATGCCGGGTGGCCGGAATACCAGAAGGCCCTTGATGCGAACGGCAAGAACTACGCGATGCACATGTACGAAGGGGCTAATCACGGTTTCCATAACGACACCACACCCCGGTACGATGAGGAGGCGGCTCGTCTGGCCCAGGATCGGACCATGGCTTTCTTCAATGAACACCTGAGGGAGTAGGGGGGGATTACCCCCTCTGTGAATTCGGAACTCCAGGGATGCCCCGGTCTCCCCCATTCGACGCGGTCCTTTTCGACCTCCTTACGGGGCTACTCGACTCCTGGTCCTTTTGGGACCAGGTCGCTCGGGATCCAGACGCGGGCCGCCGATGGAGGTTTCGATACCTCGAACTCAGTTATGGGGCTGGAGAATACAGGCCCTTCGAGTCCCTGATTGCCCAAGCTGCAGAGGACGTAGGGCTTTCTTCTGATCTTGCTCGGGAGATGGTCGCCGGCTGGAGCCGACTTGAACCCTGGCCGGAGGTCCCCGAGGTCCTGTCACCCTTCGGTGGCTTTCCGATGGGTGTGGTGACGAACTGCTCAGAGGCTTTGGCTCGGAGGGCAGTGGAGAGAGTGGGTATCCCATTCTCGGTGGTTGTTTCGGCAGAGCGGGCTGGGGCATACAAACCAGATCCACGTCCTTATCAGCTTGCCCTTTCGGAGCTCGGATTCCCGCCGGAACGAGTACTTTATGTGGCCGGGTCACCCTACGACGTCATAGGGGCTTCGGAGGTGGGAATGCCGGTCTTCTGGCACAACCGTGCAGGGTTGGTCAGCGACGCGGCCACCCTGGCAAGAATGGTGGAGGACACCCTGATCCCCCTCGGGCTGTTTGTTCTCGGGGGCGGATAACCGGCTGGGTCCAATAAAAAGCTATCGGAACCGTCGGACCAGGCCCATTTTGCTGAGGTTCTGCTACCCCGTGTCGAATGCGCCCTAGTGGGATTCGGAGGGCGAAGAGGAATGCGAAAGCCAATGCGCTGTTCCTTCAGCCTCACCCGAGTCCTCGCGGGCCTGACCCTCCTTTTGTTCACTACGCCCGCAACCTTACTGGCCGCTCAGGATACGACCGCCCTGGCCGAGACGGGATCGGTTGCTTGGTGGGTTTGGCCACTGGCCCTCCTCGTTCTGACCTTCTTTATGGGGATTTTGGCTGCCATGGGGGGGATCGGAGGAGGTGTCCTCTATGTACCCGTTGTCAGCGCGTTCTTCCCTTTCCACTTCGACTTTGTTCGGGGGGCGGGGCTTCTGGTGGCCCTCTCGGGAGCTCTGGCAGCTGGGCCCGGTTTCCTCCGGATGAACCTGGCAAGTTTGAGACTGGCGATGCCGCTGGCTCTCATGGCGTCGACTTTCGCCATCTTCGGGGCCCAGGCCGGCCAGGTCATTCCTGTACACATCGTCAGAACCGCGATGGGATTCACGATTCTGGGAATCGTGGTCCTGATGGCGACTGCAAAGAAGTCGACGTTTCCCGAAGTTCCAGAATCGGACAGGCTGTCTTCGATTCTTGGAATCTGCGGGATCTTCACTGAGGCGAGCCTGGGGAAGACCATCAACTGGAAGGTCCATCGGACGTTCACCAGCCTGATCCTCTTCATGTTCATAGGCTTTGCCGCGGGGATGTTCGGCCTGGGTGCGGGGTGGGCAAATGTCCCGACCCTGAACCTGGTCATGGGAGCACCGCTTAAGATCAGTGTTGCAACCAGCAAATTCCTTCTCTCCATCACGGACACTTCGGCGGCGTGGGTCTACATTAATGCGGGAGCCGTAATCCCGATGATGATCGTACCTTCAATCGTTGGAATCATGGCGGGGTCTTTCATCGGTGTGCGGATACTCAGGGTTGCGAAACCCACTTTCGTGAAGTGGATCGTGATCGGCCTCCTCCTGTTCTGTGGCCTGCAGCAGGTTGCTCAGGGGCTTGACCTTCCGTTCTTCTTTTGAGGAGGGAGAAAGGCCATCCCATAGGAACCGTGTCGATTCTCTCCGCCACCCCCCATTGACGAACCGAGGAACCGCGACCGTAATGTAGGCATGGTGGACACTGATTTTTCCGGCCCCCTGGGGTATCCACCCAGGACCGACTAGTATCCGCCCGGCATTTAAGAGAACGAGGAGGAGCAAGTGGCGATTAGTCTTGTAGCTCTCTTCATCATTTTTGCTGTGGTCATCGGGACTACTGCGATGGTGGCTACCATCGGCTATCTCCTTAATCGCATCCGTGTGATCGAGGGTAATTCCGGTAGCGGGGAAGGCAACCATCAACTTCTTGATCGGGTTGCCGACTTGGGAGATGACCTCTTCGCGATGCAGGAACAGATATCCGCCATGACGGAGCGTCTCGATTTCACCGAGAAGATTCTGATGAGTGGTGACGACGAGCCCGAGTCCGGCGGCCCGGAGTAGGGCGCTCAACCTTAGGAATCCCCATGCCGAAATTCCTGCTGTTACTCCTCCTTTTCCTCTCTGTGTGGCCGAAGGTGGTGGCCGCCCAGCAAGAGCCCCTCATTTCATTCGATCACTACCACACTCTTGTGGAGATCGAGGCTTACCTGGAGGGTGTGGCTGAACGGTATCCGGCCCTCGTGACCCTGCACGAGATCGGTCGAAGCCGAGCCGACCGGCCTATCTGGGCCTTGGACATCAACAATCCCGCCACTGGCCCAGCGAGCGAGAAGCCGGGCTTCTACGTGGATGGGAACATCCATGGCGGAGAGGTGCTGGCAGGCGAGGGGGCTCTCGCCTTCATGGAGCGACTCCTCTCCGGGTACGGTGGGGATGCGGAGATAACCGACTTGGTCGATAATCGGGCCTTCTATGTAGTCCCGATCGTGAATCCCGATGGGCGGGCCATATCAGTGGGCACTCCGGAAAACCACCGTTGGAATATCCGGCCCGTCGATGAGGACGGGGACGGGCGGGTTGATGAGGATCCGCCAGAGGACCTGGATGGGGACAACCGTATTCTCCAAATGCGAATTCCCGATCCGGAAGGGTCCTGGGCCATCCACCCCAACGACCCCCGAAGGATGGTCCGGGTGCGTGGCGGAGGGGATGGCGCCGAAGGGTCCGGGTCCGAGAGATACCAGCTGGTGGGGGAGGGGATCGATAACGACCAGGATGGTCGGTTCAATGAGGACCGTGTGGGCGGCGTGGACCTGAACCGGAATTTCCCTGCGAACTGGAGCCCGACCCAGTCCGCGTCGGGGCCCTTTCCCCTCTCTGAACCCGAGAGCCACGCCCTCGTCGCCTATATCACATCACGACCGAACATCGCGGCGATCCATACTTTCCATACCAGCGGCGGCCTCATTCTCCGATTTCCGACCCTGGCCGATCAGGACTTCGGATTTCCTGCGGCGGACATCGAGGAGTACCGGAGAATCGCCGAAGATGGTGTGGCCATCACGGGATACCTGAACTTTGCCGTCGAGAAGCAAGCCATCGTGGATCTCATGAGCCCGGGTCACGGCGTGTTCAACGACTGGGCGTCGATGGTTTTTGGTGTCCTCGCCATGACGACGGAAATGTGGGCCCATGCCATGGGGGAAGGTCAGGACGCTCTCTTTCGCTGGAACGACGAGGTCCTGGGCGGGAAGGGTTTTATAGAGTGGTACCCCTTCGAGCACCCCGATCTGGGATCCGTGGAGTTAGGTGGCTGGGACCGGTGGTCCACTTCGAGTCCCCCTGAGCCCATGATTGCAGAGGAAGCCCGAAGGAACGTCGATTGGGTCCTCACCTTTGCGCAGAAAACACCCCAGGTCGCCGTGCTCGATGCCGACGCCCAGGTGGTGGGTGGCGGGGAGACGTACAGGGTGGAAGCCAGGGTCGCCAACGTGGGTTGGGTGGCCACCGCGACGGCCCACGCGACCGAGTCGCTGGGGACAGCCAAGCCGGTGCAGGTGCACCTGGAGCTGGAGAACGCGACCGTCATGGATGGGGAGCCGATTGTTGATCTGGGGGTCCTTCAAGGGACGCAGGGTGGGGACCCTCAGGAGCGGTTGGTGTCCTGGTCAGTCCGGGCAATTGATGCCACGAGCCCGGTGGGCATCACTGTCGTGGTCTCGTCCGAGAAGGCTGGGACGGTGCGGCGGACGATTCTCAGCCACCGCCGGGATTAGCGTAGGGCCCCAGCACATAGGAAGCTTCGAGCGTTTCGAGGTTCCCGTCCCGCCACAGGACGAGTTGGTATTCCTGCGCCGTCTCCCTGAGTTCCCGGATGAGCCAATGGTGTAGGCCGGCCACCCCACCCCGTTCGTGGAAGAAAGGCTCCCCTCCGAAAGAGACCAGCAGGTCTCCGGGCTGAAGTCCGGCGAGAGCAGCAGGCCCCCCGGGCTCAACCGCTGTCACCTGTATCCCCACCTGTTCCGGTCCACTCGCCAGATCTTCGGGGAGGGGCTGCTCGGTTCCCTCAAAACCCACCGTGGGGACTCGCTCCTCCAGGGCACGAACAGCATACATCTCCCAAAAGGAAAGAGTACCCTGGGGGTGGGTGGGGGCCAGGGCTTCCCACGCCAGGATGGCCCGGTCCGTGGCGGCTCGGGTCATCGGCACCTGAAGGGTCAGACGGGCGGAATAGACGCGCCGTTCATCACCCAGACGTCGGGCTTCCTCCAGGGCCACCCTCATGGAGCGCTCAACCATACCCTGGTGGACAATCTCTCCATTGATCCGGACGATCAGCGGCTCGTCGAGATTCACCAGCCTGTCGTTGAGGAGGACATGGATTTGACTCGCCCACCGTGTAGTGATCTCAATCTCAGTGGGGCCCTGGACCCGGGCGTGGACAAACGCCTGACGGGTATCCGCCTCAACCCAGTGGATATTTCGGGACAGGGGGACGATGCCCCCATGGGGGACCCGAAGCACTTCTCGGGGCGAGTTGGGCCGCGGTCGGCTGTCCAGCCACCGGAGAACGTCGGGGTAATGTTCCTGGAACCCCTCATGAGCCCGATCCGAAAACTCCCGATAGACCAGATCGTAGTTGAAAGAACTCAGGATCTCCTCCAGGGAGCGGGGCCCGATTACACCCCGGATATTCTGATCCTGAGATCCCTCCAGAACATAGGTGGGTACGGGGGCGAGGTTTCGGAGGAGCAGTTCCCGGGAGTCCCCCTCGGTTGAAACCGGGACGATAGCACTCAGCCAGTCCGGATGGCCGGCGCCGTAGGCTATGGAGAAGTTGGACCCCAGGGAGATTCCAGTGGATACGATCCGGTCGGTGTTGACGGAGTACCTGCTGCGGACGGCGTTCAGGACCGCCCGGGCCTCCTCAGGGTGGAAGATCTCGTAGGGGAGGCGGTCCTGGGTCCGGCCGTCTCCGGAGACAACGTCCACCATGGCGGGGGAGACGACGATCCACCCCGCCACCTCGGCGGGTTCGGCCCAGACACTGATCATCCGCTGGGCGCTCCGGATCGCTCCGTCCACGCTTCCTGGTGGCCCGCCGTGCATGGCGAACATGACCGGCCACTGGTGTTGAGGGTCGTATCGGCTCGGAAGCCGGACGAAGACCGGAACCTCGCGGCCCCCGGGAGTGCTGACGACGAACTCATCCAGGACGTCACCCCGGGCTCCAGCTGAGCCACCGGTGGGATTGGGACCCCGGCGCATCCACTCCTCGAGGTCGTGCATCTGCTGTCGACTCACCCCAATGAGGGCGTCGTCAGTGGAAATGCGATCGTAGGCCGTTCGGAATTCGTCGTCGTCTTCAGGCCATAGGTAGGCCCGCGTCAGTTCATCCGTCAGCTGGGCGTGGATGGGCTCCAGCAGGCCCGAGGAAAAAACTCCGAGGAAGATTCCGAACGCCAAACCGGCTCTCTTGACGATGGTCATGGGCGTGAAGGCTCAGTACCCCCGTTGGAGGTCGACCACGTTCAACATCTTATCGCCGGCTACGAAGCGGCGAAGGTTCTCTCGATAGAGTAGGAACTGATTGTCCCGGTACCGGTTGGAGTAGTCCGAGACATGGGGCGTCACGATGACCCGGGGCATGTCCCAGAACTCGAAGTCGTCCTGGGGTAGATCGTCTGCACCAAACCCGGCGATGGATCCCGATCGAAGGGCGTCTTTCAGATCGTCCCAATTCACCACCGGAAGCCGGACGATGCTCACGAAATAGGCCGACTCCTTCATGGCGTCGAAGAACCGAGCGTCGAACATCAGTTGGGTGTCGGGTGTGTTTGGTACGGCTGCATATACGACATCCGCTTCGGCGGCGAGTTCGTACATCTCATCTGAAAGGCCCACGTAGTCGACGAAGGATGGTCCGGATCTGCTGCTGTTACGGGTCGCTACGACACGCATGCCCAGGGCGTGGGCCATTCGGGCCACCTCAGTGCCGATGCTCCCGAGTCCCACTACCAGCAGCGTCTGATCCTGGAACTCCTTATCCAGGTTCTTGTCCTTCACGACGTCGGTCTGGGTTCTCCCCCAGATGTGTTCCCCCTGCCTCTCGTCGTGGATGTCCATTCCTCCGATGAGGGAAAGCATGATGGTAAGGGAATGCTGGGCGATGGCCTGGGCGGTCATGCCCCGGATCGAGGTGGCTACGATGTTTCGCTCCCGAAGGATCCGATTGGTCTCTCCAGGCGGGTCGCCGCTGGTAAAGCATCCGGCCACGCCGACGCTTCCTGACTGGATCCATTTAACCTCGGGACCGATAGCGGAGACCGTACTCGCCGAACATCCGAGTCCCAGAACCGCCTGGGCGTCTTCCAATACCCCCCGCTCCACAGCGTCGGCCCGGTTCCTTACGGGAATCAACTCCACCCCGGGCGCGACCTCCTGTAGAAACGCCATCCGCTCGTCACGGCGATCCCATTCCTCGGGAACCACGACCACAACCTTCTTTGGGGAAGCCCACCCGGGCATCTCCCGCACCGGCACATCGTTCTCCCGGAGATTGAAGACCCGCACGAGCTCTTCAGGGGTGAAGTCTTCGTAAGACCCGGTGGGGGGGGCGGACGGTTCTGAGACAGCCAACGGTTCGGAAGCAGCCGACGTCTCGGGAGGGGCCCCTTCGCCGGAACAAGCGAGGATCGGTGTGAAAAAGCCGATTGACAGCGACAATACCATGAGCTGCCTAGGAAAGATGAATCCGGAGGACATGAGCATCCCGACCTTCCCGTTCTGGAGTGTCCGTGGAGAAACCGGCGACCGGATGTGGGGCCGAGCCTCCCAGGTTTGGGTCTTCGACCAGAATACTGCCCCTGGATACAACTGTCGACGGTGGGGCGGTATCGGTGGCCGCCGAAGGCCCCGACGGAATCGTTACGAAATCAGCCGATACGCAGTATTGTCTGGAAGCGGACGGCCCCGAACCTATCCAAATTGCCGCCCGTGGGAGGATGAACGACATGAGTAGATCTCTCGTCCGCATCAGGTCCTTCTTCAGAAGGGCCCCTTCCGTAGCAGCAGTGGCCCTGTGCCTTGCCGTCCCGTCCTGTGAGGGTGGCTCTCCCTCCGACCCGGATGAGCCCGATCCATCTCGTCCGGCTGCCATCGTCTTGTCCGCCGTGAGTCTGGAGTTCTCCTCCCTTGGCGACACCGAATCAGTCAACGCCACAGTCAGTGATCAGTACGGTGCAGTCATGCTGGGTGCTGGGGTGGCCTGGTCTTCATCCGACGATCAGGTGACATCCGTCACTCAGGGTGGGTTGGTGGGAGCGGTTGGGAATGGGTCTGCTACCGTCACGGCCTCGAGCGGCAGCATATCAGCGACGGTTCAGATCTCCGTTCAGCAGGTGGTGACCTCGATTGGCTTCGGAAGCCGGGTCTTTACCACCACCACGGCGGCCGGTCAGGTTCCGCTGGAGCCGTTCGGGGAGGACGCCAATGGCTTTCGCGCTCCTTTGGGTTCCCTCGACTGGAGTTCGAGCGCATCCGGCACCGCGGCAGTGGATGCGACGGGTAGCGTGACCGGGGTTTCTCCAGGCTGGGCTCTGGTTCTGGCCACCGGAGCTACCGCTTCCGGGAGTGCTATCGTTCACGTCGTCAGCCCGGGGTTCCCAGGGCCCCCGCCGGACGTGCGGGCCCTCCACCTGGGTGGAAACTGGTTGGGGAATCAGGTTCACGCAGGTGTTCCCCATGAGGACTATGACCGGTTTATCGAATCCCTCGATGTGAACTGGGTGGGCGTTTCCGTCGCTCTCCATTACGGTGTGGCCACGGACCCGAATGTGCGAAGGATCTACGATGGACAGTTTATTAAAACCTTCACCGATGAGGTCCTTCGGACCATCATCCGCGAGTTCCGCTCCAGGGGGATCGACGTTTACGTCACCCTGGCCTTCGAGACCGAGGAAGATCTGGAAGCGAAAGTGCCGAGTCGATGGATGTTGGGCCTGCCCTGGTTGGATGAGGGTTTCAAGGCGGAGGAGTGGCCCTGGCTTCCCGGGCATCCGAACCACGCGAACTTTGTGGCGGAGTTCTGGAGTTCGTACACCGCCCAGGCCGTCCATTTTGCGAGCATCGCAGAGGAAGAGGGGGCGGCCCTCTTCTCCCTGGGCACCGAGACCGATCATCTCTTCCGGACCCGCACGGAGGGTCAATATGTCAGCGAGTTCAGGGATGAAATCAGGAACATGGTGTCAGAGGTCAAGAGTGTATTCAGTGGCGCGGTGACCTATGACCAGCTCGTCTGGTTCCTCCAGGATCCCGACAACTATGGATTTGCGGCCCATTCCCTTTGGGAGGACGGGGGCTTTGACGCCATCGGCCTCAGCGCCTGGTACCGGCTCGTGGAGGATATGCCCACCTCAGTCATGACTGTGGAAGAACTACAAGAAGCCTGGGAACTGGCTTTTACCGATCTCTTGGTTCCCCTCCAGCAGGCCAACCCTGGGCGCCCCATCTATTTCACCGAATTCGGCTTCGTGGACGATATTCGGGCACCGGCCGATCCTATCATCGACACCTATGCCCCGAAGGTCTTCATGGACCTGAACGACAACGGCCTCGACGACGGGCAAGAAGCCCAAGCCAACATCATTGAAGCTTTCTACCGAACCCTCGAGACCTACCCGGCCGTCCGGGGGACCTTCTGGTGGGATCACGCGATGGATAGCGATGCGGACGTGGAGAGTCTCGCCCACCTTCAGAGCCAGATAACGAGGGGGAAGCTGGCTGAGTCGGTGCTGCGGTTGGCTTATGGGGGGGGAGGATAGGGAGAGTTTCCGTCACCCAGGGAACCGGTTTTCTGTTCAGGGTTAAAAATGCTGCTAGTCAGCTTTAGCCCGCCAGGACTTTTATGAGCCGAAAGCAGATCCAAGTGGGGCTTCACCAGATACGCTTTCCCGGCGTAAATGGCTTTCTCCTGGAATCCAAATCAGACGGCCTGATCCTCATCGATACTGGTGTCGAAGGGAGCGAGAGATTGGTGCGCGGTGCGGTGGAGTTCCTGGGCCTGGGCCTGAGAGATATCCGGCACATCCTCGTTACCCATTGCCACCCGGATCATGTAGGGGGCCTTGCCGCGCTGAAGGCCCTGACGGGGGCTACGATCTATATGCACAAGAGAGATGCACTGCTGGTGGCAACAGGGCGGGCCATGAGGCGAATGCCTCCGTCTCCAGGGCTCCTGAACCGCATCTTATACCAAATAATGATTGCCCCGAAGCCCAAGACGATCCGGCCGGTGAAGGCGGATGTGCTGGTGGGGCACGGAGACGAGATCCCGGTTGCGGGTGGCATTTCGGTGATTCACACGCCGGGCCACACCGAGGGGCACCTGGTCTTTCTCGCCCGAAAGCAAAGGGCCGCATTCCTGGGGGACGCCGCGGCGAATCTCTTCGGACTCCGTCCAATGATGGCTTACGAGCATTATCGACAAGGAGTGATGAGCCTTCAGAACCTATCTCGTTACGACTTCGAGGTCGCTTGCTTCGGTCATGGTCCAACCATCCGGAGTGGGGCTGGAAAACGGTTCAAGGATCTTTGGGGCGGGAGGATTGCCAGAAGGGCCTGAAGGCCGGCCTCCCAGGGGAACGACCCAGGACACCCACTGTACAACCCTGTTGACCGAGCGCTCTTCACCGGGGGGATGGGCGATGCTCGAATACCAGCGAGGGTCCATCTCAGGCCACTGCCTTCCGTGGGGGTGTGCGGTGGCGTTTTCCCTCCTGGCCCTCCCCCTCTCCCTCGCCTGCCAGACGATCCAGGGGGTGGTTCTCTCTGGTGAAGATCTGTCCCCTATTGAAATGGCGACGGTCCATCTGGTCGATCTCGCGACGGGTGCGTCCGAGACTCGGCTGACTGATGAGTCGGGCCGTTTCGTGGTTCGAGATGCCCCAGGATCGTCTAACCGCATAGAGGTATCTGCGTTGGGGTACCTCACGCATGTGGACTCGGTCTTCTCCTGGGTCCCTGACGAACCCCTCGTCCTCGAGATACGCCTGGGCGTGAATGCCATCCCCCTGGATCCCCTGGTGGTGGTCGGTTCCATGCGGCCCATGTGGCAGAACACCGAACCCCGCTATCTCTGGGAGTTTTTTGAGAGGCAGGAGCACTTCGGCCGCCTTGGTGAGGGCAAGTTCTTCGACCGGGAGGCGATCACCATGAGGCTCGGGGAGGATAGGACTCTGACCGAACTCGAAACCCTATGGCCGGCAGCCTCCTATGGGACCCGGACCGCCAGCGTCAGGAGACGATACTGTGAGGGCAAGCACATATTCGTGGATGGGATCAGGTTCGACGGGCCCCTGTCCGAGCTAGTCTACTCGGTTGGGGCGCTGTCCGGGGTCGAGCTTTACGACGGACGCACGTCGATCCCCGCAGAGTTCTGGACCAAACGAAAACCTCCGTGTAAGGTCATGAGCATCTGGACCCGGAGGCCTGCGGTTCCCCAGGAGAGTACTGGCTTCGCCAGAGGGGCCACCTGGTTTCTGGCGCTTCTCGGCTTTGCGGCGGTCATGATCGGCCGTTGATGGGAAAGGAGACAGAGGTCCGCACTTGATACGCTTTCTTTCCTTCTTTCTTCTTCGGCCCCTTCTGACCTCTCTGCTGTCGATCTGGGTCGCCTGCCATCTGGTTGTTGCGGCGGTTTTCTCGGTTACGGGCGGGATTTCACAAGCCCTCTGGCCCGGACCCAGTGCATCGGTCATCCTGGTCCCTTTGATTCCATTCCTTTTCTTTCTCGATCTCCGTATCAAGAGACTGAACGTTTTCCTAGCCAATCTGGGCATCTCCCGCCGCTTCCTCTTTGTGGGTGCGCTCTTCTTCGCCTTGGGATTGGAGGTCCTTGGTACCGTGATTGCCGGTCTCTTCCTCAGCGGTCCGGCCCTCTGATGAAAGACGCTCTTTTTGTCGCCGATTCCATCGGTGTGTCTTTCGGAACGACCACGATCCTGAAGGCCGCCACCTGCTGGGCCCGGCCGGGGAAAGTGACTCTTCTCATGGGAAGGAATGGATCAGGGAAGACCACTCTGCTTCGGGCTGCTTTGGGCCTCGGCCCCCTCCACCAGGGGACGGTGCGTTTTGGTTCGGAGGTGTCCCTTCGACCTCGGCTTTCCACCTTCGCTCGATCCGGGATGTACTTCCTCCCGGCTGGAGACTCTCTCTCCAGAGGCCTCACGCTCCGGTGGCATCTGAAAGCCCTTGAAAAGGAATTCGGTTCTTCCAGTGGATCCAACCTGATGGACAGCCTCGGGCTTTCCCCGTTTCTCGGCCATACGCCGTTCGAGATGTCCGGGGGGGAGGAAAGAAAGGCTGAAATCGTGATGGCCTTGGCCCGAAATCCGATTTGCCTGCTCGCGGATGAGCCGTTGAATGGAATCGCCCCAAAGGATCAGGAAGTAGTGGCTACTGCGATCCGGGATCTAGCCGATTCGGGTGCGGCGGTGTTGGTGACAGGACACGAGGTGAGGGCTCTTCTGGAGTTGTCCGACGACCTGATCTGGCCGACCGCCGGGACCACCCACGGCCTGGGGACCACAACGGAAGCGTTGGGCCATGACCAGTTTCGAAGGGAATACCTTGGTGCAGGGTATGGGGAATAACCTGAAGCTCTGATCCAGATCCTCCACCTGTGGAATTTGTGGCCAGGCGGACCCCCCCGGGCTAGTATCAACCTTCGGATTTCCAACGTCCCTGGGGAATCCCGCCGGGCGGGTTTCCCCGAAAAAACCAACAGGATTATTCTGGTGTCGAGTCTAGAAGATTTTAGGTTGAGGCTGAGCGCCTCACAGCTTTCCGCCGTCAGAGTGCTCTGTATCACCCTTGGGGCGAGCCTTCTCGGCTGTGGCACCGGCGCGTCCCAGGCTGTGACCCTTCAAAGGCACACCGTGGAGGTGGACGGGCATCCCATGGCGGTCTGGGAGAAAAGTCCTACCGAGCCGATTGGGACCGTTGTCCTTCTGCATGGCCGCACCTGGAGCTCCCTCCCGGACTTCGATCTGCAAGTGCCGGGGGAGGGTCTCTCCCTAATGGATGGGCTCGTTGCAGAGGGGTTCTCGACTTATGCGTTGGATGCCCGGGGGTATGGGGGCACGCCCAGGGACGAGACGGGGTGGCTGACACCGGACAGGGCTGCTCAGGACGCCACGGCCGTCCTTCGTTGGGTTGGAGAACGCGCGGGCCATCGGCCGGCCCTTTTTGGATGGTCGTATGGTTCCATGGTGGCTCAACTCACCACTCAGCGGGCCGGGGAGTTGGTGTCGGCTCTCGTCCTCTTCGGGTACCCGGTCAATCCAGACGCCGATTACTCGGCATCCCCACCGGGCCCGGACGAGCCGCCCATGGTCCCGACCACGGCGGAAGCCGCTGCAAGCGACTTCATCATCCCTGGGTCCATCAGCAAGGTCGCCATCGACGAATACGTTCGGCATTCCCTGGAGGCCGATCCGGTAAGGGTGGACTGGCGGGATGTGGCAGGCTGGCAGGAGCTGGATCCGGCCGGGATTCAGGTTCCCACTCTCCTGCTTCAGGGAGAGAAGGACCCCCTGGCTCCCACGCCTCGGCAGGCGGTCTTCTTCTCGAGACTCGGGACCCCGGATAGGACTTGGGTCACTATCGCCGGAGGAGATCACGCAGCCCATCTGGAAACACCTCGGGCCACCTTTATTCATGCCATGGTGTCGTTTTTGAAACGGCCCCGATGATTGGTTGTACTATTGTGAGCTTGAACGTCACCTGACGTGCCGTCTTTCCCATTCTTTTCCAGGGCCAAGGTAGATGAATGACCCTCTGATGTTCTCAAAGATCGACGCCGACCGGATCCTAAAGCGGGCAGCCGAGATCGAAGGATCCGAGGACACCAGGCCCCTCTCGGCGGCCGAACTTCGGTCCATTGCCGGAGAAGCAGGTTTCGGACCCAGGGCTGTCGAACGAGCGATCGCAGAGGCCAAGCGGGTTGCATCCGCGGAAACCCGAAGGCCTCCAGTTCAAAAATCCGGACTGATTTTCTCGCATCTCTCCACGGCCCGATCGGTTCCGGTTGAAGTCAGCTCAGAGGAACTGATGAGGGCGGTGCGGCTCTTCCAGCCGTACCGTGAGGGCCCTGCCCAGGTCAAACTCGAGGAACACCAAATCGCCTGGCGGGACGGGAAGGGCCTCCGGTTTACGGTCACTTCATCCGAAGGGGGGACGGAGATCAGTGTTTATGTCTCAAGACCTCTCTTGCGGAAGGGCCGATGGATGGGGTGGGTGAAATCTGCGGCCGACCGCTTGGAAACGCTGGTATTCATGGTGGCGACACAGGGAGAATCCGGGAGCCAACTCCTGGCGCAACTTCCGCCCAACTCTGGCGCCGATACCGACTGAGAAATCCAATTGGCGGAGTCTCCAAAACCGTCCGGAGCGAAACGGCGCAGCCCGCCTGAGGTTGGGCCTGCCGGTGGTCCTGGGGGCGGCCATGAGGATCGCCCTACTGATCGTTTCGGAGTTGAGCTCGGCAGCCGTTCCGCCCCCAAGGAATGGAGACCGGTTCAATTTCATGGCCGCCGAGCCTTCGAGCTCGGGGCCGGGGCCTTTTTCCTCTTCTACACAGTCCTAACGGCAATTGATGAAGTGGGGCCTGGGTTCACCCGGTGGCTTCTTCCAGTGGTTCTCGGGATAAACACCATCCACTTCTTGAGGCGAGCTCTGGATCCGCGACCTCGACTTGCTCTGGAGGAGGAAGGGATACGGGATCGAACCTCTTTATGGTTCCTTGGAGCTTTTTATTCCCTGGGAGGAGGTCGAGGGGGTGCAAATCTCTCCTGGCCGGGGAACCGTCGAGGTGAGGGTCCGGGACCCTGTGAAGCTGCGACGAACGACCGGTGTCGTCCGCCGGTGGTGGATGTCCGTCGGAGGGTTATGGGGAAAGAAAACCGTATCCATCAGCCCGGGATTCCTCGGCTTGAAGAAACCGGAACTGACGGATCTCATCGAGGAAGCCCTCATAGCTTATGAGCGCTCGAAGCTCGGTTTTGGTTCGGGGGAGCCTCCTGGTCTTCATCGACAACTCCGACCTGGATCCCCGGAGTGCCGCACTCCGGATTGCCGGAGAATTTGACCTCGGCCTGAATCCACTCGCCCCCTGAAAGGGAGCGCCCTTGCTGATCGATCAAGAAACCGTCCGGGACCTGGAGATCTTCAGAACTCGAAACGGGGAGCCTGGGATTTTTCAAATCCTGGACATGACAAAAACCCAGGGGGGGCGAAGGGCTCTCCGATTTCGGTTCGAGAATCCCATGTCCGATCCGGAACTCATTTCCCGGGTGCAGGAGGGGGTCGAGTTTCTGGCAACCGAAGAGATTGGGTTCGACCCGAATCCGAACCTGATTCGGGATGTTCGGGTCTACCTGGACTCATCCTGGGATGTGGCTTCCAGGGCCGGGGGTTTCCGTTTCCTGATGGAGGCCGGCCTAGGTGCTTTGAGTCACCGGGACCTGTTCCGGTTCGCACGCCGGGGAGTTTCTACGGCTCAGGAGATGATCTCACAGATCCTTCCCTTTCTTAAGGATCTTCAGCGGAGGGATCCACCTTCAGAGGTTATGCGGCCCGTCGAGAATCTACTGGCACTGGTGGACCGTCTTCGGCTGGGGAGGGTCAGCGTAAGCCGGTTTCCTTGGGCCCTGGCCAGGGCGGACCGGTACCTCAGGGTGGAACGGAAGGCCGACTTCCAGAGGTTCTTCGAACTCCTGTCAGATCTGGATGCCCTCATTTCCATGGCCTCGGCGATGAAAGCCAAAGGCCTCGTTTTTCCAGAGATCGTGGAGAGTCCCGAGTTCCTTCTGGAAGGGGAGGGGGTTTTTCACCTTTTTCTGAAAAATCCGGTGGGCAATCCCGTTAAGATCGGTGAGGGTAAGTCCCTGGTATTCCTGACGGGACCGAACATGGCTGGAAAGACCACCTACCTGAAGGCGGTGGCGGTTTCCAACTACCTGGCTCACCTGGGCATGGGAGTGCCGGCAAAGCGACTCCGCTTTGTACCCCTGGACAGGATCTATTCTAGCCTTAGACCCGAGGAAAGCTTGCGGGATGGGCTCAGCTTTTTCATGGCGGAGGTTCTCCGCGCAAAGGAGATAGCAAAGGCTGTTGCCGGCGGGCAGAGGGCCCTCGTTCTCTTCGACGAGGTATTTCGGGGCACCAACGTGAAGGACGCCCTCGATGCTTCCCTTCTGGTGATCCGAGGTTTCTCGAAATTCAGGGGCAGCGGGTTCCTGTTTTCTTCCCATTTGGTGGAGTTGGCGGAAGATCTGCGCCGGGAGGATTCCGTTCTGCTCTCATGTTTTGATGGCGAAATCCGGGACCAACAAGCCAGGTATGACTTCCGTGTCCGGGATGGCGTTTCCGACCAGCGCCTTGGTATCCAACTCCTTGAACAGGAAGGCGTGGTGGAGATCCTCTTCCCTAAAAATGAACCCGATAGATGAGCTTTATCTCCCGACCGGGAAGGGGGGCGAGTTCTTTGATGTAGGAGGTATGAACTCGTGCTTCCTTGTTGGCCAGATTTGTGGTTTGAAGCACCAGGTCGTGGACGACTCCCCCGGTGAATAGGCGGTACCCGAAGGAAGCGTCCAACATGGTGTATCCAGCAGTCTCCTCTTCGAAGGGTGATATCCGGGTCTGGTCCGCCACTTGGGTAACCCCGAAATCCCCTCTCAACACCCCGCCGTCGTAGCGAAGGCCGCCCCCGATCCTGAAGGGAGGAATCCGGGGAAGGTACTGATTTAGATCCGTGAGTTCAGCTCGCACCATGTCGCCCCACCCCTCCACGAGGAGGTGGTGTTCTCCCCGATGAATGAGGTCGAACTCGAGGGCTGCTTCGGCTCCCCAGAAGGTTGCATCACTTTGGTTGAATACCTGGACCGGAAGCTCGTCCTCCTCCTCACCGGTGAAGGCCTGGAAAATGAAGTCGTTGAAGATATTGAGGAACGCGGTGAATTCTCCCCGGAAGGTCCCCTCCGTCAGCCGGAGGGTACTGTCGAAGGAATAGGCGGTCTCGGGATCCAGCTCGGGGTTTCCAATCTCGTACGAGAAGGTTGCGGCGTGGGGTCCATCGGAGAAGAGCTCCTCGAGGCCAGGGAGTTTCACTGAACGGGCCACAGTCAGAGACAGGCCTGCGCGTTCGGAGGGGGTCCAATTCAGACCAGCTGACAGGGAGACGCCCAGGTCGCTCTTATCAATTCCTTCGGCGGTCTGCTCCATTTTCTGGCCTTCGATTCGCCCCCCTACCTGATACCTGAGTTCGTCACGGTCTATCTCCTCATAGAAGAATGCGGCCCCGGTCACACTATTGGAGGGCGGAACGAAGGCCTCATCCCCTTCGGCGAAGAAATCCCTTCCCATTACCTGGATTCCAACGGTGCCGTTTGAAGATTCGGCATGGGAATGCTGGAGCTCGAGCCTTCCCTCCCAGGTTTTGTTGTTGAATCGGGTTCCGACTTCTTCACCCTCGAATTCGGTGTGTTTGTAGTCGGCGAATACGAGTCGGCCCTTCAAACCTTGAAGGAGGTCCCCGGTAAACCGCCAGGACCCTTCCAGGTCGAATTTGCGTTGTTCCATTCCGATGACGATGCCTGTTTCTTCCTCTTCCTCTTGATGGGGATCCTCCTCCTCTTCATGGCCATGGCCATGGACTGGAACGCCGTAGTCGGTATCAAAGGCTGAGATGGAAAAACCCAGGTATCCGGACTGACCGATCCAGGAAAGGCCGGCGGCCCCCCGGGTGGTTTTGACGGCGGAATTCTCCAGAATTCCCTCGGGCTCATCCCCCTCTTCCCCCGTCCCCCCCTCGTCATGTTGGTGCTCGGCGAACCCCGGGATATTGTAATCATCAGTGGACCGACGAAGGCCGCTCAGGTGCCAAGCCCACGGACCTCCCGGCGCCCCGTTCAATTCCAGGGCTCCGGTGAGTTCGTCGGAGACCGTTCCACCCAGGGCCGTGAGGGATCCCTCGATAGGGGCGCTTGGCCGCTCCCTGGGAACCTGTTTGTTGATGATGTTCACAACCCCACCCACGGCGGAGCTTCCGTAGAGAAGAGTCGCGGGACCTCTCACCACCTCTATGCGGTCTGCTGCCAGAGGCTCCAGACTCACCGCATGATCGGGCCCCTGGTTCGAGACGTCGCCGGAACCCACACCACCCTCCAGGATTCGTACCCGGTCACCCCCCAGGCCTCGGATAATGGGGCGGCTGGCGCCCGGCCCGTTGTAGCTCGAGGTGACGCCGGGTTCCCCTGCCAGAGTTTCACCAAGGCTGCTCTGAGCGGCTTTGGTCAACTCCAGGCCCGTCAGGGCCGAACTGGGCTGGTAGGTCTCGGATCTTCTGGCAGAGAGAGGGCCAGCGCTGACCACTAACTCGTCGAGGCGGAAGAGGGGGTCCATTTCCAGACTGATGGTGGTGGTGCTTCCGGCCACGATTACCACCCGCTCCACAGCCCGGCCGAAGCGGGGACTGGTGGCCTCAACCAGGAAGCTCCCGGGCGGAAGATCCAGGAGGGCGAACTGCCCACTCTCTCCAACGGCCACCCGCCGGCCCAGGTCCTGCAGTCGGACCTGGGCATCGGTTGCCGGTGTTCCGTCAGCTGCTGTTACCCGGCCGGTGAGGGCCCCGGTGGCCTGGGCCCAAAGGGCGCTCGGCCCCGAGGCGATCAGCACAGCCAGGGCAAGTAGGTAACTCCCGAGGAGGCTCTTGGCTCTCATCATGATCCCGGGCCCATCCGCTCTTCTATGAAGTGTCCATGGAAAGTCTGAGCTTCATACCCTGATAACTTGGCCGGATCCTCCTCCTTCGGGCAACCCGGTTACGGCTTCGGTGGATTTGCCCGACGGCCCTCTTCGACTACGTTTCTATCTCTCATTCCACAGTCGCTGCACCCGAATCACCCGACCTCCGGCCTGGCGTGGCCTGCCGGGTGCGGTTGATGTGCAGTACCTGGTCTCTTTGGATTCAACGGAAGGAGTCTGTATGTCCCGGATTACTGTTACCCGGAAGATCGCCGCGCCCGTCGACAGGGTATTCCAGACCGTTTCGAACATCGAGGGCTTCTCCGAGGCGGTGCCCGACATTTTGAGTGTGGAGTTCCTTTCCGAGCAGAAGATCGGGGTCGGGGCCCGATTCAAGGAAACCCGACTGATGCGAGGGCGAGAGGCTTCCACGATTCTGGAGGTGACGGAGTATGTGGAGAACGACCGTGTCCGCTTGGTAACTGACACTTTCGGGACGGTTTGGGATTCGGTTTTCACCGTGAAACCGGATGGGGAAGGGACGGCTCTGGAGTTGATCATGGAGGCGAGGCCCTACAAGCTGATCCCGAGAATTCTGAATCCTCTGATGAAGGGCGGCATGACCAAAGCCCTCTCCAGGGACATGGATGCGGTTAAGGTCCATTGCGAAAAGTGACCGATCAGGTGATTTCAGGTAGTCTGGAAACAATGCCCCTACGATGCCTCGGGAGGATTCCCATGAGATTCAGGATGCCCGCCGTCCTACTGGCGCTTCTTTTCCTCTCTCCGCCTGTATCATCCCTGGCCCAGGGAACCGACGTGGCGGAGGGCAAGAAGCAAATGACCATGAGGGAATCCCTTCTCCTTCCCGCCTGGGGCAGCTACAGCCTGTCACCGGATAACACCAAAGTTGTTTTCACGAAGAGGGAGATGGACCCGGAGGAGTGGGAGAGCGTCACTCACATCTGGGTCCACGATCTGGAGACCGGGGATTCCTTCCAGCTCACCAACTCCGCCAAGGGAGAGAGCGGGCCCCGGTGGCTTCCTGACGGTCGGGTGCTCTTCACCTCTCAGCGGGAGGAAGGGGAGGAAGGGGAGGAAGCCGAGAGTAGGCTATGGGTGATTTCCCCTTCGGGTGGGGAAGCCGAGGCTTTCTTCGACGACGACGAGGCGCCTTCCAGTGGGGACTTCACTTCCGATTATAAATATGTGGCCTATACGGAAACGTCGGACCGGCCTGACAAGGAAGAGTGGGAGGAGCGAAAGAAGGAGAAGGACGACGGGTACTATGCGGAACAGAAATTCACCTTCTCTCACATCTGGGTCTACGATGTGGAGGCCGAGGAAAAAACCCAGATCACTGAGGATGAGTTCGACTACCAGGGGCCCCAGTGGTCTCCGGACGGGAACTGGATCGCATTCACCTCGAATCAGACCGGGACCCGCATGGGGGATTCGGATCGGAGCGACAACTCCGACGTATTTCTGATCCCTGCCGAAGGGGGAGAAGCCCGAAATCTCACTTCCTTCAACGAGGGGCCCGACCGTGGTCCGGTCTGGTCTCCGGACGGAGCGTTTATCGCTTTCACGGGAAGCCTGGAGGAGAACAGCGGTGCCGGCCAGAGTGATCTCTTCGTGGTCCCGGTGGACGGAGGCCTTCCCCATAATCTCACGGAGAACCTGAACTATTCCGTTTCGGGGCCGGAGTGGACCTCGGATGGCCGAGAGATCCTCTTCAGCATCGCCAACGGCCTGTCCGGTCAGCTCTACCGCATCAGCATGGAGGGTGGCGAGGCCACGCCGGTCCTCCCCGATGACGACTTTGTCTACGGCGGGGCCCAGCTATCGGAGGACGGATCCAGGCTTCTGTTTACTGGTAGCTCTTTGGCGGCCCCGGGTGAGGTGTTCTTGGCCAACTCCGACGGTTCGGACATCCGGAGGATCCTGAGTCCCACAAATCAGATGGAAGACTTCGATGTGGCCCCGGCGGAGCTGTTGAACTGGGACGGGGCCGATGGATGGGAGATCGAGGGGATTCTCACGTATCCTCTGGGCTACGTGGCGGGGCAGCGGTACCCCATGATCCTCCAGGTTCACGGAGGACCCCACGGCCGGTTTTCCAAGACCTTCAATTCCTCAGCTCAGATCTGGGCGGCTCGGGGATACGCGGTTCTTCAGGCGAACCCCCGAGGTAGCTCGGGTCGAACCCTGGAGTTTTCAAACGCGAACGAAATGGACTGGGGCGGGGAAGACTTCAACGATCTCATGAAAGGCGTTGACGAGGTCATCGGGATGGGGGTCGCCGATGCAGACCGGATGGCCATCATGGGCGGGAGCTACGGTGGCTTCATGACCTTCTGGGCCGTGACTCAGACCGATCGCTTCAAGGCGGCCATCGGCCACGCCGCAATCTCCGACTGGTTCTCCTTCTACGGACAAACCGACATACCCTACCTTCTGGAATTCGGATTCGGGGGTCTGCCCTGGATGATGAAGGGCACCTTCGAGCGCTGGTCTCCCATCGAACATGCAGAGAATGTGGTGACCCCTCTTCTCATCACTCATGGAGAGGAAGACGCACGCGTTCCCATTCCACAGGCCGACCAGTACTACCGGACTCTCAAGAAAATGGGTAAGGAAGTGGAGTTTCTGCGATTCCCTCGGGAGGGCCATGGGATTCGCGAGCCTCGGCACCGCCTGTTCCTCGATGAAGAACAGGCCAAGTGGTTCGAGAAATACGTCCTGGGGAAGGAGGGGTAAGGCTCACTCCTCCCTGAGGCTCTCCATGGGGTCGACGCGGCTGGCGGTGATGGCGGGCACGAGGCTCGCTATCACCGCTACGCCGAACAGGACCAAAGCAACCGAGCCATAGGTTAGCGGATCAGTTGGTACAACCCCATGCAGGAATCCCCGGATGAACCGGGAGAGTCCGAGGGCCAAAGCCAGTCCCAGAACCACGCCGATACCAGCCAATCCGACGGATTGACCCATTACCTGGCGTACGACCAAAGACCGTTTGGCTCCCATGGCGATGCGGATTCCGATCTCTCGCGTCCGGGCTGCCACGGACCTGGATACCACCCCATAGATTCCCACTCCTGCCAGAACCAGCGCCACCCCTGAGAAGATGGCAATGAGGAACATGTTGAATTTGGGTTGGACCAGCTGACGCCCCACGAGGGATTCATAATCCGATGGGGCTCTTACCTGGATATCGGGATCCACCGAGTGGATACGGTCCGGGACCTGGCGGAGAAGGGATCCGGGATCCAGTTCGGTCCTGACGATGAAGAAGGTGACGGGCCGGGTGTACTGTGCTTGGGGCCAATACATCTCAGGGGTAACCTGGGCATCCGGATCCAGCGGAGGGACGTCACCCACCACGCCAATGACCTGGCGGGTCCCCTCGTGCATCTCCAACCAGATCTCCCGGCCCAAGGGATCCTCTCCGGGCCAAAGCATGTTGGCCAGCGTCTCGTTGACGACCACCACCTGAGGGGCGAACCAGTCGTCCTCCTGAGCGAAGGTTCTCCCTCGGAGAATTGGAATGCCCATGGTTCCAAAGTAGCTGGGGCTGACGTCGAACCAACGGGCCTGCCTCCCCATTCCCTCGGTTCCCGGTTCTTCCCCGGGGTAGACTTGATCGGGTTCGAATCCACCGAAAAGGGGTCCCGAAGACGATCGGGCGACGGAGAGGACGCCGGGGAGGGACAGGAGTTCCTCATCCAACGTTCGGTAGACGTCGATTATGGCTTCCTCGCCCTGGTACGCCCCGGTTGCCACCGAAACGGATGCCACCAAGAGCTGGTCCTGGTCGATTCCTGGATCCCACCGGTTGTAGGCAGCAAAGCTTCGGATCAGCAGTCCGGCTCCTACCAGGAGGGCCAGGGCCAACGCGACCTCAGATACCACCAGCACTCCATTGATCCCTCCCAGGGGCTTCCGGCCCTTGCCGTGTCGGCTCCTCCGAAGGGCTTCCATTGGCCTGATGCGGCTAGCCCGAGCCAGGGGCGCCAGGCCGAAAAGGAGGGTCGCGAGGACTGCCAGGCCCAGGGTGAATCCAAGTACCTGGGCGTCGATACCGACTTGCGCCAGACGGGGGATTCCCGCGGGTGCGAGGGTTAGGAAGAGCGGGGTTCCGATCCAGGCGATGAATAACCCGAGACCACTTCCTAAAAGGGCCAGAACCAGGCCTTCGGTGAGCAGTTGGCTCGTGAGTCGGGGTATTCCGGCCCCGAGGGCTGTTCTGATTCCGAGCTCCGATTCCCGACTGGAGAGGCGGGCCAGGATCAGGTTGGCGATGTTGGCGCAGGTGATGAGAAGGACGAGGCCCACCGCTCCCAGAAAGAGGTAGAGAGTGTTTTTCACCCGGCCCACCACCCGGTCGTGCAGAGTCGACACCCGCAGGCCCCAATCCCGGTTGTCTTCGGGGTATTCCGCGAGTAGCCCCTGCTCGATCACTTCCAGTTCCTGGCGGGCAACATCCAGGGAGGCGTCGGGGAAAAGCCGGCCGACTGCGTAGAAACCCCTCCAGTTACGTCGATCGTTGGCCCGGGGGTCGAAGTGCAGAGGTAGCCAAATGTCCCCCGAACGCTCTCCGGACATTGCCGGGGGTTTTTGACCCTCTTGAAGCACTCCCACTACCTGGAAGGGCTCACCGGATAGGTAGATCGTGCTGCCCAGGATCCCGGGGTCCGACCCGAACCTGGCTTCCCAGAAGTCATGGTCCAGTACAGCGACATGCCGGTTCCCTTCAAGCTGGTCCAGGGGCTGGAGAAGCCGGCCGACGGCGGGTTGGTATCCCATGACCTCGAAGAAGTCGGGGGTGGCGATGAGACTGGAAACCCCAGCCGCTCCATCGGGTGTCTCGAGGATGTGGCCCCACCAGCGGAAGACCCCGATTCCCTGGAAGGAACTGCTCCGCTCGGCCCAGTCGGCCACATTCGGAGTTGAAGCCGTTACGCACCTACTGGGATCGTCAGGGAAGGTCTCGCAAAGAGAAACCAACCGGTCAGGGTCAGGGAAGGGGAGGTCTCGGAAGAGGACTCCGTTCACCACGCTGAAGATGGCGCTGTTGGCCCCGATCCCCAGGCCCAAGGTCAAAATGGAGACAATGGCGAACCCCGGATTTCGGCGTAAGGATCGGAGTGTGTGCCAGGCGTCGATTCTGAAGTTCTGGACCATGCCGATTCCCCATGACTCTCGAGCTTTTTCTTTGTGATACTCAGGCTCCCCGAAATCTCGCCGAGCCTTCTTGAGTGCCTCTCTTGGGGGCATTCCGTCGGCCATGAGCTTTCGGGCCTCCATCTCCATGTGGAAATCCATCTCCTCCCTCATGGCCTTTTCGAGCCGGTCCGGAAATAGGGTGGCTCGGAGGCGAAAAACCCATTTGGAGATGAATCGCATTTCCCGTTCCTCAGGAAGTGGCCATGACTCTGGATACGGCAGCCGCAAGGCGGCCCCAATGGGCCTCTTCTACTTGCAACTGCTTTTGGCCTGCCCGGGTCAGGCGGTAGAAACGGGCCTTTCGGTTGTTCTCCGTCAGACCCCAGTAGGACTTGATCCACCCTTCCTGGGTGAGTTTGTGGAGGGCCGGATATAGAGACCCCTGATTCACCTGGAGTTCGTCCTCGGAAATGAGCTTGATCCTTTCGCAGATTCCCCATCCGTGCATGGGATCAAGGGAGAGGACCTTCATGATCATCATATCCAGGGTGCCCCGGATCATGTCGGATTGTTGTTTGCCCACTTCTCTTTCCTCTTCTTTTCGGGTGTAGGGCCCTGATCCCGTCTTTCCCTAGAAAACCGACATCTAGAAAAACTAGAGGTAATCATGAACTAGGACGTGTTCAGGGGTCAGAAGGTTTCCGCCATGGCGGTTCATGGCCCGGGCCCTCAACTTTAGGCCGGTTTTGATCCAACGACTGCGTGCGGTGGCCTTGGACGGTGACCGAGGATGGTGACCGAGGATGGTGACCTGGCCCCGGAGATCAAAAAACAAACGGCCCAAGGGAGGCTTCTGTTGCGACTAGCAGACATGAATTGGATGCAGGTGGAGGAGTATCTCAAGACAGATGACCGGGCGGTGGTCCCCCTGGGCAGCACGGAACAGCACGCGTATCTGAGTCTGATGGTGGACACGTTGATCCCGGAGAAGTTGGCCAAGGAAGCGGCTGCGCCATTGGGCATTCCGGTATTCCCTGTACTCCCCTACGGTATCAGCCCCTACTTCACGGCCTTTCCCGGGACCGTTTCCCTCAGGGTGGAGACCTATCTCGCCCTGGTTCGGGACGTCCTGGACTCTCTTTCCCGGGCGGGTTTCCGGCGGATCGTATTCGTGAATGGTCATGGGGGAAACGCACCGGGGGCCTCTTTGGCGTCGGAGTGGATGGCCGATAACCCGGGGCATAAGGTGAAGACCTTCAATTGGTGGATTGCGCCAAAGACCTTGGCGAAGATCCGGGAGGTGGATCCGGTGGGCTCACATGCCTCCTGGATGGAGAACTTTCCCTGGACGCGGCTGGAGGGGGTAGCCCTACCACCGGAGCAGAAACCGCCCTTTGACTACGAAAGGAAATCCGTTCTCGATCCCGCCGCTTTCCGGGAGGTTCTCGGGGACGGGAACTACGGTGGCTTCTACCAACGTCCGGACGAAGAGATGATGGCTATATGGGATGTGACGGTGGCCGAAGCCCGGGAGCTCATGGAGGAGGGGTGGTCTTGAAGCCTACCGGAGGCATGGAGGGAACGCCGGTGGTGATCTGGGGGGCCGGCGCCATGGGTGGGTGTATCGGGGGGTCTCTCGCCCAGGCCGGCACGGACGTGCTCTTTGTGGATCGGGCAGACGATCACGTCAGTGCCATGAACAGGGAGGGATTACGGATCACCGGGCCGGTGGAGGAGTTCACGACTCCGGTTCGGGCGGTGGTGCCCCTCGAGGTGAGGGGCCGGTTCCCTCTTATCCTCCTCTGTGTGAAATCTCAGGATACCAAGGAAGCCCTCGGGCAGTTGGAGCCCCATCTCGCGGACGATGGGGCAGTAGTCTCCATCCAGAATGGCCTTTGTGAGTATGAAATCGCCGACGGAGTCGGCTCAGGGCGAACCATCGGAGCCTTTGTGAATTTTGGTGCGGACTATCTGGAGCCCGGCGTGGTACATCGTGGAAACCGCGGGGCCACGGTGGTGGGCGAGGTAGATGGAGCTATAACTGAACGAATTCGAAGGGTTCATTCCCTTCTTCAGGACTTCGAGCCCGATGCGGTCCTCACCGAGAACATCTTCGGCTACCTCTGGGGGAAGTTGGCCTACGCTTCCCTTCTTTTTGCCTCGGCCCTGACCAACGACTCCATCGCCGACGTCCTTGCGGATGTGTCTTTCCGGCCTGACCTCATCGGGTTGGCCCAGGAAGCCGTCGCCGTGGCGCTGGCCCACGGCGTGAAGTTGGAGGGCTTCGACGGGTTTGACCCTTCTGCGTTCCGCCCCGGGGGATCCCCGGACCTGGCCTCAGCCTCTCTGGATCAGCTGGTGCTTTTCAACCGTGCATCGGCCAAGACCCATAGTGGGATCTGGAGGGACCTGGCAGTGAGACAGCGGAAGACCGAGGTGGGGGCCCAGCTGGGGTGGATTGTCCGTATCGGCAAACGGGTTGGGGTAGCCACCCCTCTCACACAGGCCTTGATTCATCAAATCCATCAGATCGAATCAGGGGTTCGGCCCCTGGATCGCGAAAACATGAGGGAGTTGGGGGCACAACCATGAAGATCGATTTTTCCGGGCAGACGGTTCTGATCACGGGTGGGGGGCATGGGTTGGGGCAGGCCATGTGTCGGTCCTTTGCAGGGCTCGGTGGGCGTGTCTGGACCTGTGACCTGGATCCGGGGAAGCTGGATGAAACGCGAGATCTTTGCGGAGGTCCGTGCGAAACCCGAGTGGTGGACGTCCGTGATCGGGAAGGCGTGGCGGCCTTTGTGGCGGAGGCTTCGGCAGCCTCGGGTCAGGTGGATGTCCTGGTGAACAACGCAGGGGGTGTGGCGGGGCAGGTGGGCCGGCCCCTGGAGGAGGTTTCGGAGGAGGACTGGCAGGTGATCTTCGATGTGAACCTGAACGGCGCCTTCAACGTTTCCCAGGCTGTGGTCTCAGGAATGAGGAGGGCGGATCGGGGAAGGATCATCAACATCTCCTCGGGAGCTGGCCTCCGGGTGAGCCTCACGGGGATCCAAGCATACGCTTCGGCCAAAGCGGGCCTCATAGGACTGACCCGTCAGCTCGCCCATGATTTGGGGCCTTCGGGGATCACGGTGAACTGCGTCGCCCCCGGGTTCATCCGATGCAATCCGACGACGGAAAAGCAGTGGCAGGCCTACGGTGAGGAGGGCCAGGGAAGGCTGGTGGCCTCAATCGCCACGCGGCGGCTGGGAGAGCCCGAGGATATTGCCAACGCAGTGATGTTCCTGGCTTCGGATTACGCCTCCTGGATCACCGGCCAGACCCTCTCCGTTGATGGCGGCCGTTGACCGAAGGGCTTATGCCGACGGGTGAGTAGGCCTCAGGCGGTGGGGGGGCCTTAGATCTCGAAGGGAGGGCGGGAATAACCCGCGTCGGTTCGGCTGATGCGTCGCTCTGCCACCAGGGCCTCCAGCACCAGTTCACATGCGGCAGCCCGGAAACCCGCGGGCTTAGCTGAAGGGGCGAGCCCCACCCACTCCACCAGCTCCAAAAGGCCGTCGACGACCCCGAACGCCTCCACGCAGGCCGGGCCCGTGGCGTCCTCGGAGACTTGAAGAGCCCCACCACCCTCGAAGTACCCGACGATCGCCTCCACGTCGGCGCCCCCGGCCCGCTCACTGAAGGTCATTCCGGCCGAAGCGCTGATGAGCTCCTCTGCGATCTTCCTGGACCCGTGGAGTTCCCCTTCGTACTCCAGCTCCAACTTCCCTGTGATGGAGGGGAGGGCGGCATATAGGTCTGAGATTCGCGGCACCACCTCCTCCTCGCCCCGGAGGAACGCCCGGCGTTCGGCGCTCGAAACAATCGTCTCCATCAGTGTGATGGGTAGCCGCTGGCTCACCCCTGAGCGCTGGTCGATTCGTTTGTCGCTCCGGGCCAGGAATGCCACTCTCTCCACCACCTCCTCCATAAAGTCCGGGATGCTGACGGGAGGACCTCCCCGCTGGGTCCAAGCTTCCTGCCGTGTGATGGAGATGCCCGTCTCGACCTCGAGAGGATAGTGGGTGCGGATCTCCGCCCCGATCCGATCCTTCAGAGGGGTGATGATTTTTCCCCGAGCCGTATAGTCCTCCGGATTGGCGGTGAACACCATGAAGACGTCCAGGGGAAGGCGAACCGGATAGCCTTTGATCTGGACATCCCCTTCCTGGAGGATGTTGAAGAGGCCTACCTGGATCTTTCCTGCCAGATCAGGCAGCTCGTTGATGGCGAAGATTCCACGGTTGGCTCTTGGGAGAAGGCCATAGTGGATGGTCAACTCGTCGGCCAGAATGTGTCCGCCTCTGGCGGCCTTGATGGGATCGACATCTCCGATCATGTCGGCAATGGTGACATCGGGGGTGGCCAGCTTCTCCACGTACCGGTATTCCCGGGGGATCCACTCCAACGGTGCGTCGTCCCCCATCTCCTCGATGATGAGGCGGCCCTGCTTTGAGATGGGGCCGAGGGGTGAATCATTCACTTCGCTACCGGCCAGGATTGGGAGGGCCGGGTCAAGAAGTTCCATGAGTTGCCGGAGGATTCTGCTTTTGGCTTGCCCCCGCAGGCCAAGGAGAATGAAGTCGTGACGGGCAAGAACGGCGTTTACCAGTTGGGGAATCACCGTGTCTTCGTATCCAACGATTCCCGGAAAAAGCGCCTCACTACCTTCCAATTTCGCGATGAGGTTCTTCCGGAGTTCGTCCCTGACAGGAAGTGGCTGATAGCCTGAGGACTTGAGTTCGCCCAGGGTGGACGGCTGCGATGAAGACATCAGAGGATCTTCCTTCTCAGGTCAGGCGCCTCCGCCACGGTTATGAAACCGTGCAGATTCGTCTGGTTTTGGCTAAGGTATTCCGATTGGGGCTAATCCTTACCCCGGTTTACTGGGGGGGGTCCCCAGAGACGGTAGGGTTGGTCACGGGATAGACGGCTTCAGGAGGAATTGCAGATGGCTTGGATCCAGCCTCTTCTGGTGGGACTGATTCTCCTCGGAAGTATCGGGGCCTTTGGGTACATCTTGTGGACGCGAAGGGTGGCCCAGGCCTGGCCCAAACGGGGAGAGGTCGAGATCACGAACCCCAAGGGTTTCTTCCCGGGTGTGGCTGAGGTCCTGACCCAGAACGTTGTCCTACGGAACCGACCCTGGGTTGGGTTGGCCCACCTTCCCCTCTTCTTCGGACTCCTGGCTTTCCTCTTCAAGAGCCTTCTCCTGATCTTGGCTGGGCTGGGTCTGGAGGTGGCGGCCCCTGAGTGGTACAACCGCCTATTGGACGTAGTGGCCATCATCGTATTAGTGGCCATCGTGTTCCTCGTGGTTCGCAGGTACTTCGTGGAACGGAAGAAGATGACCCACCTCTTCGAGTCCGGGGTCATCCTCGCCCTCATTGCCCTTCTCATGATCACCCACCTCCTGGAGGGATCCTTCGCCGCTGAATCGGCGGCGGAGGTAGGGAACTGGTGGGCCCACTTTCTGGTCCTGGCTGCTTTCCCCGGCGTCATCGCTTTCGGGAAGCACCTTCACCTGGTCTTGGCTCCGGTGAACGTGGTCTTGAAGCACATGACGGAACTGCCCTCCGATCGGCCAGTGTTCGGGAACGACCTGGACATGGACATGGAGGACGAGGCCAAATTGGAAGCTGAGTATGCCCGCCTGGGGATGGCGGAAGGGGTCGGGGATTTCAGCTTCGGTGCCTTGTTCGATCAGGCGGCCTGTATCCAGTGCGGTCGGTGCAATGATGCATGTCCGGCAGGACCGGCCCTGAAGCCCCGGGAGCATTTTGTGCTGGCCCTCCAGAACCCTGCCCTTACGGCAGAGCAACTGGCTGAGGAAATCGACGCCGACCTCACGGCCACCTGCGTGCAGTGCAGGGCGTGTGAGATTGCTTGTCCGACAGGGTGCAGGCCTGGCCGGAATGCCCTGGAGATTCGGGGGCGCCTCATGCTAGAGGGGTTGTATCCGCCCCGGGCCCTCCGGGACACGGCCATGAAAGCGCTGGCTTCCTCCGGCAACATCTTCGGTGTGGATGGGGAGCGGAGCCGTTTTATCAAAGAACACGACCTCCCCATCTACGATCCGTCAGAGCACGAGCTCCTCTTCGTTCTGGGATGCCAGGGAGGAAACAGTCCCGAGGTTCAACCGGTGGTGCTGGCTACAGGGAAGCTTCTGGATGCGGCTGGGATCAAATGGGGTGTTCTTGCTGAGGAGCAGTGCTGGGGCGAAGGCCTCCTCCACGGTGGCGGCCTCATGGAGGACTGGCCCCTTTGGGCTCTAGACCGGATCGAGTTCCTGACCGAGGCCCTCGGTGGAAATCAGGATCGAGCCATCCTCACCATCTGTCCCCACTGTCGGGATACCATCGAGACCCAGTACAAAGCCCACGGCGCTGATTTTTCCAACGTCCGTCTCCACACTCCCTACCTGGCGGGACTGGTCCGGAATGGCCGGTTGGAGCTGGAGTCCAAACCCATGACCGCCGCCATTCATACCCCCTGCAAGGTCTTCCATAACGATGAAGACGGGGAAATGAAGGGGCTTTTGAAGGGCGTCGGGGTCACTCTCCAAAATCCGGAGAGCAGCGCCGCTGCCTTCCCGACCACGTGCTGCGGAGGTGGAGGCGGAGGCTTCCTCTGGGACTCCCCGGCCAAGGTCAACCAGAAGCGGTGGGAGCAGATTCAGGCCACGGGCCTGAAGGACGTGGTGACGGGGTGTCCGGGTTGCCACCGAATGCTGGGGGTAATGAAGGACGAGGAGAGTCAGATTTTCGATGTGGCGACTGTTCTGGCGGAAAGACTAGCAAAGTCCTAAATGCGGAATCGGATGCCGTTCTCGGCTCGCTCCGGGACGGGGAGGCGTCTGGGGACGGGTCTTTGACCGAGCTGCTCCATTGCCTCATGAGGAGTTCGGTAAGGCAGGAGTTCCTGAAGTGTGAAGAGTGTGGGGAGAACCAGGGGTAGAGCGCCCTCCTGATTCAGGGCGATGGCTTCGGCAGGGGCAAGCCAGCGTTCTGCCACCATCTCCTTCTCATGGGGAGTCACGAGCACGTTGGATCCCACCTCGGTCATGAAGAACCGGGTCTCATAACGCCTGGGCTCGCATTCGGGTGTGAGCCAGTGTCCATGATATTGGAGTGTTCTCAGATCCAGCTTCAGTCCCAGGCTTCTCAGAATATCCAGGAAGGAACGCTTTCCTTCTAAAAGACTGTGCCGGGCCATGGCCAACTCACCCGAGTCGGCAGATTCCACTCCACCGCTGATCATTACTCCGGTCTCCTCGAAGGTCTCCCGGACCGCGGCAGCCCAAAAAGCGAGGGCGGAGGTGGTTCCGCCTTCCAGGGTGAGCGTCTCCCGGGCATCTTCTTCAGTGAGCCCGTCGATGAAGGCAAGAAGGCTGGAGTCACTGTCCTCCGGATCGACCCGGCCTCCGGGAAAAACCCACGCCCCGGGGATGAAACCGGAACGTGGAGTCCGCTCGAGAAGGAGAACCTCAAGCTTCGCGTCGCCTTGCCGAAGAAGAATCAGGGTGGCTGATGGTACGGGCGCAGAGGGTGGTTCCGGGGGCTCGTCCAGGAATCGAAGGAACCCCTTCGGCAACCTGCTGAAGGGAAGGACCCAGGCCTCCCGACCGCCTTCTTCCCGTCGCTTCACCAGCTTCCCTTCTCCCGGCCCGCTTCCTTCCTCCGGGCCCTCAATGGCCGGCGGCCATCCCGTCCTTTCGAGAATCCGATCCCGCGGCCCAACCTTTTGGTAGACGGAACACGACCTGAGCGCCACCGAAGGAGCCGCCGCTGGAAATTGTGTGGCCCAACTGTTCGAGGGCTTCCCTCACCTGGTCCGTTACCGGGGTTTCCAGAACGATCCGACTTCCTCCCATGTGGCGGACTCTGGGGGCGTCGATGGCGTCCTGGAGGTCCATATCAAAAACCAGAAGGTTCAAGAGAAGCTGGGCGTGCCCCTGGGGTTGCATGGATCCGCCCATGACCCCGAAGGCCATCAGGGGCTCTCCGTCCTTGGTGACAAACCCCGGAATGAGTGTGTGGAAGGGCCGCTTTCCGGGAGCGATCTGGTTCGGATGCCCATCCTCCAGGGTGAAGCCCGCGCCCCGATTCTGGAGAACGAACCCGGTACCCGGGGCCACTACACCGGAACCGAAGTATTCAAAGATGCTGTTGATGAATGAGACCATGTTCCCCTCCTTGTCAGCTACAGAGAGGTAGATGGTCTCTCCACTGTTGAAGGGTCGGCCCGGATCCGCCCGGTCAGCCGCCTTGGTGGGATCGATAAGGCTTGCTCGCTGGGCGATGTACTCGTCGTCGAGAAGAGCCTTTGGATCACCCTCGAGATATTCCCGGTCCGAGATGTACCGATCCAGATCGGCGAAGGCCAACTTCTTGGCTTCGATGATGTGATGGAAATACAGAGGGGAGTTGTGACCCATTCCGGCCATGTCGAAAGTATTCAGGATCTTCATCATCTCCAGAGCGGCGATCCCCTGCCCTGCCGGAGGAAGCTCCCACACCTGGTGCCCGTGGAAGTCGGCCGAGATTGGCTCCACCCATTCGACCTCATGGTTCTCCAGATCTTCCAGGGTCAGGAACCCGCCTTGAGCCTGTACCGTCTCCACGATCTTTTCGCCCAAAGCTCCCCCGTATAGGGCCGCGGGCCCCTGCTTGGCAACCATCCGGAAGGAGGCGGCCAGGTCAGGGTTTTGAAACCACTCTCCGGCTTCCGGGGCCCGGGTGCCATCCAGAAGGTAGGTGGCGGCGGCGCCGGGATCCCGTTCCAGGACTCGTACGTTGCCTCTCCACTGGCCTGCGATGATGGGGGTTACCGGGAATCCCTTTTCCGCGATGTCGATAGCCGGGGCCAAAGCTTCGGCCAGGGTGAGCGTCCCGTATTCGTCCAGAAGTGCGGCCCATCCTGAAAGGGCTCCCGGGACCGTAACGGCACGAGCTCCTCGGTACGGTACGTCATCCAGTCCAAGGGCCCGGATCGTATCCGGGGTGGCCAATGAGCCCGATCTTCCGCTGGCATCGAGACCCCCGAGCTTCCCTTCCGCGGCCGACCAGAAGAGGGCGAAGACATCCCCCCCCATCCCTGTCATGTGGGGCTCCACCACGTTCAGAACAGCCGCCGCAGCCACCGCCGCGTCGAAAGCGTTCCCTCCGTCCTGGAGAACCTTCAAAGCCACTCCGGTGGCCAGAGGTTGGCTCGTGGCGGCGACACCATTGGGCGCGTACACCGTCGACCTGCCCGCCAGCGTCGTAGGACGGGGCGAAGAAGTCGTTTGACCCCCCAGGGGGCCGGGAAGGGTGGTGAGGAAGGCGAGGAAGAGAGTTTGGAAGAGTCGGATTGATGGCGTTCGGAGGTTCATGTGGTCCGTTCGAGAAATTCGATGGTCCCTGAGAATTGGTCGGCCAAAGCCCTGAGCTCTTCTACGCCATCCTTGTTCTCCTCCCAGTGAAGAGGCACGAGAACCTGGGCGCCACACGCTTCCGCCATTCTGATGGCGTCTTCGGGACACATGGTGTAGTCGGATGAACATGGGAATAGGGCTACGTCGCACCGGATCCCGGCCATTGATTCCAGGGGGTCGGTGTGGCCGGCGTGGAAATAGGTAATGTCGTCGAGGGTGAAAACGTATCCAAGCCAACCGGAGTCGGGAGGGTGGAACTTCCTCTCGGTGTTGTGGGCAGGTACGGCGAGGATATCTATGCGATTAAGCTGTATGAGGTCCCCGGGGCGGAGAAGATGATCCAGGCCCTCCAATTGCTTTCTCATTCCAACGGGGGCAACCACGACGGTTTCGGAACCTCTTACCTTCGCGATGTCTTCTTCAGAAAAGTTGTCGTAGTGGGGATGGGTCAGGAGGACGTAGTCGGCGGCACTTCTTTCGGTCACACCCCAGGGGTCCACATGGATCTCCAGGCCGCCCCTGCGGATGCGGACCGACGAGTGTCGAAACCAGGTGACTCCGTCCAGAAGGTCGTGCATGGCACCCCGGAAAAAGGTGGCGGGTAGTAGATCAATATGAAACTTAGGGTAGGGTGATGCTTGGAAAAAGGTGGGCCGAATGAGTCAGGGTCCCGCCAGTTTGACAGGGTTCCTGCTTTTTCGGCACGTTTCGGTCGATTTGGGGTTGGCAAGAATCCTGCTTGGATGCAAGAATCCCGTCCTGTCGGTAGGATAAAGCGGTGCAGGGCGGTTCACTGAGATAAGATGGGGAGAGGACTCATGGGCGAGCGATACTCACTTCCGGTGCTTCCTCTTCGGGATACTGTGGTGTATCCCGGAGTTGCAGTTCCGATTTCCGCCGGGCGAGCGGGGACCGTTGAGGCGGTACAGGAGGCTTTGGAAGGTGACCGGCGACTCTTCGCCGTTGCCCAAAAGGAGAACGTGGATGATCCCCATCCCGAGATCCTCTACAATGTCGGCACGATTGTCCGGATCATTCAAACCCACCGGGTCCGGGGAGGCATGCAGCTTCTCGTCCAGGGGGAGGGTAGAGCGCAAGCCCTGACCTACTTCAAGGATGGGGAGGCCATGCTCCAGGCCAACCTCATGACCCTCGAGCGTTTGCCTCCTCAAGCAACTGAGGACGCGGCCTTCCAGGCTATGGATGGAGAGCTACGGGAGCGTGCTGCTGAGTTGGGTACGCGGAGGGGTGTCCCGGTTGAAGCTCTGAATCAGCTGATTCAGGGGGTGGATGATCCCGGGGCCTTTGCAGATCTGGTGGCCTTCTACCTCGAACTGCCCACCGCCGACAAGCAGCAGCTTCTGGAGATTCTGCCTGACGAAGACCGGATGCGGGCCGCTCTGGTGGCCGTTGAGCGTGAGTTGGCCCGGATCGATGCCCAGGAGGATATCCAGGCCAAGGTCCAGGAGGAACTGGGCGAGCGGCAGCGGGAGATGCTCCTGAGGGAGCAGTTGAAGCAGATCCAGAAGGAGTTGGGTGACGAGGACGAGAGGAACGATGTAGAGGAGCTCCGGGAGCGTGTGGCGGAACTCGAGCTCTCCGAGGAAGCACGAACGGAGGTCGAACGGGAGCTCAAGCGCCTGGAACGGACCAGCCCCCAATCGGCCGAGTACCAGGTCATTCGAACCTTTCTGGAGTGGGTCACCGAGCTTCCCTGGGGTGACCGGACCGAAGACAAACTGGATCTGAAGAAAGCTTCGGCGATTCTGGAGGAGGACCACTACGGTCTCGAAGATGTTAAGGACCGTGTCCTGGAATTCCTGGCGGTTCGAAAACTTCAGACCGAAAGGGCTCTGGAGGACGAAGAGGAGCGTCTGGGGATCGATGGCGATATGGATGGCCCAGAGAAACTGGACGACGCCGTACCTGACGACTCCGAAATTGTTGAAGAATTGATCAAGAAGATCGAGGAGGACGAGAGCCGCCCGGACCTGGCGGAAGATGGCATCGGGCGTGGCCCGATTCTCCTCTTCGGCGGGCCTCCGGGAACAGGGAAGACCAGTATCGCCCAGTCCATCGCCCGATCCCTTGGTCGGAAATACGTCCGCATTTCCCTAGGCGGAGCCCGAGACGAAGCTGACATCCGGGGGCACCGGCGGACCTACGTCGGGGCCATGCCCGGTCGAATCATCCAGGGCATGCGGCAGGCGAAGAGCAAGAACCCCGTGTTCCTTCTGGACGAGGTGGACAAACTGGGTGTGTCCTTCCAGGGCGATCCAAGCTCCGCCCTTCTGGAGGTTCTCGACCCGGCACAGAACTCTTCCTTCACCGACCACTATCTTGGGATCCCCTTCGACCTCTCTGAGGTTTTGTTCATCGCCACGGCAAACTATGTGGACCGGATTCCACCACCGCTCCTGGATCGGATGGAGCGGGTGGAGTTCGTTGGGTACACCGAGAAGGAGAAGCTGGAGATCGCCAAGCGGTATCTGCTTCCGCGACAGGAGAAGCAGTCAGGACTGCGGGAAGGGGAGATGGAGTTCGACGACGAAGCAGTCCTCTCCGTCGTTCAGAAGTACACCCGGGAGTCTGGGGTCCGGCAGCTGGAGCGTGAGCTCGGAAAGCTCTCCCGCAAGGTGGCCCGGAAGATCGCCGGCGACGAAATCGACGGCGTGAAGATGAGTGCCGAAAAGGTTCGGGAGCTCCTGGGGCGGCCCAGGGTTCATCCCGAGATCATGGCTCCTGTGGATACGGTGGGGGTTGCGACGGGCATGTTCTACACACCCATGGGCGGGGACATCATGTTCGTAGAGGCTTCCGTCATGCGGGGTAAGGGAGGCCTGGTCCTGACGGGCCAGTTGGGTGACGTGATGAAGGAGTCCGGTCGGGCCGCATTGAGTTACGCAAAGGCCCAACACGATCACCTGGGAATTCCGAGTGAAGCTCTGGAGGACAGGGACATCCACATCCACGTGCCGGCTGGGGCTGTTCCCAAAGATGGGCCCTCGGCAGGTATCACCATGGCGACTGCCCTGGTTTCGGCCCTCTCCGGCAGGAAGGTCAGGAGGGATGTGGCCATGACCGGTGAGCTGACACTTACCGGACGGGTCCTCCCAATCGGTGGCCTGAAGGAGAAGATCCTTGGTGCGGTTCGATCCGGGATCAGCGAGATCATTCTTCCGAAGGATAACGAGGCTGACCTGGAGGACCTTCCAGAGGAGGTAGCAAAGACCCTCACCTTCCATCCTGTCGAGGATCTCGACTCGGTTATCGAGATCGCTCTGGTGGATGAGGACCGGAAGCCCCGGGCCAGGGCGAAGGGTGCTTCTTCGGGGGGTAAGAGGAAGGCTCCCTCCAAGAAAAAGGCCCCGGGAAAGGAAATCAGGGCCTAGAGTCCTCCACCCTGGGTGTGACCAACACCCCGCAGCTCCCGGGACCTACCGACACTGAGGTCGGAAAGGCCCGCTGAGTCGGATTCTAGAGGATCTGAATCCGGCCCGGCGGGCCTTCTCCCATTTCCCCAATGAGGGCCGCATCGGGAGCCACTTCGGTCAGGTCGGCAAGAAGGGAGGGGAGGGCCTCCGGATCCACGGCCATGAGGAGGCCGCCGGAGGTCTGGGCGTCAGCCAGGAGAAGCCGTTCGGATTCGGGCATGGTTTCAGGAAATACCACGTCCTCTTCCACATCCTTCATGTTCCGAAGGGACCCTCCAGGGAACCGCTCCGTCTCAGTGAGTTCTCTGGCTCCTGGAAGGACAGGGATTGAATCACTGGTCAGGGCCACGGATACTCCAGAAGCCCGAGCCATCTGCCTCAGGTGTCCCAGGAGTCCAAAGCCGGTGACGTCGGTGGCGGCCCGGACTCCGGCCGCCCTCATGGCATCTGCGGCGGGCCCGTTCAGAGCACTCATGGACCGGGATGCAGCCAGGATGGTGTTCTCGTCGGCTTTTCCTTCTTTGATGGCAGTGGCGATGATCCCTGTGCCGAGGGCCTTTGTCAGAACCAGCTTCTGACCGGGCCGGGCCGCATCGTTCGTGCACATAGCGTCCGGGTCGACTTCACCGATAGCCACGAGGCCGAACTTGGGCTCGGCGTCATCGATGGAGTGGCCGCCCAAAATGGGAATGCCGGCTTCACGACACTTATCCGACCCTCCCCTGAGTATCTCCGCAAGGGATCCCTCGTCCAGGAGTTTTCTGGGGAAGGCCAGGAGGTTCAGGGCGAAGAGGGGTTTGGCACCCATGGCGTAGAGGTCGGAAAGGGCGTTCGCCGCGGCAATCTGCCCGAAGTCGTAGGGGTCGTCCACGACCGGGGTGAAGAAATCCGTGGTCACGACCAGGGCCCGGCCCTCGTCGATGAGATACACGGCGGCATCGTCGCCGGTGGATGCGTCCACCAACGCGTTAGGGTCCGCCACAGGAGTAACATGACGCAGAACCTGCGCCAGCTCGGTCATCCCGAGTTTACATGCTCACCCGGATCCGTGGGAAAGCTGGGTCAGGCGGAGCTTGGGTCTCTGGTCTCTCGGTTCGTCCTTCATTTCACCTTCTTGCCGTATTGATGGAAACCCCGGGGCCCATGAGGGTATGGGTTGCACTCGGTTCGGTCCAGAAGAGCCCAATCTAGGCATCTCGGTTTTCGGAAGTAAGGAAAGAGTTCAGGCGAAGGAAGGTTATGACCTCCCCCAAACACTCCCTGCGGAAGCGATTATTGGCGGAACTCAGCCAAGGGGATGACCAGATCAATCTGGCCGGAGCCGCCCTTATGGTGGCTCGGGAGGAGTACCTTCAGCTCCCGGAAGAGCGGTATCTGAGCCAGCTGGACCTGCTGGCGGAGGAGACCAGGGATCGTCTGGACGACGAGACCGCCCCCCTCCTCGTACTCCAGGAATTGCTGGCCACTCTCTACAATCGGCACGGCTTTCGGGGAAACCGGGAAGCATATTACGATCCCCGGAACTCATTCCTCAACGACGTACTGGACCGGAAGCTGGGTATTCCCCTTACCCTGGGAATAGTGGTTTTGGAGGTGGGCTGGAGATTGAGACTTCCGCTGGAGGGCGTCAATTTCCCGGGTCATTTCCTGGTCCGTTTCCGGGGGGACGCCATCGATCTCCTCATCGATCCCTACGACGGTGGAGCGGTGCGGTTCGAAGACGAGGCCCAGGAGTTGTTGGATCGGGTTTATGGGGGAATGATCAGAGTCGACGACTCCTTTCTTCAGCCGGCAACGAAGAGGGAGATGTTGGTTCGGATGTTGGTGAACCTGAAAAGCCTCTATCTGAATGTCCGGGACCACAGAAGGGCGTTGGCGGTGGTGGAACGCCTTCTCCTCATCCGCCCTCTTCGTTCGGCGGAGATCCGGGACAAGGGTGTGATTCTGGCCCGGTTGGGCAGGAAGAGAGAAGCACTGGAGCAGCTGGAGGCCTATCTTAATGTGTCGCCGGATGCGTCTGACTCGCAACGCATTCTCGGCATGGTGGAAGAACTCAAGAACGGTTCAGGGACAACGGAATAATCGATGGCGAATTCCATCTCGACGGGCCCGGATTACGATGCGGCCCTATGGGGAGCTGCCGCAGGATTTCGTCTGGAGCGGCGGGCTCTGACAGTGACCGGGAAAGCCCCCGGAGACATGTTGAACGGGATCCTCTCCAACAGCCCCCCGCCGCCTTTGAGCGGGGAAGAAGGTGGAGTTTCCCAGGGGATCGTCAGGTATTCGGCGCTCCTCACCCATAAGGGAAGGGTGGTAACCGACCTTCGGTGGCTGAGGGATCCGAAGGATGGCTTTCTCCTGGATCTCCCCCACCTGGGTTTTGAGGGAGCCCTGGCCCATTTCAGGAAGTTTCTTCCCCCCCGGTTGGCCAAGGTCGAGGATGTCTCCTCCCATGTTTCCCACCTCACACTTCTCGGGCCTGAGGTACCCTCCACCCTGGCCAAAGCCTGGCCCAAGGTCGGATTCCCCGGCTCCCCGGAGGGGATGGCGGAGCTGAAGGAAGAAGAGGAGTTGGTCTTCCCCTGGACCGGCAGTGGGACCCTTCGGGTTTCCGGGAATGGCGACACTCACACCAACGGATGGAACCTCATTATCCCCGCCGAATCAGCCGATGCCCTTTGGAAAGAGCTGGATTCGGCCGGGGCGATTCCCCTCACGGAGCGCACGTTGACCGTGCTTCGGGTGGAAAAAGGTCGCCCTGCCTACGGAACCGACATGGATGAGGAGACCATTCTCCTGGAGGCCGGGATTCAAGGCAGGGCGGTGGACGACACGAAGGGCTGTTATACCGGACAGGAGGTGGTCATTCGCATCCGGGACCGGGGGCATGTGAACAAGGAACTCCGGGGAATGCTCCTCGGGGATGCCCCTCTTCCCCGTCCTGGCCAAGAACTCTACGCAGCCGGGGGGGAGAAGAGTGTGGGTTGGATCACATCAGCCGTCGCATCCCCTGCGTTCCGCCAGAACATCGCCTTGGGGTATCTCAAACGGAGTGTGAGCCCCGGGGACCGGATCAACCTGGGGGAGGTGGATGGGCCGGAGGCTGAGGTCAGGGCCCTGGGGGATGACGGGTGGGTCCTGGACTGACGGGCTACCCGGCCCACCCCTGGCAGGGTCAGAAGCCTATCTAGGTCGCCCGTTCCAAAAGAATCTGATTGGTCTCGGACCGAGACTCGCCCACCGAGGTGACGTAGACCGCTTTCCGATCGAAGACCGGGCAGGCGTATTCACAGGCCCCGCATCCGGTGCAGAGAGCGGGATTGATGTGAGGGCGCTGGACCAGGACCTCCTCCCCTTCCCCGTTGATTGCGGCCTCCTCCTTCAGGTAGATGGCCTTGGGAGAAACCGGACACCACTCCTCGCAGACGATGCAGGGTGTCGCCATGGCCCATGGCAAACACCGGCCCCGATCGAAGAACGCCGTTCCCATACGCATGGGCGGGGTGTTTTCGTCTCCTACTTTCTCCTCGAAAGCCAGTTCCTGAATGGCCCCGGTGGGACAGACCTGACCGCAGAGCGTACAGGTCGGCTCACAATACCCGATTTTCGGAATCATGTAGGGCGTCCAGAGCCCCTCGAACCCGGACTCCAAAAGCGTCGGATGCAATGCGTTGTTTGGGCACACCCGCATACACTGACCGCACCTGATGCAGCGTTCCAGGAACTTCTCCTCGGAGAGTGAGCCCGGTGGACGCATGAGGTACGGGGATCGCTTCGCCTCGAAGGCGTCACCGGACCGGAAAAGAGGCACGGCTACCACCCCGGCGGCCAAGGAGCCCAGGACCTTCCGGCGCGTCACGTCGGGGATCGAAGTGCCAGCTGGATTCTCCCGGGTGTCTTCCTGTTGGGGGAAGAAGCGGAAGTGAAGAGCTCCGTCAGGACAGGAAGCCTGACAGTTCAGGCAGAGGTGGCATTCGGATTGGTGCCACTTGCTGCCGACGATGGGGTTGTCTCCGCCCTGGCAGTTGAGGAGGCATTTGTTGCACCCGCCGCAGGCCTCCTGGTCCTTTTGAAGACCGAAGATGGCGAAGCGGGAGAAGACACCCAGCAAGGCACCCAGGGGGCAGATTCCCCGGCACCAGAACCGGGTGAACACCCTGTTCAAGATCAGAATGGCGCCGAAAAGAACCCCGATGAGGATGACCCCGTGGAAGTGTGCTTGCCGATAGGGCAGAATCGTGAAATCCAGTGCGTCATAGATTCCACCGGCTACCGCCTCCAGGGGACCGATCCCCGTGTTTCGGGCCGCAGCCGTCATGGCCAGAGCCCCGGTATGAAGGGTTGGGAGAACGGCTGTGCCGATTGAGCGTGCCAACAATGGGAGAGGGTCCAGGAGGCCCGCTTGTAGGCTCCCCAAGAGTGCGGACCCGGTTACGAAGAAGAGGATGTAGTATTTGATGCGCTGGTAGGGTTTGTACCGATTGGAATCCAGGAGGCGTTTCCCCTTCCGCTCCTTCCGCTCCGATTTGAAAGCGGACATCCAATGGTTCAACGTCCCGAGGGGGCACATCCAACCACAGAAAAACCTTCCCATGAAGACGGTCGGAATCAGTATGACCAGGGACCAGAGGAGCCCTTTGTAAAGGGTCCCGCCGGCCAGGAGGGTCATGAGGGCTGCCAGCGGATCGAACTGAAGGGCAATGGAGACTGGGTAGGGCAGCTGAATCTCCGAAACCTCAGCTGGGCTGAAGTCCACGTCGAAGGTCGTTTTGAGAACCAGCCAAAGGAAGAGGGAGAAAAAGAAGACCTGAGAGCCCCGGCGGAGATTCCTGACGGTCCGTATGGTCATCTGGGTTCGGCCTGCATCAAACGATCTCCTTGTATCCGGCAACCCGGTAGTCCAAGGTGCCCACCCCTGAACGGTCAGCCAGCAGGATATGACTCACTTGGTCAGGGCTGAGACCGAGGAATTCCGCTCCCCTGGCATCAGCCGCCACCTGGTCCGTGGAGCATAGGACTGTATTCTCGATCGTCACGTCATCCAGGGACCCGCCCTGAGGGCCGCTTCGGAATAGGACGCGGGTGCCATCTACGACTGTGAGAGTGGGTCTGACGAACGCCGCCAGGTCCACGATGGACTGGTTGATCTCCTGGTGTAGCCTGTTCCGGCGCCCACCAAGAATTCCGTACAGGTTCTTCATTCCGATGGTGCAACCGGTGAGGTTGTGGTGCTTGATCACCGGCATATTGATGAACCGGTCGGCTTCCACGAAGTGCCGCAAAACCTCCCAGTTCTGCAGGACCACGCCTCCCAGGTCGATTTGCCCGAAATCCTCATCGGCCGGAAGTCTCACCGTGGCGCCTGCTGTTTCCCCAGCCTCTCGGACACCTGAGCGAAGGAAGCTGCGCCGAGGGTCGTTGCAGGAGACGTCGGCCACGGTGACCTGGGCTGCACCGGCGGCCAGGCAGAGCCGGACCATCGTACTGACGAGGGTTGGATGAGTATTCGCACCTTGGGCGGGAGTTCGGTCCCAACCCACGTTGGGTTTCAAGACCACACGTTCGCCTTGGTGAACGAACCTTTTAATTCCCCCGATCCCATCCAAGGCGGCGTTGAGGGCCGCTTCCGGGTCTGAGTTCCTGGCTGAGGTCAGGACCGGGAAGGCCGGATCAGGCGGGACCTCAAAGCTTGCGGGCTTCACCAACAACCTCTGCCTGACTACCGGTTCCCGGTTGTGAAAAACAAAGCCCGTAGTGCCCGTCACCGCGGCCAAGGCCACCGCCGGGCCAGTACGTTTCAGGAAATCCCTACGCTCCATCCTTTTCAGCACCCTTTCCGTGCCTAGATTTCAACACTGGCCCAGTATACGGCAGGGTCGAGGAAGCCAGCAAATACAATTCGAACTCATAGTATTTCTGGCTGAAGGAAGTCCGAGGTCTGGAGCCGAGTCAAACCCTTCTATGGGAGAGTGAGATGGGAGTGGAAAGGGAAGTCAGCCGTCGAGGATTTCTGAAGACTACGGGCCTGGCGGTGGTGGGAGGTGGGGTCGTCTCGGGTGTTGGTCCGGAACCAGGGGCGGGGGAGAAGAAGAAACAGGAAATCAGGGTTCAAGCCCACCGGATTCTCGGGCGCACGGGCTTCCGGGTTTCGGACATCGGATATGGGACCGGGTTCCTGACCAATTCGAACGTGTTGGCCGTTGGGTTGGACATGGGGATCAACTACATCGATACGGCCGAGCACTATATGAACGGTCAGTCCGAGAGGGCCGTGGGCGAGGTCCTGAAGGGTCGGGACCGAAGCTCCATCTTCATAACCACCAAACTCAATCTTTCCATGGGGGGAAGCTCTAAAGAGGAGTTGAAACAGAGGTTTCATGCCTGCCTGGACCGAATGCAAACCGACTACGCAGACTGCTTCATGATCCACATGACCCCACGGGTCGAGCAGGTGACGCACCAGGGATTCCATGATGCTGCGGAAGAGCTGAAAGCCGAAGGGAGGGTGCGGTTTCTCGGACTTTCGAACCATGGACCGGAGCACTCCGTGTACGGTCAGGTGGAAAGCCCTATGGAGAACGTGATCGGAGCGGCGGCCGAAGACGGAAGATTCGATGTGGCCCTCTTCGTATACAACTTCCTCCAGAAGGATCAGGGAGAGCGAATCATCCGGTCCTGCCAAGCACAGGACATGGGAGTGACGCTAATGAAGACCAATCCAGTGGGTGTGGTCACGCGGGCCACTGAGTCGGCCGCGGGATCACGTGCCAGCGGCCGGATGTCGGAGGCCAGGGAAAGGACCCTCCAGGAATATGTGGCCTGGGCCGATGCTGCGGAGGAGTTCAAACAACTCCATGGAGTCAGCTCCGCAACGGAAATCCGGGACGCCGCCATCAAATTCTGCCTGGACAATTCAGGGGTCCACACGGTTTGTCCCTCCATCAACACCTTCGATGACCTGGAAGGCTTCATCGCCCTCTCGGGACAGAAACTCTCGGTAGACGAGAGCCCCATGTTGGCCAGCTACGAAACCCTTTTGGGGCAGTACTACTGCCGTCATGCTTGTGGCATCTGCGAACCCTCGTGCCCTCAACAGGTGCCGGTCAATACCATCGCCCGATACGGTCACTACTTCGATGTCCAGAGCCGGGAAAAACGGGCAATTCAGAAATATGCCGCCCTGAGGGGCCCGAAGGCTGATGTCTGCATGGAGTGTGAGGGCCACTGCGAGAAAGCCTGCCCTCACCAGGTTCCGGTGCGTACCCTTTTGTCCCGGGCTCATGAGAAACTGAGCCTCGCGTAGAGCGGGGTTTCGCAACTCTAAAAAGGCGCGACTTGATATCAAGGGTTAGAATAGCCCCGTCCGTGGAGCAACGAAGCCCCCTGAAGGAGCTGAGTGATGAATAAGAACCGTCCGCAGGAATCTGAGAAGGTCGGGATCACCAGAAGAAGCTTCGTCAAAACCGGGGGGGCTGCTCTGGCCGGTGGAGCTGCATTGGGTGGTGGGGCTATCCCAGCAGGTGCAGCCAACCTCGACGGGAGCGGTGCCAGGTCCAGGCTCTTCCCCTCCCAACCCCTCCAAGAGGCTCGGGTCCAAGCCTATCGAACCCTTGGTCGGACCGGATTCCAGGTATCGGACGTGGGGATGGGGACTGGACCTCTCAGAGATTCCGGGGTGGTTCGGTATGCGTACGACAAGGGAATCAACTATTTCGACACGGCTGAGAGCTACCAGAACGGAGCAGCTGAGCAAGCCATCGGCGATGCCCTGCCCCACATGGATCGCTCCAAGGTCTTCATCGCGACCAAAGCGTCCTTTAGGGCCAGCGACGACAAAGACGCCGTGCTGCGAAAAGCAAGGCAGAGTCTAGAGCGGCTGAAGACCGACTATATGGACGCCTACTCCATGCACGCCTGTTCCACCATCGAAGCACTCAGCCACCCTGGGTACCATGCCGCAATGGTGGAGCTCAAGGCCGAAGGGCGGGTTCGGTTCACCGGTGTGTCCTATCACGGACAGGCTCAAACAAACCAGACCGGGATGGCCGACCAACTGGTGGCCGCCGCCGAGGACGGTCGCTTCGATATGATGCTCCTTGTTTACAACTTCCTCACCCACGAGCACGGTGACCGCGTGATCGCCGCGTGCAAGGCCAACAATGTCGGCACCACCGCCATGAAGACCTCCCCCGGGTCTCTTCAGTTCCAGCCCTTGGACCCGGAGAACCTCTCCGAGGCTCAGGAGCGAACCGTGCAAAGGTACGTTGGGCGAGGCTCATCTCGGGAGGAGGCGGTGGGGCGCCTACTCGAACAGTCGGAACGGCAAAAGGACGTCTTCGATCGTACGCGTCCCTTTGCCGATCTGTACGGCATCCAGACCGCGGAGCAGCTTCGACTGGGAAGCGTGCACTGGGTGCTCCAGAACCCTGACATGCACACCGCATGTGTAGCCTTTTCCGATTTCGATCTCGTGGACAAAGTGGTCGCCCTCTCAGGGACCAAACTGACCGACGCCGAAGAGGAGATGCTCCACCAAATCACCTTGTCCCTTGAAAACCAGTACTGTAGGCACGGGTGCTTCGAATGTGTAGAAAAATGCCCATACGAGGTCCCGGTGAGTACGGTCATGCGATATGCGTACTACTACCAGGGACAGGGCCGAGAGAAATACGCCATGTCGAAATATGCGGCTCTCGATGGCCGTGGGGCCTCGCTCTGCCTTGATTGCCATGGACAATGTGCCGGAGCCTGTCCGCACGGTCTGGATATCCAGACCAACATGCTTCAGGTCCACGATCTGCTGACGCTGGCATAGGGGCGAGTTTCCCCTATCCGTATTATTATGCCCCAAAGCTGTGGTCTTTGTGGCCCACCCTGCCACGTCCGACCTCTGTTTGATCCCTCCTCCGCCCGGGAGCCATGACATGAAACAGGATCACCCGTCGAAGAACCGAACCAGCGGAATCTCAAGAAGGACTTTCGTGAAAACCGGGAGCGCAGCAATTGCCGGCGGAGCGGTCCTCGGGGGCACGGCGGGACAGGTGGGCGGGAGTGCGGTGCCTTCCTCCGACGGCATGAGCCTCTTCCCCTCCGTACCTCCACAGGAAGCCAAGATCCAGGCTCACCGGACTTTGGGTCGCACCGGCTTTCAGGTTTCGGATGTGGGTATGGGGAGTGTTCCTCTCAGGGAGACTTCCGTGGTCCGGTATGCCTACGACAAGGGCATCAATTACTTCGACACGGCCGAGAGTTACGGGAACGGTGCCGCAGAGCGGGCCATCGGTGAGGCCATGCAGTTCATGGAGCGGGACAAAATCTTCATCGCAACAAAAGGCCGGGTCGGCGATGAGGAGGACGCCGAGGCGGTTGTCAGGAAAGTCCGACAATGCCTGGATCGTCTCAAAACCGACTATGTCGATTCCTTTTCTATGCATGCGGTGCCTGACATCGGGGCTCTGAGCCATCTCGGATACCATGCTGCCATGGAGCAGCTGAAGGCGGAAGGAAGGGTCCGGTTCTCGGGAGTCTCCACCCATGGAGGGAATGCGGGTGATGTGCTGAGCGCCGCGGCGGAAGATGGCCGGTTCGACATGATGCTCCTGGTCTACAACTTCATGAACCATGAAGACAGTGATCGGATCATCGCCGCCTGCAAGGCCAATAATGTGGGTACCACGGCGATGAAGACGTCACCGGGGTCCCTCGAGTACGTACCGGTAGATCCGGAGAACCTCTCGCCCGACCAGAACCAGTATATCGAACGCCTCACAGGGCGAGGAATGTCCAGAGAGGCTGCCATGGAGCGCCTCCAAAGCCAGGCCGATCGGCAGAAGGACACGTACGACAAAACGCGGCCATTCGCTGAGCAATACGGTATCCAAGGGCAGGACCAGCTGCGTTTGGGAAGCATCCACTGGGTCCTTCAGAACCCTGACATGCACACGGCCTGTGTGTCCTTCACCGAGTTCGATCTGGTGGACAAAGTCATTCCACTCTCGGGGACAAAGCTCACCCCCCCGGAAGAGCAGATGCTCCATCAGATCGCACTTTCCCTGGATAACCAGTACTGCAGGCACGGCTGCGGAGAGTGCCAAGGGAGCTGCCCCTACCAGGTTCCCGTCAACACCATCATGCGTTACGCCTACTACTATCAGGGCCAGGGACGCGAGAAGTACGCGATGACCAAGTATGCGGCGTTGGAGGGCCCGACGGCCTCTCCATGCCTGGATTGCCGCGGGCAGTGCGAAGGTGCCTGCCCACACGGGCTGGATATCCAGACCAGCCTGCTTCAAGTCCATGGCCTTTTGACCCTGGCCTGAAGACTGCTCTTTTCGACTGAACCGACCACGGAGGTGGTGTCGTGGGACTGAGATTGAACAACAAAAAGACGATTCTTGTCCTCGGGCTGGCCCTGGCCACCCTCATGGGATGCGCCAAAGAGGACTCAGGGTTTCCCGCCGTCGAGGGATGGACCCAACCGGGTGAGGTCCTGATGTACGACGCGGACAACTTGTGGGAATACATCAATGGTGCCGCAGAACTCTTCGTTTCGTACGGGGTCAGGAGTTGCCAGACCACCGATCTGAGCTCTGAGGACCTGACGGTCACCGTGGACCTCTACGACATGGGTACTCCGTTGAACGCATACGGGGTGTTTGAGAGAGAGGCATCGGGAGATGCCGTCGAGGTGGCAGGGGCCGTCGCCGCCCTGGTCTCACCTCCCTACCAGGCTCTCCTCCTGAAGGGAAGCACGTACGCGAAGGTCAACGTGTTCGAGGGTGAGCTCACCATGGACGCGGGCAGGGGCCTTCTCGAGGCTCTGGCCGCGGCCCTTCCGGGAGAAGGGTCAATGCCGCCCGAATTCGGGCTACTGCCTTCTGACGGGAAGCTGGCCGGGACCGATGCATATCAGGCCGAAGCGTTTCTGGGCCTGACGGAGCTCACCGACTGCGTCTTCGCCGAATACGGTGCCGATGAAGGAGAGCCGTGGCAGGGATTCGTCGTGCTTCCCGAAGCGGCCTCATCCGTATGGGGGACGCTGGTGGGACAATGGACCTCCGCAGACCTCGGTGGAGCTGAGGTTCTTTTCCGGGAGGTCCCCTACCGGGGATTTGTAGGGGTCATGCGGACGGACAGCGGAATGTTCGGTGTATCGGGTGCAGAGGATCAGGCAGCGCTCCTGGCCCGCCTCGACGAGTTCGCCAAGTAGGGGCTCAACCAAAACAAACCCCGGGCCGGCTGACCTGAGCCGGTCCGGGGTGTTCTTGTTTCCTGAGCCAATCCCCTCAGCCCTCGCTCCGGATGGCCGCCACAATCTGGCCCCCGTGTGCCCGGCCGTTTTCGATGAAGATCTTGTTGGCGTTATCCCCGGCCGCTAACACCCCAGCGATATAGAGGCCTGGAACGTTGGTCTCCATGGTCCCCGGATCATGGTTGGGAATCCCGGTGGACTTTTCGATCTCCACGCCCATGTCCCTGAGAAGGACGGGGTTGGGCTTCCATCCGGTAAGGGCTACCACCCAGTCGTTCTTGAGTTCAGTCAGGGCCCCGGTCCCTTCCTCCTTTAAGACCACCGCCTCTGGCTTGATCTCTGCCACTCGGTGTTCCCAATGCACGGCGATCTCACCCATCTCAAGGCGGTTCGTGATGTCCGGAACGACCCAGGCCTTCACGCCCTTATCCAGGTTGTCCTTGAAGTGGACAAGGGTGACCCGAACCCCGTTCCTGAACATTTCCAGGGAGGCTTCGACTGCGGAATTGCTCCCCCCCACAACCACGACGTCCTGGTCGAAGTAGGGGTAGGGTTCCTTAAAATAGTGATGGACCTTGGGAAGGTCTTCTCCCGGAACTTCCAACATGTTCGGGGCGTGGAATCCACCGGTGGACATGACGATGTTCTTGGCTTCGTACTCCAGCACCCTTCCTGACATCTTCCGGGTCGTGAGGCGGAAAGCGCCCTTTTTCCCCTGGATGGATTCAACGGATTCGTACTGGTGGACTTTCATCTGAAAATACTGGGCGACTCGCTGATAGTAGACGATGGCTTCTCGCCGGCTGGGGTTCCTTTCGGGGATGGCCCAGGGCACGCCGGCCACCTCCAGGCGATCAGCGGTGGAGAAGTACCGCATGTAGTAGGGGTAGTCGACCAGTGAGGCGGCGATGCTCCCTTTGTCGAAGAGGATCGCGTTTAGGCCGCCTTGTTTGGCAGCGCCCCCGACGGCGACCCCACAGGGTCCGGCACCGATTACCGCTATGTCATAGGATTCCATTCAAACCACTCTCTTGTTTCCGGGTTCACCGTACGTATCAGGGACTGATCCCCCATGGATCTTTGAGGGTTCACTATTGGAGGGAGGGTACAAGGCGAGGGAGGAATTTGAAGATCGGAAGAG
>RCNC010000155.1_pt1 | contig 62997 bp, 53 predicted proteins | sample 2041301 | NCBI WGS metagenome assembly RCNC01 (sample SAMN09708231, study PRJNA481090) | Marine sediment metagenome, whole genome shotgun sequencing project. | biome: marine sediment; feature: ocean; material: sediment; isolation source: Sewage treatment plant 13A marine sediment (STP13A) ...
ATATGCCCCCATTCAAAATAGTTTCTGACTTCACGCCCACGGGTGACCAGCCAAATGCCATCAAGGTTTTGAGTGAAAATCTGATACGCGGCGATCAACATCAGGTTTTGCTGGGTGTCACCGGTTCCGGGAAAACATTTACAATGGCCCATGCAATTGAAAGGGTGGGTAAGCCAACACTGGTGTTAGCTCCCAACAAGACACTGGCCGCCCAGCTTTACAATGAATTCAGCTCACTTTTCCCGGAAAATGCTGTCGAGTACTTTGTATCCTACTACGATTACTACCAGCCGGAAGCCTACATCCCATCGAGCGACACCTATATTCAAAAAGATTCCTCCATCAATGAGATGATCGACAAAATGCGGCATTCGGCGACCCGGTCTGTCTTGACGCGTCAAGACGTCATCGTGGTGGCCAGTGTTTCCTGTATCTTTGGACTGGGAGAGCCTGAAGCATATTTATCCATGAAAGTCGAAATTGTGGAGGGTCTGGAGATAGGACGGGATACCGTTCTGGCGCAGCTCGTTGCCATGCAGTATGAAAGAAATGACATCGATTTTCACCGGGGGGTTTTCAGGGTTCGCGGCGACCGCCTGGAAGTGTTTCCGGCCTATGAAGACAGTCTTGCCATACGCATTGATTTTTTCGGCGATCAGATTGAATCCATCTCAGAGATCGATGCCCTGAAAGGAACTGTCCACCGAAGAATTCGGCAAACCGCCATTTTCCCGGCCAGTCACTACGTCATACAGGCCAGGAAAAGAAGAAGGGCGGTCCAGACCATTCAGGACGAGCTGAAGGAGCGTGTACAAGGCTTCAGGGAGATGAAAAAATACATTGAGGAACAACGGATCGAAGAAAGAACTCAGTTTGATATGGAGATGATCCAGGAAATCGGATATTGTAACGGGATCGAGAATTATTCCCGTCATTTTACCGGACGGTCGGTGGGGGATCCACCGCCCACGCTTCTCGATTATTTTCCGGATGACTACCTCCTGATGATCGATGAGAGTCATATTGCCGTCCCGCAGTTGCGGGCCATGTACAAAGGGGATCGATCCCGCAAAATGACGCTTGTGGAATACGGTTTCCGTCTTCCTTCCGCACTTGATAACCGGCCGTTGAAATTTGAAGAGACAGCTGCCAGGATAAGACAGGTGGTTTATGTGTCGGCGACACCAGCCGAATATGAATTGGAAAAAGGGTCTCACGCGATCGTCGAGCAGATTGTCCGGCCAACCGGTTTGCTGGACCCCGAAATAGTTGTGCGAAGTGCGAAAAACCAGGTAGACGATCTGCTCATGGAAATTCGCAGGTGTACCCAAAAAAATGAAAGGGTGCTTGTCACCACACTGACAAAGCGTATGGCTGAGGATTTAAGCGAATACTATTCGGATCTGGAAGTGAAGGTCAGATACCTGCATGCGGATATCAATACACTGGAACGGATGGATATCCTCAGAGACTTGCGTCTGGGCAAATTCGATGTTCTGATCGGCATCAACCTGCTCCGGGAAGGCCTGGATATCCCCGAGGTGTCCCTGGTGGCCATTCTTGACGCCGACAAGGAGGGGTTTTTGCGTTCTACGCGGTCTTTGATCCAGACATGTGGACGCGCCTCTCGAAATGTCAACGGATGTGTCATCATGTATGCAGATGTCATAACGGGCTCCATGCAGAGAGCGATCGACGAGACCGACAGGAGACGTGCCATTCAGAAAACCTATAACGATACGCACGGGATTATACCTACATCGATCCAGAAAGAAATCGCCGGTTCGTTTTCAGCCGTAGCTGATGCGGATGATGTCACATCGGAAAAGGTGTCGGAGCGACTTAAGGGTTACGACAGCCAGGAGAGCCTCGAAACGGCTCTGAAACAAATGGAGACGGAAATGAGAGCGGCCGCCAGGGAACTCGCATTTGAAAGAGCCGCGATTCTTCGGGACCAGATTGCGGAATTACAAAAGGCGATGTTGTTCGAGTTATAAAGCATACGTTTTATAGGCAAAGAGCTATGACCGATCAGCTATCAGCTAAATCGGAGATTCAAAAACAACTTTCTCGTACCCCTTCCGAACCGGGTGTTTATCTGTTCAAGGACATGGAAGGCAAGATTATATATGTTGGGAAAGCAGCCCAGCTGAAGAAGCGACTGGCATCCTATTTTTCAAAATCAAAACATTCCGACACCAAGATAAGCGTGTTGGTGAGCAGGGTGACCGCTTTCGACGTCATTCTGGTGGGGTCTGAAAAAGAAGCCCTTATTCTCGAGTCAAACCTGATCAAGAAATACAGACCCAGATACAACGTTATCCTCAAAGACGACAAACGTTACCCCTGTTTGCGTATTAATACGCGACATTCTTATCCCAAAATATCCATTGTCCGAAAAATCAAAAAAGATGGGACCCTCTTTTTCGGCCCGTTTACATCGGCAGGTGCGGTGAGGCAATCTCTTAAAATCGTGAACCGGACATTCAAACTTCGCAAGTGTTCGGACAGGGAGTTCAGTCAGAGAACTCGACCCTGCCTTCACTACCAGATGCAGCGATGTCTGGCTCCCTGCTGCATGGATGTCGACCCAAAAACCTATGGGGCACTGATACAGGAAGTTGTATTGTTTTTGAACGGTCGAACACCTGACCTGATCATGAAAATCAAAAAAGAGATGAATCAACAAGCGGAATTGGAGCAGTATGAAAAGGCCGCCGAGTTGAGAGATAAAATATTTTCTCTTGAAAAGATCCTTGAAAAGCAGCTTTCAGTATCCACTGATTTGAGAGATCGTGACGTTATCGCACTGGTGACTTCTTCGGATCATGCCATGATCGCCATGTTGTATGTACGGGGTGGTTTTCTCCTGGGGAAACGTCAATTTGTTTTTGAAAAGGTCTTAGCTTCGGAAGAGGACATTCTTGCTGGATTTTTGCGTCAGTTTTATGAACAGGCGCATATGATTCCACCGGAGATCCTCGTGTCTCATTATCTTGAAGATGTTGAAATAATCGAGGGTATACTGAAAGACTCCAGGGATGGTAAAGTCAAAATTCACCGTCCTCAGAGAGGAGAGAAAAGACGTCTCGTTAAGATGGCGCTGGAAAATGCGGAAAATGGATTACGTGAGGCGTTGGCATCCAACACGGCTGACATGGCGTTATTGACACGGCTCAAGAAGCGATTGAATATGGCGCGTGTGCCGCTTAGGATAGAGTGCTTTGACAACTCCCATATATTTGGCCGGGCATCGGTCTCCGGTATGGTGGTATTTGAAAAGAGCCGGCCGAAAAAAGCGGCCTATCGAACCTACCGACTCACAACAGCCGCCAGGCACGACGACTACGCAGCAATGGCGGAGGTGTTGGGGCGGCGGTATGGCAAGCACGGGAGTCGTGAACCTTTGCCCGATCTTCTCGTGGTGGATGGCGGCAAAGGGCAGTTGAATATTGCCGGCGACATTATCCATCTGCTGGGGCTGGAAAAATGTTTCGAAATTGTCGGCATAGCCAAGCGAGATGAAAAAAAAGGTGAAGTCAGGGACAAAATTTACCAGATGGGCAGGGCTAATCCGGTTTCCTTCGGAAGAGACCTGGATGTACTGCTCTTGTTGCAGCAAATCAGGGACGAGGCGCACCGATTTGCCATTCAATACCATAGAAAACTACGCGGCAAACAGGCCATGCATTCGGCTCTGGATGATATTTCTGGCGTAGGTCCTAAGAGAAAAGCGATGCTGCTGAAACATTTCGGAAGTGTCGAATCGGTCGGTTCGGCGGACCTGAAGACCCTGACTGCCCTGCCGGGAATGAATCGCAAGATAGCCCGGGCACTGAAGGTGGGATTAGGAAAACAGGAGACAGAATACAGAGGTCAGGATACAGGATACAGGAGATAGGAGTCAGAACAAAGAATAAAGACGAACGGCCAATAGCGAGTGCTATTGGCCGTTCAAAATTCGATGTTGGACGTTCGATCTTCAAATGTTTTCTAAAAATTCTATATTCTGTATTCTGACTCCTGTCTTCTGTGCCTACCCCAGTTTTTTTAGGTCATCTTTTAACCCCTGAACAGCTGTTGCTGATTTCATTAGGGCAGAAGCTTCGTCTTCCGTCAGCTTGATTTCGATAATTTGTTCCACGCCACCGGCGCCCAGCTTCACTGGTACGCCGATAAAAAGATCCTGAATACCGTATTCACCCTCCAGGTAGGCGGCGCAAGGCAAGATTTTTTTCTTGTCTTTCAAGATGGACTCAGCCATTTCGACGGCCGCAGACGCCGGAGCGTAGTATGCACTGCCGGTCTTTAGAAGTTTTACAATTTCGGCACCACCGTTGGCTGTGCGATCCACAATGGCATCGATGCGGTCTTTGGGCATTAATTCAGTGATCGGAATACCTGCTACGGTGGAGTAGCGGGGCAATGGAACCATGGTGTCACCATGTCCGCCCAGGACAAATGCATGGGTGTTCTCTACTGACACGTTCAGTTCCATGGCAATAAATGCCCTGAAGCGTGCCGAATCGAGTACGCCTGCCATACCGATCACACGGTTCTTTGGAAAGCCACTGGCTTCATAAGCAACGTGACACATGGCATCCAGGGGGTTGCTGACGATAATAAGCACCGCATTGGGTGAGTGTTCGGCGATCTGAGCCGTAACATTTTTCATAATTCCTGCATTGGTGCTGATCAGATCGTCTCGACTCATGCCGGGCTTTCTCGGTATACCGGCTGTGATGATGACGATATCGGAATCTTTTGAGTCATCGTAAGTATTGGTTCCCGTCAGGTGGGCATCGTGCTTTTCAATGGGTGCCGCTTCAGTAAGATCAAGCGCTTTTCCCTGCGGTACCCCTTCGACGATATCGATCAGAACGACATCACACAATTCTTTTTCAGCCAGTCGTTGGGCCGCAGTTGCACCGACATTTCCGGCCCCCACGACGGTTACTTTCTTGTTCATTGCTGTTTCCTCCGTAATATGTTTATTCCGTCATTTAAAACCTGGTCCTTTGGGCCAGGTTAGAGATATTTGGCTATGCCTGTAGCGGTAGCTACTTAAATCCGAAGCACGAAATCCGAAATCCTAAACAATACCTACGCCAATCAATGATGCCACTTTTTATCACTTTGTTAGGCGAATATATTTTGATAGCACACTCGATATTGATGTCAATACATTTATATGTGGTTCAATTATTGACATTTTATATGAAAACAGGATAAAGAGTTAGATTGCGAGTTTGGAATAAAGAGAAATTTTAACCCGCTAAAAAAAACGGGCAGGAAAGCTAATCAGGGGATGTTAAATCTTTCGTTTTTGGGCGACCCCGACGCGTTTGATAGAATCGTTGAACGATTTTATACGGTAATGAGGGAAGTAATGGGAATAAAGGAATCCATCAAGAAGCTGCTGCAGGAGGCTGATCTTTATAAAAAACATGGCCTGCTTATCGAAGCAAGAGCTAAATATACTGAAGCTGAGCAAATGGTTGGAGAGCACGACAGAATTCAGAACAAGGAGAAGGTCCTCAAAGGCATCGCAAACAAGATCCGTCTGTTAGACTCAGATACCCAAAGGGTTAAAAAAGGGCCGGCGACACCCGAGCTTTCAAAAAAAGCTCAGGATCTTATCAAAAAATTGTTTTCATTTTCAAAGTCGGAAAGCAAAGAAGAAGCGGTTCTAGAAGGGGCTATCGCTCTTGCAAAATTCGGACAGTTTGAACGAGCGTTGGGTGAATTTAACAAGCTTGTCGATAAAGAATCACACCGGGTGGTAGCTGCCAAGAATATCTTGCGATGTCACATCCAACTCAATTCTGAAGAGGCAGCTGCAGAACAATATGAAGTCTGGGTAAGCAAAGAAAAATTTCTGCCCGGCCAGTTAGAGAAAATCAGACTTTTCCTCGTTGAGATACTCAAAAACAAAGAACTTCAGAGTACGCTAACCTCGGTTTCCATTAAAGAGGAATTGGTTCAGGAGCCTGAGGAAGAGGAAGAATTTATCGATATCAGTTCTATCGGTATCTATTTCAATTTCGGTCCCGCAAAAGACAAGGTTGTTGAATTTGACGTAAACTTTCAATCAGGCAATATGCTCAGTCTGATAATTTCAAAAAATGATGCCAAAACCATTGAAGCAATGCAGGAAGGTGATTTGTTAAAAGATCTTCAGTTTTTTTCTCCCATAGCCATGTTCAACGGATCCGGTATTGTGTCCGCTAAATCACAAATTAAATCCGGGCCCAAGCAGGGAGATTTTTGTCTTGATATAAAAATCACGAGCAAATAAAAAGAAAGGGCTTTTGGGTAACAATTGATTATGGTATGTTGAATTCAATCTCTAATATAGAATTCCTGTCGCGTTTCGTAAAATCGTTATGCGATTTTATTTATTCATCTGGAGTTGTGCCGTATGGCAATATTTAACCTGAAAAAACGAGAGATCGAATGCAAGATTGTTTATTACGGTCCGGGCCGTGGGGGGAAAACCACGAACCTGGAATATGTATTCAAGCAGTATTCAAAACAGATAACCGGTGAGATGGTTTCCATTAACACGGAAGGTGACCGAACGCTCTTTTTTGATTTTCTTCCCATGGGATTAGGAAAGATCAGGGGCTGTGATATCAAAGTGCAACTGTATACAGTACCCGGACAGGTGCAATACAGTAAACTTGTTCTCCGGGGTGTTGATGGTATTGTTTTCGTGGCTGATTCTCTTGAAGTCAGACGAGAAAAAAATATGCTATCCCTGAAAGACCTGCAAAAGAATTTAAAGGAGTACGGCCTGAATATCTTCAAGATACCGCTGGTGCTCCAGTACAATAAAAGAGATCTGGCTGATGAAGGTATTCCATTGATGTCAATTGAGCAAATGGAGAAAGACCTCAATCGCCAGCTAAAAGCGCCTGCTTTTCCGGGTAGCGCCACCAAGGGCACCGGGGTCGGCGATACGTTGAAAGAGTGCGTCCAACTGACGTTAAAGGCTTTGCAAAGAGAATTACAATGGGCTCAGTAGGTATCGAATGAAAGAAGACATACTACAGGGAAATATCAAATTCCTCAATCTCGGCGACCTTATGCAGCTTCTGGGGGGTAATGGCAGTTCAGGCATCTTGCGGATCATTAGCCCATATGCCCCCGAACCCGGTCTCATCTATTTTGACAATGGCAACCCAATCAATGCTTCATGCGGTATGCTTTCGGGACTGGATGCTCTTTACTCGCTGTTCGGCTGGACAGATGGTGAATTTGAGTTTACAGCGTCGAAGGTCACGAGTGAAAGAGTCATCACCAAGGGGCGGATGGGGATCATTCTAGATGGTCTGAAGATGCTGGACGAAGGCCGGACTGAAAGACTGGGGTCGGTTTCCATGGACAGTCGAACTGCCAAGTATTCTGATGTTGGTGCAGTTGATCCGGTTATTTGGGGGCCTTTGGTCGATTATATGTACGTTGTTGATGAAGAAGAATTTCATGACGGTGATAACATATTGCAAGAGGGCAGACACGGCAACTGGGTGTGGGTGGTTCTCGAGGGCGTCATAGATATCGTCAGGGATACCGATTCAGGACCCGTGACACTGTTTCAGATCGGAAACGGCTCCTTTGTCGGCAGTGTATCCTCTTTTCTTGTCCGAAACCACTCGCGGATGTATTCCGCCAATGCTGTGGGAGAGGTTCAACTGGGTGTTCTTGATTCACAACGTCTTGCCCAGGAATATTCGAAAATGTCATATGAGTTCAAGGCCTTTGTCATGAGCCTGGACAGGCGATTGCGTCATGTCACGGATCGTGTGGTGGAGTATTCTACAAAGCAGATAGATATTGACGACTATCTAAGGTATCGCAAGAAAGTGATCGAGCAGGGCGATGATGAGAAACGCTTATTCCGGGTCCAACATGGCAAGGCATCGCTGGTCCAGAAAACCGACGACGGTTTTGTGCCTTTGGCACATCTGGAACGTGATGACTTTTTCGGGTATATTCCATTTTTGGACCTTGGCCATGAACCTGAATTTGCCTCGATTCTGGCCTCGAAAGACCTGAAAATTCAAACACTGAACCCGGATATCATTCAACAGGAATATGACAACATTTCCACCACGTTCAGGAACTTTATCGATAATATCGCGACATGCACCCACTCTTTAACAAAGGTGTTGAACAATCGGCAGAAAGAATTGATGGTATAACTGTTCGGCTCTGGCTGAAGGGCATGGGCAGAATTATCCCAACGACAGGTGGGCAGGATGAATGATAACGATAAACGAAGGTACATGCGGGTAGAATCTACGAATCTTCTGAATTTTGTCTGCATGGGTGAAGACGGTGAGCCATGTCAGCAGGGCATGGGTAGAACGCTCAATGTGTCTGAAGCAGGCATGTCGCTTGAGACCTACAAACCCATTGACCCCCAGACACGTATTTCGATAACTGTCGGCATCGAAGAAGAACTTGTCGACATTGAAGGAGAGATTGTTTTCCTGAAAGAAAACGACAAAGATATCTATGAAGCGGGTATCAAGTTTTCACAAATCAGTGATAAAGAGCGGACAATTCTTCTCAAATTTATCGAGGCATTCAAAAAAAAATAAAATGAAAGGTGTTGCGATCATGAATCAACCCGTTTTGGAAACGGACTTTAAAGATTTGAAACTGCTGAAAAGGGGTAAGGTGCGTGATGTATATGATCTGGATGATGCCCTATTGATGGTCGCAACAGACAGAATATCTGCATTTGATGTTATCATGAACGACCCGGTTCCCGGCAAAGGTATTATTCTTACCCAGATCTCTCTGTTCTGGTTTGATGTCATGAAGACACTGGTGCCTAATCATGTCATTTCAAGTGATGTCGATGCGTACCCCGCTGTTTGCAGACCTTATGCCGAAAAACTGTACGGCAGAAGCATGCTGGTTCGGAAAACAGAACCCCTGTCCATCGAATGTGTTGTCAGGGGCTATATTTCCGGATCCGGCTGGAAATCTTATCAGGAAACCTTGGTCTGCCGGGTGGGCTCAAAGAATCAGACAAGCTTCCCGAACCGATATTTACACCATCAACCAAAGCAGACATCGGTCTTCATGACATGAATATTGATTTTGATGAAGCTGCCCGGTTGGTCGGAAAAGAGGTTGCCGAGGAAGTCAAACATCTCAGTTTGTCGATATACAACAAGGGTGCCGAACTATCTGCTCAGAAAGATATTATTATTGCTGACACGAAGTTTGAATTCGGGATAATAGGGGATGAAATCATCCTCATCGATGAAGTCCTCACACCGGATTCTTCACGGTTCTGGCCCAAGGGGACCTATGCCCCGGGTGGTGCACAGAAAAGTTTTGATAAACAATACCTGAGGGATTACCTGAGTGCCATCGAATGGAACAAAGAACCGCCCCCGCCACCACTTCCGGATACCGTTGTCCAGAAAACCTACCAGAAATACAAGGAGGCCTTAACCCAGTTGACGGGTAGAGATGATGTCCTATAGGACGACGGTTCTGGGTCTGACCGTCATTGCCTTAGAAGATGACACCTATAGGGTTAGCACTCCGGCGAAGGTGGAAGATCTCGCCAGATCAATACAGCACGTCGGCCTGATCAATCCGCCGATCCTTGTTCAAAAACAAGACCGATATATTATTGTTGCCGGCTTTCGTCGTATTGCGGCTATGCAGGAATTGGATCATCGGCATATCCAGGTCAGGGTGATGCCGGCAGAAAGCACGCCCCTCCAGTGCATTCGAATCGCTATCACCGACAATGTCTCACAAAGGAAACTGGATCTCCTGGAGATCTCCAGGGCGCTGACATTGCTGGACGCGTGCATTGCGGACCGGGAATGCTTGTATGCAGAGGCGCAAAACCTCGGCTTGTCCGACAGTCACCATCACATTGAAAAAATTATTGGAATTTCCCGATTACCCGATTCGATTCAAGAAGGGATTTACCAGAATAGAATATCTCTGAACATGGCTGTTGAACTTCAGGGATTTGATTCTTCCACAGGGGATCAACTGGCCAGGATTTTCATGGAATTGAAGATAAACCAGAACAAGCAGAGGGAAATCTGTGTTCACCTAAAAGAAATTTCCCGTCGTGAAAAGTGTAGCATGCAGGAGATACTGCTATCCGAAGGTATCCCGGACGTACTGGCTGACAAGGACCTGGATAATCAACAGAAAACCGGAGTATTGAGGTTGACGTTACGCAGACGGCGTTTTCCGAATCTTTCACTGGCTGAAGAATCATTCCAACGTAACCTGCGGAAGCTTAATCTGGGCAGCAGGATCAACCTGCTCCCTCCTGAGTACTTTGAGGGAACGTCCCTGAAACTTAGTATGTCATTTAAGAACGTGACTGAGTTGAAAGAACAGATTGAAATTCTCAACAAAACCCTTACCAACCCCCATCTCAGTAAAATCTTCCAACCGCGCTGACCATTATAGGTCAAAAGACAGAAGTCAGAAGACAGAAGGCAGAAGAGCTCCGATGTCGTTTCATTACAACCGCTCCGGCAAATAGTGTCGAACATCCGTCTCTCTAAATAGCGACATCGTCGCGTCATATAAAATCGTGCAACGATTTTATTGTTGAACACATTTTACTTGACAAATAGAATATAAAGATTATAGGACAGTATAAGAAATAAATAAGGTTCAGAAAATATGGGAATCCATGAACGCAAGGAAAGAGAGCGCGAGAGAAGGCGGCAGCAGATCATCGTAGCGGCTAAACGCGTGTTTTCCGAAAAAGGCTTTAACAGGGCCACCATGGAAGACATTGCCCATGAGGCAGAGTTAAGCCCCGGCACCCTGTATCTCTATTTCAAAAATAAAGACGATTTATACGCATCTCTGTCTCTCAGAATACTGCACTACTTACTGATACGTCTAGAACATCTCAACAGTGACAAAAAATTAGATATTGAAGCACGGATTTCGGGTCTCAAGGATGCCATGTATGACGTATACGAGTTTGACCCAATGATCCTTATTAACATGTTCCATCTGCAATCCAGTGAAACGCTAAAGAATTTAACTCCCGAATTGTTGTCAGAGATTAAAAGTTTATCCAAACGATCACTGTCGGAGATGGCCAAATTGTTTGAGGAAGGGGTTCAGAAAGGCGTTTTTATCGACAGGCACCCAATGGCCATGGCCGACACCTTCTGGGCGCTGTTTTCCGGCGTGGTACTCTGGGAAACAAGTAAAAGCATTATCAATGAAGATAAGGATTATCTCAAGGAAACTTTAGAGATAGCCTTTGAAATATTTGACAATGGGATCAAGAAACAAACCTAAAACACCCGTTAAAAGACAGTTTTTGACTTTTTACGAGGTCTTACCATGAAGGAGGGCTCTAAATGGCGGATAAAGAAATTGTTGAAACATCAGAAGCGCAGATAGCGGTTCACTGGGGTGAAGAGGACTATTATTATCCCTCTTATCAGTTTGTGGCTCAGGCAAACATGAGCGATCCTGCTGTTTACGACCGGTTCGCTTTGGACAATTTTCCCAATTGCTTCAAGGAATATGCCGACCTGCTGGACTGGTATGAATACTGGGACACCACACTGGACACCAGCGATGCGCCATGCTGGAAATGGTTTGTGGGGGGAAAGATCAATGCGAGTTTCAACTGTGTTGACAGGCACCTTGCAAAAAACAAGAACAAGACGGCTATCCACTTTGTCCCCGAACCCATGGATGAGAAATATGAACACGTTACCTATCAGGAACTTTATGTCCGGGTAAATGAATTTGCGGCTCTTCTGCGGGATTTTGCCGGATTAAAAGCGGGTGATCGTGTTACCCTGCATATGCCCATGCTTGCAGAGCTCCCCATAACCATGCTGGCTTGTGCCCGGCTGGGTGTTATCCACTCCCAGGTTTTTGGCGGGTTCAGCGGGCGTGCCTGCGCAGATCGCATCGTGGATTCCAACAGCAGGGTACTGATTACCGCCGATGCTTATTACAGAAGCGGCACTCTCCTGGATCATAAACAGAATGCGGATATTGCCTGTGACCTGGCTGAAAAAGACGGCCAGAAGGTTGACAAGGTTCTGGTCTGGCAACGCTACCCGGGTAAAGTGTCTGCTCCGACACCCATGAAAGAGGGGCGGGATTATTTTGTAAATGACATTTTAAAGGACTACTACGGAGCAAGGATCGATCCGGTTCCCATGCCGGCAGAAGCACCTCTTTTTCTCATGTATACCAGTGGAACCACGGGTAAACCCAAGGGATGTCAGCATGGCACCGGTGGTTACCTCGCCTATGTTGCCGGCACCTGCAAATATGTCCAGGATATCCATCCCGAAGATGTTTACTGGTGTATGGCCGATATCGGATGGATTACGGGGCATTCCTACATCGTCTACGGTCCACTGTCGATCTGTGCTTCCACTGTGGTATATGAAGGCGTTCCCACGTTTCCGGATGCAGGCCGGGCCTGGCGTATTGCCCAGGATCTGGATGTAAATATATTCCACACCGCACCCACGGCCATTCGAGCCTTAAGAAAATTAGGGCCGGAAGAGCCAGCCAAATACAATTATCACTTCAAACACATGACCACCGTGGGTGAACCCATCGAGCCGGAGGTGTGGAAGTGGTATCACGAAGTCGTGGGCAAGGGAGAAGCCATCATCGTCGACACCTGGTGGCAGACCGAAACGGGTGGATTTCTCTGCAGCACGCTTCCGGGCATTACGCCCATGAAACCGGGCAGTGCCGGGCCAGGCATGCCGGGCATTCATCCGATTATTTACGATGATGAGGGCGAGATACTGCCCCAGGGCGCCGGGAAAGCCGGCAATATCTGTATACAGAATCCCTGGCCGGGCGGTTTCCAGACGATCTGGGGCGACCGGGATCGTTATGTGGATACCTACTATGCCAGGTATTGCAAGGACCCCAAAAGCAAACGCTGGCAGGATTGGCCGTACCTGACCGGCGACGCGGCAGTCGAATCGGCGGATGGCTATTACCGTATCCTGGGCCGAATCGACGATGTGATCAATGTGTCTGGTCACCGCCTGGGCACAAAGGAAATCGAATCGGCTTCCATGGTTTGCCCAGAGGTGGCAGAGGCGGCGGTTGTCCCGGTGAATCATGAGATCAAGGGCAAAGAACCGGATCTTTATATCGCCTTAAAACCGGGTATCGAGGCAAGTGCAGAACTGGCTCAAAAAATTTCAGATACCATAAGCACGGAAATCGGCAAGATCGCCAAACCAAGAAAGGTTTGGATCGTTGCCGACATGCCGAAGACACGATCCGGCAAGATCATGCGACGTGTTCTGGGAGCCATCTCCAACAATGTTGATGAAGGCGACGTTTCCACCCTTGCCAATCCCGAGATTGTCGAATCGATCAAGAAAATGGTTCAATCATAAGCATTAGCAGGTCTTTAAAAAGACCGGCGTTGTTTGTGAATGTCATTCATAGAATCCGTATATCCTGCCGTGCCCGCACTGCAGGACAGGGTTAAACCAATAACACTATTCAGCAAAGGAGAAGGTAAATGGGATCACATGTTTACTGGCTATTCTTTTTCGTCCTGCTCTATTGGGGATACTGCATTACGATCGGTGTCACTGGCTTCCTGAAAGCCAAGAAAGGCACCGACTACTTTATTGCCGGTCGCGAACTTAACATCTGGGTATTTGTGCTGGCGGCTACGGCCACATCGTTCAGTGGCTGGACCTTTGTCGGGCATCCAGCCCTGATATGGAGGGACGGGCTTCCGTATGGATATGCATCGTTTTATGTTATCACCATTCCGTTTACCGGTGTGCTTTTCCTGAAACGGCAGTGGCTGATGGGCAAACGCTACGGTTTCGTTACTCCGGGGGAGATGTATCATCAATATTTTAACTCCGAGGCCATGCGCATACTGACCGTTATCGTGGCGCTGTTTTTCAGCATTCCCTACCTGGGGATCCAGTTGCGGGCATCAGGGGTTTTGTTTAACATTCTAACCGACGGCATGTTTTCGGTCAACGTGGGCATGTGGATGTTGGCCACGGTGGTGGCGCTATACGTCGGTTTAGGCGGTTTGCGTTCGGTTGCTTATGTTGACACGGCTCAATGCGTTTTGTTGTGGTCGGGGATTGTGGCTTTGGGATTTATCTCGGTCAGTTTTGCCGGCGGTTGGGATTCCATGACATCCAAGTTCGGTGACATTGTCGTCTGGATCAACAGCGGAGGTGCCAGTGTACCCGCCTGGGCTAATCCGGAGGCAGCCAAAGTGTTTATGGCCAACAAGGCGGCCATTTTTAAAATTACACCCGCTGGCTACAGTCATCTTGTGGCGGTTCCCGGTATGATGCAATGGGTGCCTTCAGCAGGTAAGACTGTCGGTGGTGTTTGGACCGGTGTCATGATTTTAACCTACATGTTTGCTCTGATGGGAATCCATGCCTCACCGGCATTTTCCATGTGGGCTTTTGCCAACAAGAACCCTAAACCGTTTCCGCTGCAGCAGGTGTGGGCATCCAGCCTGGGTATTGGGCTCGCCCTGTTTATTTTTACCACCATGCAGGCTATGGGCACTTGGGTAATGAGTCTGTATAGTCCAGATGGTGGGGAAACCGTACTAACGCTTGCTAATCTTGTGGGCGGTAAGCAGGCCAACTTGGTGCCATATCTGATTCATCTGTTGTCGACTACAGCGCCATTTGCCGTTGGCTTGTTGGCCATTTGCGCCCTGGCAGCGATGCAGTCCACCGGCGCGGCCTACATTTCCACTGCCAGTGGTATGCTGACCCGAGACATTGTCAAACGCTTCATCAAAAAAGACATGACCGAAACCGGGCAAACCCAATGGGGTCGAATTAACGTGTTGATCGTGGTCGGATTGGCTCTGGTCTTTGCATCCATCGTACCTGGCGCCATCGTCATGCTGGGTGGATTGGCCGTGTCTTACGGGTTTATGATGTACCCGGCCCTTATCGGCACTCTTTATTGGCCTTGGCTTACACGCCAGGGGGTTGTTGCCGGACTGATCTGCGGGATCATTGCGGTAACGGTGACCTTCAAATTTAATTTTGGTCTTCCCTGGGGAGCTTATCCATTAACGATTCACTGCGCAGGATGGGGCATCATATTCAACCTGCCGGTGGCCATTCTGATAAGCTTTTTTACCCAGCCTGACAGTGAGGAAAAAGAGCGCCGCATGGGATACCACACTTTTATAAGATCACATGCTAGCTTGCCCGAGGAGAAAAGACCATTGATCAAAGTGGGATGGATCATCACTTTGGTTTGGTTCCTGTTTGCCATTGGCCCGTTTTGTGTCATAGGGAATTCGATATTTGGAGATCCCATGACACCTTCCACTTGGATCAACGGCATGCCTTCCATCTGGATCTGGCAGATTCTGTGGTGGATCCTGGGTGTCGGCATGATGTGGTTTCTGGCTTACAAGCTGGAAATGTCGACTAACATCTCTGGTGAAGTCGATGTCTTGAAACACGATATTTACGAGGAATAACATTCCTGGTGAGTGTTTTCCGCATGCCAATCGGTTTTGCGGTGCTGGATTGTTCTACAAACCGCGTGCTAAGCACGCGGTTCTGAACCTAAATCTCCGGAGGCGCACTGTCTCCGCTTACTAAAAAAAAGAGGGGGCGTTGCTGCCCCCTCTTTTTTAGTTTATTTTTTGATGAAAGTACCGTATGGTAGATCAATGAAAATTCGATATATATTCATCATATGGACAGTCATTGCCGTTCTGGGGTGTGGGGTGGGTGTGCCCGCGTATAAGGATGCGATTCTGGATGGCGTTTCTGCCTTGAATCGCAACAAGCTGGATAAAGCCATGCAGAAATTCAACCAGGCAATCAAACTGGATCCTGGCCGAGCCGATGGATATCTGGGTCGGGCTGATGTCTTCAATGCCCGTAAACAGTATGATCAGGCCCTTGTGAATTATAATCGGGCACTTGAAATCGATCCCGATTTTGCCAAGGCTTATGCGAACCGTGGCATAGCATACAGTCATCTGGGACAATACAAAAAAGCCATCACAGATTATGAAAAGGCTCTGGAACTGGACCCCGAAATAGATGACCCTCCGGGTTTCATCAACCGTCTTTTTAGCAACGAACCGAATACCGACAAAGGTATTCGAAGACATTTAGAGTACTTGAAAAACGAGGTTGAATCGAAATAACGGGCGCATTCTCCGTGGCTTGCTGGTAGGTTCTTCAATCTTAATACTGATCTAAAAACTCCATCTCTGGTGGAGACTCCGTAGAGGTCTTCATGAATCTCCTTATTTCCCGTATAATCAGAGCTGTAAAGCTGGACGCTACTCTATTTGAAGAGCTTATTAATGACCCCTCAACCCAGAAGCAAACCGCCTGGGTCGTGGCGATTTATTCCATGGCCACTGGTTTCGGGATGTTCAGCCGTGCGGGCGCCACTGTCGTCAATGTATGCCTCATTACGACATTCCTCACGTGGTACATCTGGGCCTTTTCCATCTATTTTACCGGTACCTACCTGTTTCGTGGCACCATTTCTCAAACTGATCGTAAAACCATCATGCGGGTAATGGCATTTGCCAGTGCCCCCGGTATTCTGCGGTTACTGGGCGTTATTCCCCAGACAAGTGTTATTCTCTTTATAGCCACTAGCATCTGGATTATTGCTGCCAGTGTGATCGGGATCAAGATGGCCTTCAATATACGCCATACCGGCAAGGTTGTCATCTTATGTGCTGGAACGTGGCTTCTAACATTTTTAGCGCAGAGTCTTCTGTTGGTGATGTTTATTTCAGCCTTTGGTGTTGCATGAGTAACTGAAAGGTTCACGGAGGCGGGGGTTCCAGGGTTCGAGGGATAATTTATCTGCTATAAACCACACGCCGCTTAAGGCTCCTTGCTATTAACTGGCTCATTAAACCCAAAATACATAGGGCAGACAAGGTGATCTATATCATGCCTCAAAAAATATTGATCGTCGACGACGAGCCGAATATTGTTATACCACTGCAGTTTCTGATGGAACAGAACGGCTATCTCACACGGGTGGCTCAGAGTGGTGAAGAGGCTTTGGAAATGATATCCAAGGAAAAACCGGATCTGGTCCTGCTTGATATCATGCTACCGGGTGTTGATGGGTTTGAGGTATGTGAAATCATACGTCTGAACCCCGAATGGCGGAATACCCGGATCATATTTCTGACGGCAAAAGGACGTGATGTGGATATTGCCAAGGGAATGGTCCTGGGAGCTGACGAATACATTACAAAACCGTTTTCCAACCAGCAGATCATCGATGCTGTGACAAAACTGCTCAAAAAACCGGAATGAAAAATAACAACAAAATCTGGTGGGCATTCAGTATATCCATCGGTATTGCGGCGGTGCTTGCCCTTGCTCTGGTGGTGCTTTTCTGGCATCAATCCATTCAGCAGAACAAACCCATACTTCAGGAACTGTTTACAGACTACGGTCATTACATTATCATCGCGGGTCTCATCGTAATTGCCTGGTTCGGATTCATGCTCGCACGAGTTTTTCAAACGGCCATCATTCCCATGAATAAATTGTCGGAAGAAGTGGAGTTAATTCATTCCGTGAATCCTGCCCACCGGATCCAACTCGAGGGTGGCTTTGGGTTGATGCAGCTGGTGGAGAAAATCAATGCCGGGGCCGAACAATACGAAAATATGGAAAAGTCTGTTTTTGAGCGCGTGCATATTGCCAAGGCTGAACTCGAAGAAGAGAAAAATATTCTAGCCGCCATCATGGCCGAGCTACCCGAAGCGGTATTGGTCTGCAACAAGGAAGGCATGATTATACTCTACAATTCCCAGGCAAAGCGTTATTTCAGTGAAAAGAATACCACCATGCAGACAAAGCACCAAGCAGATGTGTTCAGCGATACAGCAGTCGACAGCCAAGGGAAAGCACATTTAGGTATTGGTCGTTCTGTTTTTGGTGTCATCGATGAAAATTTCATTCAACACGCATTGGATGAAATTCGTGCGAAACTAAAAAAAAACGAAGAAAACGTCACCTCGAATTTTGTTGTTGCAGACAGGGCAAATAGACTCCTGAGAGCGGAAGCTGCTCCGATCCTGGATCCCCGGAGGGAGTTCTCCGGGTTCATTATTATTTTTAATGACATTACCCAGGGGTTGAGGCTCGAAGCGAGGGCGGAATTCCTTCTCAGGTCCTTTCAGCAGAAAATCCGCCATTCGGTTGCCGGTATCAAATCAGCTATCGAGATTATTCAGGCATACCCGGATATAGAGCCGTCTCGTAAACGGCAAATGGAGGAGATTATTCATGCCGAATCCTCGTCACTGGAACAACTGATACAACGCGAGTCCAAAGAGACTTTCAAGCAGACCCGTAATCAGTGGCCGTTGGTGCCGATATCTATTCCAGACTTACTTGATGCACTGCAAAAAAAAGCCGACGAACGTCTAGGGGTAGCGCTGACTATAGAACCTTGCACGGGGGGATGTTGGATCAAAATAGACACGTATGCCATGATTCTCGTTCTTCTGTTTGTTCTTGAAAGGGTTTGTGCCGAGACCGGTAAGCACCAGTATACCTGTCAATTTTCAGAAGATGAGGATTTTGTTTTCCTGGACTTTTCGTGGGAGGGCTCCCCGGTAAAAATCGAAAAGCTCCGGCAATGGGAAACCATGCAGCTGAATTTTATGAAAGAGGGGATGCCGCTACATTTGAAAGAGGTTCTGGATCATCACAATGCCGAGATCTGGTCCTATGCCGATAAACAAAAGGGAAATAAATCCACTCTGCGTATCTACCTGCCGGCTTTTCGGCCTCAGGAGCAGGACTCGGTCCGTCATGCAGCCATTTTACCCGCGAGTCGCCCTGAGTTCTATGATTTTGACCTGTTTCATCAGCCGGGTCAATCACCGGATCTCGATAATCGTCTGCTAAAAGACCTATCATACACGGTTTTTGATACGGAAACCACCGGGCTGGATCCAGCTGGTGGTGACGCGATCGTATCGATTGGTGCACTTCGCATCGTTAATACCCATATTCTTACCAAAGAATCCTTTGATCAGATGGTAAATCCACAACGCGAAATTCCCCTGTCCGCAACAAAAATTCACGGTATCAGTAATGCCATGGTAGAATCTCAACCAACCATTGATGTAGTATTGCCGGCATTTTTCAAATATACCGAAGGTACCATCATTGTGGCACACAACGCGGCTTTTGACATGCGGATGCTCCAGACATATGAAAACAGAACCAACATCCAGTTTGTCAATCCGGTTCTGGATACACTCCTGCTTTCTGCCATCGTACATTCAGCACAGGAAGACCAGACCCTTTCATCCATTGTCAGACGGCTGGGCGTGTCGGTCGTCGATCGTCACACGGCCATGGGGGACGCCCTGATGACGGCCAAGATTTTCATCAGAATGATTCCCTTGTTGGAAAAAAAGGGTATTCGAACCCTTGGAGAGGCGAGGGCGGCTTCGGAAAAGACGTACTATGCCAGGATGAAGTTTTAGGCTTTTCTCCCAATTTTTGGGAGAAAGGGTCCGAGGGGTTCAGGATTCGGGGGTTCGAGGGTGGCTGACTGCCCATAGCAGACAGCTGCATCCCAGCTTCCAAGCATCCTTGCTTCCTAACATGCAAGGCTTATTGCGCGCTGTCTGTTACTGTCGGCAGCGTAAAGGAAAAGATGCTACCTTTTCCGGGTGTGCTCTCGACCCAGATACGACCGTGGTGTAGTTCTACGATCTGTTTGGTGATGGTCAATCCCAGACCGGTACCGGACGGCCTGCCCTTGGACTCGGTGTTGGCCTGGCGAAACTTTTCAAAAATAATATCCTGATCTTTCTTGTGGATACCGGAGCCATTGTCTGCAACATCCACCCGTAAAATGTCGTTTTCCGTAGTCAATTTGATTATTATCTTACCGTTATTGCGGTCGCAGAATTTAATGGCGTTGGAAATCAGGTTCGTCATGACCTGCATGAGTTGATCGCGATCTCCTCTGATAATTTTTGGGGAAAGTGCCATATTCTGATCCAGTTGAATATGTTTGTCTCTGAGCAATTGAGCTGAAGCCGCCAAAGCATCTGCGATAATGTCATTAATGTTGATGTGTGTGAATTCCCAATCGGCAATACCTGCTTCTATTTTCTGGAAATCCAGTACCTGGGTTATCAGACGGGATAAACGTTCGGTCTCCTTGACGATAATACTGAGAAATTTATTGCGCTGATTCATATCCAGAGCGGGATTGTCATGCAGGATTTCCGTCAGTGAACGGACGGATGTGAGAGGGGTTTTGAGCTCATGTGTGACCGTGGAAATAAAATCGTCTTTGAGCTTATCCAAATCGGTGAGGCGTTCATTGGCCAGCTTCAGCTCTGTGGTGGCCTTTTCCAGTTCCTGGCTGTGGGCGATGGCATGGCGTGTTTCATCAAGCATGTCCATGACCTCATCGATGCTGGGGGGTTCTTCCGTGACGGCTGTGTCCATAATGACACGCGCAGATGCCGATCCGATGGCGCCAGCCAGCAGTTTTTCAATATAGACTATCAAACCGGCATCTTCGATAATGTCCTTATCCCAGTTAACCCGGTTGTTCCGGGCGTAAGAGGAAAGAGCCTCCCTGCTTTTTTCTTCCCCGAGAAACCGACTCAGTATGGATTTCAGGTCCGGTAGGGATGCTTTCCCCCGCCACATGAGAGACCGTTCTTTTTCGCCGGCGTGTTTGAATATGTCAACGAACAGGGCCGCTTGGGTATGTTCCAGCGCCGTAGGGCGCTTGAAAACGGAGATGCCAACGTAGAGACCGATATTGAACAGCATACTCCAGAAAACAGAGTGTGATTTCTGACTGAGTCCCTCTAAACCAAATAACTGGTATGGCCTGAGCCATTCAATACCAAAAGGTCCCTTGGTAATGAAACTTTCCGGCAGCATGCTGCCGTGGATCAGGTAGGGCAGAAATAGGGTATAGATCCAGATTCCGAACCCGACAGTTAAGCCCCATAGTGCGCCGGAGCGGGTTGCCCCTTTCCAGAAAAGACCACCCAGCATGCTGGGTGCAAACTGGGTCACGGCGACAAATGATATAAGACCTATGGATACAAGCGGATAAAATTCACCTGTCAAACGAACATAAATATAGCCCAGGAGCAGGACCATGGCGATACTGCCTCTTCGAATGCCCAGCAGGAGGCTGCTCAGATCACTTCTTTCCGTCAATTTCAATGGCTCGAAGCGCAGCAGAATCGGCATGACCAATTCGTTGCAGATCATGGTTGACAGGGCTATGGTTTCCACGATGACCATACCGGTTGCTGCCGACATACCACCCAGAAATACCAGCAAGGTTAAAATGGGTTGCTCCTGGGACATGGGCAGAGCCAGAACATAGGTGTCGGGATCGACTAAATCTATGGGGAACTGGAGAAGTCCACCGACTGCCACCGGGAGGACAAAAATATTGATGGCGAGCAGGTAAAGGGGAAACAGCCACATGGCCTTGTTCAGGTGCTCTTCATTGACGTTTTCCACGACAGCCACTTGAAACTGACGCGGCAGGAACAGAATGGCCATCATGGATACGAATATCTGAAATCCCCAGTTGGCATAGGCACCGGGTTCCTTGCTGATTCTAAAAAGGTTTTCCACGTTCGGCAGGGCGGTCGCTCGTTGCATCAGGTCGCCGAAACCATCAAAAATACCGAATGTTACGAAAAGCCCAACGGCGATAAAGGCCGTCAGTTTCATGATGGATTCGAATGCAATGGCCGCTACCAGGCCTTCATGTCGTTCGGTGGCGTCCAGATGACGTGTACCAAAGAGAATTGAAAAGATAGCCAGAATGACAGCCACATAGAAGGCGGTATCCGAGAACACCGGTATTTTAGCCACACTGGTGGGTTGGCTTGTCAGGATTAAAAAACTTTTGGATATGGCTTTGAGCTGAATGGATATGTAGGGGACAACGCCAATGACGGCGATCACTGAAACCAACCCCCCCAGTGTCGTGCTCTTCCCGTATCGGGAGGCGATAAAGTCGGCAATGGAAGTGATATGATAGGTTTTGCTGATGCGAATTATCTTTCGCAGAACAAACCAGCTCAAAGAGATCATGAGCGTTGGCCCAAGATAAATGGTGAGAAAATTCGGTCCGGAAGCCACGGCACGGCCAACGCTGCCGTAAAAGGTCCAGGCCGTGCAATAGACCGCCAGGGAAAGTGCATAGATATACGGATTGCTGATGATACTTCTACCGGCGTCCGCCCTTTTGTCACCGTAATATGCGATGGCAAAGAGCAGGCCGATATAGGCAAAGGAAAAGAAAAGAATGGTTTTTGTTGTTAACATGGCGTCTTGGAAAATATACAACCGGTCTGGATTACACCGTTCATATCCTCAGGCTTTTTTTTGCCGTTATCTGGAACAATGGAATGTTGGAGAAAAGGAGTCGTGGTTAATTTAGCTAAGATCTTCCGGCATTGAACTGCAACAGCGAGCGCATTCCCTGTGGCTTGCTGCGAGGTTCTTCAATTGTTGTATTTCTCAACCGGATGGAATAGTGTGTAAACTGCGAATTCCAATATTCCAATGTTCCATGATTTCAGATTGTGAGCGAAGCAAGCTCAGTGCTTGTCCGGTTTTCGCAGGGTTCCACTCGGTCGATATGTGGTGATGCTGATGAGAAGAATCAGGGAAAACCAGACCGAAAAAATATAAAGGCAGAGCAGGGGGATTCCAAGTACGAATGATCTTATATTGAACAAGGAGAGTATCGGATAGTTCAACATGAGAAACCCCAGAAAGAACAGACTGATCAATTGCTTGTTTTTATTGCTATTCTGTGCCATGGCCCTGCCATGTTAAGAGATTGGTCTCAGTTGTGTCAAGAAAATAATCCCGAAAGTGGTATTCAAAATGACTATTTCAAAGCTTCTTATTCATAAAGATGTCATCGATTTCCCGGTCGTGAAGCATATTGTATCCTGTCTTGACACTCCTTTCAGCATTGTTGATGAAACACAAGCTCTGTTTGAACAGGTTTCCGGCGCAGAAGATCCGATTCAAAGCGGTAAAGAGGTCCTTTTGTTGACTCGCAACAAGGGCAAGTTTCTCAAGGAATGCCCGGGTACAAGATCCTATACCTGTTGTGGGTATCAGATTCTTCACATCGGTACTTTCTGCACCATGGACTGTTCATACTGTATCCTGCAAAGTTATTTTCATCCACCCATGTGTCAGTTCTTTGTCAATCACGATGATTTGTATGCTGAACTGGATCACCATTTCTCTCTTGAGAAGAGATCCCGGATTGGTACGGGTGAATTTACCGACAGTCTTATTTGGGGGGAATGGTCTGATTTAAACGAGCGTCTTGTGGAGCGATTTGCACATCAATCGCACTCGGTGCTCGAAATGAAAACCAAGACCGTTTCCATCGCACCATTCGCGTCATTGGATCACCATCGAAAAACAATACTTTCCTGGTCACTCAATTCCCTTGTCGTGTCAAAAGCAGAGGAAAGGGGCACCGCGTCGATGGCAGCTCGACTCCGGGCGGCCCAAACGTGTGAATCCTGGGGCTATCCGGTAGCATTTCATTTCGATCCTGTGGTCATATATGATGGATGTGAAAACGACTACGAAGACGTCATCAAACAGATATTTGCCCACGTATCCCCTCAGAATATCGTCTGGATAAGTATCGGCACGTTTCGGTTCATGCCACCGTTGAAGTCCATCATTCAACAGCGGTTCCCGGACTCGTCAATTATTTATGGTGAATTTATTCCCGGCCTGGATGGCAAGATGCGATACTTCAAGCCTCTTCGGATCCGAATTTACCAGCACATGGTTTCGGTTATACGTAAATTTGCCCCTGATCTGACAGTCTATTTCTGCATGGAAGATGACGATGTCTGGGGGCAGGTCATGGGGTATCTGCCATCTGATCGTGGTGGTCTTTCCGCCATTCTGGATGAAAGTGCGGTGAGACACTGTGATTTGAGAGTGTGAAGCTCCGGAGAAGTAAGAAGTCAGAAGTCCGGAGACAGAAGTTAAAAATCTTGAACATCGAACATCCAACGTTCAACATCGAATTTTGAATGGGTTTAAATGCGAAAGGAAGAAACGGAAAAATATCGATTTTCGGCACGAACATCAAAACCGATGAAAAGAAACAGAACTAATTCAGTATTGTTTTTTTCATTCATCATTGGACGTTCGATGTTCGATGTTGGACGTTCATCTTTATTTACGCCATGACCTATCTGATATGCTTGATAATTCTTTTTTCCCCGGCGCACACCTTGGCCATGGAAACGCACCTTGTAAGGCGTGTGGTTGATGGGGATACCCTTCTTTTGCATAACAACCGGCTTGTGCGCTACATCGGTGTCAACGCCCCGGAGGTGCAACACGGGAATGAGAATGCGGAGCCGTTTGGCATGGAAGCAAAAAACCATAATGATCGGCTTGTGGGCAAACGGGAAATATACCTGGTGTATGGTCGAGAGAAATTGGATCGATACGGCAGGGAGCTTAGGTATGTCTATACACGTGAAAAGAAATTTGTAAATCGAACGATGCTGGAGCAGGGGTTGGCATATTGCCTGTTCAAGCCTCCCAATGTTCGTTATCATGATGTGTTTTTGAAAACGCAGCGTCGTGCCATGCAGGAGCAAAAGGGTCTGTGGCGTGGATTGGAAGGACAGGCAATGGATCTTATCGCCAACAAACGGTCCCGGCGCTTTCATCGGAAGGTCTGTCCATTCGGGATGCAAACCGGAAAGGTGAACAGACTTTACTTCTCCAGTCTCTGGGAGGCTTTCTGGGAGGGATATGCACCCTGCAAAAGGTGTTTTCCAGGGGGGGCTTTTGCCGTCAACGGAGACTGAATTTCCACCTGCAGAGCGTGTGGCTTAAGATTTTAAAATTCAAAAATACACCAAATATCAAGAAGTGATGGAGAGTCCCTGCCAAAAAAAAGGCGTCATGGAAATATTTTCCATAACACCTTTTTATAAGTTCCTATAGGCGACAACGTCGCGTCTTATATAGGGGTTGTCAGAAAAACGTTCCGATTGAGGACCGTTTTTCTGCTACAAACCCTTATGCCGCCATCCTATTTTCGGAACATTATATAAATTCGCACAGCGAATTTATTCTTGTTCGGCAGTAACCGTCTCGATGACTTTTCCCACCAGTTGTGCCGGGATTTCATCGTAATGAGAAAACTCCATGGTATAGATGCCACGGCCACCAGTCATGGATCTTAGGTCCGGGGCGTAGGTGAGAAATTCGGACATGGGTACATTGGCGTTGATGACCTGATTTTTTCCGGCACTGTCCATACCCAATACTCTGCCACGCCGTCCATTCAGATCACCCATGATATCACCCATGTATTCGTCAGGGGTCGTGATGGTCACTTTCATGATCGGTTCCAGCAAGATGGGGTTTGCGCTTTCAGCTGCCTTTTTGTAAGCCAGGGAGCCGGCAATCTTAAACGCCATCTCGGAAGAGTCCACGGCATGAAACGAACCGTCATTCAGGGTCACCCTGAAATCGACACAGGGGAATCCGGCCAGAACCCCCTTTTTGGAGGCTTCGATGATCCCTTTTTCTACGGCCGGAATATACTGCCGGGGTATGACGCCCCCCACGACACCGTCCACAAATTCGAAACCAGCCCCACTGGGCAGTGGTTCCATGTCGATCCAGCAATCACCGTATTGACCATGCCCGCCGGACTGTTTTTTATGTTTTCCCTGTGCCCGTGTCTTTTTCTTGATCGTCTCTTTGTAGGGCACTTTGGGGGTGCTCAAATTCACTGCGACATTATATTTTCTTTTTAGTTTTTCAATCGTGGCCTCGATATGGACTTGCCCGGCACCTGAGAGGAGAATTTGATGGGTTTCCAGGTTTCGATCGAGCTTCAAGGCAGGATCCTCTTCGAGCAGTTTGAAAATGGAACTGAATATTTTATCTTCATCTCCTTTTGATTTGGGTTGAAGGGCAAAGGAAATGAGATTCGGCAGTGGTTCTGCAAACTGATACCGAATTTTGCTGCTTTCATCACATAAAGTGTCTCCGGTGGTTGTCTCCTTCAGTTTTGCAACTGCAACGATGGAACCGGGGCCTGCTTCTGCGGCCGGTTTTTGTTCTTTTCCGAAAATGGTGAGCAACTGATTGAACCGCTCTTTGACTTCTTTGCTTGCATTGTAAAAATTTCCTTCTGATCCCAATGTGCCTGATAAAACCTTGAAAATAGATAGTCGGCCCGCGTATGGATCGGCGATGGTTTTAACAACAACGGCCGAAAAGGGTTCACCCGGATCCGGTGAACGTTCAATGGTGCTATCATCTTTGGGATCAATCCCGGAAACAGGGTTTTTATCTGCTGGAGATGGCATGACGCTGTTGATGGTGTCCATGAAGATATCTACACCGATATTCTTAACCGCAGCACCGCACAACACCGGAACAAATACCCTGGAAATGATGCCTTTTCTTAAAGCGCTTTTAATATCGTCATCACTGAGCGTCTCTCCCTCCAGATATCGCTCGATGAGTTCATCATCCGCCTCGGCAACATCCTCGATCAGTTTTTCTTTTTCAGCATCGACCTGGTCTTGCATATCTTCCGGGATGTCACCCTTGGTAACATTTCCATCTTCGTCATAAGTGTACGATTTCATGGTGACGAGGTCGACAATGCCCTTGAAATTATCTTCTTTCCCGATGGGCAGGTGCAGTGTGATCGGTTTCAGATCCAGGCAGTTGGATATATCCTCGAGTGTGCGGGAAAAATCGGCCCGTTCTCTGTCGAGTTTGTTGATGAAAATGATGCAAGGCAGATGGATGTCGGCAGCAAATTCCCATGCCTGCTCGGTTTGTACCTTGACGCCGTCGACGGCATCGACCAGAACAACCGCGGCATCTGCAGCCTGCATGGAGAGCTTGGTGTCACTGAAAAAGTTTTGATCCCCGGGCGTGTCGATGAGATTGACGGTATGTTTTTTCCAGTCATATTGGCAGAAACCGCTGCTGATGCTGGAATTTCTTTTGAGTTCTTCAGGTTCAAAATCCATAACGGTATTACCATCTTCAACCCTTCCAATACGATTGGTGACACCTGCTTTGAACAGTATGGCCTCCGCCAGAGATGTTTTCCCGGCACCGCCATGAGCTAAAAAAACGATGTTTCTCAATTCATCAAATGCTGCGCTCATCTATGCTCCTCCCTGAACAAAAACGTTACACGATTTTATAATACGCGACGACGTCGCTTCTAAGTACAATTGTATATTTTTAGAATTTCAACAGAGGTGATCTAAAAGAAGATTTCTTATATGGTATGGATAAAAAAATCAAGTGTAACTCAAAAAAAAATGACCTCTCTATGCCGGTCCGGGTATTTTGCAATGATATAGACGACCAGGTCTCGTTTTATAAAATCGTTTTACGATTTTATTGTCATATGGCAGAGAAATTCTTTGTTTCCTTTTGGCCCGGTGATAGGGGAGGGGACGAGGCCATGAACCCGGAATCCGACTGTTTCAAAGAATTGCGATAGAGATTGAATGATCTCTTCATGCAGTGCGGGGTTTTTCACGACCCCCCCCTTGCCGACACGTGTCCTGCCTACCTCGAATTGTGGTTTGATGAGGGTTACCACGGTGGCATCGGTTTTCAGAAAATTTCGAATAGCCGGTACGACAATTTTTAAAGAGATAAAAGAGACATCGATAACCGCCAGTTCGACTGGAAATGGAACTTTATCGCCCGTCAGATATCGGATGTTGGTTCTTTCCAGGATAGTAACCCTCGGGTCCTGTCGCAGTTTCCAGGCAATCTGTCCATATCCGACATCAACCGCAACCACATGCCTCGCACCGTTCTGAAGAAGACAGTCCGTAAAACCGCCGGTGGATGCGCCGACATCCATGCAATGTTGACCCGCAGCATCTATCTGGAATTGTGTCAGTGCCTCCGCCAGTTTGACGCCCCCGCGACTGACATAAGGCATATCGGTCCCCTTGATGACGATAAGGTCACTCTCGGAAACCCGGATTCCAGGCTTGGTCACGGGTTCTTGGTTGACGAGCACTCTGCCGGCCAGAATTAGGGCCTGGGCACGCTGCCGGGTGGGTGCGAGCTTTTTATCGAGAAGGGAAACATCGAGCCTGACTTTATTTTGGGGCATAATGTATTCCAGTTACAAAGCGTGATCCTATGGATCCGGGTATCTACCGGTCCAACAGCTGTCTGGCCGTATTAACGATGGCGGTGGCATCTACACCATAGGCAGACCGTAATTGCTGCTGTGAACCATGTTCCACAAAGGTATCTGCGATACCGATCCGTTTGATCCGGACATTGGCTATGTCCTGATCGTTCAAACATTCGAGAACGGCACTGCCAAAACCGCCATGGAGCACATTTTCTTCGACAGTGATGATTTTCTTGATGTGCTTGGCTAGGTCCGCTATCAATTCCGTGTCCAATGGTTTGATGAAGCGGCAGTTGACCACTGTTGACTTGATACCTTCGGCCATTAGTTGCGTATGGGCTGACAAAGACTCGATGACGCTGCTTCCCACGGCAAGGATCAGCAGATCATCACCCTGTTTCAGAACCTCTCCTTTGCCAATGGGAAGTGTGGAAAGGGGCGAAGTCAACGCTACACCCACACCGATTCCACGGGGATACCGGAGCGCGATGGGCCCGTCATGGGATATGGCTGTCTTGAGCATATGGCGAAGTTCGTCCTCGTCCTTGGGTGCCATGACAACCATGTTGGGCAAACATCTTAAGTAGGCGTAATCGAAAACCCCTTGGTGGGTGGGACCATCCTCCCCCACGATACCCCCTCTATCAATGGCAAACACCACCGGAAGGGATTCCAGACAGACGTCATGCAGCACCTGGTCGAATGCTCGCTGCAGGAATGTGGAATATATGGCCACAACCGGTTTGAATCCTTCACTTGCCAATCCTGCTGCAAATGTGACGCCATGCTGTTCAGCGATGCCAACATCGAAAAAACGATCCGGAAATGTTTCTGAAAACGCTGCTAAGCCGGTACCTTCCGGCATGGCCGCTGTGACGGCCAGGACCTTCTCGTCCAGTTTTGCGAGTGCCAGCATGGTGCGACCGAAAACGTCTGTATAGGAGGGAATGTCAATATCGGAAGGTGCGCATGTGCCGGTTTCGATATCAAAGCTGCCACATCCATGGAAATAGACCGGGTTTCTTTCCGCCGGCAGATACCCCTTGCCTTTGGTCGTTACCACATGCAGCAGGACGGGCTCATTTCGAAACCGGATGTTTTTCAGGATATCGACAAGGTGATCGATGTTATGGCCGTTGATGGGGCCGAAGTATTCAAAATTGAAGGCTTCGAAGAGCATGCCGGGAGTTACAAAGGTTTTGAAAGAATCCTCTGAGCGTTTGGCAAACTGATATATGCCGTCACCAACCTTAGGGAGTGATTTCAGAAAGACACCGAACTCTTTACGCCAGTCTTGCAGACGTTTACCAGAAAGCGTCCGGCTGAGCAGGGAGGAAAGGGCGCCCACATTCTTGGATATGGACATCTCGTTGTCGTTCAGGATTACGATCAGGTCCTTGTCTTTGTGTGAATCACCCGCCTGATTAAGGGCTTCGAAGGCCAGACCCGCGGTCATGGAACCGTCACCGATGACGGCGACCACTTCTGATCTTTCCTTTTTGAGGTATTTGGCAGCGGCAATTCCGAGCCCTGCCGAGATGGAGGTGCTGCTATGACCGGTGGTAAAGGTGTCATAAGGGCTTTCGTTTCTTCGGGTAAACCCCGAAAGGCCGCCAAACTGTCGAATCGTTTCGAATTTGTCATTTCGCCCGGTAAGGATTTTATGCGCATATGTCTGGTGTCCGACATCCCAAATGATTTTATCTTTGGGTGTGTCAAACACGTAATGGAGGGCAACGGTTAGCTCAACAGCCCCCAGGCTGGAGGCGAGATGACCCCCTTTTTGGGATACGACATCAACAATCCGTTTGCGAATTTCTCCTGACAATAATTTTAACTCGTTTCGGGAAAGGCTTTTCAAATCATGAGGCGAAGATATTTTGTCAAGTAAATACAAATGGGTTACAGCTCCTTTTCCAAGTTGGATGTTCGTTAGTTGTTTCGGTCAATAATATAATGCGCAATAGCACGCAATGGATCTGCCTTGTTATCAAAAAGCGCCAATGCTTTCAAGGCGCTTTGAACAAGATTATCGGCATATACTGTGGCCTTTGTCATCCCCATGAGTCCCGGGAACGTGTTTTTTCCTCTGTCCGTATCGGTTCCCACTGCTTTACCAAGTTTTACAGGATCTCCCGAAACATTCAAGATATCGTCGATGACCTGAAATGCCAGACCGATGTGTTGTGCATAGGAACGCAGGCTATCCATTTTTTTTTGGCCGGCGTTTCCTAACAACGCACCGACAACGATAGAGGCCTCGATGAGAGCGCCGGTCTTGAGCGAATGCATTGTAGTGAGTTCATCGAGGTCTAATTTGTTGCCTTCGGCACAGATATCCTGCATCTGCCCCTGAACCATACCCTGATACCCAGCAGCCCTTGCCATCACGTGAATAATCTTCAGGTGTCGGGACAGGTTTTCACTGGTGTTGTTTTGTGTTGAGGACAGAATTTCAAAGGCGAGTGTCAACAGGGCATCGCCGGCCAGGATAGCGGTGGCTTCGTCAAATTGAATGTGGGATGTGGGTTTGCCGCGACGGAGACGATCGTTGTCCATGGCCGGCAGGTCGTCATGGATCAATGAGTACGTATGAATCATTTCGACGGCACAGGCAACCGGCAGTACATCTGACACCCGGGCATGGGTGGCTTCGGCAGCGGCTATGGTCAGAATAGGGCGGATTCTTTTGCCGCCGGCCAGTATTGAATATCGCATGGCCTGCACAATACGGTTGGAAGTATCGGAGCTTTTCAGAAACTCAAGGATCTTTTTATTTATATCCTCTTGATATGATTTTAAATATTTCTCTATATCAATCATTGTTTCAATTGTTTTGGTTGGTGTCTTCGGGAAAGGGTTTTTCGGAGAGACTATTGTCCGTTTCCCTGATAAGTACGGAGATCTTTTTTTCAGTTTCGTCCAGCATTTTGGAACAGCGCTTGGATAGACTCATCCCTTCTTCGAAACGATGGATGGCCTTTTCCAGGGGTAAATCACCCGATTCGAGCTCCTGGACGATTTCTTCCAACTGCTGGATGGATTTTTCAAATGTCATTTTGGGCATTTTGGGTTTCCTTACGGTTTTAGGTGTTACGTTTTAGGTTTTAGGTGATGACATCCTTGGTCACTATCTTTTTTCCTATCGTCCGCCCGGTAACATGGGTTTCCAAGGAGCCGCTTCCAAGAAGAATTTGCAAACGATCTCCCGGCGAGACACTTTCGGCATCCCGGACCACCTGAGCGTCTGGGAGAGAACGGGTAATGCTGTAGCCTCTTTCAAGAATGGCCATGGGGCTCAAGGCGGACAGCTTGGATCGATATGCGTAAAGATTGCTATTCTTGCCATTTATATAAATATACATTGATGACAGCAAGTTGTGATTCAATTGATCATGTTTAGATTTAAGATAAGGCAGTCTGGTCGCTGGTGAAAAAGTCTGCAGTTTTTCCAGCCGCCAATGCAGACGCTCCATGCGTTGTCGAATATCCTGGCCGCATGACCGGATCAGGCGACCGGTTAAGTCATCGGTTCGGATCCTCAAGTCTTGAATTTTTTTTCGGGGATCGATCAGGCGCCTGGAAAACTCTCTCAGGTATGTTCTCAAAAATCGAAGATAGTTGGAAAACGTGGTCATCAATTTTCTTTGGAGATCGAAACTCTGTCGTTCCAGATCAATTTTCAAAGGGGCGACAATTTCAGCTGCTGCCGATGGTGTTGGTACCCGCAGATCTGCAACAAAATCGGCCAGTGTAAAATCGGTTTCATGTCCAACAGCAGAAATAATCGGTATTTTAGATGCAAAGATCTCCCTGGCAAGACCTTCGGTATTAAATGGTTGCAGGTCTTCAAGGGAACCGCCACCGCGTGCCAGAATGATCACATCAGCATCACCACGTTCGTTCAGCACGCGAATGGCTTCCATCAGCTCTTTTTGCGCATCATTGCCTTGTACCTTGGCAGGGACTATTTCGAGAGGAATATTGGCAAATCGGCGGTTCAGCACTCTGAGGATATCATGAATGACCGAGCCGGTTAATGAGGTTATCACACCAATTTTATGTGGTAAAAAAGGAATAGCTAATTTATGTTCATCCTTAAATAGTCCTTCAGAAGCCAGTTTCTGCTTGAGTTGCTCAAATGCAACCTGCAATGCGCCGATACCACTGGGTTCCATGTATTCTAAAATAATCTGGTAGGTGCCCCTGGGCTCATACAGACTTATTCGTCCAATCCCGTTTATCTGCATGCCGGCTTCAGGGTCAAACTTTAACTGATTGTTTTGCCCCCGAAACATCACGGCATTGATTTGAGCCTTGGGGTCCTTGAGAGAAAAATAGAAGTGCCCGGATACAGGAACGCGAAAGTTGGAAATCTCACCCGTAATCCAGATAAAAGGAAATTGTGTTTCCAGCTGGGACTTGATTTGTGAAGTGAGCTCTGAAACGGATAAAATATGTCTTTGGGCGGATGCAGGCTGCATGAATTAATAAACCTTTAACGTCTGATAAGGTATATTATGTAAACTTTTAAATATGAACATACAGATTACTATCTGCTATTGCCATATCTGTCGAGCACTTCCCTCAGCGCGGGTATGATGTACAGGTCCTCATGCGGCAGTGCGCTGAGATAGGATGCCAGCAAATCGATCTTTTTGTGCACGGTCAAATGTTTGTCGATGATAAAACGCTTCCGGTCTTTCACGATACAGAAACCGGATTTGGCTTTGACGATGGTTTTCTGCAAATTCTCTTCTGAAACGGAAATATCGAATTTCTCAGCGAGTTCAATCAATTCATTGTATGTTTTATCTGGTTTCATCCAAGCTTGTTCAATTCAGGTTGATATAACACGATATTGTGTTATATTATAAAAAGATAAACAATGTGTTTGGTTGATATAATAAATCGGCAGCATGACGAACACCTGACGCTTAACATCTCTTGCTAAACACAATACATTAAACACAAAAAACAAATAACTGGAGGATATCATGCAACCGCTTGCATTGTCAAAAACACAAGCACAATTACAAGTAAACGTATTTATTCGAAGCGTATACAACTGGATGGCCGTCGGCCTTGCTCTGACCGGTTTTGTTGCCTACTATGTGGCCAATACACCATCGATTCAGCAGATAATATTCGGTAATCGTATCATTTTTTACGGCCTGATTATCGGTGAACTGGGTCTGGTTTTTTTCCTGAGCGCCAGGGTTCAAAAAATTCAGGCCTCAACGGCCACGGCTCTTTTTATTCTGTATGCAGCACTGAACGGTGCCACCCTGTCCATTATATTTCTAATTTATACAGCATCTTCGATTACATCTACATTTTTTATTTGTGCTGCCACCTTTGTAGCTTTCAGCGTCTACGGTATGACCACCAAACGTGACTTGACATCCATGGGAGGTTTCATGACCATGGGATTGATCGGAATTGTTATTGCTTCTGTGGTGAACATGTTCATTCGAAGCTCCGGTATGAGCATGATTATCAGTTACATCGGTGTCATCGTATTTGTTGGTTTAACCGCCTACGACACGCAGAAACTGAAAACAATGGCCTTGACACAATCTGCCGATCTGGGTGCCGGTGTTGTTCGGAAAGGCGCCATTATGGGTGCCTTGACGCTCTATCTGGATTTTATCAACTTGTTTTTGATGTTGCTCAGGATTTTGGGCAACCGCAGATAACATATCAACGTAGATACCCGGGTCCAAAGGGCCCGGCACTGATTCAACCCTATAAGGGATTAATATTAAATACATTTAGCGTGTGATAAATTCTAAATCCGAATATCGAAATACGAAACAAATCCAAATATCAAATGATTTAAACATAGTGCTTGGGCTTGTGTCTCCAAAGTCTTGTTTTGATCATTCGAATTTGGATCATTAGGTGTTATTTAGGATTTCGAATTTCGTGCTTCGGATTTAAGTAGCTACCACCATCGGCATAGCCAAATATCTCTGACCTGGCCCAAAGGACCAGGTTTTAAATGACGGAATAAACCCCCCGGTGTTTGCTGTAAACACCGGGTTTTTATTTGCCTATTTGCGTTTGGATGATTTCCGATAACTGTTTGCAAAAACGGGCAGCTTCAGCCTGGGTAGATGCTTCCACCATTACCCGACACATGGGTTGTGTACCTGAATAGCGTATGAGCACCCTGCCGGTATCACCGAGATTTTTTTCAACTATTGTGATCGCTTCGGACAGTCCGTCAATGTCGCTGATATCAGGCTTGGCGGTTACGGTGACATTCATTAATATCTGGGGAAAAACCGTCATGACATCAGCCAGTTTGGAAGCCACCACTTTTTCGGAAACCAGCACACGCAGGAACTGAAGTGCTGCCAGAATACCGTCTCCGGTGGTATGTCCATCCAGAAATATGATATGTCCTGAATCCTCTCCACCGATAACCGCACCGGATGCAACCATTTGTTCCATGACATAGCGATCGCCCACGGCCGATTTCAGGTGGGCAATCTTCCTGTCAGACAATGCCTTGCCGAGTCCCATGTTGCTCATCACAGTGGTGACAACAATTTGATTTGTCAGCAAATGGTGTTGATGATAAAATCGTGCAAAAACAGCGATGAGCTGATCACCGGTAAGAATGTTGCCGGTTTCATCGACGGCAATCAGTCGATCGCCATCCCCATCAAATGCGAACCCGATATCAGAACCGGATGTCAGAACCTTTTGTGCGAGGGTTTCAGGATGTTGTGATCCACAGGCATCGTTGATGTTGATGCCATCCGGGGATGTGAACAGGGGGATGACCCTCACCCCCAGATGGGAAAAGATATCCGGGGCAATGGCGCTGGTAGCACCGTTTGAACAATCTAAGACAACTTTTATCCCGCCTAGTTGGGTCTTGATGTCCCGGGGAAGTACTCTCAAAAGAAAGTCACTGTAAATCATGTTGGCGTCGGGCACCGGGAAAACCTTTCCGATGGCGCTATCTTTGATGACAGGCGGTTTACGGTCTTTTAGAATCCATTGCTCCATGTCCTTTTCCTTGGCATCGCTGAGCTTGAATCCCTTGCTGTTGAAAAATTTGATTCCGTTATCATAAAACGGGTTGTGGGATGCCGATACAACAATACCGGCATCGGCGCTCAGGTGGGTGGTGAGATAGGCCACACCCGGTGTGGGTAAAACGCCTGCCAGGTACGTATCTGCCCCTTGGGAACATAGTCCGGACACCAGGGCGGATTCGATCATGCTTCCGGAGAGACGCGTATCTCTACCAATGACTATTTTGGGACGCTTGTGGGATGTCTTACTTCGGAAAAAGGCAGCGGCGGTTTCGCCTATCCTCAATGCCATCTCAGGTGTTATGGGATATTGGTTGACCCTTCCCCGGATACCGTCTGTGCCGAAAAGTTTACCCATAAATAAAATCCTCCGGATTTTATTTGCAGCGGCTGTCGCCGCGAATTTGATGTTTCACTCTGCCAGAATTATTCTGAGTCTCCAAGCATCCTATCTTAGCGGAAACTAGGTAGAACCGCCAACACCCCCGAAAGCGTTTTGTCCACTATTCCCTGGAGCCAGTCGCTTCCCATCTGTTTGGATTCGGCGCCGAGGGACTGGACTGTTTTGATGTAGTTCCTGTCATTATTCTGTGCAGCATTTTCGGCCCGGGTCAGAAATCGGTCCCGCAAGGCTGTATCTCCCGGATATTTCCCCATAGAAAGCAGACAGTCCATGACAGCGCACTGATTTGCAAACAGTTCTTTTTGCTGAACCATGATTTTAGCATCTGCATCTAATTTATAGTTTTCTTTATATTTTTGAATGGATAGGGGCATTTTACCCATCAATTGATCCAAGCGCTGGATTCGCTCCTGAATGACTAACTGCAATTTTTCAATGACTGCTGCCTGGAGCACGCCCGGGAAACTATCTGAAATAAAAAGCGCACGTACATTTTGATACCAATGCAGGAGGGCAATGAGGTTCCCGATATAGAGACTGTTGTTGATCACGATGCGTTTGATACCCCTGTAGAGTCCCGGGACAAATGGTGCATTGCCTCCCTTTCCGGCACCTTCGAAGAGCATTCTCCCGGGACTGGTTGCATCTTTGCGGAATATGGTACCTGCTACGATGACCGTCCCGAAGGCCAGACGGCTGGGTCCTACCAGGCCCCCCTGCCCTCCCAGAAAAATCGGCAATTGATCAAGCATGACCCCTCTGGGCACGTCACCCGCAAGCGAGGGTGTTGCCTTATCCTGGTTGGGGGTAAAATTGAAATGAATATAAGCGCTGCCAACTTCACTGTGGTCCTTCCTGCTGGTGCCCCCCGCCATGAGGCAGTCACAGAAATTGATCAGGCTGCCAAGGGTCACAAAAGGAAACAGAATGGTCTGCTTGAGACCCACGGTCTGGGCAATGTTGGCTTCTTCTTCAAAAACACACCCTTCCCTGACATGGGATCCGCTGCCGGCACTGGCTTTTTCCAGAAAAACAGACTCTTTAAAAAAACCGCCCTGGAGCGTAACGCGTGGGCCAAGTTGGCAATCCTGGATGGTAACCGGGGACTCATAGCCTATATGTGCCTGTCCCATGATAAGGGTCGATTTTCCAAACAAGCGGCATCCTGAATGGATAACGACCCGATCACTGGATATGTTTTCGATCTTGACATCCTCACCGATTTCAACACCCTCAGGGTTGGGAATGACAACGCCTTTTTGTATCAATTTGTCTATTTTTTGCCGATTGGAGTTCATAAGCCCTCTATGTCTTATGGCACAGCGATATGATTATTGGATTAAAATAATATTGTCTTTGTGGATATTTTTTTTCATCAATGTATCGACAGGATTTTCCTTGGGGGAGATGGCCGTGATCAAGATTTTGTCGAATGATAGGGTATTGAGCACATCAGAAGATTGTATGTATTGCCCCATGAACATGCTGCCTTTCTTTTGATCATCCACCATCGCTTTGAGTTTAAGTGATGTTCCCTGAAGGGATACAAAGGTGATTTCTGCCAGATCGCTGGTGCCGTAAAATACAATATCGTGAATGCCGTCCGCTTCCAGTTTTTGAAGTGTTCGTTTAATTTTATGCCGTGCATCTATATAAGAGTGCAAGGACGATTGGATATACTCATAGGTGAGTCGGTATTTTTCGCTGACACCCTTTGGCGTCAGAATATATTTTATACGATTTTTCGGTACGGTAGACACCGTATAAAGCTTTTTGTCAGCCAATCGTTTTAAAAAAGAGTTTACCAAACCCAATGAAATATTGAGACGTTTTGCCAGGTAGCGCTGGCTTAAACGGGAACTTTTCTCGATTTCCTCAAGAATTTTCAGGGTTCGGATATCCTGGTAATTCATCATACAATCGTTCCGTTGACCTGGGTGTTGGGGGGGTGTGGTAATGCAGACCACGTTCGGAGTTCACCGCAACGCTTGTGCCGTTACAAGGAGGCCATTCCGGGTGTTCCTATAGCTCCGCCTGGTGGGTTACATAGGAGTAAAAAAGTAATCTTATTGATATCGCAAGTGCGTTCAGGATATGAACATCTTTGGTGGGAGTTGTCAATCCCAAAAATAAAATCGGATAGTTAAACCATCCGATTTTATTTTATTCGACTGCGTCGTTACTTTCTATAAGCTGTTTCAAATCAATCCAACACTTTGCTAATGAGTGTGGCTTTCTTTTTCCCAATTCCGTCGACTTGTTGCAAATCCCTTTCACTTGCAGTCATTATCTTCCGAACGGATTGGAAATGATCGATCAAGCGTTTTGCTATTAAAGGTCCAACCTGTGGGAGACCTTGGATAAAATGTAGCTTTCTGGTTTTTAACTTTTTCGGGCGATATCCATGTCTCAATTCCACTATATCTGACAGTTTGGCTGACTGCTGGGAAATCATACCGATGATTTGGCATGACTGATCAATATTTGTCGTGTATAGTATTGGTATGTGCCAGATGGCCTGGAGAGAAACGGTCGCTCCTTTAATTGCTTCTCTTGAGACGTTGATTCCGGACTTGAACGGATTACCTTCTACAAGATACAGTGGCCGCGTGAGGAATCGTTTCATCTTCTGGGCTTGTTCGAACAGCCTTCCGTCGATGATCGATACGGCGAAATCTCTGCCGGTTTTCCGCTCGATAAAGATTTCATTATTGATGACATAGTCACAATAAGACAGTTTGACAATATTTGCTTCAAAACCGGCAGCAATCAGAGCATTGGGCAGTCCGGATGATTTTTCCCTATAGTCGACAAGAATCTCCGGCCTGTTTCCGGGGAACTGACGGTCATGATGCTGGTTTGTCATTTTTTGGTGTGTAAATCGATTTGATGAGGGACGTCAGCATGGCAGTCAGCTGGTTTCCCCTGTTGTCGAAACCAGCGAATATTTCTTCGGTAATGAGGTGGTTGCGCTTCAGCAGTTCCAGCAGAGTCATGGTTTTGTACAACGCACCCCTCGATTGATATAGATGCCTGGCAAAGTCGTGTTTTGAACTGTAGGATTTCCCCATGGCAATGGCGCCGGCTATGGTTACCGCGCTTCCTTCTGTTTGTTGTAAAATTTCTTGATGGGGGTCTTTGCTGCCCATCATCGACACTGAATCAATAACATCCCCGGCAAACTGCATGGCTTTTTGCCAGACGTCTAATTTTTCATAGATATAGCTCATTTCTGACCTCCTTAAATAGCTTCTCTAATCTCTGTATGCAGCCTGATAGTTCTCTGCTTGAAAAGGGCTGTCGGTTCCTTTGACAGAACGGATAAATTCGATCAGCATGGTCGTGATATTTTTCCCTTTTGTTTCGATTTCTGCGTAGCATTCATCTGTAATAACCTGTTTCACTTTGAGAATTTCCAGCAGTGTCATGGTTTCGTAAAGTGATCTCTTGGACAAGAACAGATGGTAGATGAAGTCCTCTTCTGACAAACAGGCTTTCCCCTTGGCGATGTTGGTGGCGATATTGACGGCACTCATTTCGATTTCTTCTGTAAGGCGTTGATTTTCCATTTCATCGGCCACTTCCGCGATACATTGAATGACCTTGATGGAAAGATCAACAGCTTTTTTCCAGATGTCCAGACGTTGGTAAGCATAGTCCATGGGGTCTCTCCTTATCACCTGAAGCTTGCATGGAATTTGATGAAAACCTATGATTCATGCAAGAATCAGGTGCCAAATCATGTGTTGTGTTACCAGAACACCATAGCGGACCCCGCGGGATCGAATAGTGGGAAAGGCAAAAGAATTGCCTTCATCGAATGAAACGACTCCTTTGAGATGAAACGACGGGAACCCGCGGGGTCATGCTACCCATTATTATTTAACGATGATCCGGTCTTTATTGAGTTCGAATGTTTTCTGGCCAATGCCTGCTACCAGCATGATGTCTTCAGGTGTTTTAAAAAGACCGTTTTCCTGGCGAAAGGCAACAATTTTTTCTGCATAGCTGGGGCCCACACGATCCAGCTGTACCAGTTCCTCCGCCGTGGCGGTGTTGATATTGATTTTCCCTTGATCTTCAGCAAATACAAAACTGCTCATCAGCATGATCAGGGCAATTGCCGTAAAAATCGTAATACAATTCTGTGTTCTCATCATGGTATCTTCCTCCTTTTCAATTGTTGATTATGTGCCTGACAAGGCATCATGATGTCAGGCACACCTGTTCTGCCGGCAGGCGTGGTATGGGCAGTTTCCCATAATCAAATCAAAAAGCAATCCTGCAAAAATTCGTAGATAGTACGGGTGTAAATTAGGTAGTATATGGGTCAGATGGAAGAATGGAATGCTGGATAAAAGATCTTTTGGGTTAAAACTTATGAAAAAAGTGACCCCTTTGCGCTCGAAAAATTCACGAAGCGAATGTTTTCGCGGTTGTAAAGCGGACATGACTCAGGTATGTAAGGCCGAAAAGGGAAAACCAGATGAAACAAGGAGTGCAATAAAGGCTGACTGCGCTATTTACTGCCACAAATCCATCATTCCATCATTCCACAATTCCATTTTTCCATATATGAATAAAGAATCGCATGTGAAAAACATACGGCACAACATTCCAAATCCCCGACCATACAACATCGCCATTGTCAGCATGGCTGGACTTTTACCTGGTGCGGACACTCTGGATGCTTTCTGGGGCAATCTGGTTCACAAAAGAGATGCCTGCCAGGAAGTTGGAAAGGATCGTTGGCGGATAGACCCGGCAGAGATGACCACAGAAAGACTTCGGCCTGACAAAGCCGTATCCAGGATAGCCTGCCTCTTGAATCAGGATATCGACTATTGCTTTGACAATCTCGATATTGACCAGGAGCTGCTTAATGATCTAGACCCCCTTCACCGGATTGTTCTGCACGCAGGCAGAGAGGCATTTTATAGCGCCCGGCACAAACCCATCGACCGAAAACGAACCGGTGTAATTCTCGCCGCCATCGCCCTTCCCACAGACACATCCTCCTTGATAGCGGAGAAAATTCTGGGATCTTATCTTGAGAGACGATTATTTGATCCCATGGTCGAGGGGATGGAGCCGGTCTTGACCAAGAATCAATGCCTGGCCGGCAGGATGACCGGCTTTCCGGCAGCCCTGTTGGCAAAAGGGCTTGGCCTCGGAAACGGCACTCATACACTGGACGCGGCCTGTGCATCATCGCTGGTAGCATTCAAGCTTGCCTGCGACGCCTTGTCGCAACAAAGGGCCGATGCCATGTTGGTGGGTGGTGTTTCGAGGCCCGACTGCCTCTACACACAGGTTGGATTTTCCCAGCTTCGGGCCTTGTCTCCGTCGGGTCGTTGCGCGCCTTTTGACAAAAGTGCGGACGGTCTGGTTGTAGGGGAAGGTGTCGGCATGTTTGTATTGAAGCGTGTGGAAGATGCAGTAAGGGATGATGATGACATTCTGGCGGTCATCAAGAGCATCGGGCTTTCCAACGACATGGGAGGCAGCCTTCTGGCACCCATGAGCGAAGGCCAGTTAAGAGCCATGCGCATTGCCTATGACACTGCCGGGTGGACACCGGACCAGGTTGATCTGATCGAATGCCACGGGGCTGGTACCCCCCTTGGGGATCATACCGAACTGAGCAGCCTGTCAACACTGTGGCAGGGCATTGCAGGCGATGCCGGCATTTGTCCCATTGGCTCGGTCAAATCAACGATCGGGCATCTTTTGACCGGTGCCGGGGCAGCTGGAGCACTTAAGGTATTACTTGCATTAAAGCATAAGAAGCTACCGCCATCAAACAACTTTACGGAACCAACTGAGAACAGCCCATTGATAGATAGCCCTTTCAGGATTCAGACGGAAGCGGCTGACTGGGTCCCACGAAATGATGACACCCCCCGCCGAGTCGCTGTGAGTGCCTTTGGATTTGGCGGTATCAATGCCCATATGCTTCTGGAAGAATGGCCGAATTCAAATACCCATCAAAAAGACACGCTATCGCTACAAAATCGTGTCGTTCCAGAGAATGATAATGATGCTGACTATTCTATAACATCCACAATAGAGAAACCCCGGGTTGCGATCATAGGAATGAGCGCTGCCATGGGGAAAGTATCGTCTCTGAGAGCTTTTCAGGAGGCTGTTTTCAACGGGCAATCCATTATTGAACACCATAATCGTCTTCGTGGCACCCGGGTGGGCACCGATACCTATTTTCAGCAGCTGGTTCCGGAGCACGGCGCATTCATGCGAGATATTTCTTTGGATATGGGTGTGTTTCGCATTCCCCCAAATGAAATACCGGATATATTGCCGCAACATCTCCTTATGCTGAACCTGTGCAGAAACGCCCTGCTCGATGCCGGTGTCGCCCTCAAGGTGAAACGGCCCCGTGTGGGCGTGATGGTGGGCGCGGATTTTGACTACGAAGCCACCAATTTTCATTTAAGATGGATCGTGAACGAAAGTATGCGCCAATGGGAAAAACAATATGGGTTAAACTTTCAAGATTCCGATGTCGCTGAATGGACCCGTTCCCTGAAATCAGCCATCAGCCGGCCGTTGACCTCAAACCGAACCCTGGGCGCCTTGCCCAGTGTGATCGCAAGCCGGATCGCCAAGGAATTTCTATTGGGTGGGCCCAGTTTTGTGGTCTCGTGTGAAGAGGCCTCCGGCATAAAAGCCTTAGAAATAGGTGTCAGGGCCTTGCAGGGCAAGGACACGGATATGATGCTGGTAGGTGCTGTAGATTTTACCGGGGATCTTCGATCTCTGGCTACACATCATCGGCTCAGACCCTATTCCGATGCAGGCTGTGTATCGCCCTTTGATTCCTCTGCCCAGGGAACGCTTCCCGGAGAAGGCGGCACAGCTCTGGTACTCAAACGCCTGGAAGACGCCATCGCAGAAAAAGATCGTATTTATGCTATCATCAACGGTTTTGGTGCTGCCGGTGGGATTGCAACGGAAAGCCAGACCGTATCACAGGAGGCATATCAGAAATCTCTCGAGCGTGCTGTCCAGGAGGCTGATATCGGGTTGTCTGATATCAGTCTGTTCGAGACGCACGGAAGTGGTATTTATGACGAGGATGTCATTGAGTCAAAGGCGTTGAATGCGGTTTTGAGTGACACGGGGCTGCATTGTGCCGTCAACAGTACAAAACCGATTGTTGGGCACATGGGTGCAGCATCAGGTTTGTCTTCCCTAGTAAAAACAAGCCTGTGTCTTTACCACGCCCTTATACCACCCATGCCGGGCTATCGATCGCCCGGCAATACCGTGTGGGAAGAACGTTTTCACATTCCCATCAAGCCCCAGTACTGGTTTCGTGATCGGCAGAACAAACCCCGGAGGGCTTGTGTGGGCGTCATGACGTCCGATGGAAATTGCACACATGTTCTTCTGGAAGGTCATGAAGGAGCAGGGAATCGATCGGTCCAGGGGGTCGCTCAGGACAGGCTTCGTCCCCTGGGATACCAGTCCAGCGGGCTTTTTGTTTTGGAAGGTGATCATGACCACGAAATCATGGAAAACCTGGACGTTCTTCGGGATCAGATCAGCAAAGGGATTTCCATGGGACAGCCTGTGGAGATGATCGCCCGGGTCTGGTACGAAACAAAAGGTTGTAGGCCGGATAAGAAAAGAGCGCTTAGCCTGGTGGTCAAAGATATCCATGCAGTTGAAAACGATATTTACAAAGCCAAACAGCTGGTCGCTTCAGGGAAAAAGGATTCTGCCCCCGGTCATGCAAATATCTTTTACACGCCCGAACCCCTGGGGGCTTCTGCCGGTATGGCCTTTGTTTTTCCCGGCTCCGGCAATCACTATCTTGGTATGGGACGGGATATGGGAATCCAATGGCCGGGTATTCTGCATCGGATGGATGAAGAGACCCGTCAATTGAAAAGACAAATGATTCCCGAACGATTTGTACCATATCGGATGTCCTGGGAAAACCGGTGGCAAACAGATGCCATGGTTCAGATTCATGCCGACCCGCTGTTTGCGATCTTTGGACAGGTTATGCAGGGGACTGTGGCGGCCAGACTGATGTTGCAGTTTGTAAACCAGCCCGAGGCAGTCATCGGATACAGTCTCGGCGAAACTGCAGGACTGGTTGCCATGGGTGCCTGGAAGGGTCAGGACCATCTTTTGGAACGGATGATTGAATCACCTTTGTTCAAGACAGCCTTAACCGGACCGTGTCTTTCCCTCAAGAGGGCCTGGAACTTGGATCCGGAGAGACGGTTTAAATGGCAGGTGATGGCAGTGGATAGATCGGCAGAGGAGGTCATGAGTGTTATCGGGCAATTCCCCATGACACGCCTGTTGATTATCAATTCACCCAGGGAATCCGTCATTGGTGGTGAGAAAGAATCCATCCGGAAGGTTATCAAAATATTGGGCTGTAACGCCGTTATTCTGGATGGTGTGGTTACGGTTCACTGTGATGCGGTCAAACCTGTAAAGGATGACTATCGACAACTTCATCTGCATCCCGTAGAGCCGCCCGAGAATATTCGTTTTTACAGTTGTGCGTGGGGGCAAGCCTATGACCTGACCAGTGAGAATGCTGCTGCATCCATACTGGACCAGGCGCTTAATGGGTTCGATTTTACCCGGACTGTTAAACAGGCCTACGATGATGATATACGTATTTTTATCGAAATGGGACCCCGGGCTTCCTGTACGCGGATGATACAGCAGACTCTCGATGGCAGTCCCCACCTTGCCGTCGCCGTCAGCCAAAGCGATGACAATGAATACCTTGCAGTGTTGAAATTACTGGCCGCCCTGAGCGTAGAAAGGGTTAGCGTCGATCTTGAAAAATTGTATGGGAAAACAGCTTATCCACCTGATATGGATATCGTATATGATGAAGCCTTGCTGGAACCGGCGGCCATATCTAAAACAAAGGCTTTGGACCGGATACACATACGTGTCGGTGGTAAAATTTCCCTCCCTCCCCTGCCGCCCTTTCTACCGCACAAAACCGATTCGGATATCTTACCCCCGGAAAGATCAAAACCCAGAGAGCCAGGCGATTTCATGATCAAAACAGAGAACAATCCCGGATCTCAGTATGAAAGCGTTCCCGACCAGATTGCCCTGGAACTCATGCGATCGGTTCAAGAAAATACCCAGGCAAGCCTGGAAGCACACAAATCCTTTCTGGAATTTTCCAGCCGGATGACCCAGGACTACGAGGAGGCCATTGTCTTGCAGGCCCAACTCCTGACCGCACATACAGGTCAAACCCGCCGGACTGAGACCGTTGGAACAGACCCGGAGACTTGTCGGGCCCCGGAAAACGATCCGGAATATTCCAGAAAAGACTGTCTTGAGTTTGCTACAGGTTCTGTCGCCAAAGTGTTTGGCCCTGAATTCCAAGTGGTTGATACCTACCCGGCCCGGGTGCGGCTGCCGGACGAACCCCTTATGCTGGTGGATCGGGTTATTTCTATTGTGGGGGAAAAATGTTCCCTGGGTGGTGGCCGGATTGTAACCGAACACGATGTGCTTCCGGATGCCTGGTATCTGGATGGCAACCGCGCACCTGGCTGCATATCGGTGGAGGCCGGCCAGGCAGATCTGTTTCTCAGCTCCTACCTGGGGATCGATCATGTGGTCAAGGGCCGGAGAACCTATCGTTTGCTGGATGCCTGTGTGACCTTTTTCAGGGGTTTGCCGCAGCCGGGCGAGACGATACGATATGATATTGAGATCGAAAAGTTTATACGTCAGGGAGATACGCACCTTTTCTTTTTTAAATTCAAAGGGTTTATCGATGATAAACTGCTAATTCAAATGAAAGATGGCTGCGCGGGTTTCTTTACCGAGGAGGAAGTACAAAACTCCGGGGGTATTGTCGATAAAAAGACCGATGGCGCTCCAAAAAAAGAGGTTGATGGGCATGAATGGCAGCACCCGGCCCCGGTAACAAATGAAACATTTTCTGAGCTCGCACTGGATGCCCTGAGATCAGGACGAATGAGCGATGCCTTTGGTGAGGCGTTTCAGGGCAAAGCCATGGCTCCCTCTCTGCGGTTGCCGGACGGGCGTATGCGGCTTATTGATCGTGTGCTCACATTTGAGCCCTATGGGGGTGCTTTTGGTAAGGGTATGATACGCGCTGAAGCAGATGTGCATCCGGACGACTGGTACCTGACCTGCCATTTTGTTGATGACATGGTCATGCCGGGCACGCTTATGTACGAGTGTTGTGCCCACACCCTGCGTGTGTTTCTGCAGCGTATTGGATGGATCAGCGAAAATGAGGATGCGTGTTATGAGCCGGTCGTGGGTGTTGAAAGTGTATTGAAGTGCCGGGGGCCTGTGACACCCGACACACGCCATGTGGTGTATGAGATTGAAATCAAGGAAATAGGTTATGGACCGGAACCTTATGCTATTGCCGATGCCCGCATGACAGCCGATGGTTCGTACATTGTTTATTTTGACAGTATTTCCATTCAGTTGACCGGTGGCACGCGGGAAGAGATCGAAAGGATCTGGCAGGCCGGTGAAGCGCAAAACAGCACTGGAAAGCATACCTGCAATATAGAGAAATCGCCGTCAATGGTTATTGATGAGAGCATAGAGATTTTCAATCGCAAAATGCTGGAAGAATTCGCCTTTGGGAAACCCTCGCGTGCGTTTGGTGAACCCTATCGGGAATTTGACAGTCACCGGTTCATTGCCAGGTTGCCGAGACCGCCTTATCTGTTCATGGACCGGGTGGTTGCAGCTGAAGCTGAACCCTGGATATTGAAACCCCATGGATGGATCGAAGCCGAGGTGGATATTGACCCGGATGCCTGGTTTTTTCGTGCCAATCGCATACCCCGGATTCCATTTTGCGTGTTGAATGAAATTGCCCTGCAACCCTGTGGGTGGCTGGCGGCCTACCTGGGTTCAGCCTTGCGGAGTGAAAAAGATCTCAGGTTCAGGAATCTGGGCGGTACGGCTGAAATCAGTGGCGACGTATCTGCAAAAACATCGTCTCTGACAACGCGAGCACGGTTGACACAGGTTTCTGAAGCCGGTGACATGATTATCGAGCACTTTGATTTCCAGGTCCTGCAATCCCGGGAGATGATTTACCAGGGGCAGACGCATTTCGGGTTTTTCACACAAAAAGCCTTGGCTGACCAGGTGGGCTTGCAGCAGATCCAGATGTCCCGGTTTACACTTCCTGTGGGTTCAGAAACTGGCAAGGTGTTGCCCATGCCGGATTATGCACCCACGGCACCGGATGATCCACATGGACATATCCATGAAAATGCAGTACTTCCAGGACGGGCCATACGCATGATCGACCACATTGATGTCTATATTCCAGATGGGGGGCCCCATGGCTTCGGTATCATCAAGGCTTCTAAAGAGGTTTTGCCAGGGGAATGGTTTTTCAAGGCCCACTTTATGGGTGACCCGGTTTGCCCTGGCTCCCTGGGTCTTGAATCGCTGATACAATTGTTGAAGTTCATAGCCCTGGAACGCTGGCCCGACATGGTGAAAACACATTGTTTTTCTCTGGTATCGAAGGTCCCTCATCAATGGACCTATCGTGGTCAAATCACGCCTGAAAACAGGCGCATCGAACTTTTGGCAGTGGTAACAAATATAATAGAAAAGCCATATCCCATGCTGGCTGCCGACTGTCTGTTGACAGTTGACGACCTGCCCATTTATCATATGGAAAAATTCAGCATCGGGTTGGTACCGATTAATGGATAGCCAGGCCGGGATGCTGGGAAGCCAGGATGCTGGGAGGCTGTTTTTGACTGCTAAACTGCGAGCATTACTTAAAACCTAAAACCTAAAACTTAAAACCGTTATTATGAAATACACAAATGTTTCTCTATGCTCTTTTGGATACGAGTTGCCGCCTAACGTGGTGAGTTCGGCAGACCTGGAAAAACGCCTGGCGCCGCTGTATGATGTCCTTCACTTTCAGAAAGGACAATTGGAGTCCCTCACGGGTATTCGTGAAAGACGATTCTGGGATCCGGGATTCCGGATGGCAGAAGGTGCGATACTTGCGGGTGAAAAAGCCATTGCAGCAGCCAGCATCGACCCCCAATCGATTCAGATGCTGGTGTACGGCGGGGTTTGTCGTGATAACCTGGAACCGGCCACTGCCTGTGCCGTGTCCGATGGCCTGGGTCTGGGCCCGGATACGCTGGTTTATGATGTTTCCAATGCGTGTCTTGGCGTTCTGAATGGTTTGGTTCAGGTGGCAAACGCCATTGAGCTCGGTCAGATATCTGCCGGTCTTGTGGTGTCCTGTGAGTCAGCTCGTGAAATTGTAGACAGCACCATCCAAAGAATGCTGGCGGCCGGAAGCATGGATATATTCAAACAAACCGTTGCCACACTGACTGGTGGCTCAGGCGCTGTTGCCGTGCTCTTGACGAAGATGTCTCTGTCTCATCAAAAGCACCGACTCCTGGGTGGTGCCGGTCGATGCGCCACTGAACATCACGGTCTTTGCACGTGGGGACCTGACAGTGGCATATCCACCGTGGGAAATCAGATTATGAATACGGATTCCGTAGGGGTACTGAAGCATGGGGTAGCTCTGGGCATCGAAACCTATCGGGCATTCCGCACCACACTCTCTCTTACTGAAACCCAGCCTGACAAGATTGTCTGTCACCAGGTCGGTTCGACGCATCAAGACACGATCTTGAAGTCCATAGACATACCCAGTCAACGGGATTTTACGACCTTTCAGTATCTCGGTAATATCGGGACGGTATCCCTGCCCATTACAGCCGCCATCGCTGCCGAACGTGATTTTTTCAAAGCCAATGACATGGTGGGGATGCTGGGTATCGGTAGCGGGTTGAATTGCCTGATGCTGGGAATTAGGTGGTAGAAACAAAGGGCTGTAGACTGTTAGACTATTAGCAGCCTACAGCCTAACAGCCTAATAGTCTAATAGCCTATTGGGCTATTATATTTGAACGAATGAATTAGAAAGTCACTATGGTAAAAAATAAACCCATCGATCTTGCGCCATTCCGTCATTTATATCCATTCGACTCCCATTTCATGGATATGAACGGGTTCAAATATCACTATGTGGATGAAGGTGCGGGATCTACGGTCATCATGGTGCATGGCAACCCGACCTGGTCATTTTACTACCGGCAACTCATTCAGGCGCTTTCTCCCCAATATCGCGCCATAGCTGTGGATCATGTGGGTTGCGGACTGTCGGACAAACCAACGCAGGAGCAATACAACTATACACTTGATTCTCGAATAAATGATCTGGAGCATTTTATCAGGCGCCTGGAAATAAAAGGGAAAATAACACTGGTTCTCCACGATTGGGGAGGTATGATCGGTATTGCCTATGCACTCAGGCAGCTGGATCGAATAGATAAAATTGTCCTGCTCAATACCGCAGCATTCTTCCCACCCAAAGGACATCCCCTGCCCCTCAGGCTGAAATTGATACGGCATGTCAAACCCTTTGCAAAGATGGCCGTTCTCGGCTGTAACGCTTTTGCACGCAGCGCTCTTTTTATGGCCAGCGTCAAGGGTTTGCCACCCGATGTGAAATCAGGGCTGATAGCGCCATACAATTCCTGGCAGAATCGTGTTGCCACACTCAAGTTCGTGGAAGACATTCCCCTCAAACCAGGTGATGCAAGCTTTGAGACGGTTAAGTCAGTTCAGAATGAATTGCATCGTCTGGGAAACGTACCCATGCTTATCTGCTGGGGTATGAAAGATTTTGTCTTTACCAGGGCCTATCTCGATGAATGGCGTCATCTTTTTCCAGATGCCCACGTGCATACCTTTGAGGACGCGGGTCATTATGTCCTGGAGGATGCAGCCGAGATGGTTATTGACCTCGTCAGCAAATTCATGCTAAAAGACAGTATGAAATAATGATTTATAATATATTGAAATAACAACAATAAGCAGCAATCCGCTCATTAATTTCAATTCCTGGCCACTACCTAAAACCTAAAACGTAAAACATAAAACTAAAAACCCATGTCCGACGAATTTGAAAAAGATGAAATGGTTAACGTGGCTTCCCTGCTTCGTGAAATGGCACGTAATCAGCCCTATACAAGGGCTGTGGTTTGCCCCCTGCGTCAGAACCGGGACAGGGGAATGGCATATGCTCATCTCACTTTTAGGCAGCTGGACAGGGAGTCTGATTGTTTGGCATACGGTCTTCTGCGTCATGGTATCAAGCGAGGTACCCGGACCATTTTGATGGTAAAGCCGAGTCTCGATTTTTTTGCTCTGACCTTTGCTCTTTTTAAAGTCGGCGCGGTGCCCGTGGTGGTGGATCCGGGAATGGGAATGAAAGGAATGCTCAACTGTCTATCGGAGAGCAAGGCAAACGCTTTTATTGGCATATCCCTGGCCCAGGCAGTACGCATATGCGCTCCTAAATTTTTTAAATCAATCAATATATCCATAACGGTCGGTAAACGGTGGTTTTGGGGAGGCCTCAGGCTTGCGGATATTCGCCGAACACCCTGGAAGCCGTTTCCAATAGCAAAAACCCAGAAAGATGAAACAGCAGCGATTCTTTTTACGACAGGCAGCACAGGACCTGCAAAGGGGGTCGTCTACACCCACGGTATTTTCGATGCGCAGGTAAAGCATATCAAAAACCGGTTTGACATTGCTCCCGGAGAAATCGATTTGCCCACATTTCCACTGTTTGCTCTATTCGATCCAGCCCTTGGAATGACCGCCGTTATACCGGATATGGACTCCACCAAACCGGCACGGGTAGATCCTGCGCGTATTATCGAGCTGATTCTGAACCATGGTGTGACAAATATGTTTGCATCTCCGGCATTGCTCAATCGTGTAGGGCGATACGGTGAGGCGCATAATATCAGGTTTCCATCCTTGAAGCGGGTGATTTCGGCCGGAGCACCTGCATTGCCCGACAACCTCGAGAGGTTCAGTCAGATGCTGAATCCTGAAACTGAAATATTCCCCGGGTATGGCGCCACGGAAGCCATGCCGGTGTCGGTGATGGGAAGCCATGAGATATTACAAAAGACACGCCAGTTGAGTGAACAGGGATATGGAATATGCGTGGGTCGGGTGTTGCCGAATCTGAAGGTACGCATCATTCATATCAATGACGAACCCATCTCCCAGTGGTCCGATGACCTGGTGATTCCGGACGGCGAGATTGGTGAAATCACCGTCAAAGGCGACCTGGTAACTCACCGCTATTTTCAACGGAAACGAGATGACTTGCTTTCTAAGATAGAAGAAAGCACCAGTATATGGCACCGTATGGGGGATCTTGGTTGGATCGATACGGAAAACCGCCTCTGGTTTTGTGGGAGGAAAAGCCACCGTGTTGTAACACCAGATCAAATCTTGTTCACTATTCCATGTGAGGCGATATTCAATCGCCACCCGGATGTTTTCAGAAGTGCCCTGGTGGGAGTGGGGCCGCGACCCAAGCAAAAGCCGGTTATATGTATTGAACTGGAAAAGAGAGGTCGGAAAAAAAACAAGCAGAAGATTATCGAAGAACTGTTGGAACTTGGCCAGGAGTCCGTCATCACCCAAGGGATCGACACTGTTATATTTCACAAGACATTCCCGGTGGATATCCGTCACAATTCAAAGATTTTCCGTGAGAAGCTGACCACATGGGCGGAGAGCAAAGTAAAGAATCCTGGCCCTGAGGGATAGGCTTTGGTTTGCCCTTATTCTGAATCCTGTATTCTGTCTCCTGTATTCTATCTCTATATCATTAAGGTTTAAGTAAATGTCCACAACCGAAGCAGATATCTCTTCTCTGAAAAATGCACGGGTGTTGGTGACGGGTGGCGGTGGGTTTCTGGGGAAAGCAATTGTCGAACGGCTTTTAAGGCAAACGCCAAACATTCGCTCCCTGGGGCGCAACCTGTACCCGGACCTTGATGCACTCCGTGTAGAACAGATCCAGGGTGATATCAGTGATCCGGCAGCTGTGGAACGTGCTTGTCAGGAGCGGGATGTCGTTTTTCATGTGGCAGCCAAAACCGGTGGTATGTGGGGGGGGCATCAAGGGTTCTATGATACCAATGTAGTCGGCACCCGCCATGTTATTGAAGCCTGCAAACGACAAGGCATTGCTTATTTAATCCATACCAGTTCGCCCAGTGTGATATATAATGGCGATGAGGATGTGATGGGTGTGGATGAGTCGGCTCCCTACCCCGGTCGATATCAAACCTACTACCAGGAAACCAAAGCCCAGGCGGAACAGCTTGTTATTCAGGCCTGCAAGACCGGCTTGCAGGTGATCATATTGCGCCCCCATTTGATATGGGGGCCGGGGGACACACACTTTGTGCCAAGAATTATCAAACAGGCCAAAACCCTCAGACGAGTTGGTGACGGCAAGAACCGCATCGACACAACCTATATCGATAACGCCGCACAGGCCCATATCCTCGCTGCCCAAAAACTCATGGCAAACCAACAGTTTTCAGGCCGTATCTATTTTATTAGCCAGGGAGAGCCTATTTATCTGTGGGACATGGTGAACCATCTTTTAGCTGCAGCCGGGCGACCTCCGGTAAAGAAATCGATTTCCAAAGGCCTGGCATATACCATCGGCTGGGTTCTGGAATCTGTTTATAAAGGCCTGGGGATCGCTTCTGAACCCAGAATGACCCGCTTTTTGGCCAATGAGCTATCCAGGAGTCACTGGTTTGACATCAGCGCTGCTAAAAGAGATCTGGGCTACGTACCGGAGGTGTCGATAACAGAGGGATTGAAAAAACTAAAGGATTGGATGGCAATATGGAATTGACAGATCTCTTGTCCGTGGAAGAATGGACGAAGCTGGAAAAAGATATTCATGAACGATATGGGTTGGATACCAATGTGTTCAATACGAGCGGTATCCGGATTACACCCTATAAATCATGGGTGAACCGATTGTGCCCCGAGATCAAAGCCACAGACAAAGGACAAAGCTTTATTTGTGCGGTGGCGCATATGAACCTGGCGACCATGGCCCGCAACGGCGGAGAGGCCGTTGTTGAGGAATGCGATGCCGGTATTGTAAAGATTGTGGTGCCCATTTTTATAAGGGATGATTTTGTGGGTGCTGTGGGTGCGTGTGGAAAATGCCTCGACGATGGCGAAGTGGACACATTTCTGGTCAACAAGATTACCGATATGGACGAAGAAAAAGTAGAAAGCCTATCCCAGGATATAGCGTTTATTTCGACGGAAACCACCCGAGAACTTATCACCTACGTGGAAGAGAAGCTTGCGGAGATTATTCAACGATATGAGTCAGGGCAATAAACAAATAGGCTTTTAGGCTGTAGACTATTAGACTATTAGCCGCTAACAGCCTACAGCCTAACAGTCTACAGTCTATGCTAATACAGTCTATGCTAATCTGGTAACTGATCATAAAAGTACAACATGGTGTCAGACCGGGTTACAATGCCGATTACCTGGTCATTTTCAACCACGGGAAGCCGACCCACGTCGTGTTTCACCATCAGGTGAGCCGCCTGTGTGGGACTCTTACCGGGTGCAATGGTGACGATCTTTCTGCTCATATAAGCTTTTACCGGTGATTTCAGCTGTGATGTTTTTTTTATTTTTCTAAAATCCCGTCTGGAGATAATCCCCACAAGTTCATCATTTTCCAGTACGGGTACGCCTGTACATCCTTTTTTGCGCAGCAGAAAGGCTACCTCTTCCATGGTGTCGCCGGATAGTGCTGTTACCACCGGGAACGACATGATATCGCTGATTTGAACCGAAGCCGGCTGATTTCCCTGAATCAGTGTCAGGATCTTTTCACGGACCACTTCCGGGTGACTGTTTTTCAACATGGCAGAACCTGCTCCTGGATGTCCACCACCGCCAAGACCCTGCATGACCAAACCGATGTCGATTTCATCGGCCTGGCTCCGGCCGATCACCATGCATGTGTTTTTCTGATTATTTGAGAAGATTCCCACCGCAGCATCGACGTTCAGTATCTCACGATACATCCGCATAACCACAGCAAGACTATCCACATGGCCACCGATTTCTATATGGCTGATGCTGACGATGTGTCCCTTTACCCGAAGACGCTCGGCATTCTGAAGCATGCTGAAAAGGATTTCTTTCTGTTTTTCACCATAAGCCGGTCTTAAAAAGGAGGCGGCAACCGTCAAATCGGCTTTCCGCTCCAATAAATAGGCGGCAGCATAGGCATCTTCAGCCGTTGTGGATGGGAATGTCAGGTTGCCCGTGTCTTCGTAGAGTCCCAGGAGAAAAAGAGTTGCCTGAATGGGGCTTAGCATATGCCGCTCCTCTTTGATTCTGCGGAGCAACAGGGTTATCGTAGCACCTACGACCTCACTGACCATCCAGGAGGTGCTGATATTACCATGTATGGGGTGATGATCCCAGAGCTGGATATCGAGATCTTTCTTTATTTTAAGACTCGCCACTCCTTCCAGACGTTCCCATTTGTTGGTATCCACGACAACCAGGTGGTCCACTAAATCCAGATCCACCTCCTGGAAAGTATAGGTTTTAAAAACATCCTTGTGGATCGATAAAAATGCTTTCACATTGGGATTGACCTGTTTGGGAAGAACAGGAATCGCATCTGGAAAGATTATTTTGACCGCAATGACGGATGCCAGCGCGTCAAAATCTGCATTTCGATGGGTGGTGATGATTTTCATAATTCTAATTCTTTTTCTATTTACGCGAGTGATCGGGGACTGTTATTTTGGAGGCGCACAGGCTAGCAGGAAAGCAAGGTTTCGTCCTTGAGTGTTGAACCAAATCGTTTGACCGCCTCTTCTACCGTAAAGGATTCTTTTTCTTTGCCATGAATGTCTATTTTCACCTTGCCTTCATGCAGCATGATCAGACGATTTCCGTATTTGATGGCCTGCTCCATGTTATGAGTCACCATGATAGCAGTAAGTTGATGCTGGTGGATGATTTCTTCCGTCAGTTTCATTACCCGTATGGCAGTCTTGGGATCAAGCGCGGCAGTGTGTTCATCCATGAGCAGTAGTTTGGGGAGAGACAGGGTTGCCATCAATAGTGTCAAAGACTGGCGTTGACCACCTGAAAGGAGGTTTACCGATTGTTTCAAGCGATCTTCCAGGCCTAACTTCATTTTTTTCAACAGCTGGATGTAATGCAATCGCCGGTTGCGGGAAACCCCCCATCGCAAGCTTCTTGTTTTCCCTCTCAGGTCGGCCATGCCCAGATTTTCTTCGATGGTCATGGAGGCAGCCGTACCCATGAGTGGATTTTGAAAAATACGCCCCATGTAAGTTGCCCGCTTGTGTTCCGGTAGATGAGTCACATTGATGCCATCAATAAAAACAGCCCCTTTATCTGCCTGGCAGGTTCCGGTAATGAGGTCCAACAACGTGGTTTTTCCGGCACCGTTGCTGCCGATAATTGTGAGGAACTCACCTTTATTCATTGAAAGATCGATATCGGCAATGGCGATTTTTTCATCTGCGGTGCCGGCGTTGAATACTTTCCTGATACCTTTTAATTGCAGCATCATATGCCTCTCAGGTGGACCTTGCTTTCCTTACCCTTTCTCAGGGCAGGAATTCCGAGAGCCAGAATGACCATGATCCCGGTGGCCATCTTCAAATCAGTGGGCGCCAGGCCAAGTCTTAAACCGACGGAAATGATCAGCTTGTATATAATCGATCCAATAATGGCCGCCAGTGTCATGCGCTGGACGGATTTTGCCTTAATGAGGGTTTCCCCGATAATGATGGCGGCCAGAACGGATACGATCATGCCGATTCCCATACCAATGTCTGCAAATCCTTGATCCTGTGCTACCAGGGCGCCGGACAATGCCACGAAAGCGTTGGAAATACCCAACCCAAGAGTGGTCATGTGATCGGTGTTTACCCCTAATGTGCGAATCATCTGTTCATTGTCACCGGTAGCCCGCATGGCAAAGCCGATCTGGGTGTGCAGAAAGAGATCCAGGAGTATTTTCATGGCAATCGCCACGAAGAGAAAAAAGAGAATGATGGGGATAAAACGATTTATATCCAGATTTTCCAGTGGTGTCAGGAGGGTATCGACCGTCAATAATTGAATATTCGATCGGCCCATGATGCGCAGATTGATGGAGTACAGCATGGTCATCATCAGAATGCCGGCCAGGAGACTGTTGATTTTTAACCGGGTGTTGAGGATGCCCGTACAACAGCCGGCAATAAATCCGCAGCCAACAGAAATGAGGATACTGAAAAGGGGCGAGACGCCTTCTATAATCAGACGGGCGGCAACAGCCCCCCCCAGTGCAAAGCTGCCATCAACTGTCAGGTCTGGAAATGCAAGTATTCGAAAGCTGATAACGATGCCCAATGCAACGAGTGCATAGGCCAGGCCCAACTCAAGGGAAACCGGCACAACTCTCAATAGACCTTCAAAATACATCCCATCACCAATTAGATACCCGGGTCCATAGAGCCCGGCCGGATTCAACTTTATAAGGGATTAATATTATGCACATTCAGCGTGTGGTAAATTCTAAATACGAATTTGGATCATTAGGTATTGTTTTGGATTTCGAGTTTCGTGCTTCGGATTTAAGTAAATAGCACCATCGGCATAGCCAATTATCTTTGATCTGGCCAAAAGGACCATGTTTTAAATTGATGTTTCAGGGCTTTATCACTTGCCCTTGCTCGTCCCAAAGTTTATCGGATGCTTTTTCGATCAATGTCCGCGGGAGTTTCAGGCCTTGTTCACGGGCATGTTTCAGACTGATCCACAGACTGTAACCCGAAGCCAGGCCTGCGGGTATCTGGCCGGGATCTTCACCTTTGAGTATCAGTGCGGCCTTTTTACCTGCTGTGTACCCGATCATGAAGTAGTCGAGCCCATAGGCGGCAACAGCACCTCTGGCTGTGCTGTCACGATCGCCTGCAAAGAGAGGAATGTCGTTGTCATTGCAAACCTTGGTAATGGATTCAAAGGCTGAAACCGCTGTATTGTCCGATGTGATATGGATGGCATCAACACGTCCTACCAGGCTTTGCGCGGCCTGTAATACCTCTGAGCTGTTGGATATATGGGCTTCCACCAGTTTCCCGCCCATTTTCTCCACCGCAGATTTCATTTCCTGGATATGAAACGTCACATTGACATCGCCGGGGTTGTAGATGGTTCCCCACCGTTTGGCATAGGGCACCAGATCCTGGTACATTCTGCACTGCAGATCAATGGGCCATCGGTCACTGACACCCGTCACATGCGTCCCCGTGGGACCGAGCTTTGGTACGATGCCGGTGGCGACGGGATCTGTTACAGATGAAAAAACGATCGGGATGGTTTTTGATACTTTCACCGAAGCCTGGGCATTGGGGGTACTGATGGCGTGAATCAGTTGGACTCTGTCAGCTTCAAATTTCCTTGCAATGATGGCACAGTTCGGTTGTTCGCCCTGGGCATTCTGGCGATCAATTATCAGGTTTTCTCCCTCGATAAAGCCTTCCTCTTCCAGGGCCATTTTGAAACCCTTGGAATCGTTATCCAGGGCGGGATGGGAAACGATCTGTGCTTCCCCGATACGAAACATTTCAGCTGATACGGCCAGCGGCAATACCAGGCTGACGGATAGGAGAATGACCCATAAGCATGCGATTCTTTTCATCTGTCTACCTCCCTCTAAATTGGGTTCAGGTTAGAGTGCTCAACAATTTGAAATGTCTTTTACTTAATCGCTTGTTCTATAATGTTATTTGCCGATTGTATTGACGATTTCTCTGATAAACGCAGCATTGGTCCCGCAGCAGCCTCCCACCATGTCAGCGCCTTCATCGATGATCAATTTGATGTCAGCGACAAACTCCGAGGGTGTTTGTTCATAAATGGTGATATCGTCTTTAGGGATTGGTTTTCCGGCGTTGGGTTGAATCAAAATTGGCTTGGATGTGGCTTTGCGCAGTTCACGCGTGAGGTCAATGATGTCGCTGCTGCCGAGTGTACAATTACAGGCTACGGCATCCGCACCGTTCTCTGCTAATGTTGCCGCACATTGTTCAATGGTTTCACCCATCATGGTGAAGAAACCACTGGGTGTTTTGTTGTAGGTAATACCGGCAATGACAGGGATATTGCCGGCACGTTTTGCACTTTTGAGTGCGGCGGTTGCTTCATCGAGAGAAAACATCGTTTCGATGCTGATGATGTCTACACCACCCTTGATAAGCACTGAGGCCTGGAGATAAAAAGCTTCTTCCAGTTCTTCAATAGTGGTGTTCCCCACGGGTTTGAGCATCATTCCGGTCGGTCCCAGGTCGCCCGCCACAAAGGCATTCGTCGGGCAGACACGTTTTGCAAGCTGGACGGCCGCCATGTTGACGGCTTCCATTTGATGGGCATGTCCCTTGACGTCGAGTTTGGGGGGTGAACCACCAAATGTATTGGTGTGGACCACGTCGGCACCGGCATCGAAATATTGCTGGTAAACATCCATGATAACATCAGGCTTGTCGAGATTCCACAATTCCGGAACACCACCGGGCGGTAGGCCTGCCTCCAACAGCATGGTACCCATGGCACCGTCAAAAAAAACGATCCGGTTCTTCACCAGATTTAGAAACGCATTTGAGTCCATTCATATTCTCCTGGATCATTGGCCTGTTTCACACGGCAGGCAATTGTATCGCTCAAAACCATACGATCGACCAGATTATCAGAGCAATGACAAGGTCGTGCTTGATGAAATCGTATAGTGATTTTATTATTTTCTAAGTTGAGCGATTGTCGAGGTTGCCGTAGCTACAAGGAAGATGCTGTTCCGCTATAGTGTACTATGCGGTATGGTATCTGACGCCGTAAATGCGGTAAGATCGGCAATCGCTCAACTTAGGTATTACTTAACCGTGACTACTGGACAAAGTGCCTTTAGGATAACATATTGAGCGGTCGATCCAAATACGATTTTTTCTACTTTGGAGCGACGTTTGATGCCGATGATGATTTCATCAATTTTCTGCTCTTCGGCAAAGTGAAGGAGGTCTTCTCCCGCGGAAAGACCCCGGATCAGAAGATGGGTTTCACATGGAATACCATCACCCGTCACAATATTTTTTTCATATTCAAGATCCAGTTCTGCCTTTTCGATATTGGATCTATCAGATTCAGTGCCTTTCACCATCGATGTGACGATGGCAACTGACGCCCCAAAGGCCTGTGCATGCTCAGTGGCCAGCCGAACTGCTTCCTTGGATGAATTGGAACCGTCAAAACAAACCATAATTTTCATTTTTTTCTCCTTGAACATTTGTTTGTTTGTTTTTTAAATATATCAAGAAACTTTTTCCATAAGAGCGACACGGTCGCGTTTCAATAAATCGTACAGGACTTTTGAAGAACCTCACAGCATGCGAAGCACTGCCGAATGGCAGAACCTACGGGGAATACACTCGCTGTTTCGGTTCAAGTATCGTCCCCTGCATTAGCACAGATCTGAAAACTTTTCCATATGTTGTACATATCTTTAAGATAGATGCTCTTTTTCTGTCAAATATAATGCGGTTGCATTTATCTGTAAGCCTGTTAACTTGCGATTGATATTATCATGAGTTGAGGAGGAATACCCGTGATACACAGATACTTTTTTCCACTATCCATAGGGTTCATACTGTTTTGTACGGGATGTTTTGTTTTTGGTAACAATAAGGAGTACCATCCATTTGACCCTGCCGATCTCGAATCGATTCAGCCAGGTATTACAACGGCTACAGATATTTCCGGACTGTTCGGCGCACCCACGAGTACAATTGAATTGTCTAATGGAAATGCTTATATCTATCATCGCTCCGTATCCAAGGCAACATTGATATGGCTTATATTCATCAGCTTTGCAAACTATGACACCCAGGTCGATCAGATTGTCTTTTTCTTCGACAAGGAAGATCTTTTGACGCACTATGGCGCGAGTATAAATACAGATAAGGCTGAATATGGGTTGCCATTTTAATAGCCGTTTCGCAATGATTGTCTTAGCCGGAAGCATTCTATTAAGCCTTTCAGGATGCCTTTCCTACCAGTACGAACGCAGGGTTAGGGGCATTGAGATTGAAGATCCAGGTGATGCCTACACTTTAGGTAACACAAGCATCAGCGATGTATTGTCAAGCCTGGGTGCACCCGATGAGGTCTACTCCTTCGACAACACGGACCTGCTTGTCTACCAACGTTTCCTTTTTCAGGAGAGCGGTCTTTCTCTGGGGATTCCGGTGCTCAAGATGGCAACAGCCTGGAGTGTTGATATCTCAGCAACAGGTGCGTTGACACGTTATGACACGATGATCTTTTGGTTCGACTCCCAGGGCATGCTGCAAGATATCGTTTTTGAAAAAGCATCTGACAGGCCTTATCTCAAAACGCTTTTCTCTCAGTAAAAGCTGGCTGCGATAAAACCAAATCAGATAGGTGCCGGATGAAATATTTAAAACAAATCATATCTCAGGTGAAGAAACGATTTGAAAAAACCAGCATCGAGGAACCATTTGTCACACTGATACAGGTGGCTCAAGAATCTCCGGACATACGAAATACCCTGTTGGCGATCTTGCAGGAAGATGAGTTTCACCGAACGTCCATGATCAACACGCTCATGGAAGAAATGCGCTACAAGGGAGCACCGGACGCGCTGATTACCGCTATAGCCGGCCTGTTAGATCATCGTGTCGCTCAGAAAGCCTCTGAACTTTTATTGGAATAAAACTTTCGGTCCGGAGATGACATTGGCGATTCATGGCAGCAAGCCTGGGTAATGTATTGGCTGTTACGGTTTGCAAGGTAAAATTGTGACTGAATTTGAACCGGTTTATATTTGTATACTCCCCTTGACTCGATTTTTTACATGGTTGCGTAAACTTTTTGACGGTGTTTTGCCGCTGATTGCAGAACACCGACTTTGGCGTCAACGTAATCATAGACCCTGGCACTTTTTTTATTATCTGCTGGCCTGAGAACTCTTCCCAGATATTGAAGCACTCTTCCACTGAAACGGATAGGTGTCGCCAGGAAAAGGGTCGTCAGATTGGGGCAGTCAAAGCCTTCCCCCACCAACTGACCGGTGGCAATGACTACCGGGACGGCGTCGGTTTTGAGGCGATGTAGAACTTTTTTCCGTTGTTCGGTCGACAAGTCACCGGTCAATAGATCGGCGTTTATACGATGTTTATACCGCAGGAGGGCCAGCAATGTCTCACAATGTCTCTTTCTGTCCGAAAGTACCAGGCAGATGCCTTTGCTCTTTTGAATTTCTTTGACCACGTCCGATGCTATGAGATGGTTTCGCTCATCGTTCATGGTCAATTCCAGTAACATCTTGCTGTAACTATTTACAGGGTCATGGTATGGTTCGAAATCGGTTTCGCGTAGGATAATTTCAGCTTCGAGGATATGCCCTTCCGCGATCAGGTGAGATTTATCCACGGAATGGTGCACGTCACCCAGATGCCAGAATATCAAATTTGAAAGATTGTCCCTGCGAAAAGGGGTAGCCGACAGACCGAGCATAAATTTTGTGTCAAATTCCGTCACGGCATCCGTGAAAGTCCGGCTTGGTGTCCGATGGCATTCATCGATGATGATGTGACCTACTCTCTTTGCTACAACATCTGCACAACGATAAAGCGATTGGACAAGTGCGACGGTAATCGCATTCCCAATCTGTTTCTTTCCAGATCCAATCAATCCGATTTGTGATTCTGGGATTTGTAAGAAACGAGTAATCTGCTCAATCCACTGGTAGGCCAGATCTTTTGTGTGAACGACCACCAAAGCAGGTTGCTGTCTGTGAGCGATAATAAAGAGGCCCATGACAGTTTTGCCGCTGCCGGTGGGGGAATTCAAAGTCCCGAAATCTTTTGCGAGCATTTTGTCGACAGCCTTTTGTTGAAAAGATTTCAATCCACCCTGGAATGAAAAATTCGCTGACTGCAGTGTCTGTCTAAGGTCCTTTATCTGGTATGGAATGTTGTAATGCCGACACATCATGATCAGCTGCCGCAGATATCCCCTGGGAACCCACAGGGTGTCTTTATAACGGTGAAAAAAGCGAAGCTGCTTAGGGACGTTCCGGTTCCACCTTCCCATTCTGGCGTTTTCAAGCCATTTGGGATTGGGAATGGTGAGTTTGCGGATAAGTTCAACTTTGAGTGCTTGGGGGATATCGGAAAGCTTCAGGTCTTTTGACAGGGTGATTTTCAATGTGACATCAACCATCGCACGACGGGGATTACCAGTATGGCAAGCAGTATCAACAATCCGGGTGCCGAAATATAGGCCGTATACCAGGGCTTGCCTGTTGCGTTGGCGCGTTTGAGTTCAGCCAGGAACCAGTTGCCGAGCAGGATGGCGGCTATCAGGATGGGGATAATTTTGATTAAATTTACAATCTTTTCCATGTAAAACCATAAACGTTAAAAAAACAGCGCAAACAGCTCTGCCTTCAAAAAGGGCTGCCACAGGGCACCGTTGCCGTGTTCAAGCCCTGCCGATGGTGTTGTTTTTGATGAAATGTCTGAGTTGGGCCTTCTGGGAGCCTGTCAAACCTGCAAACTGCACGGTCTGGCGTTTGATTTTTCGGTAGGGATAAAGGACTTCGCCGACTGCAAAATCAGAAACCGTCTTAAAGGGTATGCGATCAAGTTTTAGCTTCTGGTCACTCATTACTTTTAGTTCATAGGACCTTTTTCCGAGGAGATAACCGGTATCTTCATAATCAAAGGCCAGTCCTCCCATACTGATATTCTGGACCTGGTTCCTACTGGCCGAGTTTTCCATCATGACAAAAACGCCATTCCGTGCGTAAAAACGTGCCCGCTTACGGAATCGAAATGTGAAAAGTCTTTTTATAAATCGGAGAATCATTGTTTCACCGTGTCGTAAGGCACCTTCTCGGTGGAAACCACAACAGGATACCTTGCGTCCAGACAGGTTATTTTTCAAACATTAGAAGCACATTTTACAAAGAAATACAGTTCTTGTCAAGTATTAGAGCGATCCGGATCAGATAGAATTCTTTCTCAAAAGTTTAAACGATCAATTCAGGTAAATTTAGAAGCCATCTTAAAAATGAGATAGCGGCAAGTTTTCCGCTCAGGGATGGTTGAAACCCCTCGCCTTTAGGCGAAAAAATGGTTATACCGCTTGTCATAATAATGTTCCGAAAACAGGATCGCGGCATAAGGGTTTGTAGCAGAAAAACGGTCCTCAATCGGAACGTTTTTCTGACAACCC
>RCNC010000036.1_pt1 | contig 62266 bp, 57 predicted proteins | sample 2041301 | NCBI WGS metagenome assembly RCNC01 (sample SAMN09708231, study PRJNA481090) | Marine sediment metagenome, whole genome shotgun sequencing project. | biome: marine sediment; feature: ocean; material: sediment; isolation source: Sewage treatment plant 13A marine sediment (STP13A) ...
ATGAAAGTCTATTTTCAGTTCGCTCGCTAACCCCGCCGCAAGCGGCGAGGAATGCGCTCACTATCGCGGTTCAAAATTGCTAATTGTTTATTTTACCAGAAGGGAAGGAATCGTTGAGCAGACGGGTTGTCATTACCGGATTGGGACTCGTAACACCGCTGGGTATCGGCGTCGATGAAACCTGGTCGGCCCTGTGTGAAGGCCGGTCCGGCATCGGCGAAATCACGCGTTTCGACACCACCGAATTTACCACCAAAATTGCGGGGGAAGTAAAAGATTTCAACGCGGAAGATTTTCTTCCCAAAAAAGAGGCCAGGCGCACTGAAAAATTTATTGCCTATGCCGTGGCTGGCGCGCGGATGGCCCTTGAAAACGCTCGCTTGACCATCGACGACACCAACGGCCCCCGCGTAGGCGTGATCACCGGCTGCGGACTGGGTGGACTCGAAATGCTGGAAACGACCGCCCGCACCGTTCAGGAGAAAGGTCCCAAGCGTTGCAGCCCCTTTTTCATCCCCAGGCTGATCGGAAATATGGCCCCGGGAATGATCTCCATTCATTTAGGGGCCAAAGGGCCCAACATCTCCGTGGCCACGGCCTGCGCCGCTGGCGCCCATGCCATCGGCGATGCCTGCAACACGATCTTGCGGGGACAGGCCGACGCCATGATCACCGGGGGTGTGGAATCGGTAATAACGCCAACCTGCGTTGCCGGGTTCAACGCCATGAAAGCCCTGTCCACACGCAACGACGACCCCCAGAAGGCTTCACGGCCCTTTGACCGCGACCGGGACGGATTTGTGGTGGGTGAAGGTGCCGGCATACTGATCCTCGAAGAATTGAATCATGCATTGGATCGAGGGGCGACCATCCTGGCTGAAATGGCCGGCTACGGTCAAAGCGGTGACGGCTATCATATGACCTCCCCGTCTCCGGACGGCGACGGCATGATCCGCTGCATGCAGGCCGCCCTCGACAGCGCGGGTATCACCTGCGAGACCATCGACTACATCAACGCCCACGGCACGTCCACCCCGCTGAACGATCTCTACGAAACCCGGGCAATCAAAAAGGTATTTGGCGATTTCGCCCCGAGGATACCTATTTCTTCCACCAAATCCATGACCGGCCACCTGCTGGGTGGTGCCGGCGGGATCGAAACCTCGTTTACCGTATTGGCTATAAAAAACAGCATCATCCCGCCCACCATCAATCTGGAAAATCCTGGCGAAGAATGTGATCTGGACTACGTACCCAAGGTGGCCCGCCAGGCGGACATTGCCTACGCCATGTCCAACTCCTTCGGCTTCGGCGGCACCAACGCCAGCCTGGTGGTAAAGCGATACGAACCATAAATTAGGCGAACCCGTTAATCAATCATGGGGTTTAACCCCACCTGTCCACTTACGCCATCCACCCGCACCTGACACATCGGAAATAACAAATTACAAGCACCAAATTACAAGCAAATTCCAACGCCCACTATTCAAATCTCAAATAAGATCAGCATCCAAATTGTTTGGAATTTTGGTCATTGTGATTTATTTGTTATTTGTCTGTTGGCTATTGTGATTTGATCGTATTTAGTTTTTTTGACATGAAGACGAAATAAATAAGTGCCTAACCGACCTAAACACTTCCCTTTTTTTTCTTGCGGTGTTCGCTGGTTCTGGATATGTAAACATGTTAGTCCAATTGTCGATCACGCTTTTTCCACCGAAAGGACCAAAGGACCATGACCGATGCATCCGGCCCACAGCGAATCATCATCGGCTGCGACCATGCGGCATACCAGCTCAAGGAGACACTGAAAACAGCCATGCAGGCGCAAGGTATCCCCGTTACCGATGTCGGCACCTACAGCGAGGCCTCCATGGACTATCCGGACACCGGCAAGACCGTGGCCGAAAAGGTTTCCTCGGGCGAATACGAGCGGGGTATTCTCATCTGCGGCACCGGACTGGGTATGTCCATGGTGGCCAACAAATACCCCCACGTGCGCGCGGCCCTTTGCAACGACCTATTCTCAGCCACCATGAGCCGGCGGCACAACAACGCCAACATCCTGGTCATGGGTGGTCGGGTTATCGGTGATATCCTGGCCCTGGAAATCCTGAGCACCTGGTTGAAAACCGCCTTCGAGGCGGGTCGGCATCAGCGCCGGCTGGACAAGTTTGACAGTATCTAAAGTAAAATAGAAAGCGAGAATGGACGTTGAAAATCGACTTAATTCGAGAAACCGATCCCGAAATCGCCCGGGTCATCCAGAACGAAGCGATGCGTCAGCAGTCTCACCTGGAGCTGATTGCATCGGAAAATATCGCCAGCCAGGCCGTCATGGCGGCCCAGGGCAGCATCCTGACCAACAAATACGCCGAAGGCTACCCCGAAAAACGCTACTATGGGGGTTGTGAGTTCGTCGACCGGGGCGAACAGATGGCCATCGACCGGGCCCTGGCCCTGTTCGGCGCCGACTGCGCCAACGTGCAGCCCCACTCGGGCTCCCAGGCCAACATGGCCGCCTACTTTGCCCTTCTCGAACCCGGAGATACGGTTCTGGCCATGGACCTGGCCCACGGTGGTCACCTGACCCACGGTGCCAAAGTCAGCTTTTCCGGTCGGCTTTTCCACTTCGTCCACTACGGCGTCAACCGGGAGACGGAAACCATCGACTACGACCAGGTGGAACGCCTGGCCAGGCAGCACCGCCCAAAAATGATCGTGGCCGGTGCAAGTGCTTATCCCCGTTTTTTCGATTTCAAGGCCCTGGCGGAGATCGCCCGATCAATCGATGCGCTGCTGATGGTGGATATGGCCCACATCGCCGGACTGGTGGCAGCCGGGGTGCACCCCTCACCCATTCCCCATAGCGACGTGGTCACCTCCACCACGCACAAGACATTGCGAGGCCCCCGCGGGGGCCTGATCCTGGCCCGGGAGGGCTACGGAAAAAAGATCAACAGCCAGGTGTTTCCCGGCATTCAAGGCGGCCCGCTGATGCACGTCATCGCCGCCAAGGCCGTGGCCTTCAAGGAGGCGCTGGGCGACCCCTTCAGACAATATCAGAAAAACACCGTAACCAATGCGGCGACGCTGGCCAACAGCCTTAAAGATAACGGCCTGGATCTGGTGTCCGGCGGCACGGACAACCATCTCATGCTGGTCAACCTCACCCGCATGGGTATCACCGGCCGGGATGCGGAGGATGCATTAGGTCGTGCCGGCATCACCGTAAACAAGAATGCCATCCCCTTCGAAACGCGCAGCCCCCATGTGACCAGCGGCATCCGTATCGGCACCCCTTTTGTAACCAGCCGGGGAATGATGGCCGAGCAGATGAAGATCATCGGCGGCCTCATGGCCGAGGTCCTGCGGAATCCAGGGGACGAGGCGCTGCTGAAAAAGACAGGGGATCGGGTGCAGGCGCTGTGCGATGAATTTCCCCTTTATCCACAGGCACACGGACACGGACGGTAAAGGAACGTTTGCAATGACTGCAACCAGCAACGGTAAACGATCGGACTATCTCTCCTGGGACGACTACTTCATGGCCGTAGCCCTGTTGTCGGCCCAGCGCAGCAAAGACCCCAACACCCAGGTGGGTGCCTGTATCGTCAATCGTCAGAAGCGCATCGTAGGCGTCGGGTACAACGGCTTTCCCACCGGCTGTTCCGATGACACCCTGCCGTGGCGCCGCGAAGGAGACTTTCTTGACACCAAATACCCTTACGTCTGCCACGCGGAGCTCAATGCCATCTTAAACAGTGTCCCCGGGAACCTCACCGATTGTCATATTTATACAGCCCTGTTTCCCTGTAACGAGTGCGCCAAGGTAATTATCCAGGCGGGTATCCGCGAGGTGGTCTACCTGTCTGACAAGTATGCCGACACCGATTCCGTTCGCGCCTCCAGAAGAATGTTCGACCAGGCCGGGGTGGCCTGTCGCCAGTTGATGCCGGCCAGTCCGGTGGTGTCCATCCAATTTACGGAGAAGGAATGATGTCTGATCCGTTGCATGATACGCCGGTTTTTCAACATTACGCAGCCATCGGGAGGGTTTTTCATGAAATGTCCATTTTGCGGTGAGCTTGACAACAAGGTTATCGATTCTCGAGTAAGCAAGGACGGCAGCGTGATCCGACGCCGGCGGGAGTGCATCGACTGCACCCGACGCTTCACCACTTACGAGCACATTGAAGAAATTCCCATCATGATCATTAAAAAGGATGGCCGCCGGGAAGTCTTCAGCCGCGAAAAGGTGGGGTCCGGGATCCGCAAAGCCTGCCAGAAGCTGGACATCAGCATGAACACCATCGAAGCGTTCATCGAAGACCTGGAAAGGGACCTTCGGGAAACGGGTGAAAAGGAAATTCCCTCCCACGAAATCGGTGAGCGGGTCATGGTCAAATTGCACGAACTCAATGACATCGCCTATGTCCGCTTCGCCTCTGTCTACCGCGAGTTCAAGGATGTCAACGACTTTGTATCTGAGCTCAAGCGTCTGCTGAGCCATCCGGCTAAGTAGCGCGTTTCCAAGAGGGAAGGGGTCAAGAGTCCAAGGGTCCAAAATATTCATGAGCGATATTACATACATGCAGCAGGCATTGGCCCTGGCCGAAAAGGGCCGGGGCTGGACCTCGCCAAACCCCATGGTTGGCGCCGTGCTGGTCAAGGACGGCCGGGTCGTGGGTCAGGGATATCATCAGCGGGCGGGCGGGCCCCACGCCGAAGTCAACGCCATCGACAATGCGGGCGAGCGGGCCCGGGGGACGACCCTTTATGTTACCCTGGAACCGTGCAACCACTTCGGCCGCACACCGCCCTGCACCCACAAAATCCTGGATGCCGGCATCCACCGGGTGGTGGTGGCGATGGGCGACCCGAACCCCGGCGTCCAGGGCGGCGGCAGCAGATACTTGCAGGACCACGGCATCGATGTGACCACGGGCATCTGTGAAAAAGAGGCCCGGGCGCTTAACGAAGCGTTTATCACCTGGGTCGCCACCGGCAGTCCCTTTGTCGTTGTCAAATGCGCGGCCACCCTCGACGGACGCATTGCCACCCGCACCGGCGATTCTCGCTGGGTCACCGGTCCAGCCTCCCGCCAGTTCGTCCATCAGCTCCGCCATGCGGTCGACGGTATCATGGTCGGCGTAACGACCGTTAAAAAAGACGACCCCAGCCTGACCACGCGCCTGGATGGAGCAGCCGGCTCGGACCCTACACGCATCATCCTGGACACCCACTTGTCAATCCCGCTGACGTCCAAGCTGCTGCACCAGACGTCCACCGCCCCCACGTGGGTGGTCTGCGGGACGAATGCACCGGCAAATCGACAAGCCGCACTGGAGGATACCGGTGCACGGGTCGTCGCCGCCCCGTTGAAAGATAGCCGCATCGACCTGTCGGCCCTAATGCAACAACTTGGCGAAATGGGTATCATCAGCCTGCTGATCGAGGGAGGGGGCACGGTCATCGGTTCAGCGTTTGCCGCCGACATCGTGAATAAAATATGTTTCTTCTACGCGCCAAAAATATTGGGCGGTGACGATGGGATGCCCATCTGCCGGGGGGCGGGACCGGAGCGCATGCACCAGAGCATCGCCGTCCATGATTTGTCGGTGCTCCGATTCGACACCGACGTCATGCTTCAGGGCTATCTGAAACCCTTTTGATTCATTGACAACAAGCGTTTACACATTATTTTTACGGACATGTTCACAGGAATCATCGAAGGTTTAGGCACCATTTCCGCCATCCACCCGTCTGGTCAGGGAAGCCGGATTTCAATCACTTCGGATTTCGATCTTACCGGAACCCGCATCGGAGACAGCATTGCCGTGAACGGCGCCTGCCTGACCGCCGTGACCTTACAGGGAAGCCGGTTCACCGTGGACGTCTCCCCCGAGACCCTGAAGCGAAGCGTCTTGGGCAGGATCAAACTCGGTGAACGGGTCAATCTGGAACGGGCCCTGCGGCTGTCGGACCGCCTGGATGGCCACCTGGTTTCGGGTCACATCGACGGCATCGGCACCCTGCGCGAAAGAAAAACGCTGGCCAACGCCATCATCATCACCTTCGGCGTCGCCCCGTCCCTTTCCCGATACATGATTGAAAAAGGGTCAGTAGCCGTGGACGGCACCAGCCTGACGATCAGCCGCTGCGACAGCACCACGTTCGAGATAAGCATCATTCCTTACACGGCCGGCCTGACCACCATCGGCTTTAAAAAGGAGGGAGACGCGGTCAACATCGAAACCGATATGATCGGCAAATACGTTGAACGCTTTGTCCTGAACCGCGAACCGGCGGACCAAAAGCCCGAGAAATCCGGTGGCGGCATCGATATGGCGTTGCTGGCCAAATCCGGATTTATCTGATCAATTAACGCGCTGCAGGAGAAAGTTCCACCATGCCAAAAATTAACATCGACCAGGCCATCGAAGATATCCGCAATGGCAAAATGGTCATCCTTGTCGACGATGAAGATCGGGAAAACGAAGGCGACCTGACCATGGCGGCGGAAAAGGTGTCCCCCGAAGCCATCAACTTCATGGCCAAATTCGGCAGGGGCCTCATCTGCCTGTCACTGACCACTCAAAAATGTGCCCAGTTGGACCTGCCCTTGATGGTGCAAAACAACACCAGCCCTTTTGAAACCGGATTCACCGTCTCCATCGAGGCCAAATGCGGGGTCACGACCGGTATCTCGGCCGCCGATCGGGCCACCACCATCTCAGCCGCGGTGGCCGACGGCGCCAAACCCGGCCACCTGACCCGGCCCGGACACATTTTCCCGCTGCGGGCGCGCGATGGAGGGGTCATGGTGCGGGTGGGACAGACCGAAGGAAGCGTGGATTTGGCCAGGCTGGCCGGCCTCAAGCCGGCGGGCGTCATCTGCGAAATCATGGACGACGACGGCACCATGGCACGGATGCCGGCGCTTGAAGAATTCAGCCAGCAGCACGGCATCGGTATCTGCACCATCGCCGATCTGGTGGAGCACCGCATTCGAACGGAAAGTTTCGTTCACCGGGCCGCGGAAACCATCATCCCCACCCTCCACGGCGGCGATTTTAAAATGATCGCTTTTGAAAACGACGTAGACAACCTCACGCACATCGCCCTGGTAAAGGGGGAGATCGATCCGGAAACGCCCACCATGGTGCGGGTGCACTCGGAATGCATGACCGGTGACATCTTCGGTTCCATGCGCTGCGACTGCGGTGACCAACTGCACAAGGCCATGACGATGGTGGCAGCCGAAGGGTCCGGTGTCATTCTCTACCTGCGCCAGGAAGGCCGGGGCATTGGCCTGATCAACAAGCTCAAGGCCTACGAGCTGCAGCGATGCAAGGGCATGGACACGGTGGAGGCCAACCTGAAGCTGGGGTTCAAGGATGACATGCGGGACTACGGCATTGGCGCTCAGATGCTGGTCAATATCGGTGTGCGCAAGATGCGCCTGTTAACCAACAACCCCAAAAAGATGGTCGGGCTTCAGGGCTATGGGCTCAGCATGGAGGAGCAGGTGCCCATCGAGGTTGAGCCCAACGAGTACAACCGGTGCTATCTCGAGTGCAAAAAGCTCAAAATGGGCCATACGCTCAGTTTTGAAGAAACCGTAAAACATCAATAAGGAGAGGAAAACCGTCCTATGCCGAATATCATCGAAGCCGGCCTGGTTGCCAAGGGTAAGCGGTTCGGTATCATCGCCAGCCGTTTCAACGATTTCATTACCGACCGACTCGTGGGAGGGGCCGTCGATGCCCTGACCCGCAGCGGTGCCGAGGACGCTGACATCGATCTCGTCAAGGTGCCCGGGGCCTTCGAAATTCCCATGGTGGCCCAGCGCATGGCCAAAAGCAAAAAGTATCATGCGATCGTCTGCTTAGGGGCTGTGATTCGTGGTGCCACGCCTCATTTCGACTATGTATGCGCCGAGGCCTCCAAAGGCATCGCCCAAGTGAGCATGGAGACCCAGGTGCCTGTCATTTTCGGTATTGTCACCACAGACAGCATCGAACAGGCCATCGAGCGGGCCGGCACCAAGGCGGGCAACAAGGGCTGGAGTGCGGCCGTCTCCGCCATCGAGATGGCCAACCTGATGGAAACGGTGGACAAGGGGTGACCATGGGAACCCGCCGATTATCCAGAGAGCGGGCCCTGCAGGCTCTGTTTTATATGGACATGCACCGGGACCCGGTGGAGGACCCAGTTGGACAGTTCTGCAGCAGTTTCGCCCAGGACAAACCCACACAGCCGTTTTTCCACCGTCTGGTGGACGGGGTGCAGGAAAACCGCAAAAAGATCGACACGGTGATCGAACAGTTCTCCAGCAACTGGAAACTCTCGCGCATGTCCTGCGTAGATCGCAATGTATTGCGCATCGCCGTATTCGAACTGCTCTTTTGCGCCGACATCCCTCCCAAAGTTTCCATCAACGAGGCCATAGACGTGGGTAAACGCTTCGGCACCGATGAGTCCGGCGCCTTTATCAATGGCATCCTGGACAGTATCCGGTTGGCCATGAAGGAAGACAAAATTGCCTTCATACCCAAGGCAACCGGGTGAGGGGTCTTGATACAGCGGAAATTGAATTATGAATGCTTAATTTTGAATTTTGAATGAAGGTATTCCATCGTTTTAAAAATTGACAGAATACATGAAATCAAAATTCACCATTCAACATTAAAAATAAAAAAACCGTCAGGAGGAACGAATTGATAATCCGTCAAATGACCCTGGGCCCCATTCAGGCAAACTGTTTCATTCTGGGATGTGAAAAGACGCGCCAGGCCGTGGTCATCGATCCCGGGGACGATGCCGACCGCATCCTCACCAGCCTGGCCGGGGACAGGTTGACCGTCGTTCATATCATCAACACCCACGGACACTTTGACCACGTCGGCGCCAACAAGCGGCTCAAGGAGACGACCGGTGCAGATATTCTCATCCACGGTGCCGACGCCCCCATGCTCACCCAGCTGTCGGCCACGGCGGCCGCCTGGGGTCTGGCGGCGGAAGACTCACCCACAGCTGATCGGCTGCTGGAAGACGGGGATACCATCTCCTTTGGCACCCATACCCTGAAGGTGCTTCACACCCCCGGCCATACCGTCGGCGGCATTTGCCTGTACGTCGAACACACCCAGGCGGACGCCCTGCAAAAGGCAGTATTTGTAGGCGATACCCTTTTTGCCGGCTCAATCGGCAGGACCGATTTTCCCGGCGGCAATTTCGACACCCTGATCAACAGCATTCGCACCAAGCTCTTTACCCTGGATGAAGACGTCACGGTTTATCCGGGACACATGGGAAACACCGACATCGGGGTTGAAAAAAGAACCAACCCGTTCTGCGGGATGGGATAACACCAAACCATGCCTCAATCCATATCCAGAAAAAAAACCCGCCGCATCACGGTGGGTGGCGTTGCCGTGGGTGGGGGGGCACCCATCAGCGTTCAATCCATGACCAATACCAAAACCGATGATGTCACGGCTACCGTGGGACAAATTCAGCAGCTGACCCTAGCCGGCTGTGAAATCGTCCGCGTGGCGGTCCCGGACCGATCCGCTGCCGAAGCCATCCCCCGGATCAAGAAACAAATTGCCATCCCCCTGGTCGCGGACGTCCATTTTGACCACCGCCTGGCCATCGCATCAGCCAGGGGCGGCGCGGATGGCCTGCGGTTCAACCCCGGCAACATCGGCAGCCGAAGGCACATCAAGGCCCTGGTCGACTGCGCCAGGGACCACCGGATCCCCATTCGCATCGGCGTCAATGCCGGATCCCTGGAAAAGGATATCCTCGAGGCGCACGAGGGTGTCACCGCTGCAGGCATGGTCGAAAGCGCAATGCGACATGCGGCCCTGCTGCAGGATTTGGATTTCCACGAAATCAAGATATCCATCAAAGCCTCGGACGTCCCCCGAACCCTTGAGGCCTATCGACTGCTGTCGCAAAAAACCGACCTGCCCCTTCACGTGGGAGTTACCGAAGCCGGGTCGCTGTATTCAGGCATCGTCAAGTCGGCCCTGGGTATCGGCACCCTGCTGGCCGAGGGCATTGGAGATACCCTGAGGGTTTCCCTCACCCGCGACCCGGTGGAGGAGATCCGGGTGGGCTACGAAATCCTTCGGGCACTGGATATCCGCCACCGCGGGCCGGAAATCATCTCCTGCCCCACCTGCGGACGATGCGACATCCCCTTGTTCGACATCGTGGACAAGGTGGAAAAAGCACTGATGACCCGCACCACCCCGGTAAAACTGGCGATCATGGGCTGCGTGGTCAATGGCCCCGGAGAGGCCCGCGAAGCAGACATCGGCGTGGCCGGCGGGTGCGGCGTGGGTATTCTCTTCAAAAAAGGGAAGGTGGTGAAAAAGTTTCCTGAAGACCGGCTGGTGGATGTGGTACTTGAGGCGGTAGACGAATTTGAACGACACACCCCAACCGAGCGAACAACGCTTTCCAAAACCGATAAAAACAGTTAGGAACGACACATGGGGAAACCGCAGAAAAACGCCATCTCGCCCTCGCGGGATGAAGATTATCCGGAATGGTATCAAGCGGTTATTAAAGCTTCAGATATGGCGGAACGCGCTCCGGTGCGTGGCTGTATGGTTATCAAGCCATGGGGATACGCCCTGTGGGAAAACATCGTGGCCCGGATGGACCGCCTGTTCAAGGCCACTGGCGTGAAAAACGCTTATTTTCCGCTCTTGATTCCCATCAGTTTTCTGGAAAAAGAGGCCGAGCATGTGGAAGGGTTTGCCAAAGAGTGCGCCGTGGTCACCCATCACCGGCTGGAACAAGGGCCCGGCGGCGGACTGGTTCCCGGCGGTCCCCTCACCGAGCCCCTGGTGGTCCGTCCAACGTCGGAAACCATCATCGGCGATTCTTTTTCCAAGTGGGTGAGCAGTTACCGTGACCTGCCCCTGTTGATCAATCAGTGGGCCAACGTGGTACGCTGGGAAATGCGCACGAGGATCTTCCTGCGTACCAGCGAATTCCTGTGGCAGGAGGGGCACACCGCCCATGCCACGGATACGGAAGCGATCGAGCGGACGAAGATGATGCTCAAGGTTTATACCCGCATGGTCCAGGAAGATCTGGCCATGCCGGTCATCGAGGGCAGCAAGACTGCGGCGGAGCGCTTTCCCGGCGCCGTGGAGACCTTGTGCATCGAAGCCATGATGCAGGATCGCAAGGCCCTGCAGGCAGGAACCTCACACTTTTTAGGGCAGAACTTCGCCAAGGCCTCCAATATCCGATTCCAGACAGAAAAGGAAACCGAGGACTTCGCCTGGACCACTTCATGGGGTACCTCCACGCGCATGATCGGCGGGCTGATCATGACCCATGGCGATGACGACGGGGTCATTATGCCGCCGCGGGTTGCGCCGGCACACGTGGTGCTGCTGCCCATTTTCAGAAAACCGGACGACCGGCAAAAGGTGATGGATTACGTCAATGGACTGGCCGCGACCTTAAGGGAGATGGTCTACGCAGGCCGGGATCTGGTGGTGGAAGTGGACGAGCGGGATATTGGTGGCGCCCGGGGCTGGGACTGGATTAAAAAAGGCATCCCCGTGCGGGTGGAAATCGGCCCGCGGGATATGGCCGAAGACTCGGTGTTCGTCGGCCGTCGCGACAAATCGCATCGCGATAAAACGGCGATGAAGCGTGAGGCCTTCGTGGCCCAACTGCCCGCCATCCTTGACGACATTCAGGGCCACCTCTTCGAGCGGGCCTGCCGTTTCAGGGATGAACACACCCGCACGGTGGATGAAAGCAGCGATTTCTACGACTGGTTCACGCCCAAGAACCTGGAGAAACCGGAGATCCACGGCGGCTTTGCCATGTCCCACTGGTGCGGTGAAGAGGCCTGCGAGGCCAAAATCAAAACGGATCTCAACGTCACCATACGCTGCATCCCCTTAACGGCGGAAAAGGAGCCAGGGGCCTGTATCTGCTGCGGTAAACCCAGTCACACGCGCGTGGTATTCGCAAAAGCATACTGAGGTCCCGGGTTCAACAGATCAACCCATAGTGAAGAATCTGGCGTGAGAATAGATCGATTTGAGGATATTGTGGCATGGAAGGTGGCCGGGGAGATCGCTTGCAAGGCTTTTCTGCCCGATGAAAAAACCCTGAACGGTGAACCCTGAACCCGTGAACGCCAACTATGATTCGAATCACCGACATCCTTGACAAGGTCCTTGAAAACCACCCGGATGCGAACGTGGACATCGTCGACCGTGCCTATATTTTCTCGGCCCAGGTCCATGACGGACAGATGCGCCTGTCCGGTGAACCCTATCTCTCCCACCCGCTTGAGGTCGCCGGCATCCTTGCAGAAATGAAACTGGATTCGGTAAGCATTGCCGCCGGCCTGCTCCACGATGTCATCGAGGACACCCATGCCACGGAAAATGAAATCGGTGAAATGTTCGGCCGTGACGTCCTGCATATCGTCTCCGGCGTCACCAAGCTGAGCAAACTGCCCTTCAACAGCGCCCAGGCCAGGGAGGCGGAGAGTATTCGCAAGATGCTGCTGGCCATGGCCGACGACATCCGGGTCATCCTCATCAAGCTGGCCGATCGTCTCCATAACATGCGGACCCTGCAATTTCACAAAAGCGCCGCCAAAAAGAAAAAGATTGCCAGGGAAACCCTCGACATTTATGCGCCTATCGCTTCCCGGCTGGGCATCTACTGGATCAAGAACGAACTGGAAAACCGATCCTTCCAATTTTTGAATCCCGAGGCCTACGAAGATATTCACCGCCGGGTGGACAAAGACAAGGAGGACCGGGAAAACTATGTGGAAACCGTCAAGCGCTACATTCAGAAAAAGCTGGACGAGAACAGTCTGAACGCCGAGGTCAGCGGCCGCTACAAGCATTTTTACAGCATTCACCAGAAAATGCTGAATCAGAACCTGCCCTTTGAAGAAGTTTACGACATCATTGCCTTCCGGATCATCCTGGACACGATTCCCCAATGCTACGAAGCGTTGGGGCTCATGCACAGCCTGTGGCGTCCCATCGCCAAAAAGTTCAAAGACTACATCGGCATGCCCAAGCCAAACATGTACCAGAGCCTGCACACCACCGTCATCGGCCCCTTTGGTGAACGCATCGAAGTCCAGATCCGCACCCATGAGATGGACCGGGTGGCTAAATCCGGAATCGCCGCCCACTGGAGCTACAAGGAAGGCAAGGTCATCGACGAGAATGTCTCAAAAACCTTTGCCTGGGTTCAGAATCTGGTGGAAAATCAGGAAGCGTTCAGGGACCCCAATGAATTTCTTGAGAATGTGCGCATCGATCTTTTTCCCGATGAGGTCTATGTATTTACCCCCCAGGGCCAAATCAAGTCACTGCCAAAGGGAGCCACACCAGTGGATTTTGCCTACCTGATCCACACGGAAGTGGGTGCGCAGTGTGTCGGCGCCAAGGTAAACGGCCGAATGGTCCCCCTGAAATATGAGCTTCAAACCGGTGAAATTGTAGAGGTGATCACCGGCAAGGGGCACCACCCGTCAAAGGACTGGCTCAATTTTGTCAAGACGGTCAAGGCACGATCCCGCATCCGGCAGTGGATCAAGACCCAGGAAAAGGAACGCAGCATCTCTTTGGGCAGGGAGATGTGCGAGAAGGCCTTCCGCAAGTATCGATTGAACTTCAATGCCCTGATCAAAACCGAAGAGATGCAAAAGGTCGTGGAGAGCTTCGGGTTTAAGCAAACCGAAGATATAGTTGCCAGCGTGGGCTATGGCAAGATCACGCCGCTGCAGATCATCCGAAAAATCACGCCCAAGGAAGCAGTGGACGACACCGAGTCCTTCTTCAACAAAATCGTCGCCAAAGAGAAGAGAAAAAAGGAAAAAGGCGGGGTGGTGGTCAAGGGCGTGGACGACATTCTGGTCCGCTTTGGCAAATGCTGCCAGCCGGTGCCCGGTGACCCGATCACCGGCTACATCACCCGGGGATACGGCGTAACCATTCACCGCACCACCTGCGTCAATGCCATGAAATTGAATCCGGAACGCCAGATCGAGGTGGAATGGAACCAGGAGATGACCGAATCCTACCCGGTTAAAATAGTCGTGCGTTCCCTCGACAGGGTAGGCTTGCTAGCGGATGTGGCGTCCAATATCAGCAAAAGCGGCGCCAATATATTGAGTGCCAATACGGAAACCCAGGACAACCTGACCGTGGACAGCTATTTTACGCTGTCGGTCCAAGGCACGGAGCATCTGACCCGTGTGGTGGAGTCGCTAAAGCATGTCAAGCAGGTGCTGGAAGTCAAACGGTTGGGTTAGGCGGCTTTGACCACATTGCCCGACTTGATGCATTGGGCGCAAACCACCATCTTTTTCACCTGCCCCTTGTGAAGCGCCCGAACGCTCTGCAGATTGGGGTTGAACCGGCGCTTGCTGATATTATGGGCGTGGCTGATGTTGCTTCCCACCATGGGTTTCTTGCCACATATTTCGCACATTTTTGACATGACTGATAATCTCCCTTGCTTGGCTTTGATCAAATCACGGGCCTTTCGGCGCAACTGTTTTTTTCAAACTCGGGTTTGTTACATTAAATCTTAACGGTTGTAAAGCATTTTTGTATCGGCAAGGTTTGCTAAAAGAGAGGCGCTGACGAGAATCATGGATCCGAAGGCACTGGCGGCGGCTGCATTTCGGACCAAAGCCAGGCGTTGCAATTGGCCAGATAGGTGAGCGCCTCGTAAAGATAACCCACATCCGGATACTTCTCTACCACACCCGTGAACCGGCCCTTGGCCGCCTTGTAGTTCTTGTTCTTGTAGTAGAACAGCCCCACGTAGAACTCATGACCGGAGAGGCTCCGGTAGCAGGCCACCATATCACTCCGGGCCATGCCGGCATAGGCATCATCCGGATATTGCTGAACCAGGCGTTGGTAGGTTTCCAGGGCCTTGGCGGCATTGGACTGATCCCTGTCGATCGTGTCGATCTGGTTGAAATAAGAACGACCGATGCGAAAAATCACATAAGGAACGGCCTCGTTACGTGGATGAAGTTGCTCGAACTCTTCGTAGGCAAAGATGGCATCGACATAGGATTCCAGATTGAAATAGGCATCGGCAATCTTCAGCTCCGCCAGAATGGCATATCGGGAAAACGGATACCAGTCCCGCAGTTTCTCGAAGGATTCGATGGCTTTTTTATACTTGCCATCCTCAAAGTAATCGACGCCGTCTTGAACCAGCTCTTGGGCGGGCTTTTCCTCTTTGGATTCAAACCACGCGCACCCGGAAACAATCAGCAGGACACTCACACAGGCAAGCAGCAACCGTTTCATGATCAGCGGCACCCCGTTGCGTATGGGAACGCGATGGTTCCCGTTGGCATAACCGACACCGGCGGAGTTCCCTTTCGGGGCGCCGCCGGCCAATCACCTAATATGGAAAAGGGCAGAAAAGAAGACGATGTCACATCATGACAGAACGTTTTTCAGGGCCTCCTCCAGCTTGGATTTGGCCACCATGCCGGTAATCTGGTCCGACACTTCGCCATCCTTGAAGAATATCAGGGTAGGAATCGCCTTGATGCCGAATTTTCCCGGTGTTACCGGATTGTCGTCGACATTGCACTTGGTGAATTTCACTTTGTCTCCATAGGCTTTGGCCAGTTCATCAAGAATGGGACCGATGGCCTTGCATGGGCCGCACCAGGGGGCCCAGAAATCAACCACAGCAGGTTTATCGCTCTTCATTACCTCTGCATCAAAGCTGCTGTCTTCTATTTCCATAATACCTTCTGCCATGATGAGGTTTCCTTTCAATAATAGTTGGGGAAGCTAAAAATTCAAATGAAGATAATAATACGGCCATAGATTGTCAACCGTTCCTGCATGTTTGACGTTTTCACGCCAAAGGAATCGCAGCCGTGGCTTATCCTCAAGACGCCTTAGCGGCGATGTCGCTCCATTGGCAGGCCTGCAGATAAAGAGCAGGGATAGTATCGCCATCGAGCTTCAGCGCTTGGGACAGGCGGGACACCCGGTCCCACTGCCCGGTCTCATAGGACCGCACCAGTTCGATGTATCCGGCGAGGCGCCCCTTGGCGTTGACCAGGGCGTGTTTGATCTGGCTGGAAAGGGGCAGCTCACCCAATATCTTGTCCATGGGCTGGTCAATGACGGCATCGATGAGGGAAAACATGCCCAGGGTGAACATCTCCGAAGGGGATGTTTGCTCCTGGGCGTCGGCGCCCAGGAGTTCACAGAACTTGCCCCGGATGCAGGCCGCCAGGATCAGCTCGTCGGGTTTTCCTTCCGCCAGCCGTGACATGGCGACGAGAGAAACAAAGCGGCGGATCTCTTTTTCCCCCAAATAAACCAGGGCCTGCTTCACGGAAGTCACTTTGCAGGCACGGGCAAAAAAGGCGGAGTTCAGATACTTGAACAACTTGTAGGAAAGTCCCATGTCCCTGGCAATCAACCGTTCCAGTTCGTCGCAGCAAAAGGTGTCGCTGTTGATCTGGGCCATGATCCTCATCAGCGTGAGCTGGGATCCTTGGATTTCACGCCCCTGAATAATCTCCGGCTTGCAGAAAAAGTAGCCCTGAAACAATTCGAATCCCATTTTCTGGGCCGCCTCAAATTCATCGTTGGTCTCCACCTTCTCGGCCAGCAGGCACAGGCTGTTTCTGGAAAGTTGCTTCAGGTAATCATCAATCGCCGCTTTTGGCGTGAGCCGGAAATCGAATTTGATGATGTCCGCCATAGCGATGAGCGGCTCCAGCTCCGGCAAATATACGAAATCATCCAGGGCAATGGTGTAGCCGTCGGCCGCCATTTGCGCGCAGGCATCGATCAGCGCGGTTTCGGGCTTGACGTCTTCGAGAATTTCGATCACCGTGGTTGCTTTGGGCAGCAGAAGGGGAACCCGCTTTTCCAACAGGTTCTGGGTAAAATTGATAAACGCCTTTCTTCCCCCGACCAAGGTATCGATCCCAATGGTGAAAAAGGTGTTGGCCAACAGGCTGGTGGTGGCCACATCTCCGTCGATATCGGGAACATAGTTAGCCGTTCCGTCACGAAACAGGAGTTCGTAAGCGAAGATTTTCTTTTTTTTATCGAATATGGGCTGCCTGGCGACGTAAACATTTTCCATATGGGTTTCTATCACGTTGTTGCCGTAGGGTTATTACGCAATGGGGCATGGGCCGGATCCCGCAGGGTTAATTATCGGCCCCATGAGCCATAACTTTAACCATTGCAACGCCATCTGGAAATTGACATGGGCCGGCCATCTCTGCTACCTCTTTTTTGTAAGGGCGCAACTGTCCGGAAACACACCTCAAGGAGAAAAGGGGATGCCAATGGGTGAAAAAATTCGCATCGGTTCACTGATTTCAGGCGGCGGGACCAACCTTCAGGCGATTATCGACGCCTGTGAAGACGGCCGGATCGATGGGGAGATGGCCTTTGTGGCGTCGGACCAATCCGGAGTGAAAGGCCTGGAGCGGGCCCGCAACCATAACATTGCCAGTTTCGTGGTGGAATATGGTCCGTTCATTCAAGCCTACCGACAGGATCCGGCGCACTTTGCACTGCCTGACGATTTCGACTTCTCAGAAATTCGTGCCAAACAGCACCTGTTTCCCACCGACGGCCCCGAGGACCGCATCCAGTCCTTTTTCTGCACCCGGGCGGCTGCCGAGAGTCGCCTGCTGTCCGAAATAGACGCCCACGGACCGGTGGACCTTCTCGTGCTGGCTGGTTTCATGCGCAACTTGACGCCCTATTTTATCGACCGCTTCAACACCGATCCGGGCAATCCGCGCATCATGAACATCCATCCGGCTGTTTTACCTTCATTTCCAGGTGTTGACGGCTACGGGGACACCTTCCGCTATGGCTGCAAAGTGGGTGGATGCACGGTACATTTTATTGACTACGGAGAGGATTCGGGACCCATCATCGGCCAGCGGGCCTTTCCCATCCTGGAAACCGACACCCTGGACGACGTCAAGCGCAAGGGATTGGAACAGGAGTGGCAGCTCTATCCTCAATGCATCCAGAATTTTGCCCGGGGACTGATGAAGACCGTGAACATGACCCACCGATTAGACGACGGCCGGGTCTTCCAGCGCACTGTGGTAAAAATCGCTCAACCCGCATAGCGGGATTGAGGAATTGTGAATTGCGGGATTGGGGATTTAAGGACGACAAACGATCTTAAATCAAAGGTATGGACCCCAGAGCAAGCTCTGAACTCAAAAGGAAGCTCGCTTCGCTCGCACTTCATACCCCGCAGCAGAGCTGCGAGGAATTCTTTGATTAAAAATCGACAGCAAACCGTCAATACCTCAATCCCAGCATCCCTTGATTCCTCAATTCTTTATAGGTATTTTATCATCATGGGAATGGCCACAAAGGTGCCGGCGGCGCTGCCCAGATTGGTAAACACCACAACCAGCAGAATACGGGTAACCTTATTGCGCCAGAAGCCTTTGACGGAGAGGATATCGAGGGGCAGGTTTTCGAAATCCTTTACCTTGGGCTTGCGGGAAAATGCTTCTACCAGGCCGGACACCCACCCAGCGGCAATCATGGGGTTGAGAGAGGTCAATGGCGCCGCCAGGATGGACGAGAGGATCGTCAGCGGGTGTCCCAGGGCAATCAGGGCGCCCAGGCCGGCCAGAATGCCGTTGGCCAGAATCCACCAGGTGACCATATCAGCACCCGCATCGGCACCGCCACGGAAAAAACCATAGATGATCAGGATGCAGATACCAAAGGGAATGAACCATTTAAAAAATCCGGACAGCGGGCTTTTGGCGGGCAGCGACTCCAGGGCATTGACGTCGATGGGCTGGTCCCAGTACTGCTTGATGCCAGGTACGTGGCCGGCGCCCACCACAGCGACAATGGTCTGCCCGGGTGCCGTGCGGATCTTTTCCGCCAAGTAGCGGTCCCGTTCGTCGATGAGGCACGTACGCACCTGGGGCATGGATTTGCCCACTTCGTCCAGAATAGAAGCCAGCATATCCTGCTGCTTCATCTTTTCCACATCCGCCTCGCTGATCTCGTCCACCTCTCCCAGGGACAGAACCAGCTGGAAGAGCAACTTGATCTTGCCCCACAGCCCCATGCTTCGCCAGGTCCGCGACAAGGTGATGCGGATATCCCGATCCGCCAGATGAACCGCGGCACCCACGGCTTCGGCCGAATCCATGGCCTGGATCATCTCCTGGCCGGGAGCCACCTCCAACCGGTTGGCAATTCGTTTTTGAAAGGATGCCAGCATCAGGTTGGAAAGCAGGAGAAACGCCTTTTTTTCTTTGATCACCTTGATGATGTCCATCTCCTGCCAGTGGTCCTTTTGGCGGATGGACTGGGCGCGGCTCTCACAAAGCTCCACACAGACCGTATCGGGTTTGACGTCTTTGATAATTGCTTCGACCAGATCCACGCTCTCTTTTGACACATGAGCGGTGCCGACAAGGATAATCCGTTTGCCGTCATGATCCAGATAGTGGAGCATCTCACTGTTGAGTTTATCGTTCATCGAATATATATTACTTTCCTTATTGTCGGGAAAGTTCCCGGCAGTTTAGAACTGAGCCAATATATACGCTCTGCCGGTGATGTCAATTAATGATTCCCCGCGAGCCGCACCCCTGAAACCCATAAGCCGACATCCATGATGTCGGCGATTACGAAACTGGGCTGGATAACCTGATGCCGAAAAATCACACGTCAAGAAACCCGTTCACCGTCGAAACCGAACCCTTTTACCAGAACACCGGCGACGAGGTCCGCATGTTCGAAGCCGCGGCATCGTCCCGTCTGCCCGTGATGTTAAAAGGTCCGACCGGATGCGGAAAGACCCGTTTCGTGGAGTACATGGCCTTCCGGCTCAACCGCCCCCTGATTACCGTGGCCTGCCACGAGGACCTGTTTGCCTCGGACCTGATCGGCCGCTACCTGCTGAAAAACGATGAAACCGTCTGGGTGGACGGTCCCCTGACCCAGGCCGTACGCATGGGGGCCATCTGCTATCTGGACGAGGTGGTCGAAGCCCGCAAGGATACCACGGTTGTCATCCACCCGTTGACGGACAACCGCCGGACCCTCTCCATCGATAAAAAAGGGGAAGTCATCCAGGCGCATCCTGACTTTCTCATGGTGATCTCCTACAACCCGGGTTACCAGTCGGTGCTCAAGGACCTGAAGCAAAGCACCCGCCAGCGCTTCGTGGCCCTCGCCTTCGACTACCCGGACCCGGACGATGAATCCCGAATCGTGGCCGTCGAAGGGAAGGTGGACGACGATACGGCTGTTCGACTGGTGGCCCTGGCCGGGAAGATCCGCAATATCAAGGAATACGGCCTCACCGAAGGCGCGTCGACCCGGCTGCTGATTTATGCCGCCAACCTGATTCGAATGGGCATCGCCTTTAAAAGCGCCTGCACCGCTGCGCTGTGCCAGCCGCTAACTGATGACGACCGGCTGCAGGAAACCCTCAACGACCTCATTGACGACCTGTTGTAATATGGATCCGGCCATGCCCACCGCCACCGATCGGACGGTCCGGGACCTGATGGACCATCTGTCCATCGCTGATCCGAAGGCCGCCCAACGGATGTTCGGCCATCTGAATGGTTCAGATCACTCACTATACGTCCACCGCCTCACCCGGATCGTGAATGAGGTGATTGAAGCCCTGGCCATGGAGGTCTCCTTCGGGCGCGACCTGGCCGACGGGATGGGCCGGATGCTGGCTGCCGGGCGCTTGGACGATCTGGACCGATACCGCCGCCTGGTTAAAATGGCCGCCGTCAGAGGTCCCGCCCTGGCCGCTCTCTTTGCCAGGTACCTGGTGCCGGTACTGGTCTGCGGTGATGACCACCTCGCCGATCAGTTCGGGGAAACCACCCGGATCATGCTGCAAAAGGGCACCTATACCCTTAAGGCCCCGCTGGAGACCCTTTCCACCCTGATCGAGGAAAAGGACATGCCCTGTGCCCACGCCTTTCTCGATCTTCTGTCCACCACCTATGCCCTGGAGACCTCCTACAACCGAACGGTTTACCTGACGCACACCCTGCCCCGTGCCGTGGACGGCTTTGCCCGCTCCCGTCGTTTATGGCAGATCCGGGGATTGGCGCGCATCATCAGGGTGGATGAACGCCTGGCCGACAGCTACCTCGACGGGTTGACCTCAGGATTAGGCCTTCTGTCGGAAGCGGCATTGAACGAATTTATCGATCGGGCGATCCAGCTGTATCAAAAAACCCCGGATCAGGGGGCCCGCTTCCTTTCCCTCGAATCCCGACCCGCCTCAGAAACCTGCCGTGACCTTCTGGTGGCAGTGCCCCTGTCGGCGGTCCGTTCCGGACTGGAGCGCTACCTGCGCGCCCGCACCGGGCTGGCCGTGGCTATCCGCCCCCTTTCCGCGCTATCGGAGAAACAACGAACCAACGGCCCGGGCGTGCCGCTGGTTCGTTGCGATGGACGGGCCATCTACCTGCCTGACGAGATGGACCTCATGGCACGGCGAGCGGAAAACGCCGCCCTTTACAAGCTGCTGGCCAAACTGGAAGCGGGCGCCATCGAATTCGGCACCTATGACCTGGATGTTGAAAAAGTCCCGGATACCGCCACCGCCGCCGCTGCCCCACAGTTGGATATAGCTGAAGCCGTCGCAGCCGAATCCGACCTGAGCCGTTTCCTGGGCGGGTTCGAACACCCCATCCTGGCCCTGGACCTGTTCACCCTTTGCGAACACGCCCGCATCGCCCGTAAGGTCAGCCAGCACTATCCCGGCCTGTTTCGCCGACTCACCGAGATCCTCAGCGATACCGATCTACAGGCCAGCGCCGGAATAAGGGTCGGCGGCACATGGTTTCCCCTCTACCGGCAACTGGTGATGAATGAAGCGCCGGTCGCGAATCATGCCTTGAAATCCGCGGGCCAGGCCATGGCGGATCGTTTGAATCAGGTGACATCGTCAGGTGACGACACGGTGGAATCCAGTGCTCGGCTGACTATGGAATTCTATCCATCGCTGGCCGACCTTACAAGCGCAATCGGACCGTCGGCCTATCGCCCCCTGGCCCTGCCTTTCGGCCGTCGGCTGGAACCGCTTTTTTTCGGTCCTTTTCACACCACCTATCATCGACTGGCCACAGATATCTGCGACCACCTGTCCAAACGGAACATTCGCGTCTTCCGGTCGGAGATCCAGCACCTGCTCGTCCGGCAGGACGGACGGCTTTCGGCAGCAGACCTTCGCCCACTGATCATACCCCCCCCAACGGCAGCTGCCGTTGACCTTTCCTGGCTGGATCTGGATTCCCTGGCATGCAGCCATGGCCTCGGGCAGCCGGCAAACGGTGCCGACAGTGCCGATGCCTTTCGCTACCGCGAATGGGACTGTTGCATGGGCGACTATCTTCCGGACCGGGTCCGGGTGATGGAGCGTGAAATCGACGGGCCAGACCCCGGATTCTACCGGCAAACCCTCGATATTTCCCGCGGGATGGTCAGGCGCATCCGCTACGCCTTCGAGCTGCTGCGCCCCGAGGAGATAACCATCCTGCGCCAGTGGCGTGAAGGGGACGCTTTCGACTACCGGGCACTGCTGGACTATGCCCTGGATAAGAAGGCGGGGCTGATGCCCTCGGACCGCCTGTTCATCAAACGAATGAAACGGGTGAGGGACGTGGCCACCCTGCTGCTGGTTGACCAGTCACGGTCAACGGCGAACGCCGTGGATGATCGCGGCACGACGGTGCTGGATGTGGAAAAGCAGGCCATCGTATTGCTCTGCGAGGCCCTGCAGGTGGTGGGAGACCGGTTCGCCATCGCCGGCTTTTCCGGCACCGGCCCGTTGGGTGTGGATTACTATCGAATCAAGGACATGGACGCACCCTTTGACGATAACGTAAGAGGGCGCATCAGCGCCATGGCCCCCCAGCGCAGCACGCGCATGGGGGCGGCCATCCGCCACGCCGCAGCCCTGCTTTCCCCGGTGCAGGCCCGGGTGAGGCTGATCATCCTCCTCGGAGATGGGTTTCCCAACGACTTGGCCTACAAGGGACCGTATGCGGTGGAAGACACCCGCCGGGCGGTTATGGAAGCCCGCGCCGCCGCCATCCATGTCAAGGCAATCACCGTCAACACCAGCGACAACGGGCAGCTGGATCGGCTTTACGGCAGTAACCACAACACGCGCATCGGCAATATCCGCGACCTGCCGGACCGATTGGTGAGGGTTTACAGTGCATTGACTCAGCATTAAAATAGACCTAATCGTTCACAAGTTCAGGGTTCAACGTTGATGGACCCGTAAAAAGTCCTTAATCATGTCATTCCCGCGCAGGCGGGAATCTATAAGCATTCGATAATACTGGATCCCCGCTTTCGCGAGGATGACAAATAAGAGGACATTTCGGCTTTTTACGAATCCGTCAACGTTCAAGGTTAAGGTATACTGGCTATTGGTGGCTGCAGCCCACCCTATGATGGTTTGAACCCGAAACCCTGAACCTCTGAACCCGTGAACGGTTGCGAAAGGAGTGGCTTTGAAAATCTTCGACGACGTCTTGAACTGGGACGGGTATGGCGGGAAATTCAACCTGGCGGCTGGGCGTTGCCGGCTGCGGCTGTTTGACCTGTCCAGGGACGACTCGGTAGGGGTTCCGTTGCTCAAGCCCATCATCGCCGTGGTTTCCGACCTGCCCGGCGACCGTCAGCCCGCCATGAAAAAAGTCTCCGTGCGGGCATGCATCAGCCACGTGGCCACCACCATCGTCCACCGCTTCAAAATCGACCACAACCGCATGGTGCTGGTCGAGTTTTATCCCCGCGAGACCTACGGACGGGAGTCCGAAAAAGTCATCCCGGAAAAGTACGATGTAGTCGATCTGAAATGGCACGGCGACAAGGCCCTGTTTCCGGGCTGGCGTCCCCTGAAACCGCCGCTGCTGGACATCGTCCGCACCCTGGTGGCCGGCAACCCGTAAGTCGACAGACTGTGCGCTGGGATTTTTGTCGAGAACGCAATCGGACGTTAAACGACACAATCGTCCCCGGTCTTAACTGTTGATTGCTGTTTATTTTCCAAGATGGCCTTGGCCGGAATCAAGCCGGTGGCGGCCGCAGACACGATGTTGCCGGCCACACCGGGCCCGTCACCGGCCACGTACATGCCCTTAATTTCAGTTTCCAGCTGAGGGGAAGTCTCCACCTGGGTGGCGAAGAACTTGATCTCCGGAGCGTAGAGCAGGGTTTCATCGTTGGACACGCCCGGCACCACACAGTTCAATTGCTCCAACCCGTCGATGATATTGGTGAGAATGCGCTCGGGCAGCGCCATGGCGATGTCACCACACACCACGTTGGTCAGCGTGGGTTCGATGTAACCCTTGCTGATGCGGTTCCAGGTGCTGCGACGGCCACGCTTCAGGTCGCCGAAACGCTGCAGGATCGGTTTGCCGCCACCGATGAGGGTCGCCAGGCGTCCGATAGCCTCGCCATAGGCCTGATTGTCGGTGACCGGTTCGGTGAGCACCACCTTGGAGAGAAAAGCAAAATTGGTGTTGGTGGATTTGCGGTCGTGATAGGCGTGGCCGTTGACACAGACAAAATCGGAGTAGCTTTCCAGGGAGACAAATCCCCCCTGGTTGGTGCAAAAGGTCCGGGTCTGGTCGTCGTATTTGCCGGTCTGGATGAAAAAGGTGGGGTCGTAGATCACCTCGCACAGGTCCTGCATGATGTCGTTATGCACCTCCACCCGCACCCCCACTTCGATGCCCCGCTGGGTGAGGCCGATGCCATGCTTTTGCGCCACGCGGGCCACCCAGTCTGCCCCGATTCGCCCGGGTGCCAGAATCACGTTTTCGCAGCGGTACTCCCCCCGGCTGGTTTGAACACCGACGACCCGCTCCTTCTCGACGATGACATCCTTCACATCCTCGGAGGTGTGAATCGTCACCCCTTTGGATTTGATATGGTCGGTCATGGCGGCGATGTAACCGGGCAGGCGGTCGCTGCCAAGGTGCTTCTGCTTGATCAGCAGCAGGTCGATGCCGAATCGTTTGGCATGCTTTCTGATCGTTTTGGCCTGGTCCATATCCGTCGGATAGACCGGACCATCCATGCCGAAGCAATTGAAAATAGCTTCGGTTTCGTCGATCAGGGCCTCGGCACGAGTGATGGGCATGAACTGGGTCAGGTCGGTCTTGCCCAGTTTGTGAATGAAATTGAGCTTGCCGTCGGAAAACAGGCCGGCGCCACCGATGCCGCAAAGGATGTTGCAGGGCCGGCATTGGGTGCAGTACTGTCGGTCCGCCACCGGGCAGACGCGTTTGAGCGGTCCTTTTCCCCGCTCAAGGAGCAGTACCTTGAGGTCTGCGTGTTCACTGAGATAATAAGCGGAAAAGAGGCCGGCGGGGCCGCCGCCGACGATAATCACGTCAAAAATACCCACGCTCGCGGAGGTGACTGACAATGGATAATGCTCCCTGGTTGACTTACCACTCCAAGTCCCGCAACATGCATAAACATGTCAACGATGATTCTATCCAATGAAAAAAAGACCTCTACACCGATCCAAGCAACCTCTTAAACCCCGGATAATCCAAAAAGGGGATGCGCCCCCGTGCCTCCACAACGGATGTCAATGCCGCGGATGCTTCGGATGGCAAAACATGCTGCGTGCCGCAGAAAACCAACCGACGTGGCAAAAATACCCCCTTTGCTGCCAGATGACCGGACTGACCCTGAAATACGGAAAGCCGTAGATGCGCACCGACAGCCCTCCGTCAATCCGCAGGATCCATAATCGTTCTCACTTTTTCAGATAACGATTGCAGGTCAAAGGGCTTTTGAATAAATCCGTTGCAGCCCCGGTTCAGAATGGCGGTCGCTTGTCCATCAATGCTGTAGCCACTGGAAAGCAACACGTTGACACCGGGGTCGACCTCCTTCAATTGATCGTAGGTTTGGCCACCGCCCATATCCGGCATGATCATGTCCAAAATGACCAGACGGATCCGGTCCCCATCACTCCGGTAGATCTCGACGGCCTCTTTCCCGTCTTTGGCAACAAGAACCGCATAGCCAAGGGCGGCCAGCATCGCCTGGCCGACATCGAGGATCAGTGGATCGTCATCAACCAAAAGGATGGTCTCGTTGCCTTCTTGTGCCGATGCGCGAATCACGGTTGCGTCGCCCAGCGGTGCGTCGGTTGCCTTCAGGTGGATGGAAAAGATGGTTCCCTGTTCCTTCCGGCTGCTCACATCCATAAAACCACCGTGATTTCGAACAATACCGTAGGCGGAGGCCAGGCCCAGCCCAGTCCCCCGGCCAACGGTTTTGGTCGTAAAAAATGGGTCGAAAATTCGCTCCATGGTAGCCGGATCCATCCCCGTCCCCGTATCGGTGATGGTGATTTTTACATAGTTTCCCGGCTCGGCCCCATGCGGCAGTACCTGACGGTCGTCCAGAATTTCATTGGCGGTTTCCAGATAAAGGCTGCCGCCGTCGGGCATGGCTTGCCAGGCGTTGATCAGCAGGTTCAGCAGCACCTGTTCGATCTGGCCCCGATCCACCTCCACGGCCCATACCTTCTCCACGCATTTAAGCGCAATCCGCAGTTCCTGTCGGGTCCGGCCGAACATATCGACGCTATTTCGAACCAGCGCATTGATGTCGGTGGGCTTGACCTCATATTTTCCCATCCGGGCAAATCCGAGCAGCTGCTGCGTGAGGCGGGCGCCGCTTTGCACACAGTCCCGAATGGTTTTGAGCCTGCCGCTGTGGGCATGGGAGGGTCCCATATCCAGCGCCATCATTTCCACATTGCCCTGAATGCCCATGAGCAGATTGTTAAAGTCGTGGGCGATCCCCCCGGCCAAGGTGCCGATGGCTTCCATTTTCTGAGCCTGAAGCAGTTGATCATGGAGGCTTTCTTTCTCACGGGTCATCTGTTCGCGCTCCTGGATCTCCTGCCGCAGCTGCGCGTTAGCCTTGAACAGCTCAGCTGTGCGCTCCGCCACCCGGTCTTCCAACAGGTGGTGGGACTGTTGGAGGGCTGCTTCGGCCGCTTTGCGCTTGGTCACATCACGCGCATTGACCACCAGGCCTTCCACGGCAGGGTCGTTCAGCAGGTTCTTGCTTGTGGCCTCCAGGGTTCGCCAGGATCCGTCTTGGTGTTTCAGACGCATCTCCGATGGTGGTGGCGGCTCAATCGTGGCAGACTGAATGCGGTTGTTGAACAGTTGAATGGACTGCTCCTGGTCATCGGGGTGGACGAAATCGAAGGCCCGCCGACCCATCACTACATCCTGTGGATATCCGAGAATCCGCTCGATGGAGGGACTCAGGTATAAGATGGCTCCCTCGGCATCCAAAATAGCGATAATATCGGACATATTCTCGATCAGGGACCGGAAATGTTCTTCCCGCTGCTGACATTCGGTCAGTGTCTCCTGAAGCTGGCCTGCCGTCTGGTTGAACACCTGCGCCAGCCGGCCGAATTCATCCCGTGAACGGATGGCAATGCGGGTGTCGAGATCACCCTTGCCGATTTTTTCGGCCCCGACGGTCAACAGACGCAGCGGTTCTGTCAGTCGGCGCGTCAGCAACATCAGTACCACGGACATGGCTAAAAATCCGACCAAACCCAAATACAGCAGATAAGGCTTCATGCGGTTGGCAACACCGTAAACCTCGCTCTCGGGATCGCTGGCCAGGATATACCATTCCCAGGGTTCGAAGTAGTCGACCATGGCCAGGCTCCTGCCCGCTGGCGTCTGATGGATCAGCCGGCTTCTCTCCGGCTGGAGGGTTGGAAACCATGGTTCCTGGCTCATGTCCCGGCCAACCATGGCGGGATCAGAATGCACGGCCAGGAGGCCTTGCCGGTCGATGGCAAAAACAAAGCCCCGTTCCCCCACCTCGATGGCCGACATGGCTACGCCAGCATCCATTTTTGCCTTGGCGATACTGGCCGGGATATCCTCCAGGCCATACCGATGGAGCATGTCATCCTGCCCGACGGCAATCTGAAGCGCCTCGGAAAGCCGGGTGCCCAGCCAGGTCTCGGCCAATTCCGTGAGCGCCGTACGAGAAAAATGATAGGCGACGCCAACGGTTGAAAGAAGCAAGAGAAAAACCAGCGGCAGCGTATAGATCAAGACTTTGGAATAGGTGTTCATCAGCCATCCTTATATGCGGATAGGACGCACGGTTTTCTATGGGCTTAATTTTATTCGTGTTCTCTCGGTAAATTGGGGATAAAGCGCCATGGTGGAAATCAAGGTGTGTCCGTAATCAACCCTGGTTTTGCGGGCATAGCACTGTTTGGTGAACATGATCGGAAAAGCGGCCATGTCATCCAGGATCCGAATCTGGGCCTGGGCCCATAGTTGGGTCTGTCTTTCCGGATCGATCTCGAGGCGTGCCGCCTCGATCAGTGGGTCAACCTTGTCATAATGAGAAAAATTAGTGTCGGGCTTGGAGCCGCTGACGACAATGGCGTCCGAATGAAAAAAGCGGCTTAGGTAGGCATCCGCATTGGGGCGCCAGGCGACATAAATCACGATGGGTGTCAACGCTTGCCGAATCCGCTTGTGCATGTTTGAATGGGTCATGACGGTGACCCGGCAGTCGATGCCGATCTGCGACAGCTGCCTTTGCATGACGTCATAATAGGTTCGGTAAAGCCGCTTTTCAGAGGTCACCAGGTCAAGTGAAAAACCGTCAGGATAGCCGGCGTCGATCATCAGTCGCCTGGCTTTGACAAGGTCCTGATCATAGGACAGATGAAGCAGCTCGGCGTCGGCCTTTGTGAGTCCGCCGGGCAGAAACTGGGCCGGTACCGGCGAGTAGACGGCTCCCACGAACTGTTTGCTCGCGGTATCCAAAAACGCCTCCCGATTCAGTGCAAATGCGATGGCGCGACGCACGCGGACATCGTCCAGCGGTTTCATCCGGGTGTTGAGATAGATGGTGGCCACCTCTCCGACACCGTGGGTATCGACCGCGATGCCTGGTTCGTCGGCCATCTTTTCGGGCCATCCTTTCTCGCCGGAGCCCATGATCACATCCAGCCGATCGGCTTTTAACGCGGCTTCACGTCGGTCGATCTCAGGAATGAAATGGAACTCGATGCCATCCAGCAGCGGTCGCCCGCGGAAATAGCCGTCGTGGGCCGTTAAGACCAATTTTTCACCGGATGTGTAGTGGCTGAAGATAAAGGGTCCGGTGCCAACCGGATGCCGCTTGAACCGATCATAACCCAAGGTTTCAATGGCCCGCTTGCTGACGATAAATCCGCCGGCATAATTGGTCAGCTTAGGCAGGAAAAGAATGGAGGAAACCGGTTTTTCAACTATGATGTGAACCGTATATCGGTCAACCGGGACGACGGTCATCCCCTCGTATTCCCCGGCGTATGCGCAAAATTCACGACGGGCTGATTTTTGAAGAGAAAAGGCCACATCATCAGCGGTCAACTCATATGCTGCGGTTTGCGGGCCGGCATGAAACATAATCCCTTTACGCAGCTTGACGGTCCACACCTGCTGGCCACCGATCATTGCAAACTCGGGGATCTGTTCAGCCAGATCGGGTTCTATTTTTGGCGCGTTTCCCGGCTGGTAACGCAGCAGCCCGTTGAAGACCAGGTCCGCCAGGGCCCGATCCTGGGAGCCGGCGGCAAAATGGGGGTCCAAGTTGCCCATCTCACTCACGTGGATCCCGAACCGAAGGATATCAGGGGTTTTACCCGAACCAAGTTCTGAGGATGCCGGCGTGGCGTTATGGATCATGGGTCCAAAAAAGAAAAAAAATAGGAGTAACAGGTACGTCAGTACCCGGGTCTTCATGATGGAGACTCCACAATAACGGTTGATCACAGCGATGCCTTCAATTATTGCTTCATTATTCCACGTGTTCAAGGATTAGAGATTATGCCGGGTGCGATCCAGGCTCCGGTATTGAATTGCTTCGGTAATATGGTGGACCTGGATGTCGCCCCTGGCATCCAGATCGGCAATGGTCCGGGAAATCTTTAGTATTCGGTTGTAAGCTCTGGCCGACAGCCCCAGTCGATCGATGGCCGATTCCAAAAGGCTGCGGGCATCATCACCGATGCGACAGTGGGCACGGATATGGCGGCTGGCCATCTGGGCATTGCTGTAAATCTTTGTGCGTTTGAAACGCTGGATCTGGATCCGGCGCGCCGCCACCACTCGCTGCCGGATGGCCTCTGAAGGCTCGGTTTGTGCCTCCACCATTAAATCCTTGTAGGGAACGGCGGGGACCTCCACATGGATGTCAATGCGATCTAGCAGCGGTCCGGAAATTTTAGACCGGAAGCGGTGGATCTGGTGGGCCGTGCACCGGCAGGCGTGACGCGGGTCGGCAAAATAACCGCACGGACAGGGATTCATGGCAGCGATGAGCATGAAGCTGGACGGATAAGTCAGGGTGGAGGCCGCACGGGAAATAGTCACCTGAAGATCCTCAAGCGGCTGGCGCAACACCTCCAGCACATTTTTTTTGTACTCGGACAATTCGTCCAAGAAGAGAACCCCGTTGTGAGCCAGGCTCACTTCCCCGGGTCTGGGAATGTGTCCGCCGCCGATGAGGCCGGCATCCGAGATGGTGTGATGGGGGGAACGGAAGGGTCTTCGGGTGACCAGCGGCTGTTCCCGGTTCAACATCCCCACGACACTGAAAATTTTTGTGGTTTCGATGGCCTCTTCAAAGGACAAGGGCGGCAGGATGGTGGGAATCCGTCGGGCCAGCATGGTCTTACCCGAGCCGGGGGGACCGACCATGATCACATTGTGACCGCCGGCCGCTGAGATTTCCAATGCCCGCTTGGCATGCTCCTGACCCATCACTTCGGCGAAATCCGTCCCTGAACGATCAGGAACATCGAATACAGCCTTCAGGTCGGTCTTTTGCGGTAGAATGGAACTGAACCCCCTGAGAAAATCCACAACCTGACCCAGGGTACGAACCGGATATACAGAAAGGTTCGAGACCACGGATGCTTCCTTTCCGTTATCAGCCGGGACCACAATGCCGCGGTATCCTGCCTTTTGAGCGGCGATGGCCATGGGCAGGGAGCCATTGACCGGCTTGACGCGGCCATCCAGGGACAGCTCTCCCAAAAAGAGGTACCCGGAGATGGCTTTTTTAGGAAGAACGCCGGTTGCGGAGAGGATCCCCAACGCCATGGGCAGATCGAAACCTGTCCCCTCCTTTTTAATGTTGGCCGGGGCCAGGTTGACCGTAATCCGATCCGCCGGAAATGTATAACCCGAGTTGGTGATCGCAGATTTGACCCGTTCCCGGCTCTCCTTGACCGCCGCTTCCGGAAGTCCCACGGTCGTGAAGGTGGGCAATCCCTGGGCAATATCCACTTCTACTTCCACCAGATAGGCATCGATACCGATGACGGCACTGCTTAACACCCTGGCCAGCAAAGGCCACCTCCCTTGATAGCAATTGATTACTTCGTGCATAATTAGCGTGGTAGCACATATATCAAGCCTGACGGCCAAGAACAACGGTTTTGTAACGGAATCAAATCTGACGGAACACCAATTAATTGTTGTCAAAATAAAAGCCGGTGATTAAGATTGCCATTATGCCTGCTTTACCAGTTGAAGCCCATTCTTGGCACAAGCTCATTGAAGTGGGAAATTGATAGTGGCCGGAATCGGCCACGCATTAACGAAAAGATCAGCGCGGCGGCGCAACCATCCGGTCAGGACTGATCGCTGCCCATCAGGATAGAAAAGCATGAAACACCACCAGCAAACCATCAACGCGCCGGTAAGCTGTTCCGGTGTCGGGGTTCACTCGGGGAAAACCGTTAGCCTCACCATCAAGCCTGCACCGGTCAACCACGGCATCCGGTTTGTCCGCAGGGATCTACCCGGCCACCCCGGGGTTGCCGCCCATTTCAATAACGTAGTGGACACCAGCCTGGCCACCGTCATCGGTGCCGAAGGCTGCATCGTGTCCACGGTTGAGCATTTGATGGCCGGATTGGCCGGTATGTCCATTGACAACGCCATTGTCGAAGTGGACGCCTATGAACTGCCCATCATGGACGGCAGCGCCGGCCCGTTTACCCAGCTGATCAAATCAGCGGGAACCCTTCGCCAGGAGGGAAGCAAATGCTATTTTAAAGTTAACGAGCCCATTTCCCTGTCTGAAAACGGCAAATCGGTAACGGTCTATCCGGCCGACGAATTCAGAATTACCTGCACCATCGCCTACGATCACCCGCTCATCGGCACCCAGACATGCGATTTTGTCATCAGCCGTGAAACCTTCGAGCAAGAGATCTGTGCGGCCCGGACCTTTGGTTTTCTTCACGAGGTGGAAATGATGAAGCGCTATGGCCTGGCCCGGGGTGGCTCGTTGGACAACGCCGTGGTCATCGACGGCAACCACGTGCTCAACGAGGGTGGATTGCGCTATCCCGACGAGTTCGTTCGCCACAAGGTACTGGATTGCATCGGTGATTTTTCCCTCATCGGCATGCCTATCATGGGGCATGTTGTAGCCAGTAAATCCGGTCACGCCTTCAACCATGCCTTCTTGGAGAAATTCTTCAAGGAAAAAGGTTCCTGGGAAACCTGCACCCTTACCAGCCACCCGGCATAAACCGGCCCCACTTCTCGGCACCCGCCGCAAAACACCTTGCCATTTTTCAGCAGTTCCGGTATGTTTTTTTTCGTATTGTTTTCTTCTATTTAGTTAACCTCGAAATTATAGTGGCAGGTCCATGAATCGATTCAGTCAACGCGCAGCAGGCTCTCTTGTGCTGGTTGTCCTGCTTTTGTCTGGTTATGGATTGGCCATGGCGAAAGATGCCACGCTCGCCAACATCATCGTTACCAACACCAGGGATGATCTGTTGGTCTACCTGTCGGTAGATGGCGCCTTTACAAAAAAAATGGAGGATGCCGTCAAAAATGGCGTTCCCACATCATTCTCCTTTTTCGTCAAGCTTTACCGGACGCGAAGCCTTTGGTTAGACAAGGAAATGGCGGACCTGACCATCACCCACACCATCAAATACAATAGCCTTAAAAAAGAATATGCCGTATCCCGTTCTTGGGACAGCAACAGCCCCGTGCTCCTTCAATCCTTCGATGCGGCGACAAAACTGATGACCGAGATTGACAGCCTCAAGGTGATCCCGCTGGAATTGCTGGAAAAGGGTAAACAGTATCAAATCCAGGCAAAGGCAAAACTCAGCCGGGTAACGTTGCCCTATTACCTGCACAACGTCCTATTTTTTCTCTCCCTCTGGGATTTTGAAACCGACTGGTATACCATCGATTTTATCTATTAACCGTTTTTCGCCCATGCCCTCATGATATTCGGCAAACGCAGCCCTACGCCAAAACCGATCCTATCGGTAGAAGAACGCAAACGCCGGAAACGGGAGGCGGTGCTCTCCGTCATCATCATCGTGGCGGTGGCAGTACTCACCCTGGTGGAAAACCGGGTGATCACTTTCGGCGCCGATATCCCGGTTTCGAACACCATCTTGATGTTTATCCTGATCAACATCAACTTGCTGCTGTTGATCCTGTTGATCTTTCTGGTGTTTCGAAACCTGGTGAAGCTGCTCTACGCCCGGCGCCGAAAAGTCATGGGTGCCCGGCTAAGATCCCGGTTGGTCATGGCCTTTGTGGCCTTGTCCCTGCTACCCACCATTATCCTGTTTTTCTTTTCGATCAACTTTATCACCAACAGCATCGAATTCTGGTTCACCGTACCCGTGGAACAAGCCTTGGAGAAATCCCTTCTTGTGGGTCAGCAGTTCTATCGTGAAAACGAAATCCGCCAGCGCTTTTTCCTGGAACGGGTCTCCTTCCAGATCCAACGCAAAGCCATGACCGAGCCGGACAGGCTCAAAGAACTCAATCATTACATTCAGGTGGTTCAGCGCGAGTTCGATCTTGACGCAGTGGAAGTCTATTCGGCGAATTATAACCGACTGACCTATGCCCTGGGAAAAGACCTGGAAAATATCTCCCTGGAGGCGGCCCCCCCGGGGGCCTTTGTCAAAGACGCCGGTGAAAAAGACGTGCGCACCCTTACCAAAACGCTGAGTGACGGTGAATTGCTCCGCACGATCGGAACGGTGCCTTTTGGGGTCGCGCCTGAAACGGCCACCGCCCACGTGGTTCTGGGACTTTTTATTCCACCAGACCTGGCGGAGAATCTTGAATCCATTTCCAGAGGAATCGACGAATACCAGCAGATCAAGCTGCTGAAAAAACCCATCCAGATCACCTACTACATTATCCTTTCGATCGTGGCCCTGCTGGTCATCTTCTGCGCGGTCTGGTTCGGCTTCTACCTGGCCAAAACCATCACCATTCCGATCATGGAACTGGCCGCCGGCACCCGGCGGGTAGCCGAGGGGGACCTCACCGTCTCTATCGACAGCAAGGCGGCGGACGATGAAATTGGCAGTCTCGTGGATGCCTTCAACAAAATGACGCGGGACCTGAGGTCCGGCCGCCAGATGCTTGAATTATCCACCCGAAAACTCACCGAGCAGAACCAGGAAATCGAGGCACGGCGGCAGTACATGGAGATCGTATTGAAAAATGTCTCCGCCGGAGTCATCACCCTGGATGCCAACGGAATCATCACCACGTTCAACAAGTCGGCGGAACGAATGCTCAATCTGGAGGCCGGAAACATTTTGGACAAGCACTATGGAGATTTACTGGTCACCGATCACCTCCAGTTCGCCGAAGATATCATGGATCGAGTCACTTCGGTGCGGGACCAAACCCTGGAAATACCCCTGCGGGTCTCGGTAAACAGGCAACCGCGGACCTTCCTCGTATATGTCAACGCCTTGAAAGATGAAAAAGGAAGTCCCATGGGCATCGTCATGGTGTTCGATGACCTCACGGAACTGGAAAAAGCCCAGCGCATGGCCGCCTGGCGCGAGGTGGCCCGGCGCATCGCCCACGAGGTGAAAAACCCGCTCACCCCAATCAGCCTGTCAGCCCAGCGGCTCAAGAGACGGTATTCCGAGCGCATCAACGAGCCGGTGTTCGACGAGTGCACCCGTATGATCATCGACCACGTCGAACTGATTCGAAACCTGGTCAATGAGTTCTCCACATTTGCCCGTTTTCCCACGGCCGATCCCAAGCCCTGCCAATTGTCACCCATCATCGAAGAGACCGTTTCCCTCTACAGAGAAGGTCATCCGGATATCGTCTTCAATATCCGAATCGGTGAAGATATCCCTCAGATGAACCTGGACCGTCAGCAGTTCAAACAAGCCATGATCAACCTGGTTGACAACGCCGTGGCCGCTGTTCGCAACCAGGGTCACATTGCCATCACTGCTACCTTTGATCCAATTTTGAAGCTGGTCCGCCTTGAGGTGGCCGACGACGGTACCGGCATCGCCGACAGTGACAAAATCCGGCTGTTCGAACCTAACTTTTCCACCAAGAAGGCCGGCATGGGCTTGGGTCTGACCATCGTCAACTCCATTGTCACCGACCACAACGGTATGATACGGGTACAGGACAATTTACCCAAAGGGGCGAAATTTGTTATCGAACTGCCTGTTTGACTCAACCGTTAACAGGTTCAGGGGTTCGGGGTTTGCGATTCGGAGAGCCATCGCCCTATGCGTTACGATTTTCAGTGAACCCTTTGAACCTTGAACCGTTGAACCCATAAACGGTTATCGCTTGAAAGGAGACTTATTATGTTCCCCTCCATTTTGATAGTCGACGACGAGCCGTCTATTCTGCAGTCCCTCAGCGGTTTGCTCACCGACGAAGGGTTCGAGGTCATCGCTGCCAACAATGGCTATGAAGCCCTGAAAATTATCGATACCGAAGCACCGGACCTGGTGCTGCTGGACATCTGGATGCCCGGAATAGACGGCATGGAAACATTGAAAGAAATCAAAAAAAACAGCGCCGCCCTGCCGGTGATCATCATCACCGGCCATGGCAACGTGGAAACCGCCGTCAAAGCGACCAAACTGGGCGCCTTCGACCTCATCGAAAAACCCTTGAATATCGACAAGGTCATCGTTGCCATCAACAACGCACTCAACTTCCGCCGCCTGGAGGAAGAAAACCGCTATCTGCGCAAAAAAACCATCGAGAAGCACTCCATCAGCGGCGGCAGTGAACCGGTGCAGGCGCTGAAGATGCAGATCGCCGCCGTTGCGCCGACCGAATCCTGGGTACTCATCAAAGGGGAGAATGGCACCGGCAAGGAACTGGTGGCAAGAACCATCCACCAATTGAGCCCCCGCGCCGAATCCCCGATGATCGATGTCAATTGTGCCGCCATTCCCGAAACACTCATCGAAAGTGAACTGTTCGGCCATGAAAAGGGTGCCATTGCCGGCTCCAGTACCAAAAAACGGGGCAAACTCGAGTTGGCCAACACCGGTACCATTTTTCTGGACGAGATCGGTGACATGAGCCTGGTCACCCAGGCCAAAATCCTGCGAGTCCTCGATGAGAAGAAATATCAGCGGGAGGGCGGGGGCCGAGTATTGACGACGGATGTCCGCGTAATCGCGGCTACCAACAAGGATCTGGAGGCAGAGATCGAAAACGGAAGCTTCAGGGAAGATCTGTATTACCGCCTAAACGTGGTCCCCATCGAAGTCCCCCCCCTGCGGGATCGGGTAAAGGACATCCCCGCCTTGATTGACATTTTTCTGGCCGAGGCTGCCGCCAGCAATCGTGAGAAGCGTAAGACGATTGCCCCCAATGTCCTTGAAATTCTAACAAAATACACCTGGCCGGGCAACGTTCGGGAGCTGAAAAACCTCATTGAACGATTGGCCATCATGGTTCAAAAAGAGACCATTACCATCAAGGATCTGCCCGCCAACCTCTCAGACCCGAAAACCGCTGCGGGTGAACTTTTTTCCATTGAAGGCATGGAAAAGGCCCGCATCGCTTTCGAAGCCGAATATGTCCGCAAAAAACTGGCCGTCCATGACAATGATGTGGGCAAAACCGCAAAGGCCATCGGTGTGAAGCCAAAATATATACGTTCGTTGATGACGGTAAAAAAAGGATGAGAGTCATCAGCGGGATGTTGAAAGGCCGACGGCTGATTGCTCCTGCCGGCATGGCCACCCGACCCACGGCCGACCGGATCAAAGAGTCCGTGTTCAATATCCTGGCCGGCAGCGTCCAGACCAAACGGGTTCTAGATCTGTTTGCCGGTACCGGTGCTTTAGGTATCGAGGCGTTGAGCCGGGGCGCGGCATCCGTCGTTTTCGTGGATCAGGCAAAGGCGGCCCTTTCGGCCATCCGGTGCAACATCCGGAAACTGGGACTGGAAGATCGTACCCGCGTGATCCAGTGGAATATCCTGAAGAACCTCAACTGCCTGATACCCGAGCGAAATGCCTTCGACCTGGTATTCATGGATCCTCCCTATGAAACCAATGCCGTATCACCCGCCTTGGCTGGGCTTTTGTCATGCGGGGCGCTGACTGCCGGCTGCCGTGTGGTCATCGAACACAGCAGCCGGGAGCCTATCGTCCAGCCCATGGGCACGCTGGTCTTAATTGACCAGCGCCGATTCGGAAAAACCCTTGTTTCTTTTATGGATTCCATGCTATAGACCGTTCCCGAAAAACATTCAATCCCATTCGATCCCCTTTACCGTATTCAACCGCTGGGAGTCTTCATGCAACGTATCGCCATCTATCCCGGATCCTTCGATCCGGTTACCAATGGGCACATCGACATTGCCAAACGCGGCTTGAAGCTGTTCGACCGAATCATCATCGCCATTCTGCTTAACCCAGGCAAGCAATCGCTGTTCACCGTCGATGAACGACTGGAAATGCTGGATGAATCCATGTCAGGCATCGACAATGTCGAATTTGACACCTTCGATGGCCTGCTTGTGGACTACGCCCAGAAACGGAAGGCGAACGCCGTTCTGCGGGGAATGCGGGCCGTTTCCGACTTCGAGTACGAATTCCAGCTGGCGCTGATGAACAGAAAACTAAACCGGGAGGTCGAAACGGTCTTTCTGATGACCGGCCTGCGCTGGATTTTTACCAGCTCCTCCATCATCAAGGAGGCCGCCCGTTTTGGTGGCGACGTCTCGGACATGGTGCCCCCCGGAGTCAATCACCGAATCAAAGCCAGATTCGGGTTTTAAACCGTGGACCTGTGGCAGCTTCAAATTTTCTGCAAGGTGGTGGACCTGAAAAGCTTTTCGCGGGCCGGGCGGGCCGTGCACCTCTCTCAGCCCACCGTCTCCAGCCATATCAAGGATCTGGAGGATCACTTCGATTGCCGGCTCATCGACCGCCTGTCCAAGGAGGCCCTGCCAACCCAGGCCGGACGCCTGCTTTACCGCTACGCCAAACGGATGATCGCCCTTCGCGATGAAGCCGACAGCGCTATGGCCGCGTTCATGGGCCAGGTCAAAGGCAGCCTCAATCTGGGTGGCAGCACGATCCCCGGAGCCTTCGTGTTGCCGGCGATCATCGGTGCCTTTACCTCACGTTTTCCGGACGTCAACGTCAACCTCTCCATTGCCGATACCCGCCAAATCATCGAGGCGATACTTTGCGGGGACCTGGAAATGGGTGTGGTGGGTGCCGTGTCCACCAATAAAAGCATTCTGCAGACCCATTTGGTTGAAGATGAAATGTGCCTGGTGGTGGCGACTGATCACCGTTGGTCCGAAAGAAAAAGGGTCACGACAAAACAGCTGTATACAGAGCCCTTTATCATCCGTGAGCCTGGATCGGGCACCCTCAAATCCATCCAGACCAGTTTTTCCGAAGCGGGTCTGAATTTCAACGAGTTAAAAGTGGTGGCTCGCATCGGCAGCACCGAGGCCATCCGCCAGGCAATCAAGAGCCGTATGGGGGTATCCATTCTCTCGGCCATCGCGGTGTCCGACGATGTTGCGGCGGGAAAATTAAAAACACTGCCCATCGACGGCCTGAATCTCAAACGAGCCTTTTACCTCACCCGCCACCGCCGGCGAAGCCTCTCTCCCTTGTGCCAGGCCTTTATCGCGTTCATCAACAACCAGATCCCGACTCAGCAAGCCTGACGGCGCCCATCGGTTTTTTAAGGATAGAAGCGACAACGCACCGGTCTTTACACGTGCATGGGCGGGCACAGTCGCACGTAAACTTAACGCAGGATCAGGACACTGCTGCCTGCCGCCTGGGACGCCACATGAAGCCTGACGCTGTCAGCGTTTAGAACGGTCTTTACCGCCTGCCTGGCTTTGTCCGGCGTATTGTTCTCCTCACTCAAATGGGCCAGAATCACATGGGCCAGGCGGTCGTGCTGGAGCACCTCCAGCAGCAGGGCGGTGTCGTCATTGGACAGATGGCCGCTGCGGCCGCGGATGCGCTGTTTCAGGGGCCACGGGTAGGGTCCGTCGATCAACATCTGGGGGTCGTGGTTGGCTTCGAGAATAAGGATGTCACAGGCCTGCAAGTGGGTCTTCACCACGCCGGTAGCGATTCCCAGATCGGTGGCTACACCCACCTTGCCCCCATTGCATGAAATCGTGAAACCAGCCGGGTCTTCAGCGTCGTGTGAGATGGAAAAAGGGTGGATGGCCAGGCTGCCGATGGTAAACGCGTGGCCGCATGAAAACGGGGAAAAACCGGAAAGCTTGCCCAAAGCGTTTTCCGATGCCTGCCGGGTTCCGTCATTGATGTATACCGTCAGGCCAAAACGCCGGGAAAGGACGCCCACGCCATGGATGTGATCGGCATGCTCGTGGGAAACGAGGATGGCATCCAGGCTGCTGGGATCCAATCCTTTACGGGCCATCCGACGCTGAATCTCTACCCCGGACAGACCGGCATCGATTAAAATGGCGGTACGGCCATCGGAGATGTATGTGGCATTCCCCCGGCTGCCGCTGGCCAATACGCTGACCGACAGACGGCGGCCATCGCCTTGGGACGACCCTTCCGGTTCATTCGACTGTTTCATCGTCATCGGCCCGTATGCCCAAATCCACCGACGCTGCGGTCGGTGTCGTTGAGTTGTTCGACGACGTTGATCCGGACCTGGCAGACCTGCTGGATCACCATCTGGGCGATGCGGTCTCCCCGTTTGAGTGTCACCGATTCCTGACCCAGGTTGATAAGGGCGACCTTGACTTCCCCCCGATAGTCGGCGTCTATGGTTCCCGGCGCATTGATAATAGTGATGCCGTGTTTAACCGCCAATCCGCTGCGGGGGCGGATTTGGGCTTCGAAGCCGTCGGGCAGGGCCATGGCGAAACCGGTAGGCACCAGGCTGATACGACCCGGGGCCAGCACCAGGTCATCGTTCAGCACGGCGCAGATGTCCATGCCGGAACTCTGGGCGGTCATGTAGCGGGGCAGTGGAATATCCTGATTGTTATCAGGGTCCAGCCGGAGTAACTCGATCGATGGGGAAGGGTGCATATGAGATTTGTGATCCTGAAATTCTTAATTTTTATGCAGAAATCAAAAGACATTAAACCCGTGCTTCGTAATAAAACACAATAACCAAATTCCAAATTCCAAATAAATCTCAATAGCCAAATTCCAAAGTTTCATGGTCTTGAAGAAAAGACATTCCAATCATCAATGGTGGAGAAATCGAAATAACAATCAACTGTTTGTTTTTGCTCTTTTTTGAGATTTGGATAGTGTCATTTGGAATTTGTTTGAAGTTTGGTGCTTGTGGTTTATTACGACTCGAAGATCTGGGTTAGATGAATTAAAAAACTGGTCGCAAATGCCCCATTTTTCCCAGCATCACTATAAGGCCAGTTCTCCGGAAAGATCGGTCCGGTCAACACCGGGCCCCAGCATGGTCAGGGCGGCATTGCCGCCGCTCCAGAGGTCTTCGGCCAGGCAAAGCAGGTCAGCGGCCGTAACGGCATCGATGTTGTCGATCACCGACTGAATGGGAATGGTCCGGCCGAAGTAGTATTCGTTCTGAGCCAATCGGACCATCTGGTTGTCCGGGCTTTCCGCGGCCATGAGAAGGTTGCCTTTGGTGAACGCCTTGGCATCCGCTAACACACCGTCCGATACCGGATCCCGTTTCAGCCGTCGGATCTGGTCCATGATCAAATCGACGCTGGTATGAAGGTCCGTCGGGGCAACCGCTGTATAAACACCAAACATTCCGGTATCGGCAAAAGCGGTTAAAAATGAGTAAATGGAATAGGCAAGCCCCCGCTGCTCGCGGATGATCTGAAAAAGCCGGGAACTCATGTTGCCGCCGAAAATGGTGTTGATCAGGGAGGCGGCAAAACGGCGGGGATCGGCCACCGACACCCCGTTCATGCCCAGGCAGATATGCGACTGTTCAAGATCCCGGTGCTTCAGTTCGATACCCCACCCAGTGGCCGGCACACTCCGGGGAGCAAACCCATTGCCGGCAGCGATGGTGGAAAAAACGGGCCCCGCCCTTTCTACAAAACGATCGTGAGCCACATTTCCGGCAACGGCGATAACAATCCGGTCGGGCTGGTAGAGCCGCTTGAAAAAACCCTTGATGGTCTGGCTGTCGAACGCCTGGATGTTTTCCCTGGAACCGAGGATGGAACGCCCCAGCGGATGACCGCCCCAGAAAGCGGGGCCCATCATGGTGTGGACCCATTCCTCGGGACTGTCCTCTACCATGCCGATCTCCTGGACGATCACCGGCCGCTCCCGCGCCACTTCCCTTTCATCAAAAATCGAATTCAGGAAGATGTCGGAGAGGATGTCCACCATGGTTTCCAGATGGGTGTCCAGCACCCGCGCATGGTAGCAGGTGTGCTCCATGGAGGTAAACGCGTTCGTCTGACCGCCGATGGCATCGAATTCCTTGGCGATCTGAAAAGCACTGCGCCGAACGGTGCCCTTGAAAATCATGTGCTCGATGAAATGGGACAGCCCGCTCTCGGCATCGGTTTCGTCACGGGCCCCCACGTGAACCCAGACACCCATGGAAACTGAGCGCACGTGGGGCATGGTCATGGAAACGATGCGAACCCCGTTATCAAGGATGGTTTTATTGACCGTCGGATTCACGCTCATCTTCCAAAACGGCCTTGTGGCTGAGCCGGATCTTGCCGTCCTTTGAAATTTCAAGGACTTTGACTTTCAGGAAGTCTCCCTCTTTGACCACATCGGTCACCTTTCCAACCCGGTGGTTGGCCAGCTGGCTGATGTGCACCAGTCCATCGGTGCCGGGAACGATCTGAACGAAAGCGCCGAAATCCGTGGTCTTGACCACCTTTCCCTCGTAAATGGTACCCACTTCAGGCTCCATGGTCAACGTCTCTACTTGCAGCCGGGCTGCCTCACCTTCTTCGGCCGATGTGGCGGCGATCTTCACCAAACCACTGTCGTCGATCTCGATCTTGGTGTTGGTTTCGCTCTGAATGGCCCGGATCACCTTTCCACCGGGGCCGATGATGTCGCGAATTTTGTCCGGGTTGATTTTGATGGCTATGATTTTCGGCGCAAAGGGAGAAATTTCCGCGCGGGGGACGGCCAACGCCTGAAGCATCTTGTCCAGAATGTGCAACCGGCCCGCTTTTGCCTGCTCCAGGGCCTTGTGCATGATTTCCCGGGAAAGCTCGTGAATTTTAATGTCCATCTGAAGGGCAGTGATGCCCTCGGCGGTGCCGGTTACCTTGAAGTCCATGTCACCGGTGTGATCTTCGTCGCCCAGGATGTCGGAAAGGATCACCACCTGGTCACCCTCTTTCACCAGCCCCATGGCAATCCCCGACACCGGTGCCTTGATCGGCACGCCACCGTCCATCATCGCCAGTATCCCGGAACAGACGGTGCCCATGGATGAAGAACCGTTGGACTCCAGCACCTCAGAAACGATCCGGATCGTGTAGTCGAAATCCTCCTTGTCCGGAAGCACGCGTTCGATGGCACGGGTGGAGAGGCCGCCATGGCCGATGTCCCGCCGGCTGGGGGATCCCACACGCTTGACCTCACCCACCGAGTAGGGGGGGAAATTGTAGTGGAGCATGAAAGGTCGGTGCTCCTCGCCGCTGAGGGTTTCCACCCGTTGCTCGTCACCGCCCGCCCCAAGGGTCAGGATTCCGAGCACCTGGGTCTCACCGCGGGTGAACAGAGCGCTGCCGTGGGGACGTGGCAGCACCCCCACCTCGCAGGTGATGGGTCGGATCTCGTCGAACCGCCGGTTATCGATACGGCGACCCTCTTTGAGAATCATGTCTCGGCAAATCTGCTTCTGGAGATCGCCGAGAATGGCGCTGATTTCCCCGCGCCGATCCGCCATCTCCTCACCCAATGATTCGACAATTTGGGACTTGACCGTTCGCACGGCCTCATACCGCTTCATCTTCTCAGGGATAATCAAGACCTCGTGCAATGGCGCAGAGGCCTTTTCCCGTAGCATCTCCACCAGGGCCGGATCTTTTTCCGGCGGGGTAAAGGGCCGCTTGGGCCTGCCGATTTCCGCCTTGAGCTGCTCCTGGATGTCGATGATGGGTTGAATGGCATGGTGGCCGAAGAAAATGGCCTCCAGCATGTCCGCTTCAGTCACCACATCGCCGCCGCCTTCCACCATGACCACACCCGTACGCGAACCGGCAATAATGATGTTGATATCGCTCTCCACCATCTGGGAAAGGGTTGGGTTGGCCACAAATTGACCGTCGATGCGTCCCACGCGAACATTGGCAATGGGTCCGGCAAAGGGGATGTCCGAGATTTCCAATGCCGCCGATGCGCCCACCATGGCCAGCATGTCGGCATCGTTCTCCTGGTCCATGGAGAGCACCGTGGCAATAACCTGGGTCTCGAAACGGTATTCCTTGGGAAACAGAGGCCGAATGGGTCGGTCGATGAGCCGGGCAGTGAGGGTTTCCTTCTCGCTGGGTCGTCCGATCTCCCTTCTAAAATAATTGCCTGGAATTCGACCGGCCGCATAGATCTTTTCCTGGTATTCCACGGAAAGAGGCAGAAAATCGATATCTCTCTCGTTATTGGCGGAGACCGCCGTCACCAGAACCACCGTATCGCCGTATTGAACCACAACGGATCCGGATGCCTGTTTGGCGACCTTGCCTGCTTGAATGCTCAGGGACTTGCCCCCTACATCCGCCTTGAATGTATATTCCATTAGAATTCTTTCTCCTGATGATATTCCGGCAGTGGATAGAATACCGACCGCTGCCTGTAAAATTGCCGTTGGTCAGGTCTGTGGATAAACACAAGGCCACAAAATACACGTATCCCACCCGGCGACAGCCAAACTGTAGGTGACCGCATCCGTGAATACCGGCAACAGGGATCCGGCAACGCTTCGTTGCCGTTGTCGATTCACCTTAGCGCCGCAGGCCAAGGGTTTCGATAATAGAACGGTAGCGCTGGACATCGTTGCCCTTGACGTAATTGAGCAGTCTGCGACGCTTGCCTACCAGCATCAGCAATCCCCGGCGGGAGTGGTGATCCTTTTTATGCACTTTCAGATGCTCGGTCAGATAGGAAATCCGATGAGTAAGCAGACCGATCTGGACTTCCGGAGAACCCGTGTCGGAGTCGTGCTGTTTGTATTTTTCAATGAGTTCTTTTTTGGTTTCCGCTGTATACGCCAATGTTTCGTCCTCCTTAAAATGGTTACTGACTAGCGTTTTGCTTTTCTCCTGGGTTTCAACCGAACGGCCGCATCATGACCGGCGGTTTCTAAAATCAGTTTAAAATCACCCGACAACCCAAGCGTTATCACCTTACGCCGAAAAAACACAACAATAATTATAGTTGCCCGTGGCCGGCGATTCGGCCATTACGGCGATCAGACGGCCGCGTGGGTCTACCACCTTGAACACGCCCTGGTCGGACACCCGCGGCGGAATCGGGATGTCTGTTTCCGACAGTTTAGCACCGTTGCGGATCCGTTTGGCCAGCCCATCATCGGCCACCGCAGCAGGCATGAAGGGTAGCGCCTCATTCATGGGGATCACCGTTTCGCCCAACCCGCCTTGCTCCTTCAATTCTGCCAGCACCTCGAGGCTGAAAGCAGCGTCGACAGGAAACCCGCAACTGGCTGTTCTGCAAAGGGCTTTGAGATGCCCGCCGCAGCCCAGTTTTCGACCGATGTCGGCGCACAGCGTGCGGACATAGGTGCCGGATGAACAGGACACCGAGAATCGAACCGTCGGCAGGTTCACCTCGAGTATCTCCAAATGGTTAATCCGTATCGGCCGAGCGGGCTTTTCAACCGGCACTCCCTGACGGGCTAATTTATATAGCGGTGTCCCCTGATGTTTCAGGGCCGAGTAGATCGGGGGAACCTGGGTGATGCTTCCCACAAACCGCGCCGCCGTCTCTTGGACCTGTTCCGCAGATAAGCCACCCAACGAATGCCGTTCCATTACGGTTCCCGTCGCATCCTGGGTGTCCGTCACTGCACCCAGGACCAGCTCCGCCTCGTATACCTTGTCACCCTTGAGAAAAAACTGGGAAAGCCGGGTCGCCTGGTTGATGCAACAGATCAGGACACCGGTGGCAAACGGGTCCAGCGTCCCTGTATGGCCAACTTTTTTAACCCCGAAGATACCTTTAACCCGGGCGACAACCCCTGCTGATGAAATCCCCTTGGGCTTGTCAACCACGACAATTCCGTTCAGTTCAGGTGGCATGTCCCGCTAAGACCCTCGGACAGACTGTAGATCGTCCGCTTCAGTTCCACCAGACTGGACTCCACGGAAAATCCGGCAGCGCCGGCGTGGCCGCCTCCGCCGAAATCGGAGGCAATACGGGAAACATCCACACTGCCGTCCGATCGCAGACTCACATGGAATCGTTTCCGGCCCGTCGACACGCCATTGCCGTTGTCCAGCTCATGGATAAGGGCGGCGACCTTTACGTCCTGAATCCGTCGGGCATAATTAATCAGGCCATCCGCATCCTCAGGCTGGGTGCCGGTATTTGACAGCATCTCCCGGGTAACCGTCATGATGGAGAGGCTCCCGTTGTTGGATATCTCAATGGAGTCCAGAGCCAGGTTGAGCAGCTTGATCCGTCCCAGGGAGTAGGTACCATATACATGCTGGGCCACGATTGACGGCCTAACCCCAAGAGCCACCATGGCCTCGCAAATGGAAAAGGCCGCCCGGTTGGTGTTGGAGAACCGGAAGGAACCCGTATCCGTCAGAATGCCAGTGTAGATAGCCGTCGCCATGGCCAGGTTCATTTCAAGGCCCATGGATTGAATCAACCGGTAGACAATTTCTGACGTGGCGCAGGCATCCACATCCACCAGATGGTATTGCCCGAAGCGGGTATTGGTGGCGTGGTGGTCGATGTTGACAATAGCCGGTATGGCGGCGATGGCATCAACTGCCGACCCAACGCGGTCCAGGGCCCCGCAGTCCAGCAACACCGCCGTATCGAAGCGTTGCGGATCCGTCACCTCTTTCTGGATGCTGTCCACCGACGGCAGAAACCGGTATACGGCTGGGATGGCACTCTCGTTGTAGAGCGTCACCGCTTGCCCCATCCGTTCCAGGGCAATACCCATGGCCAGCAGGGCGCCGATGGCATCGCCGTCCGGATTGGCGTGGGATGCCAGTAGGACGCGGCTACTGTTCGTCAGCTGTTGGATTATTTTTTTCATCATTGGTTTGTATGGATTTCAGTACCCGGTCGATGTGGGCCCCATAGTCAAACGACGCATCGTAAAAAAATTTCAATTCCGGCATGTATCGAAGGCCAAGCTCTCTGGCCAGTTCCCGCTTGATAAACCCCTTGGCGCTCTCAAATCCAGCCAAGAGGGCTTGTTCATCATGCGCATCACCATGGGCGGTAAAGTAAACCTTGGCAATCCGCAGATCACGGCTCAATGTCACGCCGGTAATGGTGGCCTGGGCCAGTCGCGGGTCGTTGACGCCTTTTTGAATAAGGCCGGCCAGCACTTTCTGCACCTGACCGCCGACTCTTTCCGCTCGATTAAATGATCGGGTTGCCACGTTGGTTACCTATTTATGACTCTCACTTTCGGATCCGCCGATCACAGGGAGATGATTTCCAACTGGGAGTCAATCATTTCCGCAAGCCCAAGGCCGTCGGCAAAATTAAACACTTTATCCAGTTTTGCATTGATCATGCGGCGGTCACTGCCTATCAGGCTGATTCCAATTACCGCTCGTTGATAGATGTCATTGTCTGCCACCTCGGCTACCGACGCGTTAAAATGGTTTCGGATACGGGCAACGATAGCCTTGACGACCTTGCGTTTTTCTTTCAAGGAGCGGCACTGATGGATCCTGAAAACAATGTGTCCGACACCGACGACCATTGCGGTTTATCACTCCACTTCCGGTCGAATCTCTTCCATGTAGTAGCTTTCGATTACGTCACCGACCTTGATGTCATTAAAATTTTCAATACTGATGCCGCATTCATAGCCGGACTGGACTTCCTTCACGTCATCCTTGAATCGGCGCAGGCTGCTGTTTTTGCCTTCGTAGGTGATTATGCCGTCCCGGACCAACCGCATGAGCTGCCCCCGCTGCATCTTGCCGTCGGTTACATAACAACCGGCAATGGTGCCAATTTTGGGTACATGGAAAGTCTCGCGAACATCGGCACGACCGAGCACCCGCTCCTCGAAGGTGGACTCCATCATCCCCACAATGGCATCCTTGACCTCTTTGATGACATTGTAGATGACGTTGTGAAAGCGCATATCCACGTTCTCTTCGACGGACAGTTCCTGCACTTTTGAATTGGGCCGGACGTTGAAGCCGATGATGATGGCATTGGAGACCGCGGCCAGAGAAATGTCCGACTCGGTAATGGTGCCGGTGGCCGCATGGACCACGTTGATGCTGACCTCTTCGTTGGAAAGCTTGGTCAAGGAGTCTCTCAACGCTTCGATGGAACCGTCCACGTCCGCCTTGATGATCAGGTTCAGGTCCTTGACCTCGCCCATCTGCATCTTTTCGAACAGCCCCTCCAGGCTCAGCCGATTCGTCTTGGCCAGCTCCTTGGAACGCTGTTTCTGAGTGCGGTGCTGACTCACCTGGCGCGCATCTTTTTCATCTGCCAGCGCCACGAGTTCATCGCCGGCCATGGGTACGCCGGAAAGGCCCACGATCTCCACCGGCATGGACGGGCCCGCAGATTCCACCGTGCGTCCCAGATCGTCCTGGAGCACACGAATTTTTCCATAGTGCATTCCGCAGACAATGGAATCGCCGGCACGGAGGGTACCCTCCTGCACCAAGACCGTTGCCACAGGCCCGCGCCCTGAATCCAGTTTGGCCTCGACCACGTGGCCGCTGGCCAGTCTGTCCGGATTGGCCTTGAGTTCCAGTATTTCAGCCTGAAGCAAAATCATTTCAAGCAATTCGTCGATCCCGGTATTCTTTTTGGCCGATACCATGACAAAAATGGCATCGCCGCCCCAGGCTTCCGACATCAGGCCGTGCTCGCTGAGTTCACGCTGAACCCGCTCCGGATCGGCATCCGGCTTATCCATCTTGTTGACAGCCACGATAATCGGCACCCCGGAGGCCTTGGAGTGATTGATCGCCTCGACGGTTTGGGGCATCACCCCGTCATCGGCGGCAACCACCAGCACGACGATGTCGGTCACCTTGGCACCGCGTGAACGCATGGCTGAGAAGGCCTCATGGCCCGGCGTATCCAGAAAAGCGATAACACCCTTTTCGGTCTCCACATGATAAGCACCGATATGCTGGGTAATCCCGCCCGCTTCGCCTTCGGTCACTCGGGTTTTGCGAATCACGTCAAGCAGCGATGTCTTGCCGTGGTCCACGTGGCCCATGATGGTCACTACAGGGGGTCTGGAGGCCAGCTTTTCCGGATCATCCGATTCGGTTTTCTTCAGAATCAGGTCTTCTTCGAAAGACGCCCTTTCCACCTCATAGTCGAATTCACCGGCCACCAGGACCGCCGTATCATAATCGATGGTCTGGTTCACTGTGGCCATAACGCCCATGCCCATGAGTTTGACGATCATTTCGTTGACCTTGATGCCCATGCGTTTAGCCAGTTCAGACAGCACGATGGTCTCATCAACCTTCACCCGCCGTTTGATGGCTTTGGCCGTAGTGATCTGGGTTTTTTGGCCGGCAGGCATGGCTCTCAGCCTGCTGCCCTTTCGGCCCTTCCGTCCACGCATTTTTCCGCTGTAGAGGGCTGCACCCTCGACGATCTCCTTTTTACGAAAACCGCCTTTCTTTTTTGGAAACCGGACACCATCGGTTCCGTCATCCTTTTTCCGCCACCCCTTCTTTTTCTTGTCCTTGGCGGAAACGGGTGCATCGGCGGTTTCCGGTTTCTTCAAAGACGGTCGAGATGGCAAGCCCGCCGGAACGACACGCGATGCAGGAGTCGTTGAAATTTTGGGTTTGGTCGGCAGTTTGATAATTTTGGCCGCTGCTTCTTTCTTGGCTTTCTTGGCCTTTGCCACGGAAGCCTTGGAAGATTCGTCAGCGGACGGTGGCACGGAGACGGGCTCACTGACAGCCGGATCACCATCGGTCGTGCCGGCAGGGGGGGCTGCCGCTTGATTGACCGGTGTTTTTTCGTTGGCTGTTGGTGCATCCGGTTCCGATGATGCGGGGGCTGCCGGTTCGGTCGCTTCGGTAGCAGGCGTCACATCCACCAACTCAGGTTCCGACGCTTCCGTTTGCGCTTCGGGTGTCTCTGTTTTGGGCTTGGCAATAATTTTGGCGGTTTGGGCTGGCTTGCGCTTTTTCACCACGGGCTTTTTCCCCGGCGGGGTTTTCACTTCAACTGCTGCCGGAGCCTTTTCTTTCGTCTCAGCCGGAGGAAATTCCGGTTCTACCGCCGAAGTGGACTCGACCGCGGGGGCCTCCGGCTCCTGGGGTGAGACAACCTTGCGCCGCCGGATAACCGTGGGCCGTACCCGTTTTTCCTCGAGTTGATCGTCCTTTTCGCCGAAAAGCACCGATTTGACCTTTGCCACCACATCTTCGTCCAGAGAACTCATATGGCTGTTGACGTCGATATCAAGGTCCCGGATCTTGTCCAAGAGTTCCCTGTTCGTCATGTTAAGATCTCTGGCAAATTCATAAACTCTGATTTTTGCCATCCATACCCCCCAAATCTTGTTTTAAGCAGTTTTCGCCCTGTTGCCGTATATGCACGCTGATCCGCTACTGCTCTTCTTCCTGGGCTTCGGGACCGGAAGCCGCTTCCTCATTCGATTCATCCGCTGGCACTTCAACCGGCACCGCATCGTCTTCTGCTTTGGACCGGGTCGCTTCCTCAGCGGCTTGGGCCGCTTCAGCCAAACGCCGGGCTTTGGCAGCCTCGGCAGCCTCGATGGCATACTGCCGTGCATTTTCTATTAGCACCACGGCCTTTTCCTCTCCGATGCCACGGATTTCGATCAGTTCTTCAACTACGGATTCGGCCAGTTCTTCTGCTGAGTAAATGCCTTTTTCGAAGAAGGCATCAGCCAGGTTGCTGCCGACTCCGGGGATATTGACCAGTGATTCGTATCCGATCTTCATCATTTCATCGTATTTGGACGCTGAGTTGACGTCCAAATGCCAGCCGGTTAGCTTGGAGGCCAGGCGCACGTTCTGGCCTCGTTTGCCGATGGCAACCGAAAGGAATTCATCGGGAACGATGACCTCCATGGCATTATTTTGTTCATCAATAATCACCCTGGAGATTTCCGCAGGCGCCAGGGCGTTGCATACATATTTAGCCGCATCCACGTGCCAGGTGATAATGTCAATCTTCTCACCTCGAAGTTCCTGAACCACATTTTGCACCCGGCTGCCCTTCATTCCCACGCAGGCCCCCACCGGATCGATATCTGAATCATGTGAAGAAACGGCAAATTTGGCTCGCACGCCCGGCTCCCGGGCAGCCCCCATGACCTCCACGATTCCCTCACTGATCTCGGGCACTTCGGTTTTAAACAGGTTGATCAGCAGGTCGGGATGGGTTCGCGAAAGCACGATCTGAGGGCCTCGGGTATCATAGAGCACATCGAAAATCAGGGCCCGAATCCGGTCTCCCCGCCGGTAATTTTCCCTGGGAATCTGTTCCCGGGTAGGGAGTATGGCTTCGGTATTACCCAGGTTGACGATGATATTGCCCCGGTCCACCCGCTGGACGATGCCGTTGATAACTTCACCCTTGCGATCAATGTAGCTGGAGTAAATCGCATCCCGCTCTGCATCCTTCATCTTTTGGATAATGACCTGCTTGGCGGATTGTGCAGCAATCCGGCCGAAACTTGACGTGTCCATTTTTGTACCCAGGCTGTCGCCGACTTCACAGTCGGGATCGAGCTTGCGCCCTTCGGCCAGGCCGATCTGCAGGTCCGGCTCGGTCACCTCCGCCACCACCTCTTTAAATTGAAAGACTTCGATCTCACCCGTGTCGGGACTATACTGTGCCTCAATGTCGACGTTGCTGCCGAATTTTTTTCTGGCAGCCGAACGCAACGCCTCTTCCAGGGCGCGGATCAAAATTTCCACATCGATGCCCTTGTCCCGGCTTACCTGTTCCACCACACGTTTGATATCTGCTATAAACATCAGCGTTCTCCATTGTAATTGATCAGCCGCGCCCGTGTAATATCCTTATAATTCAGACTAACCGTCTCGTTATCCACCTGCAATTGGACCATTTCGTCAATCACCCCGGCAAGCACACCGCTGAAATTTTTACGACCTTCCACGGCATTAGTGAGGCGAATTTTTGCCCGATGGCCCATAAACCGCTTAAAATCATTTAGCTTTCCCACCGGTCGGTCGAGACCCGGCGATGAAACCTCCAGCCGATATGGCGGTGCATCTTGCGTATGCACATCCAGAATGTCTGCTAACTGGCGGCTGATGTCGACGCAGTCGTCCAGGGCCACTCCCCCGGGCTTGTCCAGGTATAGGCGCAGCGTCAATCCGCCCGGTTCGCGCTGGTACTCCACATGGACCAATTCCATCCCCTCGGCAATACACAGGGGATCGGCCAGACGGGCCACCGAATCGACAAACGCCCGCTGTCGCTTTAAAACCTCCGGATCCGGTTGACGGAGCGACGCCGGCGCTCCGCTTTTAAATTTTCGCTTTCCGGCACGTTTGGCCATATTCTCACCGAACAAAAAAACAAAAACGGGCAAACCGCCCGTTTCCACGTTCAAACCGATAATGGATACCGTCACTTACCAGTCCATAAAACCACGTCGGGCGGGAAAACCGCCTTTATTCCGGCAAACTCAACCGGAACAGACGAAAACGGACTTGAGATGGAGCGGGCAACGAGATTCGAACTCGCGACACCAAGCTTGGGAAGCTTGTACTCTACCAACTGAGCTATGCCCGCTCACCAAGAAATATTAACTAAGGCAAAATAGATGTTATGTCAATATCTTTCTATCTAACCCCAATATGCCACGCCGGCAGAATTAATCGAATGACGCGGCAGCAATCGGCACGCCATGCTGACAGAAGGAAACTATCGCCGTTGGTCATCAATCAATTCCCGGATGCGAATCAGTTCTTCCCTGATCTCGGTAATGTCTGGTGCTGCGACGACCGGTATTGGTCCCGGCACAGCGCCAGGTTTCTTCTTCAGATACTGCCGGGCCCCCTCAATCGTGAACTTTCTCTGATAGAGCAGGTGTTTGATCCTTAATACCAAAACCACATCCTGCTTGCGGTAGAGACGCTGTCCCGCATCGGTGCGCTTGGGTTTGATCTGCTTGAACTCTGTTTCCCAGAACCGCAGCACATAAGGCGCAACGCCGGCGATGTCGCTGACTTCACCGATCTTGAAGTAAAACTTGTCAGGTATGTCGACCGGGCCGTAAGCCTCTTCTTTCATAGGGGTTATCCATGTCGGTGAAGCCCCGCCGGCGGCTTCAGGTGGATCATCAAGCCGGCAATGCCGCACCAAATTCGGTAATCAGGCGATGAGTGAGATGGTGATGAATCGCATTGACGGTTTCATCCTCCAGGGTTCGTTCGGCGGACCGATAGACGACCCGGAAAGATACACTCTTTTTCCCAGGCGGTATGGGATCTCCGGCAAACACATCAAAAAGGTAAAGGTCCTCCACCAGTTTTTCGCCGAATTGCACCACCGTATCCAGCAGGTCCCTGGATTCGATCGTCTGATCGACAATGACGGTAATGTCCCGGGCCGTTGCGGGGAAACGGGGGATGGGTGCCATCTGCTTGGAATCGGATGCCAGTCTACCGATTAACTCCAAATCCAGCTCAAAAATAAACGCCGGTTGCTTTAGGCTATAGGCGTCCACCACCTCGGCATCCACCTCGCCCACGATTCCCAGCGTCCGCCCGTCGTGAACAATCCGTGCCGTTTGACCCGCGCGGGTATAGCAGCACTGGCCATCGGGTAGTGCTGCAAACGACGGTTCGGTGATACCCAGGGCAAAACCCAGTCCCTGGACGGTCCCTTTGATATCAAAAAAGTCGCAGGCGGTTTCCCGGGTGTGCCAAGCGGCCTCGACACGCCGACCGGTCCACAGACCGACAAGCATCTCCTTTTCCAAAGGAAGCGGCCCCTCTGACTTCGGGAGAAAGACTTTTCCGACTTCAAACACGCGCAGGTTGTTTTGTTGCCGAGCAATATTGCGCTGGGCCGCTTCCAGTATGCCGGGAACCAGAGTGGTCCGCATCACCGACTGCTCCTCGGAAATCGGGTTGAGCAAGGCAATATGGTGACGACGAGAGTCATCGGCATCCAATTGAATACGGTCGCAGGAATCAGCGCTGATGAAGGAGTAATTGATGGCCTCTGAAAATCCGAACCCATTAAGAATATCTCTAACCTGGTTGCGCCGGACCATCATTATAGAAGGGGTCGTGCCCTGTGCCGGAACCACGGGGAAGGTGGTGGGAATCTGGTTGTAGCCGGAAAGCCGGGCCACCTCTTCCATGAGATCCTGGGGACGGGAGACATCCACCCGAAAAGAAGGCACCTGCACCTGAAGTCTCTCATCACCCTCGGCCCGAACCTTGAATTCGATGCTTTCCAGCAGGGTGGCCATGCGGTCACAGTCTAAATCAGTGCCTAAAAGATCATTGGTGGCCCGCACGCTCAAAGCGAGTGTCAGGGGACCCGACGTTCTGAAATCCTCATCGATCACACCCCCCACCAAACGGCCTTGGCCCAACTCGGCCATAATGCCGGCAGCGCGATTCAGGGCGAAAAGGCTGCCGTCCGGGTCCACGCCCCGCTCAAACCGGTGGGAAGCATCCGTATTGAGCAACAGGGCCTTGGATGTTTTGCGAATGCTGATCGGATCAAAGCAGGCACTTTCGATGAGCACACGCGTGGTGGCGTCTTCTATTTCCGAGTTCAGCCCGCCCATGACACCACCGACCGCCACCGGCTTTTCACCATCGCAAATCATGAGCATTTGTTCGGAAAGCCGTCGCCCCTTTTGATCCAGGGTGGTGAACGGTTCTTGATCTGCAGCCGTTCGAACCACGATACGATGGCCGGACAGGTTGTCAAAATCAAAGGCATGCAGGGGTTGCCCGGTCTCCAGCATGACGAAATTAGTTATATCGACCAGGTTGTTGATGGGCCGCACACCCACCGACCTCAACCGGTCTTGAAGCCAGTATGGGGACGGTGCCACGGTAATGTGTTCCAGCAGTCGAGCGGCGTACCGGGGGCAATGGTCGGGCGCTTCGATCGTCACCGAGGTCAAGGCCTTGATATCTCCCTGGGCATCGGGCAGGCTGAAAACCGGCGGATTCATCTGAACGCCCTGGATGGCGGCAATCTCACGAGCCACACCCATCATGCTCAGGCAATCCGGCCGGTTGGGCGTCAATCCAATCTCGAAGGTGAAATCGAAAAGATTCAGCACCGCTTTCAAGGAAAGGCCGGGTTGAAAATCCCCCTCCAGCAACATCAGACCGGAAGCATCCAGTCCTAAACCCAATTCAATCTCGCTGCACAGCATGCCTTCGGAGGGTTCTCCCCGAATGACGCTCTTTGCCAACACGGTGCCGTCGGGTAGCCGTGTGCCCACACGGGCCAGGGGTGCGTGCATCCCCGTTGTCACATTGGGGGCCCCGCAAACCACCGGCACAATGCCGTTACCGCCATCCACGCGACACAATTTCAGCCGGTCGGCGTTGGGGTGGGGCGAAACATCGACCACCTGCCCGACGACAACCGTTTCCAGATGGGCATAGCGATCTTCAACGGCCTCCACTTCCAGTCCGGCCATCGTCAGGGCATCGGCGAGGTCCGGGACCGCCATATCGATGGGCACATATTCTTTCAGCCAGTTTAAGCTAACTTTCATCGGTTCGGGAACACTCCGTTAAAATTGACTCAGGAATCGATAGTCATTGTCGAAATAGCGCCGAATATCATCGATGCCGTATTTAAGCATGGCAATACGCTCCACCCCCATACCGAAAGCAAAACCGGTGTATCGACTGGTGTCATAGCCGATATTTTCAAACACCGCCGGATGGACCATGCCGGAACCCAAAATCTCCAGCCATCCGGTTTGAGAGCAAACACGACAGCCTTTTCCCCGGCAAATCACGCATCGGATATCCACTTCGGCGCTGGGTTCGGTGAATGGAAAGAAGCTGGGTCGAAAGCGCAAAGTGGTCTGGTCGTCGAACATCTGGTGAATGAATGCGGTCAGGGTTCCCTTGAGATCGGCAAACGAGACATGGCGATCCACCAGCAGCCCCTCCACCTGGTGAAACATGGGCGTATGGGTCAGATCGGAATCGCACCGGTACACCTTGCCAGGGGCGATGATGCGCACCGGCGGCTGCTGCTGTTCCATCACCCGTGGCTGTGTGGGCGACGTGTGCGTTCGAAGCACCACATTGTCCGATACATAAAAGGTGTCCTGCATGTCCCGGGCAGGATGGTTTTTAGGAATATTGAGGGCCTCGAAGTTGTAGTAGTCTGTCTCCACCTCCGGGCCTTCGACCACATCGAAGCCCATCTGCGAAAAGATGCTGCAGATGCGGTTGGTGATCTGGGTAATCGGGTGAAGCGATCCTTTCTCCGGCACCCGACCCGGCAAGGAGACATCGATGCGGTCCGTCGCCCTATCGGACATATTGGCCAGACGGGTCAACGCATCCTTGAATTCACCTTCCAGGGAACGCTTGATCTCATTGGCCCGCTTGCCCGCCTGAGGCCGTTCCTCGACGGGAAGACTGGAGATGTTTCTCAAATAGTAGGTGATGCGACCCTTCCGACCGAGGAACTGAGTGGAAAGATCGTTTACCGCATCAACATCAGCGACTGACGCCAGCGCTTCCATGGCGTCCGCGTATATCCGTTCTATGGTATTTTCCACGATTGTCGCTCTATTATATATGAATTGTCGCCGTCCCTCAATCCCGGCGGGGCGGGATTGAGGTATGCGGACACTTTCGCGGCTCAGATAAGGAGGGGGCAGCGGGAGGATACTGATTCGTGCGGCATTCGCCGCGACAGGTCAACCCGGCTTAACCCTGCTGTGACGCCAGCGCGGCAATCTGGGCAAATCCAGGGGGATCGGATATTGCAAGATCGGCAAGCACTTTTCGATCCAGGTTCACATCGGCCTTTTTCAGACCACTGATGAACCGGCTGTAGGAAAGGTCATTCATACGCGCCGCAGCGTTGATGCGGGCAATCCACAACCGGCGGAACTGGCGCTTGCGCTGTTTGCGATCCCGATAGGCATAATTGAGTGCCTTATCGACTGTATCTGCCGCGGTCCGAAACAGTTTGCTGTGCCCACCGCGATATCCTTTGGCCAGCTTTAAAACTTTCTGACGGCGTCTTCTCGCCTTGAAGCCTCTTTTAATTCGCATGATCTCATCTCCTTGCTAACAGGTTTTCTGGGCCACCCGCTCCTGAATCGCGCCTCACATGACGCCATCGGTGAAACCTGCTATATAAAGTCTAATTAACCGTCGATCAGCCGTTGGGCAAAAGGAGCCGGACTTCTCTCATGTCGCTCTTTTTGACCAGCTGCATCTTCTTCAGGGAACGCTTACGTTTTCGGGACTTAGAGGTCAGGATGTGACTGTGGTGAGATTTTGAAAACGTGTATCGACCGGACCCGGTTTTCTTGAACCGCTTCGCGGCCGCCCGGTTGGTTTTAATTTTCGGCATGGTTCCTCTCCTTGAAAAAAATTGAGCATCATTCTGTAATGATTAAATCGAACGAAAACCGCATTTCAAAAACCGATGGCGTGAACGATCACATGCGTTCACGCCAACTGTTGAAACGGCGCTTTTCTATTTCGTGCGAGCCATGGCCCGAGCCCGAGGACCGGCGCCATAATCCGTTATTGGCCTGGCGGCGCTATCTGGGATCGGGGAGCCAGCACCATCATCATCGTCCGTCCTTCAAACTTGGGATATTGTTCCACGACGGCAATCTCTTCAAGTTCAGTGGCGATTCTCTGCAACAGTGCTCTACCACGATCTGAAAGCGTAATTTCCCGGCCACGGAACATCACCGTGACCTTGACCTTGTCTTTACGGTCAAGAAATTTGCGAATGTGGCCCATTTTCGTCTCGAGATCATGATCTCCGGTTTTGGGCCGGACCTTGATCTCTTTGAGCTGAAAAGTGGTCTGCTTTTTTTTGGCCTCTTGCTGTTTTTTGGTCTGCTCGTACTTGAACCGCCCGTAATCCATAATCTTACATACCGGCGGTTTCGCGTTGGGCGAAATTTCGACAAGATCGAGACCAAAATCATTCGCTTGGGCCAACGCCTGATGAATCGGAAGTACGCCGACCTGGTTTCCCTCCGGGTCGATCAAGCGGACTTCCCTCACCCGGATACCCTGATTGATCCGGGTGGTATCGGGCGGCCTCCTGTCCATCTGTCTATATCTGGGACCAGCTATACTTCCACCTCCTGAAGCCCTAAACGTTCGATTTTCTCTACCCTGCCAACCATTGGCAGACCGATGATTCCCCTCCGATTCGAACCACCGGAAGGTGGCCCGATACTCGTTACTAAACTTTAGTCCAATATATGACGCCGCCGGCAAATGCAAGAAAAAAATGGCTTACGCGTTCGCGGGTTCAGGGTTCAACGTTCTGAGTTAGGGACAAAGACAAAAAAGTGTCCGGTCTATTGGTGGACCTAGCCCACCCCCATTAAGATGGTTTACGCCCATGAACGGTCATGGAGATTCCTTCTGCGCCAACGTATAGCGGCTCAACAGGCTGTCCGCCCAATAGGGGTTGGCCGAATCGGCGAAAAACCGCTTGAACAGCAACAGGCTGTTTATTCTCAAGACGCCGGAGATCACCGTCAATTGAGCGTTTCGGTATAGGGGAGGCAAACCGGATCGGTCACACCCGGTCCCCCCCCCCATCACATCTTCATAGGCATAGACGATTCTGCCGATGCCGCTGAGCAAAATGGCGGAAAAACACATGAGGCAAGGTTCCATCGTGCAGTATATGGCCAGCCGTGAACGATCGATGTCCGGGTTGTCATCGCCAAGACACCGCAGGGTATTGACTTCAGCATGGTCGATCTCGTTTCCCGATCCAGCTGCCGTGCCTGTGCGATGCCCCCGGGCAACCACGAATTCACCGTCTGCAATCACACAGCCCACGGGAAACTCACCCGCCACCAGGGCCGTTTGGGCCAGGCCAAGCGCCGCGGACATGAACGCTGTATCTTTTTCCGAGACCGTCTCAGGGTTCATAGAATTCTGCATGCGGTATCGTCACAGGGGCAGCCGCCGTCAATTTCAAATGCGTAGACGATCCTTGCTTCCATTTCCGCACGCTTTAATGAAATGGGCGAAAATCTGGCCCGATTTAACTGTTGCTCCAAGTTTTCCCTATCGGGAATCCGATCAAAGCCCGATCCCATCAATTTGCCGGTTTCGCCGTCGAGGATATCCGCCGACTCACCATTTGTCACCACCACTACGGGGATCTGGTAAGGTACCACCAGACGCGACATGGCCAACGTCGGCCGATAACGGGTCACTAAGGAACCTGGCCCGTATTTAATCACCATTGCCTTGCGATCGTCAACCGTTACCGTAAAGTCCAGCATCAGCCGTCCCTTCCGGTTTCCGGCGGCAACGATCATCAGGCTGCGGGGGTGGATGTCCGCCTTTGCATAACCTTTGTCGGCCACGAGAAAACGGGCGATTTTCTGGCGATAGCGCTCGTCGTGGGTATCTGCCAGCATTTCACCGGAGATGAAATCGCCAAGCTCCCCCAGTACCAGATGATGACCACCCATAATCCACCTTTCCGTCGCCAAGATACCGCTTTACAAAGCCTTTTGTCTGTGAATAGATGACCATTTAAAAATAATACATCTATGGAGAAATCACAACCGGGGTGCCATGAACATCCGCGAGCAATTTGAAAAACGCGAAAAGAACTTCATGTCTCCATTCGGCTGCCAGAGCGCCCAGAGCCGTGGGCGGCAACGGCCGGAGGAGGCCTGCACCATCCGCACCGCGTTCCAGGTCGACCGTGACCGCATCGTATACGCCAACGCATTCAGACGGCTGAAGCATAAAACCCAGGTATTCCTCAACCCATTGGGGGACGAGTATCGCACGCGCCTGACCCATACGCTGGAGGTGGCCCAGATTGCCCGCACCATTGCCCGGGCGATGTTTCTCAATGAAGACCTGGCCGAAGCCATCGCCCTGGGACACGATTTGGGACACACCCCATTTGGACACGGCGGAGAAGCGGTGCTTCAAGAGATCCACTCCCCGGGCTTCTCCCATCATAAGCAGAGTCTTCGAGTAGTGGATGTAATCGAAAACAACGGCAACGGGTTAAACCTGACCCACGAGGTTCGCGACGGCATTGTCAAGCATTCCAAAGGCTACGGAAAAATCCTGCCCGATGACCGCAGCGAGCTGGCCTGCACCATTGAGGGTCGCATCGTTCGGATATCCGACATCATGGCCTACCTTAATCACGATCTGGACGATGCCATCCGCAGCGGCGTCATTCGGGAAAACCAGGTGCCGGCCGTCTGCACACGGGTCATCGGCCGGACCCACCAGGAGCGGGCCACCACAATGATCCGTGACCTGATCTTTTCCAGCCGGGCGGTTGAAGGAGAACTAAGGCTTGACATGAGCGAAGAGGTTTTCGGTGCCATGACCACATTACGGGCCTTTCTCTACGAAAACGTTTACCGATCCGTCCAGGTTCACCGGGAATTTGTCAAAGCGAAAAAAATTCTTTCCGAACTTTACACCTACCTGATGGAAAACGAACGCGTGTTAGAAAAAGAACTCACCCGAATGGGCATCGCCGGCTGCCTGAGCAACGGCTCACCACGTGAGCAGGTCGTCTGTGATTTCATCGCCAGCATTACCGATCGCCATGCCCTCGGCCTTTACCAGAAAATCTTTTTCCCCTCACCCACTGTTTGAGGCAATACCGGATCGCCATGGACCTGATCCCCGAACGATTGTTGACCATCAGGCATCGCTATCTCCCTCTGCTGGAACGGCTGGAGACACTTTTTAGCGAGATGGATCAGTCCTATACGGCCGTTGCCGGGCAGTATGGGTTTCAGTGCAACGGTTGTGCGGACAACTGCTGCCTGACCCGATTTTACCACCACACCGTGTTGGAGTATCTGTATCTGATGGAAGGCCTGCGCACCCTTGAACCCGACGCTCGCCATACGATCTATGAAAAGGCGCTGACGGTCAGTGCCGGAATGGCCGACGCCGATCGTCGGGGGGAGACCCCGCGCATCATGTGCCCGCTGAACCGGCAGGAGAGATGCATGCTTTACCGTTTCCGCCCCATGATCTGCCGGCTTCACGGCATTCCCCACGAACTGCGGCGATCAGGCGGCAAACCCATCAAAAATCCGGGCTGCGATTCATTTTTCAATCAGTGCCGCCACGGTGGCCATACCGATTACATTCGATTTGACCGCACCCCCTTTTACCGGCAGATGGCGGGGCTGGAGCAGGAATTGCGAAGAAAAACGGGATATTCCGATAAAATCAAGCTCACCGTCGCCCAGATGCTGGTGTCGATCACGGATAACATTTATGAAATCGATTAAACCCGAAGAGATGGACCGGCTGCCGGGAATACAGCTTAAAAGAACCGATACCTTTAATTTCCGGTGCCACAAGGACCTGACCTGCTTCAACCAGTGCTGCCGGAATCTGAACCTGTTTCTTTACCCCTACGATGTGCTCCGCCTGAAAAAAAGCCTCGATTTGGATTCCGACCGGTTCCTGGAGTCCCATGTGGATGTGGTGCTGCGGAAAGGCAATTATTTCCCAGACGTACTGCTGCGAATGGCCGATAATGAATCCCGGACCTGCCCTTTTTTATGCGACGAGGGATGCACGGTATACTCTGACCGGCCCGACACCTGCCGGACTTTTCCCGTGGAACACGGAATGCTGTTTAACGACCGGCCCGGTGAATCGGAAATCGTCAGCTTTTTCCGGCCGCCGGATTTCTGCCAGGGCCAGCATGAAAACCAGGCCTTGACCCTCGCCCAATGGGCGCAGGATCAACAGGCCGACACTTACAACCAGATGACCGCCCGATGGGCCTCGATCAGAGCGCTGTTTCAAAAAGACCCGTGGGGACCCGAAGGCCTGAACGGCGCCAAAGGAAAAATGGCCTTCATGGCCGCCTACAACATTGACCGGTTCCGCGAATTCGTATTCAAAAGCAGTTTTTTAAAACGGTACCGGGTCAAGCGGACTCTGGCTATAAAGCTCCGCGCCAGCGACCGGGAACTGCTGCTTTTCGGATTTGAATGGATCCGCTATTTCGTCTGGGGCATTCCCTCCAAGAACATCCGCCCCTGACAGTGCACCACAGACAGATAACAAATCCTGGTAACCGTTCACGGTTTACAGTTATCGGTTCACGGTTAAGAAAAACAGAAGACAGAGGATCACTACGGAGTCTTCTTTCGAGAATATAGAAGTTTAGAAAAAAGATTGCAGGTTATCAATAATGTTTCAACCTTTGCATAGTTCATTGAAAAAACGGTGAACTGTGAACCGATAACCGTGAACAGATACGAACCCAGGCACCTGAGTGCTTGAATCCGGATATATCCCTTTTCCTATCAGCCATCAGCTATGAGCTATGAGCTATTTCTTCCCCGCCACCGCCTCGGCAATATTAAAGCAATAATCGCCGATTTTCTCCAGGTTGGTCAGCAGGTTGACGT
>RCNC010000038.1_pt1 | contig 60977 bp, 47 predicted proteins | sample 2041301 | NCBI WGS metagenome assembly RCNC01 (sample SAMN09708231, study PRJNA481090) | Marine sediment metagenome, whole genome shotgun sequencing project. | biome: marine sediment; feature: ocean; material: sediment; isolation source: Sewage treatment plant 13A marine sediment (STP13A) ...
CCGCCTACGCAGTAGCCATGGATAGCAGCAACTGTAATCTGCGGTAGCGCAGCAAGCGCATCAGTTGCACGTCGGCCGAGGTCCGCAGTCGCGTGTGCATCCGCCTCCATATCCCGCATAAATTTTGGCAGATCCGCGCCCACTGAGAAATGACTACCCGCGCCCTCGAGCACCACGACCCGACAATCATCATTTGCCGAGAGTTCGCTACAAATGTTGATGAGTTCCTGCAACAAGCCCGGCGATAGCGCATTGAACACTGCCGGGCGATCGAATCTGATATGCGTAATTTCATCTGCGATGGTTATTTCGACTTCTGGCACAGAAACTCCTTTTGTGCGCGTCACGTCTGCGCCACGCCACCTAGTTTACTGCATATCCGGCCTGGTCAAATAGCGAAGTTCTATATGTACGGTGACTCAGATAGGATTGATGACATGGAAACCCTTGGCATCGCTACTGTCGCTTTTATCATCGCCGGATTTGTCAAAGGCGTGGTCGGGTTCGGTTTCCCTATTATTGCGTTAATTATTCTTACGCTGTCAATAGGTCTCCTGGATGCCCTTGCGATCGTTGTGATTCCGACGCTGGTCACAAATGTGTGGCAGGCATTTTCAGGCGGATATCTGAAAACCATTTTTAGGCGTATGTGGCGATACTTCCTGGTCGCCGTTGTCTTCATCTGGATTACCTCTGACTACCTGAAGGTCGTCGATATTGACTGGCTCACTATGTTACTGGGGACAGTTCTGTTTTTTTTCGCGCTGTCTCGCCTGTTTAATTTTCACATTACGGTGCCGCCGCGATACGAATCGGCGCTCTCAGTGCCACTCGCCGCGGTAAATGGCATTCTCACCGGCCTGACGGGGTCGTTCATGGTGCCGTCAGTGCTCTATATGCAGGCGATCGGTTTCCGCGGCGACATGCTGGTGCAAGCTATGGGTGTCTTTTTTTCAATTTCTGTTTTCACACTCGCAATGTCGCTGGGCAGGAATAACCTGATTTCCATAGAACAGGCGCAACTGTCCACGTTGGCCTTAATTCCGTCTATCTTTGGTTTGCTGGTCGGTCGCTGGGCGCGCCAGCAAACAGACGAAGAGCGATTTCAGCAAATATTCCTTATGGCTGTGCTGGTGTTGGGCGGCTATATTGTATTCAGGTCCGCCAGGGCATTGGGTTATTTGTAGAAGCAGGAATCTTGCAGTATGAATTTGCTATCTGAGAAATTGGGATGAAAAGACTTTTAAAGTTGCTGCCTGGTGCAGCATGTTTTCTGACGCTTGCATTGTTCTCCTGCGTAGTAGGTGCACAACAGAGCGATGCAGACCGGGCGCGCATGATTCAGGAGAAGCTTGCGGCGCCGAACCCGCTCGCAGCAGGCGAGTCGTTGTGGATCGAAGAACTCACTTACCTGGAGGTTCGCGATCGGATTGCCGCGGGATATACGACGGTCATTATTCCAACCGGGGGTATCGAGGAAAATGGTCCCTACCTGGCCACCGGCAAGCACAACGTAATAATGCGATCACTTTGTCCTGCGATCGCTGCAGACCTGGGAAATGCGCTGTGCGCCCCGGTCGTTGCATTTGTCCCGCAAGGTAATATTGATCCGCCGTCTGCTGCCATGCATTTTCCAGGGTCAATCAGCGTTCGCGACGAAACATATCGTGCACTGCTCGATGATATCGCCAGCAGCCTGAAGCAGCACGGATTCAGGAATATCGTGTTGATCGGCGACAGCGGTGGTAACCAGCGCGGCATGGCGCAGGTCGCTGATGAATTGAACGAACGCTGGAAAGGCTCGGGCGTCGCCGCGCATTTTGTGATTGAGTTTTACACGCCCGGTTGGGAGGCGACGGAACGCTATACCGAAGATGAACTTGGCGTTGCAGAGACGCGCAATGATGGATATCACGACGATATTTGGGTGACCGCAATGATGATGGTTTCCGATCCGGCCTCGGTTCGTTACGAGCAACGTGTGGATGCAAACCTGGCATCAATCAATGGAGTCATGATCACGCCGCTGGAAGATGCTATTGAGCTAGGCAGGAAAATGGTAGAGTTTCGCGCGGAGTATGGCGCGAATGCCATTCGCCGCGCTCTTGATGAATGATGATGGTATTGCCACTGTAATCTTAAAATGAAGGGTCTCATGTCTGGCGAAGCGCTTACGGAAAAATTCTTTGGTGGCAATCTCATTTTGAGAATTGCCGTTGGTATTTTGTTCGGTGTCATTCTGGCGCTCGTTTGGCCGGATGCGGCTCGCGCGGTAATGTTGCTGGGCCAGTTGTTTGTGCAGGCCCTTAAAGCCGTGGCGCCGGTTCTCGTACTGGTTCTCGTTGCCTCGGCGCTGGCGAATCAGAAACCCGGAACTCACGCACAATTACGTCCCGTAGTACTTTTGTATCTCATTGGTACTTTGAGTGCGGCATTTCTTGCCGTAATGATGAGTACCCTGTTTCCGACAACGCTCATCCTTGCTGTTTCTGAAGTCAGCGTGAACCCGCCACAGGGTATTGGCGAGGTATTCAAAAACCTCCTGTTCAAGCTGGTAGACAACCCGGTTAGTGCTGTGATGAACGGAAACTTCATTGGTATTCTGGTCTGGGGTGTGGCGCTCGGTCTTGCCATGCGGCACGCGGCTGACGCATCAAGGGCAATGTTGTTCGATTTATCACATTCGGTCACGCTTATCGTTCGCGCCGTCATTCACCTGGCGCCGGTAGGCATTTTCGGCCTTGTCGCAGGCAATCTCGCAGAATTCGGTTTTGCGGCTTTGCAGGGTTATGCGCAGATACTGACTGTGCTGATCGGTTCGATGCTCATAATGGCGTTACTGGTTAATCCGTTGATCGTGTGGATCAAAACGCGAGTCAACCCGTATCCGATAGTGTTTATGGCGTTGCGTGAAAGTGGTGTTACCGCATTTTTCACACGCAGTTCGGCGGCGAATATTCCGGTCAACCTCAGACTGTGTGAAAAGATGAAGCTGGATGAAAATACTTACTCAGTATCCATTCCTCTCGGCGCGACTATTAATATGGGTGGCGCGGCAATAACCATCACCGTGCTGACTCTCGCGGCCACGCATACGCTGGGTATTGCAGTAGATCTGCCAACGGCTTTGCTCTTGTCTGTCGTCGCTGCATTGTCTGCATGTGGCGCATCCGGCGTCGCTGGAGGATCGCTACTCCTCATACCACTTAGTTGCGGTCTTTTTGGTATATCAAATGATATTGCGATGCAGGTCGTAGCTGTCGGATTTGTCATCAGCGTTCTGCAGGATTCTGCCGAGACCGCGTTGAACAGTTCGACCGATGTGGTGTTTACGGCGGCAGTCAGCGGAATGGGAAAATCAACCGGCCCCTGACTCAAATATGTATACCGAGCGAAATCGCGGCGTCTTTGATATTGCGCTCATCGTTACATTGCAACCAACCACATTAGTTTAGACGACCGCTTTCGCGGTCTACTACAGACTGTGGGAGCGGCTTCAGCCGCGAACGGTCGGGACACTGATCAGGATAACGCTTGTATTAACCTTTCAATATCATCCATGTCATTGAAAACGGACGGCGAGACCCGGAAATGGTGTTCTGCCACCGATATCGTGATTTTTTCGGCATCAAGTTTCTTGTGCAGTTTCTCCCTGTTTCCATCATGCCGGAACGATACCAGCGCCGTTGCCGAACCCCTCGGCGTGATCGATGCATAGCCAAGCTGTGGCAATTTCTCCTGCAGTCGATCGATTAACGGCTGACGGTACGCCTGGATACGTTCAACACCGACATCTAACAGATATTGCAGCGAGTAGTCGAGTTGTGCCGCGATGATATTCGGCTGTGAGCCCATGGCGAAGTAACCCAGCGCGGAGTCATGATGCTCATATTCCACAACCTCTTCGTGACGAACAGGATTGGGAAAGCCGAGGCCATGGCGCTGTTTTAACTGGTAATGCCCGAACCAGGGGCGTTTTATTTCCGCGAGCCGATCTTTGCGTGCGAAAAGAAAACCGAGGCCCTGTTCACCCATCAACCACTTGTAGCTTGCCGTTGAACAGAAATCGACATTTGTTTTCTGCACATCGAGCGGTGTGCTGCCAACCTGGTGTACGACATCCGCATAAACAAGTGCGCCTTTTGCATGGGCGAGCTCGCAGATTTGTTGCAGGTTGTGCTGGAAGCCGTTGACCATTGAGACGCTGGAGATTGAGACCAGTCGGGTATCCGTGGTTATTGCTTTCTCGAATGCGTCGATATCGATGCGACCGTCCTCTGCACGCAATGTAACAACATCCATGCCGCGTTTGATAAGTTCGGCATAGGTTGGCAAAGATCCAAGGTAGTGCAGGTCGTCGGTGACGATGCGGCCACCGCCGTCAGGAATATTCAAAGCCTTCAGAATCAGGTTTTCGCCGACTGTCGTGCTTTGTACATAGGCGACTTCATCAATATTCGCGTTGATCAGTTTTGCATAGCTTTCCAGAGCGCGGTTATAGACAGCACCATTCGAATAATCACTGTCATTCGAAAAAGTCTTGTAATCGAGATAATTATCGACCGCGCGTCTCGCTCCACGACTGATTGGATGTTGACTGGCGCAATTCATATACGTGCCGGAGAACGGAAAGAATGCGTCTTTGTGGGGAAGAGGGGAAGAGGGGTCGGCAAGCGGGGCGGTTTCCGTACTACCTGCCAGCGCGTACGGTGCGAGTATCGCGGCGGAACCGCCAACAAGACATTCACGACGAGTAAACATGACAACACCCCTGTTTTTACCAGATTGCACTCCAGTGTAGCAATTCAGCGTCCGATACGGTTCAAGCTGATAGATCAAGCAAGAATAAGACCGGGCCCGTCAGCATATTTCGCCAGGTTTACTGATTGCTTGCCCGTAAGTTGTAGCGGCGGGGCGTAACTTGTCAACGAAGGTCGATACCATGTTCGATATAGGCTTTGAGACACATCGCCATGTGGGTCCAGCCGCCACAGTTATCATGCGATCCCTTGAGACCTTCCGCATCGGTCTTCCAACCTTGCTCGCTGATGCTCAACATCGTGCCATCTTCCAGTTGCTCAAACTCGAAAATCACCAACACTTCGTAGGCCTCGCTCGTTGTCTTTTCCCACTCCCTGGAATCAAGCGCAAGCTCTACCAACTCGTTTTGCACGACTTTCCTGACCACTACAGTATTTTCACCATAGTGATCCCATTTCCAGATAACCTCGGCACCTTCAGACAGATCGCCGCTTGCGCCATTTACAAAGTAGTGTCCCAGTCTTTCGCTGGAAACGATTGCGTCAAATACGTCTGCGACGGGTCGCAATATTTTCGTTTGAATCGTGTAGTTGCGGGCCATCTTCAATTCTCCTTTCATCGTTTGCAAAAGATGTTATAAAAATATAACATATCTGTCAAATGATCAAACACAAACCTCTACAGGGGCAGGAAAATCAGGACGATCTGGTCTTTAAAGCACTAGCCGGCTCTGATCGCCGTCGTATCCTGGATCTGTTGCGCACCGCGCCGATGACCACAGGCGATATCTGCAAGCAACTGCATTGGCTGAATCGCTGCACGGTCATGCAACATCTTGGCGTACTGGAGACTGCGCGCCTGATTATCACCAGGAAAGAGGGTCGCAGCCGCTGGAATTATCTGGATGTCAGCCCGATCCAGCGCATTCATGAGCGTTGGATTGAGGCCTACGCGAGACCATCAGCAAGCCTGCTGAGCAAGTTACAGCAAGATCTTGAGGCACTGTAGCTCCACCAAATCGAGCTGCTGAATCCATCCGTCGGGGCCCTGACCGGTCATCGAAAATTACTCTGTTCCAGTTAAAACTGTCAGTAGTTACCCGTATCGTATTGACGCTGCAAACAGCTAGGCTAGCATCAGGAAAAACTGGAGGTTTACCGCCACCTGGTTCGATGAAAGTCTCAAAACACATCCGCAAGCATGCTTTATTGCTTTTGTGCACAACATTCGTGTTGCGTGCGCTCATCCCTATCGGATATATGCCGGCCGCCTGGGACGAAGGCCTTCCGTTCGTTCTTTGTCCCGACGGGCTGCCGAACTCCATCGCCGACGTACTGACCGGTCACGACCATCATCATGGTGCCGATGAGGGGTCGACAACATCGGATGCGGCTGATCAATGCAAATTTGGTCACATCGTTTCTTCGGCGTTCCTGCTCCATGAAGAGCCGCCACTGAATCTTGCGATTACTGGCTCGCACGAGCCTCTCGCACCGGTCTATTTTATTGGTGCTGCGTCTACTAACGCGTATTTAGCGCGTGGCCCCCCAATCCTGAAGCAGAGTTAGTTCAGAACCATTGAATAATCGCTGTTTGGCGTTCCTGCCGGCAGTGTTAACTGCAATTCGGGAAAAAACAATGAATAAGCTAAAACTGACAGCTGCTGTGCTGGCCGTTGCAACGAGTATTGCTGGCCAGGCACTGGCGCAGCAGAACAATGAAGATTCGACCAGGGAAGATGCAGAACGTATCGAAGAAATTCTGGTTTTGGGCCGCTCGGTGGATCTCAATTCCTCCAACATCGAAGTAGATAAGGAAATGGTTGTCGATACGTCGACGGTACTGAAACGATTACCGGGTTCAGACGTCAACACCAACGGGCGTATAACCGGAATCGCACAACATCGAGGCATGTACGGTGATCGTGTATCTGTCAGTATCGACGACCTCGGCATGATCAGTGGTGGTCCAAACGCGATGGATACACCGCTCTCGTATGTTTCCCCGATGATTACGAAAGAGTTGATCGTACAACGTGGCATTGCCAGTGTAAGTAGTGCGTCGGAGTCCGTTGGTGGTCACATCAATGCAATACTGGCACGCGGCGATTTTGGCGATAGTAATAATTTCGGTATAGGTGGGATGCTCGGTACGCGTTACTCGGGTAATGGAGACACGAGTACCACAGCAATGCGTGTGTCCGTCGCAAATCAAGATCACCGCTTTTCGTTGTTAACACAAGCAGATCGCGCGGATGATCTCACGACACCGGTAGGAAAAATAACGCCATCCGGGCTGACCCGTGACCGTTTCGATCTGAGCTATGCGTTTTCCGGCGATGACAGCGAGTTACTTGCGTTTATTGGCAAGCTGGATACTCAGGATTCAGGAACGCCAGCTTTAGCGATGGATATCGGCAGTGTAGATACCATGATTTACGGTCTGCAGGGCCGCACGAGCTTTACCGAGGACTTCGCTGTTGAGGCGAAGCTTGCCTATAACGATGTAGAGCACTGGATGGATAACTTTTCACTACGCCAGCCACCGCCCAATACAATGGGCTATCGGCAAAACTTTGCGACTGGCAGCGGCAGTGTGTTCAGTCTGGTTGGAGTATTTGGCCTGGCAGACAGTCAGTTAAGTATTGGTGTCGATGGCCAACTCGCGGAGCACTCTTCCGTGATCACAAATCCGGAGAATCCAATGTTTAATATCGACAATTTTGTCGATGTTCAACGCGACCTCGCGGGGCTATTTGCGGAATGGAAAATGTCGGGAGAGGTCTCGGATTGGGAATTCGGTGTCCGTTACAACAGCGTTTTTACCGACGCCGGCGACGTTAGCGTTATGGGCATCATGGGTGGCGCCGCGCAGGAACTGGCCGAGGCATTTAACACTGCAAATCGCGGTCTTAGCTTCGAGAATGTCGATGCGGTCGCCAGGTACAGGAGAAATCTAACGCAAGGCGTACAGTTCAGGCTGGAGCTGGGATCGAAGACGAGGGCGCCCTCATACCAGGAGTTGTACCTCTGGTTGCCGCTACAGGCGACGGGTGGTCTGGCCGATGGCAGAAACTATATCGGCAATCTGGAACTGGATGCTGAACGTTCAAACGAGATAAATGTCGGTCTTGATTGGACGACTGGCAACTTTCAGTTCTCGCCCCAGATCTATTACAAGGATGTAAGCGATTACATACAGGGTGTGCCCACCACCAATATGGCGGCCAATATGGTGGCAATGATGATGTCCGGTAATCCCGCGCTGCAATTCGAAAACGTTGATGCACAAATCTACGGTATCGATCTCGCGTGGCAGTACGCCATTAATGACAGGGTCTACCTCGATGGCATTGGCAGTTACACGCGCGGTGAGCGTGCTGATGTCAGTGACAACCTTTATCGCCTGACCCCACCCAAAGCCAGTCTGGGTATTAGTTATATTGCCAAAAGCTGGACCGTGAGATCTGAAGTGGTTGGCTACGCACAACAGGACAAAGTTTCTGCATACAACGACGAAAAAGAAACTCCCGGATACGGATTGTTGAATTTGTCGCTCAACCTCACTCCAAACGAGTCGCTGCGGCTTGAGCTGCAAGTGCACAACCTGCTCGACAAGACTTATCAGGATCATCTGGCTGGCGTTAATCGGGTCAACGGCTCAGACATACCGATTGGCGAGCGGCTTTACGGCCCGGAACGTAGCATTAGTGCAGGTGTTATCTACCAGTTTTGACAGGACGTAAATCCAGGCTGGCGAAAGTTAGCGGAAACACCAGAACTGGAATTCCTGTTGTTCAAGGAATTCCTCTGCATGCTCGCCCTGGAGCATGGCCAGTGTTGCAATCATGCCAGCCTGGGTGCAGGTGTCTGCTGCTATTGTGATCGACCTCGGCGCGTTGGCGACTGGCCAGCCTGTCGTGGGGTCGAGTATATGGCCGTAGCGAATACCGTCCTTTAGGATGTAACGGCGCGCATCGCCACTGGTGGCCAGCGCGCCGTTTTTCAGGCGAATCAGTTTCTTTGCGCGCCCTGTTTCAGAATCAAATGCCTCGATACCTACTTGCCAGCCGTTGGAATCAACGGGCGGCCCGGTAGCAACCAGGTCGCCGCCGAAATTGAGCAAGCACGCACCGACATTGCTTTCAACGACGAGGCCGGCTGCTCTGTCGACGGCGTACTCTTTGCCGACGCCACCGAAATCGATTTGCATGGCAGGACGAAGCGTTAATTCAGGGCGTTGCCAACTAGTCTTGCTCCATCCTACATTCGCAAGAATTTCCTGCACAGCGGCGTTCTGAGGTAGTTGATCACCACCATCAAATTTCCAGGCTTTGCGCAACACGCCGGAGGTGATATCGAAACGGTTCTCGCTCATTTCGAAAAGTGACGCTGCGAAATCAATCAGGTTGGCGGTTTCGTCATCAACCTGTATCGTCTTGCCGTCGCTATTGTTGATCCTGTGGACGATGTTATTTGGCAGGTAGCGACTAAATTTGTCCTCGATCCGCCACGCCTCGGCGGCAACGATTTCGGCTGCTTCTTTCGCCGAAGACTCATCCGGCGTTTCCATCAACAGCTCACAGGGACTGCCCATAGCGAGGAAATTGGCCTGGAAATAGCCCGGCTTTCTCTTTACTGCTATCGAACGGGCGGCTTGTGCCACATTACTTGCCGAAAGAGTCACTGAACTGCGCGATGATGGCGTCGAGATCCGGATAGAGTACGCTGCCTTGCTGGTTACCTATCAGGAGATTGCCGGGGACTATTCCATCTGCCGAGCAGGCCTCCAACCGCAGACTCATTCTGTTGCCGGATCCGGTTTCCCAGCCGGGCCCCTCTTGCGCGTTTACAGGAGTAACGGTGCCGGCTCCCAACAGCGCGCAGGTTGCTGTTGCCAGCGTAGTCGTGACTGATTGTTTTTGTTTACAACCGATCTTAGTTGCAGCCACAGCCGCCGCCGCCAAATCCACGACCACCGCTGGAGGCTTCCTTGCTGAAGTAGATGTGATCATCAGTAGCGGCCTCTATGGGATCCGTAACCAGCTGCATTTCATCTTTCGCCAGTACGTCACGTTCCCATGGTTCCACGCCCATCGACGAGCAGCCGCTGATGACAAAAATAAGGGCCGAGAGAAATAAGGTTCGACGCATTACGCTCACTCCGTTTGCCTGTTAAGAGTCTCTACCAGTAGTGCTTCATATTCTTCCTGACGTTTGACCTTGAATCCCAGGTGCCTGGTTACCAGATTGCCATCGCGATCAAAGATATAGGAAGTCGGCATCGCGATTACATCATGCTCACGAGCAAGCGTCCCTTGCGGGTCGCTGACGATTCGAAATTCCGCGGGCGTCTCCTGGAGAAAAGCCTGCGCGTCCGCGTCCACAGCATCGAGATTGACGCCTATGATCACGAGGCCTTCATTGCTGTATTTTTCCTGCATGCTGTTCATCCACGGAAAAGAACGACGGCACGGGACGCACCAGGAGGCCCAGAAATCCAGTACAACGACCTTGCCGCGAAACTCTCGCAGATCGAAATCAGGTGCTGCAGTGGTATTACTGGCTAGCAGAACCAAAAGAAAGGCTAATCCTGAACGACGCGCAAGACCAACAATGTTGTGCCTTTTTATCAAGGGTGATGACTCCCGCAAGAACCGGTTAATGAAAACCTGCGAGAACGTATGCACGCAGGACCTCCACTTTACGGCATTAGGAGAAAATCAGCCGTAACAAATTACAATGACAAATAAGAATGAGATCGGTTCTGCTTTGCAACGACCCCGGCCCGCTTATTGTGCAGGCACCGTCTCTACGACGCCTTCGCGACGCTTGTCAGCTGCCCCGTCCAGCCCGTCCGGTCTGACGACAATAACGTGTAGCCCGGAGTTTTCACCCTCGCTTTCCTTTACGTCATAACCACGTCCCACCAGATCCGTTGCTATTTCTTTGCCTGGTTCTACTGAGACTTCTACGCGTACCTGAGCGCCGCGCGCAACGATATTCGGGAAGTCCACCGCGTCCTGTGCGGAGAGTTTCCAGTCAAGGACACCGACAATGGTTTTTGCGACGTATGCCGGGATGGAATTGCCGCCAGGTGAGCCGGTGACCATCAGGAGTTTTCCGTCAGCGTCAAACACCATGGTTGGAGACATGGACGAGCGGGGTCGCCTGCCGGGGGCGATTGCATTAGCTACCGGCTTACCGTCTGCTGAGACTTCTTTGGCAAAATCGGTCATTTGATTATTCAACAGGAAACCAGCGACCCAGCGAGAAGATCCGAAGGGCGCTTCGACCGTGGCGGTCATCGCCACCGCATTGCCTTCGTTATCAATGATTGAAAGGTGCGTGGTGCCAGACGCTTCATGTGTTGAATCAACGCCCCATAGCGCAGCGGCAGATTCTTGATGCAAAACCATACCAGGATCACCATGTGTTGGCATCGCATCCGGTGCAAAACGCTCGGTTGAGCGGTGCTTGATGTACACCGGATCAAGCAAGTCGTCCAGAGGAATGTCGATAGCATCCGGGTCGCCAAAATAGTGGTCTCTGTCCGCATAAGCGAGACGCTGTGCATCTACAAACGCGGTTATTTTGTCGGCTTGTGACGTGCTGTCTGCTGCCAGGTGTTCATAAAGACCGCCGATCATTATTTGTGCGGCACCGGAAGAAGGAGGCGGTGTTGTGCATATATCAACTTCGCGAAAGTCACCGCAAATCGCTTCGCGTTTGGCGGTGCGATAGGCAGCAATGTCTTTCGTCGTCAGTGTGCCGCCATTGGGCGCCTCCTGGGCAGCAGCAGCGATCGCCTGTGCAATCTCTCCCGAATAAAATGCACTGATACCCTCTTCAGCAACCCGGGACAGCGTATCTGCATATTCCGGATTCGTTCGTAAAAAACCGATTTGCAACGGCTCACCGCCCGGGAAGAAATATGCCGCTGCCCCCGGATTCTCGTCGAGGCGGCCGTACTCTGCAATTCTTGGCAGGAACCCTGCCAATCGTGGCGATACTTCAAATCCTTCCCGCGCCAGTCGAATCGCCGGCTGAAATACATCCGCCCATGGCAACTTGCCGTGGGCATCGTGTGCACTCTTATATAAGGCAATTGCTCCAGGAACACCGACAGCAATGCCACTTTGCCAGGCCTCCACAAACCCCAGTACTTCACCATCGCGCATGAACATATCGACAGTTGCTCCGGCGGGTGCGGTCTCCCTGCCATCATAGAAAATCAGCTCTGCGGGCTCATGCTGGTAAACGAGCATGAAACCACCACCGCCGATTCCTGAGCTTTGCGGTTCAACCAGGCCGAGGACCGCGTGCGCCGCAATGGCGGCATCAACTGCGTGGCCGCCTTTCTTAAGCATTTCGGTGGCTGCGGCAACGGCATGCGGATTGGCAGCAGCAGACATCGCGCCGAGGCTCCATGTCGGTGAAGCGTCGACGACTGAGTCTTGATGGGCAGAGTCGTTATCCGCCGTGGAGCAAGCGGCGATGAAGAATGTTGCCCACAGAGCAAGTAGTCGTGTCATGGTCGTCCTGTATGAGTAGAGATCGGTCTGCTACGAAGCGAAACAATATAGCGCAATTCACTCTAATCGTATGGCAGGTCAGAGCAAGTTGCTAGGTACTTCTCCGAATGGCGCCAAAATCACTAAATTGGTATTTGTCGGTACCGGTGTGCTTTTCATGCAGGCGAATACTTAGATATGGGTGCCACAGCCACACGAAAACTGGTTCGCGAACCAGTTCCGCAAGATCGCGTTTTTACCAAGGCGGAGCCGCTGGCGCCCGCTACCGTTACCTACACAATTTCAGCTCGCAGTAAGTCCCCGGATACTCCTGTCTTCGCATTTCTGCGGCGACAATACGGCAACATTCCGCTGCGAGAAATCGAAAGCCTGTTCGGCTTTGTAGAGCGCTCAACTCTGTATGGTGGACGCGCATTCAACAGGCGCGAGCTGTCGGATCGCGATGTCGCGCAATTGAATAACGCCGGCATCGGAGTGCGTATTCCGATGTCCAATCACTACGTAGAGCCAGAGGAATACGAACGAAACCTTCCCTTGTTTGAGAAGTATCACAACTCCATGAATTCGATCATCGTCACAAATGATGATCTTGCACGCTGGATACGACGTGATTTTCCCAGCTTCACGTTAGACGGGAGCGTTATAAAAAATATCAAGACACACCGGAAAATTGAGCAGGCACTTGATGACTATGATTCAGTCGTGCTGCCGATGCGCCTGAACGAGGACTTCGATTTCCTGGAAAAAATTGATGCAAAAGACAAGATAATTTTATTTGCTAACGCTGGTTGCGCGCTGACCTGCCCCTCCAAACTCTGCTATTTGTCACTTTCGAAATTGAATAAGTACAAGGGCGGAAAATTTCAATGTTCGCAGTCCATAAAAGACAGGGATCAGCTGGGAATGGTGGACTTTCCGCTTGAGCCATACATTGAAATGGGATTTCACCATTTCAAGCTGCTGCGTGCTCGTCCACATCAATTGACCGGATATTGAATCATCAGTTTCGTTGTCGGGGGCGTGTATATCGACCCCTGTGATACACTCCATCGCCACGGCCGGCGCGCAGTTCGGGAGTCCGGCGCACAGACAGCCACGCACAAATAACTGAAACAAAGCGTCGGATACAACATGCCATTATTCAAACGTACACTTAGCGAATTTCTGTTTCGTCGTTTTGTCCTCAAGCACTATGGGTCGAACCTTTTGGTGGATCTGCAGCTTGGTGCGAAAAAGGACACGCTCGAATATATCAAGGCCAACATGCCGGATGCGCCATATTTTGAAAAGCACCCTAAGCTGGTGCAATTCGTCGTTGGTGAGGCTGGTGAGCCCGGGCTGTATCTTGAGTTTGGAGTTGGTCGTGGTAAATCGATCCGCTGGATAGGTGCGCAGGCTGATCGGACCGTCTATGGATTCGATTCTTTTGATGGAATTCCGGAGTACTGGAACGGTAATCCGGTCGGTGCGTTCGCACAATCAAAATTGCCGAAGGTACCGGATAATGTGAAGTTCCAGATCGGACTTTTCGACGAAACGATACCCGGATTCCTGGACGAGCATAGTGAGCCGGTATCGTTTTTACACGTTGATTGTGATCTCTACTCATCAACGGTCACCATATTTTCCGCATTCGGCCCGCGACTGCAGCCGGGTGCCATAGTGCTGTTCGACGAGTATTATAATTTTCCACGCTGGCAACAACATGAGTACAAGGCCTTTCAGGAATTCGTATCGAGCGCGGGAATTGAATATGAATACATCGCCTATTCCGTAACGGGTCAGCAGGTTGCCGTCAGAATTCTCAGGAACGCATTGTTCGACAATGCCTGACAGGCTGTAAAAAACAGGTTTATCAAGCGCTTGCCAAACCCTTGCCAGTTTGTCGAGAAAAAGGCAGCAAATACGTGATTTACCATAACAAAATGTTGAGATTACAGGCTTTTGTGCGACGTCCTTTTGCGCTAGAATTCTACAAACGCACCACAATAATAAGAACTAAAAGGACTGCGTTTTGCAATCAACTTCAACATCTGCCGACGATCTCGGGTACCGACTGCCTTTATTACTAACCGTGTTAGTGCTGTTGCTGGGTGCTGCCGGCGACATTCATGCGTCAGGCTGGCCGCCGTTTGCTCGCGACGACAAAATAAAGGTAGCACCCGGGGGCACCACCTCGGTCCTGGATAACGGGTCACGCAGTGTTCTGGACAACGATTTTGATTTCGAACGGGATGAGTTGTTTGCAGAGCTGACGCGGGATGTTAAGCAAGGAAAATTGACGCTGAATCGCGACGGCACGTTTTCCTACACCAGTGGCAACGGAAAGAAGAAGGACGAATTCCGCTACCGTGTATTTGACGGCACAGGTTATTCGCGAGAGGCAAAAGTTCGCATAGATATTAAGGGTAAGCCGCAGCCGCCGGATGACCCTCCTGACGATCCACCTGACGATCCACCTTACGATCCGCCCAACAATCCACCTTTCACGACAGGTACGCCGCCAAACCAGGAGGCGACCGAAGGGGAGTTGTTCCGGCTTGAGCTGGCAACTTTTTTCGACGACCTGGACGCAAATGATTCATTGCAATTTAGTGCAAGCGGTTTGCCGAATGGCGGCCGGCTGAGAATTGACGCTAACAGTGGTGTATTGACCGGTACCCCAGGCGCGCCGGATGTACGCGAGAACGCCTACGTAGTCAGAATCACAGCGAGAGATGACCAGGGCGATTCGATAAGCCTGGAATTTCGCCTGACGATATCTGCCATAGCACGAGCCGACCTTGATCTGACGATCAAAGTTGCTGTTAATCCGGTCGTGGTTGGTGAATCCGCCGTGTGGGACATTGAAATCAGGAATCGTGGTCCGGCAAGTCTCGACGATGGTGAGCTTGTCGCGACCTGGGCAACCAGCGGATCAAACCTGACATTGATTGCTCCACAGGGTTGTACGCTTAGCGGCAATAATTCCACGACACCTTCACTCAAGTGTTCGATCGACGGGCTCTCTGCCAGCACGACCAGATCGTTCAGAGTGAGTGGTACGCAAAATGGCGACGGGGACAACACACTAATTGCTATCGCGGTCTCAGATGATCCGAACCAGGGAAACAATGCAGCGTTAACGGGGGCACAGGTGGTGACGGCCTTCAGCGAAGGACCGACTCAGATCCTGAGTTTATCCGGTGGTGACGTTGAGAGCGGCGACTTCAACGGTGATGGCAAGTTGGATGTTGTAGTCAGCTCGGACCAAACCATGGTTTTCTTCAACAGTGGCAATCGTTCCGTGATAACGCCCGGTCAAAGCCTCGGATCAAACAGTGGGGGAAAAGTAGTAGTTCCGCTGGACTGGGACGGAGACGGAGACATGGACATCGCAGTGGGCGGAATGAGCGGCAAAGCGGGCCGTGTTTATTTCAATAATGGCGATGGCAAATTTCCGAATGGCGTCAACCTGGATATCGGCGGACTGGGAGCCGTGACCGGCGCTGCGACGGCCGATTTCGACCTCGACGGTGACGACGATCTGGTGCTGGCAGGATCAGGCAATACGATACAAGTCATGCGATCAGGCGAATCCGGCTATGTAACATCATCGTTGTCGGCTAATTCAGGCATTCACGTATCGACCACCGACATTAATAATGACAGTTACCCGGATATTGTCATTGTCGAGTCAGGAAGTCGGTCTGTCAAAATTCTGCGCAATTCAGGCAATGGACGAAACTTCAATGCACAGACTTTGCAACGAGGTAGTGTCGCGAGCGTGACGCCGGCTGACATTGACGGTGATGGTGATATCGATTTGCTACTTGCTGTAGACGACGGAGAGCTGGCAGTGCCAGAAAGCAAGGTCGTGTATCAGCAATCCGCGGGCAGTTTCTCGGCGGGTACAAAACTGGGAGTGTCGCCGGTGAGCGAGTTGCTTGCTGGAGATATTGATGGCGACACGTTGCCGGATATTGTCGCCATGAACCATGCTGGCGTGCACCAGCTCTATGGAAATCTTTCATCCGGTGGCTTTAACCTACAGGCGGAACAAATCGTCAGTGACGGTATGCGCAGCGGTATTTTGCGTGATTTCAATGGCGATGGTTCTCTCGATCTGATTGTTGCCGGATTGTCTGCAAATGTTGTAGAGATTCACGCCAATAATGGTAAAGGGCGTCTGGGTCGCGGCGATCGGACACCGCCAACAATTACCTTGCTCGGCGATGCAATTATCAGCTTGGCAGCCGGCGAGCTTTTCGTAGACGATGGGGCGTTGGCAACGGACGACATAGATGGTGATGTTACTGCTTCGATCATATTGAGCGGCGCGGTTAATTCGACCGTCGTCGGTACCTATCGCGTCACCTACACTGCTACTGACAAAGCGAGCAACACCGCGATGGTGCAACGTACCGTTCAGGTCGGGGTAAACCAGGGTACTGGTGGCGGTGGCGGAGGTTCATCTGGATTGATATCAATGGCGCTGTTACTGGGTTTCTTTTTGCTAAGTTACGCAACCCGTCGCAATCGATATGCTGAGAGAATTGCCAAACCGTCATCCAGATAAAAAGGGCCGCATCGTGCGGCCCTTTTCCATTTGTAATCAGACGATCAAAACTGCAGCAATCAGAAATCCCCTAACACCATAGTGGTCAGCTTGCTTGCGGTCTGCAGCATGATGTACTGCTTGCCATCGTGTACATAGGTTGACATGCCGTAATTCACTGCACCCGGTATTTCGACGCCGCCAACCTGTTGTCCCGAGCGTTTGTCAACGAAGTACAGCATTGGCGTGCCATCGCTCGCCGCACTGGTATACATAAACATCGATTTGGTCACTGCCATGATGGCGTTACGACCCGTACCAGTCGTTGGGATATCCATGTCCTTGAGCTGCGGATGATCAAGAACACGTTCCGGCGTTTCGCCAATTGGCAACTGCCACAGATGTTCACCGGTGTTCATATCAATCGCCGTTATGTGACTGTACGGCGGTTTGAACAATGGCAGGTTATCCGGGCCGCGTACCTGGTCCGATCGCAGTGAGGCAAAGTCCGAAAAGGTAGCGCCCGTCGGTTTGTCAATTTTTGGATCCCTTTCCTCGCCCGTTACAACGATTCTGGAAGAGCAGGCTTTGCGCGTTGAGACATACAAAATGCCGGTTTCAGGATCAGCCACCGTTGGACCATCAATATTGGTGCCACCGCCATCACCAGGGCACCAGTAGGCTGCCCGGTATCCCTGGTCGTTGTCGCGATGCAATGGTGGATTGAACAAGGGACCGATTTTGTGATCTTTAAGTGCGTCAATCGCTGCCGCCCGCAATTCCGGCGTGTAATCAATCAGCCCATCGTGGGTCAGGCCTTGCATACCGTACGCAGCAGGCCGGGTTGGGAATGGTTGAGTCGCAGCCAGTTTTTCACCGGGAACGTCAGAGGCGGGGACAGGGGTATCCACCATCGGCCAGATCGGTTCTCCGGTTTCGCGGTTAAAGGTGTAAGCAAAGTTTTGCTTCGTCGTCTGCACAACAATCGGGACTTCTTTGCCATCGATAGTGACGTCCATCAGTACCGGAGCTGTCGGTGTGTCGTAATTCCAGATGTCGTGACGCACTAACTGCTGGTGCCAGACACGCTCGCCGGTCTTGACGTCGAGAGCAATCAGGCTGGTGCCGTAGAGATTATCACCCGGGCTAAAGCCGCCGTAATAGTCCACGGTTACACCATTGGTCGGTATATAAACGATGCCGCGTTCTTCGTCAGCGGACATGGGTGCCCATGAGGAAACATCACCGGTCCATTTCCAGGCATCGTTTTCCCAGGTCTCGTGCCCGGCTTCGCCCGGTCGTGGTATTACGTGGAATTTCCACAGGAATTCACCGGTTCTTGCGTCGTAACCGAGGATGTCACCCGGCACGTTTTCCACGCGCGACTGGTAATAGCCCTGCTCGTGCGAATTGCCGACGATAACGACACCGTTGACGACAATCGGCGGTGAAGAAGTGGTTATATAACCATTCTCCAGGGAGAGTCCTTCGTAAGGATCGTGCGTGTATGGCAGGTCAGCAACAAGATCGGTCAGCATGTCGACGACACCGGTCTTGGGAAAGCCATCGATCGGCACCGGTTTGCCCCAGCCTTCCAGGGGCTGGCCGGTTTCTGCATCAAGTGCAGTCAGGAAAAAAGCAGGTGACGAAATATAAATTACGCCGCGGCCGTCTATCTCTGCATAAGCGATACCTTTGCCGTAATCCTTTCGCATCGAATACTCGTAGCGACCGGTTTTTGGTTCACCGTACGACCACAGCAGCTCTCCGTTTTCCGGATCCAGAGCGACAACATAACGGCGCGGGCCCGCGACAGTATAGAGTTTGCCGTTGATATAACTCGGTGTGGATCGACCACTTTGTGCGTTGAAACTCGCACCATCCCAGACCCAGGCTTCTTCCAGGTCTTCGTAGTTACCGAGCGTAACCTCGTCAGCCGGTGAATAGCGGGTATGCGCCGCATCGCCACCGAGATAACCCCATTGGCCATCTTCAGTTCCTGGCGCAGACTTGATGCTCCCGGCCGATTCACTTCCTGTATCGCTGACCGGGACCGGGACCGGAGCCGGACCTGGAGAGCAGGCGACGATTGATAAGGTCAAAATGATAGTGCCGAGACGAATAAGTCCCGACGGCAAACTTGCAATCTTCATTCTTGCTCCCCTACGTTGTTAAATTTTGCTCGTTGGCAGTCAGACTTTTCGCAGTGCAGCGGCCATGCTATCAAGTGCTTCTTTGATGACTATTCTCGATGAACCCAGATTCATTCGCATGTGACCTGCGCCGCCGGTACCGTAGTTGGATCCCGGATTCAGAAGCACACCGGAATTTTCGACTAACCATTTCTGTAAATAGTACTCCGGAGTCATGTCATTCGCAGCAGCCATTTCATTTGCGCCGATTGCATCAAGGACGCGCGTAGTATCGAACCAGGTCAGGTATGTGCCTTGCGCATTCTTGTAATCGATAAGCGGAATGTTTTCCGCGACGTAGTTTTCAACAAACGTGTGATTGTCGTCGAGATACGGCAGTAGTTGATCAATCCACTCTCTGCCGTGCCGATAAGCTGCCTCGTTGGCGACGACACCCAGTGTGTTCAGATCAGCGCGAAAATTAAGCTTTATTCTTTCGAGAAGAACCGGGTTGGTTGAATGAAAATAGGCATTCTTCATGCCCGCAAGGTTAAATGTCTTGCTAATCGCATTGAAAGTGACGCTGTTTTTGACAACGTCTTTATCCGGCAACCTGGCAAACGGTACGTAATCGTGTCCAGCCCTGACTATGTCAGAATGAATTTCGTCGGAGAGGACAATAATCTGGTTTTCAAGGCACATGCGACCGATTCTGAGCAGGTCTTCCTCGGACCAGACATTGCCTGTCGGGTTTTGCGGGTTGCATAGAATCATAGTCTGAGTATCCGGCGTCATGCGGGACTCAAGATCCGCCCAGTCGATCTCATAACGACCATTTTTGTAGATCATAGGGCTGTCATTCGCTACCGTATGCGTATGGCGAATGTGATAGTAGAAACCGTCATAAACGGGTGACAATAAAAGAACTTTGCTGGCCGGTGGCGCAAACGTTCTTAGTCCGCCGATAATTGCCGGGTAAACACCTGCAGAAATTACGAGAGACTCAGGATCGATATCGATATCATGGCGTTCCCCGTTCCAGGTTACGATAGCCTCCCTGAGAGAATCCTGGCTACTCATGTAGCCCCAGTTGTTATGCTTGCAACGCTCAGCCAATGCGTCGGTGATACAAGGTGCAGCCTCAAAATCCATGGTCGCTACGCCCATGCCATACTTGAAGTTGTCGGTACCAAAATCGCGAGCCGGGCTGTCCCATCTGGCGCAGTTCGTACCGACGCGGTTATAAGGTGTGTCAAAATCAAATTTGCCGCCCATTGATCCGCTTGAACTCTCTGCCGCAACGGCAGCCGCTGATCCTGTTCCAACCGCGCCAGCGAGTGCTGTCATGCCAGCATTCTTCAGAAATGACCTGCGATTCAGTCCATACATATTCGACATTGAAATATCCCCTTGTGATTTATTGCTTACGTTGGCGTGGCGCTACGGTTATTTCGTTCAGTGCGCCATTCATATAATCTAATTCGGTGTCGCCCGGTGCATAACGGCTCAGTGACAGTATATAGGCAAGAATATCGACGTATTCTTTTTCGTTGAGAAAACCGGGATTTGTCTCCGGCATTGATGTGCTCATCACGGTGAACAAGATTCCGAGCGGTTGCGATTCCCAACGCTTCAATACCGGGCGAAAGTACTTCTTATCGTGACAGAGCATGCAATGCTCGGCATACAGTTGTTCACCGACTTTAGCCTGCGCTTTTGTGAACACTCCATCGTTCACAGTGCGTGGATCAGCATTTGCGCCAATGCAGAGCGCAAGGCCGGTCAACGCGATCGTTAGCCTAAGTACAGACACTGAAATTGTCTCATTGAATTTAGGTCCACTGCTGTGATGGAGAATCGCCCGCTGGGCGGGCTCCTACATTTCTAATAAGTAACTGTAGGAGCCCGCCCAGCGGGCGATCCCACGATATCAATTTTCGGTTAATCCTCTAAAAGTGCCATTGTCGTGAGTTTTGAACCAGTCAGTAGCATGACGTACTGTTTGCCTCCGTGGACATACGTCATCATGCCGTAGGAACTCGATGCAGGCGCTTCAATCTTACCAAGTTGCTCGCCGGATGCTTTATCTATTGCGTAAAGATAGGGCGTATTGTCACTGCCATGTCCCGCATAGATCAGCAACGTACTGGTCACTGTCATCGGTGCAACCCGCGTACCGTTACCGGTATTTGGTATATCCATATCTTTCAGCGCAGGATGGTTCAACACTCTGTCGGGCGTCTCACCAACCGGAATCCACCAAAGATGCTCGCCGGTGTTCATATCGATTGCGGTGATGCGGCTGTACGGCGGCTTAAACATATTTAGCCCGTCGGGGCCCTGTACCGAGCCATAACCTGGAAGCACAACATAATCGGCAATCGTGCTACCCGTTGGTGCATCTATCAATGCATCCCTTTCCGCACCCGGTGCCGGGATTCGGTATGAGCAATGCTTGCGCGAGGTGACATACAGAATGCCGGTTGTCGGATCCGCTGCTGCGGGACCGTCGATGTTGACACCGCCTATGTCACCCGGACACCATAGCGCCGCTTTCTTGCCCAGATCGTTGTCACGGTGCAATGGCGGATTGAACAGCGGGCCGATTTCATACTCTTCCAAAATTTCGAGCATTTGCGCACGCAGTTCGGGCGTGAAATCGATCAGCGCATCTTCAGTCAGGCCCTGATTGTCAAAGGGCGCCGGCTTGGTCGGAAATGGCTGGGTCTCGGATAACTTTTCACCCGGAATCCTGGATGCCGGTACGGGTCGCTCTTCTATCGGCCAGATCGGTTCGCCGGTTTCACGATTGAAGGTATACGCGTAAGACTGCTTGGTGACCTGTACAACGATCGGAATCGTCTCGCCATCTTTTTCGATGTCGAGTAAAACCGGTGCTGTCGGCGTATCGTAATTCCAGATGTCATGGTGAACCATCTGGAAGTGCCAGACACGTTTGCCGGTTTTTACATCGAGCGCAATCAGGCTGGTGCTAAACAGGTTGTCGCCCGGCCGGAAACCGCCGTAAAAATCCATCGTGGCGCCGTTGGTCGGGACGTAAACAATACCGCGTTCCTGGTCTGCAGACAGCGGCGCCCAGGATGAGATATCACCTGTCCACTTCCAGGCATCGTTTTCCCAGGTCTCGTGACCGAACTCGCCCGGCCCTGGAAGGACGTTAAATTTCCACAGAAATTCGCCGGTCTTTGCGTCGTAACCAAGAATATCGCCAGGAATGTTTTCAACGCGCGACTGGTTGTAACCCTGTTCTGCAGAGTTACCGACCACGACGACGCCGTTCACCACTATCGGCGGCGAAGACGAGGTGATATAGCCTTTTTCCAGTGGCAGGCCGTCATAAGGATCGTATTCGTGGCCAAGATCGGCCAGCAGGTCAACCACACCAGTTTGTGGAAATCCGTCGACCGGTACGGGCTTGCCAAAACCCTCAAGCGGTTTGCCGGTTTTCGCATCCAGTGCTGTCAGGAAAAATGCCGGAGAAATAATATAAATTACGCCACGTCCGTCGATTTCGGCGTACGCAACACCTTTGCCATAGTCCTGGCGCATCGAATATTCCCAGCGCAGCGTATTGGGTTCACGATAGGACCAGATCGTTTCGCCACTGGCGGGATCAATGGCGACGACATGTCGACGTGGCCCGGCAACGGTGTACAGGACGCCGTCTATATAACTGGGTGTAGATCGGCCGCTGGCGGCATTGAAGCTCGCACCGTCCCAAACCCAGGCCTCTTCGAGATCACCGAAGTTATCGGCGTTAATCTGGTCTACAGGTGAGTAACGCGTGTGTGCGGAGTCGCCGCCCAGGTAGTGCCACTCACCGTCTTTTGTTCCTGGTGATTCGGCGTATACCGCTGTAGCGAAGATCATGCCGGTGGCCAGCATCGCGATGCCGGTAGCGACTGATCGCCCTGCACCAGATACGGCTGTACTTGCGTCCCTCATTTTGCTCCCCTCATGAATGCCTTTGAATACGACTCTGGTGGTACAGACTCTTAAGGTCGGCCTGGACAATTCAAGACATAATACTTGTGTGTGATTTTGCTCAATATCCTGTCAATGCAGGATACCTCAGGGCTCGATTCAGGCAAATACATTCAATGGCAAGCTTTCCGTATGGCGATACGTATTCCGGCTTTCCCGGGCAGTATACTGTCCCTGGTCAAAGAATAAGGGGCGCTGTATGTCTCCACAAAACCCGGTCATCGTCATTCCCGGTATTACTGCTACAAGCCTGGTCGACGACTATCCGCTGAAAGTCGACGAAATCTGGACCATGGTGTTCAACAAGGAGTATGAGCGCGTCGCGCTACATCCCGACGATATGCGCTATGAGGCGGTGGGGCCAGCACACGTTACGGTCGGTCAGCCATTCCCTGTTTATGACGACCTGATCAGGGCGCTGCGGCATGAGTTGTCGCCGCGTGCCGATCAGCCGACACCAGTATTTGCCTTTCCCTACGACTGGCGTATGGACGTTCGTACCAGCGCGGCGAAGCTCGGTGCGTTTGTCGATGAGGTGCTCGCCAGAACGAAGCTCCTGCGACACTATGCGGATGCGGACGAACTGCAGGTCGACCTGGTGGGTCATTCAATGGGTGGCCTGGTTATCTGCGAGTATCTTTCGCAATTTGGCCGGCAGTCCAATATCGGCAAAGTTGCCACTATCGGCACGCCTTTTCTGGGCTCGGTTGAAGCCATTGTGAAAATCACGACCGGTATGAGCTTATTGACTGGCCCTGAGCCAAAAGAAAGGGAAAGAGAGGCAGCACGCGTGATGCCGGCGTTGTATCAGCTATTCCCCAGTTACGCCGATGCCGCAAAAAATACGCAAGGCGATAATGTAGACATGTTCGATTGCGCCAACATGCAAAGCAGTGTCGTTGACAGCCTGGCAGAATTTGTACGCATGTATTCAGTTTCGACGAGAAGTGGTGACCGTCGTTCTCAAGCAAAAAAAATCCTGAAAGACATGCTCGGTGGTGCGCGCCAGCATCGACAGACAGTGAACGATTTCAAAACATCCAGCGCAGCACTCACACAGTCGGACTGGCTGGCGATTATCGGTGTCGGTGAGAAGACCCGTGTCCAGTTGACTGTCGATCGAGACAGGCGCGGACCCTGGTTTATTATCGACGAGAGTCAGTTTGTTAATGAATTGGATGGAGAAAACCAGCGTTCCCAGCGTACGGGCGACGGTACCGTGCCTTTGCCAGGCGCATTACCGCCTTTTATCGCAACATCGAAGGTGGTCTGCGTAACCGAAGCCGATTTAGGCGCACTGGAACTGCGTGATCGATTGATGGTGAACCTCGGTGGTTTTCATGGCCTGCTACCGCGCATCAACCTGGTGCAGCGTTTGGTGACCAAACATCTGCAACCGGCGTATCGCGGCAGGGTCTGGGGTCGCAGGCTGCCGGGTTCGCGGTCGTGGAATCCGCCTTTGCCGGGACTGGCTGAAAAGGACTATTGAAGCAACGCGGGTAGTAGTATCTGGTTGGAATTTCCAAATACAGTTTGCTTTTCATGCAAACATCGCCCGCTGGGCGGGCTCCTACAAAGCCAATTAGCATTGTAGGAGCCCGCCCAGCGGGCGATAGCTAAGTACCGTCATTTTCATTCACCCGGTTGTCGTTCCGGTGAAACCCACCTGCTAGTTTTCCAACAATGGAAACCGGCCTGCAATTTTGTCACCGCTGAAATTCGCAACCCAGCCTTCCGGGTTATTGAAAAGCCGAATGGCAGTGAAGGTCGGGTTGGGTCCCATGTCAAACCTGTGTTTGGTGTTGGCTGGAACAGATATCAGGTCATCTTGCTCGCACAGCATTGAGTAAACCTAGTCGTCCGAGTGAATAACAAAAAGGCCGTGGCCGCGGACGAAGAATCGCACTTCGTCTTCGCCATGAGTGTGTTCGTCCAGGAACTTCTTGCGGAATTGGTCTTTTTCCGGGAGCAATCTCTATTCCAGGTCGGTTGGTGCCATCGGTGAGGACAAGAGATGCTCAAACTTTTCCCAGCGAGCGGCCTGATCAGCGGTGTCGCTTTCAATGTAGTTACGTACCATGTCTTTACCAAGATTGTAGTTGATAACGTAGCTTCGATACGTTTCGATAAAATCCGTTCGCTGGCGCGCACGCTCTGGCGACATCAGGGAGAATTCTATCAGCCACTGCTCAGCCTGATCGCGATCGAAATCTCCATTCAGGTAATCCCTGGCGGCCTCATTGCCCGCATAGTTAAGCCGGCCAAGCAACGCTTGCAGCTGGTAGTAACGGTCCGCCTCCTCAGGATCGAGCCCGGCCAGCGGAAACAGCACATCTCTCTCATAGGTTATTCGTTCGTTATCCGGGAAGGCCAGGTCGATGCCATAGTTGCCGCTACCCTCGGCAATGAGAGATTGTGGGCTGAACAGCGGGTACAGCGAAAACTCAAGCCAGCCTCGATCCTGGACCAGATTTTTTTCGAGGAGGGCATTGAACGTATGGTGTCCCGGATAACCTTCATGGCAGCCAAGGTCGACAGCGCGACTGATGAATATCGGCAGGTCGGTATTAATCTGTATCAGACTCTGTGCATTACCCTGATACCAGTTATAACCCGACCATGGCTTGTCATTGACGTATTCGAGACTAAACGACTCATTCTCGGGAAGATCTATATAAAGGAGCGTTCGGCGTCGGCATTCGGCGATGGCAGCATCGAAAACTTCTGCAAGACGTTCCTGCGGAATAACAAACTGATTCTGAAATTCGTTTACGCGAACGGACAATTCACCCTCGCCACCGACCAATGTATCGATATCGCCCAGAATTGCCCTGAAATATGCGGCATCGTGATCGGGCGCTGCGGTGCCAAATAACTGTCGGGATTCTTCATCAAAGGCCAGGGTCTCACCTCTGTTCAGTGCAATTCGTGTTTTCAGCGCCCCGAGGCGACCTATAAGTCCATCGATTCGCGCAGACTGCATTTCATCATTCTCTGCAGCGGCTATTGCTTGTTGCAGCTGTGCGTTCATCGTGGCGGATCGAACTTCTATCTCGTTGATGGACAGCTGTGCCTCGTTTGCAGATTCGCGAATGTCCTCCGGGCCGAAATACGCGTCCACGTGTGCGTCATCGTGCCAGCCCATACTGAGTTCGAGAAACAGGTACTCCCGAGCGAGCGTATCCAGATCGATGGCGACTGACTCCTTTTCAGGTGATTGGCCGGCTCCACAGGCAGCGATTGAAAACAGGGCAAAAATAATAGCAATTCGAAGTTTCATTACTCGGATCCGCGGCTAAACTACTAGCGGGACAGCATATCAGCGGCAGATGGAAGTTGGCCAAAAAATAAACCTGCATCGCGTGCGCTGGTCCAATATATTGTTCTGACCGGCCGACAACTGACAGATATGCAGACTATGCAAAAACAAATGACTCAATGGCTTATTCCCGTATTGCTGGCGATAGCGGCTGCCGGGGCGCTCTGGTATTACTGGGTTGCAGTCAACAGGTCGCCCCCTGAGCCCGCGCCGCCGCCGCAACCCGTTGCCCAGGAGCCGGTGGAATTGCCGGGTCCCCTGCATCCGATCCCTGAAATCCAGGTGGAACAGTCGGATAAACCGGATCTCATGCCATTGCCTTCGCTCGAACAGAGTGATGACTATTTTAAACTTGAACTGGTGGGAATTTTCGGCAACCTGATGGGAGAGTTGCTGGCAGAGTCGGGAGCTATAGAGAAGGTTGTCGCTACCGTGGACAACCTGCCACGGGATCATATTGCAGAGCGGATTCGACCGGTCGGCAGTATCGGTGGTCAGTTTGAGACTGGCGGTCAGGATGGCAGCGGCGGATTTTCCATCAGTCAGGACAACTATCGTCGTTACGATGAACTGGTCGCATTGGTGACCAGCGCTGACCTCAATGAAGTCGCGGATATGTACCAGCGGTTCTATCCATTGTTTCAGAGTGCGTACACAGAGCTTGGTTATCCGGACGGGTATTTCAACGACCGCCTGGTCGACGTCATAGATCACCTGTTGCGGACGCCGGAACCAGTGGGGCCGGTCGCGCTGGTCAGACCGCACGTGTTGTATGAATATGCGGACCCGGAACTGGAAGGTCTTTCCAGTGGCCAGAAACTCATGTTGCGCATGGGTAACGAACACATGGCCAGGATCAAAAAAATGTTACGTGAGCTGCGCCAGCTCGTTACGGATATTTGACGGTGTTGGCCTGACAGGCGTGTGAATTTGGTGTTGCACTCAAATTGTGGTGTGATGCCCTGACGAACAAAAATTAGCAGCCTGTTGAAAAACTTTGTTTTTCGATAGGCTGTGTACGGTACAGGGATGTACCGTCATTTTCGATGGCTGTAAGCCATTGAAAATGGGAGCAATTCGAAAACCACGTTTTTCGAATTGCGATGTTGAAAATACCATGGATGGTTTTTTCAACTGATTGCTAGAAACTGATTTTCGGGGGAATTTCATGAGAGTGTCGATTCTTGCGCTGCTGGCGCTTGGCAATATTGTCTTTGCTGCAGACGGCAGCATTCTTGGCTACGACGACACATCCAGTGCTGTACAGCGCGCAGCTGAAGCACGCATGGATAAGATGATTGATGCCAAAGAAATGGATGAGTGGCTGCGCCTGATGTCTGCGACACCCCATCACGTTGGCTCACTGGCGAGCAAAAAAAATGCAGAGTTTATCGCAGAGCTGTTTGAGTCCTGGGGTTATGACGTGGAAATTGCGGAGTACGAGATTCTGCTGCCCACGCCCAGGGTCAGAGAAGTTGAACTGCTCTCACCAACAAATTTCAGTGCGTCGTTAACGGAAGATTCGCTTGCCGAAGACGCGAGCACATCGGTACGTGAGAATCTTCTGCCCCCGTATAACGCGTTCTCGACTGATGGCGAAGTTGAGGGTGAGCTGGTGTTCGTCAACTATGGCATGCCAGCAGATTACGAAATTCTCGAGCGCTATGGCATCGACGTCACGGGGAAAATTGCGATTGCCAAATACGGCCGATCCTGGCGTGGCATCAAACCGAAACTGGCCGGGGAAAAGGGTGCGATCGGTACGATTATTTACTCGGATCCGGGTGACGATGGTTACGGTGCCGGGGATGTCTATCCAAAAGGGCCTTTTAAACACGAAAGCGCGGTACAACGAGGCTCGGTAATGGATATGCCGACTTACCCCGGTGACGTACTTACACCAGGGTATGGTGCTACGAAAAATGCGAAGCGGCTGAAAAGGGAAGACGCGCCTACAATAACCAGGATTCCTGTCCTTCCGATGTCATATCGCGATGCGTTGCCACTGCTTTCCGCCATGGGCGGCGAGGTTGTACCCGGTGAATGGCGCGGCGGTTTGCCGATCACGTACCACCTCGGTCCCGGCCCGGCGCGGGTGCGTTTAAAGGCGGAATTCGACTGGAATATGGTGACTGCCTATAACGTGATCGCGCGCCTCGAAGGCAGCCAATATCCGGACGAGTGGGTTATTCGTGGTAATCATCATGATGGCTGGAATCACGGTGCGGCTGATCCTCTGTCCGGCCTGGTTGCCACACTTGCCGAAGCCAAAGCAGTCGCAGAGCTCGCAAGATCCGGCAAACGTCCATTGCGTACTGTTATTTATGCAGCCTGGGATGCCGAAGAGCCAGGCTTAATCGGCTCGACTGAGTGGGCGGAGCATCATGCAGATGATTTGCGAGAGCATACAGTGGCCTACCTGAACACAGACGGGTCGGCCCGCGGCTTCATTGGTATCGGCGGCAGTCACGTTCTGGAGCGTTTCTTTAACCAGATTATCGAAGAGGTTGATGACCCGGTCTTTTCAGTCACGCTAAAAGAACGGCGACGCGCTTATGACATGCTAAACGGCACAGATGATAAAGCCAAAGCAGAGGCACGGGATCGCGAGGACCTGAGAATTTATCCAATGGGGTCCGGTTCTGATTACACCCCTTTCCTGCAGCACCTCGGCATTGCATCGGCGAATCTTGGCTTCGGTGGCGAAGCGGCCGGTGGCAGCTATCACACGCTGTACGATACGTATGAGCATTTTACGACCTGGAAAGATCCCGGGTTGGTCTATGGTGCGACACTCGCCAAAGTTACTGGTCGTGCCACACTACGCCTGGCAAACGCACCACGGTTGCCGTTTGAGTTCATGGGTTTGGTGGACAACGTGGCCATGTATGTCGATGAAATTGAAGCGCTGGCTGATGGCATGCGTGAGGCGACGGCAAACAACAATAAGCTGATCACGGATGGTATCTACGCCGTTGCTTTGAATCCAAACAAGGAGTTTGGGCCACCGACAGAGAAAGCACCCGTTCCACATTTTAATTTTGCGTCGCTCAAGAATGCGCTAAGCCGATTGGAAACAGCGGCTATCGCCTTTGATTCATTGGCGGCAGCGCATTCAGACACATCGGAGGAAATCAATAATTTGCTGTATACCAGCGAAAGATTATTGACTCGTGATGCCGGTCTCGAGGGCCGAACTTGGTACAAACATCATATTTATGCGCCTGGTTTTTACACCGGTTACGGCGTCAAGACAATTCCGGGTGTGCGTGAAGCGATCGAGCAGCGCGAGTTCGAAAAAGTCGCACCACAAATGGATATTGCTGCAAGCGTACTGAACGACATGGCCGAGAGGATTGAGTTGCTGAGCAGCAAGATTGGCGGAGATTAATCGTGACAACAGGAAAAATTACCACGCTGATTCTTCTGTTAATCGCCGGCCAAGGTGCACTCGCCGATAGCTTAGCGGATATTCCGGACGGTGCTCAGGCGGTTTCTCTTTCAGGCGGAGCGCTGTTTGCGGCCGCTCCCGGGCAGGCGACGCTGGAAAGACTGGCGGCAGCAAGAAAGAACTACGACGATAAACCGCACGATGCAGACAACATCATCTGGTATGGCAGAAGAACTGCATATGCTGGAGACTATCGCGGCGCAATCGAAATTTTTTCGACGGGTATCGACGAGTTTCCGGACGATGCACGGATGTACCGGCATCGTGGACATCGCTACGTGTCAATTCGCGAAATCGACAGAGCGATCGAGGATCTTGAGCATGCTGCACAGCTGATTGAGGGTACGGAAAACGAAATTGAGCCCGACGGTTTGCCAAACGCGCTGAATGTTCCCATCAGTAGCCTGCATGGCAATACCTGGTATCACCTTGGGCTGGCCTACTATCTGAAGCATGATTGGCCAAATGCTTATCGTGCCTACAAAGCCGGCTTCGATGCCGGGCGCAACGACGATAATCGCGTATCAACGACACACTGGCTTTACATGATCCTGCGCAGGATGGGCAAGCACGAAGCGGCGAATGAGGTTCTTGAAGTCATTACTGCCGATATGAACGTCATAGAGAATACGGTGTATCACAACCTTTGTCTTTTTTATAAAGGCGAAATTACGCTTGAAGAAATGTTGGGAGATGATGCGGACAGCTCGACGGGCGCGGCTGCGGCATACGGTATCGCCAACTGGTACTACTACAACGGTGATAAAACAGAGGCGCAGGCGCGCCTTGAATCATTGCTGGCGACAGACAGCTGGAGTGCATTCGGTTTTATCGCGGCCGAAGCTGATCTGGCCGCCAGGTAAGGCAATTTGTTGAGCAGCAAAATATGAGTGCAATAAGAAATTCATTTTGCTGGATGATATTTGTCGGGTTTTCTGCATTGATACTTGTCGCATTATTCAAGGAATCTCAAGAATCCCCGGCGGTATCGTAACAATCAAAGAACGAACACCCCAATATCGTATTCGTGCTGGTTGATGATCTGCGTTGGGATGAAATCAGCGCGGCAGGACACCCATACGTCAAAACGCCCAACATTGATCGCATCGCCAGTGAGGGTGCGTATTTTACCAATGCATTTACTACGACACCATTGTGGTCGCTGGCGCGCGCAACTTTCCTAACCGGCCCCAATCCGCATGCCAGCGACATTTCAAACACTTGGCACTCTTTGGAACTTTAAACTTATCCTGTGCTCCAGGCTCGTGGCTGGCGCATGCCGGAAATTCTACAAGCCTGCCTGGTATAGCCGTAAGGGAAAAGCTGAAAAAACCGACGTCGGGCCGCTTTCGAAGATTCTGTATGGCAATCCCCGAGGTGCCGGAACACAAACCGGGCATCAGCAGCAATGCCGTGAGTTTCCAGATACTCGCGCATAAACCTGAGAACGGTCCAATGATCTTCGTTGAGTTCAATACCTTCTTGCTCGGCGAGCCATTTAGCAACCACGCATGACCAATCATCGGGATCGACCAAATAGCCAGCTTCATCGAGGAGGACTTTATGACCGCCAATCTCTACGCTGGAAATTTTGTCCGGGAGTGTACGCATATCTTCAACACCTTACTGAGCTACTATCAGGACCGCGCACGATACGCTAACAAGCGTAAAACCTTGGTGCAAGTATGCCCTGCCGACAATTTTCACAAGTTACACGTCGGTCCTTTCGTACGAACAGGATGGTAAGAAAAGCCGTCTATGACTTTGCAGGGATCGTCATTTGAAAAGGGTTGTTGATGATGATCGATACACAGAGGCGCTGCAGAAAACGCCGGCAGAGCCTGCAAGGTTACTACGTTTGACTTCCTGATCCCCGGCGACGTATCCGCCGCAACAATGTTGCTGCGCCGCCGGCGGTAAACACACGCAAGTATCGATTTGACATCACGTTACCAACCTCACGATAAACGATAAAAAGCCCGCTGGCGATAATGATCAGCCCCCCGGTTATGACCCATTTATCGGGCACCTCATCCCATATCCAGTAACCAGCCGCTGCAGCGCCAATTAGTGCGGTGTACTCGAACGGTGCCAGTAGTGATGGAGGCGCACGTCTGTATCCACCAATAATGCCAACCCATGCAAGTGCCGAACAGAGCCCGGCAAGCAGAAAAAACAACCAGCCGTTAGCTGTCGGTGCGGTGTAGTTGCCAGGCAGCATAAATGCAGAAACGAGCAAGGGCCCGGTAACAACATAGATGGAAAGTGAAAAACTCGACTCTGTCGCTGCCAGTTTGCGTGCCGTTAGGGCCAGCCCCGAGTAGCAAAGCGCCGCAATAATGATGCCAATTGCAGCTGGCGTGATCATTCCCTCACCCGGACGTAAAACGACAAGGACGCCCGCAAAGCCGATAATAACGGCTAGCCATCGACGCCATCCCACATGTTCACCGAGAAAAGGTACGGATAATGCGGTGACCATCAACGGCGCAGTAAAGGCGATGGTCAGCGCATTGACCAGTGGCATACGCGATAATCCATAGAAAAATCCAAACATTGCCCCGGTAGCGAACAGGGTGCGTAACAGGTGCCACTTCCAACGCTTGGTGATCAGCGCTCCGTACCCACCGTACCAGCGTGCAGACAGGAGGAAAAACATCACGCCAAAAATGCTGCGCAGAAATACGAACTGTTGCAGCGAGTAATCTACCAGCAGCCACTTCGCACAAAGATCGAGGCCAAGACCGGCTGTAACGCCAAACAACAGATAAGATACTGCGGTGCCGAAATGATCGTTCGAAGAATGAGTTGTTTCGTTCATTGTTTCCTGCAGCAAAAAGCAGCTGCGCTGTCATTATTTAGCAATAGTCGATAGAGCGTTCAGCCAGCGTTCAGAAAACCGCCGCGAAGGTTCAGCTTCGATTCATCGTGTGTGTTCTCTAATAGCACCAAGCATGATTATTGTGCGTTAGAGGTGATCAGGATGTCTACAAAATTAGAACGAAGTGTTACGGGCTTGATTGGAGCAAAGCTGTTAGTTGGCAGTCTGCTGACATTCATTGTTACCGCTGCGACTCTGGCATCACCGGAGGGCGCAGTTGGTACGTCGGCTGAGGATCCTCGTTCCTCTGTGTCAAGCCACACTATCCGCGGTGGCCGCGACAATCCAACGGTACAAAACAAGACTACGGAGGAGTACCGCACACTCGAAGTCACAGGCGAGAGAAGCAGGTCCGGTACACGGGCTGGTTTTGCGAAGCCCGGTGCAGGTTCAAGTTCCGCACAGAGCACGAGTTTTGACTTCTGGATCTATGATGCTGATGTACAGCTGTTTAACGATGACGACAACGACGGTTTCTTCCACGGCGTGGATCTGCTGTTTGATGCGGATACAATCTATAGCGACGCCGATGTCTACGCCGTTTTGTACCTGAGTTTAGACGGCGGCCCCTGGAACGAATACGCGGTGACCGAGGATTTCACGATTTTCGGCAGCAGCAGCTCTGATGAGTACGTTCTCGTTACTGAATTGATGTCAGGCTACCCGACTGGTGATTACGATTTACTCATTGAGCTGTTTGATGCATTCGATGGCGCATATGTCGCGAGCTATGGTCCGGACGAAACATCCGCACTCAGCTTCCTGCCGCTCGAGGACTTCAATCGCGACGAGCCGGTTCAGGAGGTGGTGATCATCGAGAGCCACGGCGGTGGCGGGTCCCTCGATGGCTGGTTGCTCAGCTTCCTGATTTTGGTTTTGCTGATCAGCGCAAGCAGAAAAATCTGGCGCCACAGGAACGATGCGCTGGTCAGGATCGATTCGCCAGCGCCAGTTTGGCGAACGGGTTCCGATTCAAATCGGTAATCTGGAGTGTTGTTGGAAAACCCAGGAGTGAGGCTTCAAACGGATTGTTAGTTAATCAGCTTATCTATCTGCAACTGGCGAACAATTGCTTCGGCTTCCTCACGCAATACCTGATCCATGCTGGCTTTTTCAAAACAGGTAGATTGAATCGTCCAGATTCGCTCGCCGCTCGCGGCGTTGTAGAGGCTTGTGATCACGACGACTGTATGCGCCAGCTTGACTGAATCAGGCTCCTTTAGCTCACGGTGGTCATACAGAAAAAAATCAATTGGGTCACCGCCGCGGCACTCCGAGAGTGTCTTGATCTGTCCGGGTTTCACGTCAACCCTGGTGTCCACACTGGCAACGTGCGTTATCAGCAGCCCATCAGATTCGGTGTTTTGAGCAGCAATATTTATTTCTTCCTGTAAAAGAGGTTTTTCCAGGCCAGTTTCCAAATAGGCTGCGGCCGCGCCGATTCCTGCTGAAGTAAGATTTTCAGTGATAAGTTCTTCCAGGCGGCGCCGGCTGTTGTCATCATTAGCGACTGCGACAACGAGCAGGCGCTGAAATTGCTGCCTTACTGCCGATGAACTGTCGTGCAGTTTGATGACCTCCGTTTGCTTGGCGCACCCTCCGGTGATGAGCAAAAGTGCCGTAAATGCCGCTAATAATGATCGCGGAATATTCACAATATCTCCGGTCGTTAGTGAAATCACAATCGTATATACAAGATGCTACGACCTGGACCGGCGCGGACAATGGGTACTTACACGTAGAAAGCTGCCAGGTGTCGAACGACCGGCAACAACAGACTGCATATTCCTGTCTCCTCACGAGCCGTGCTCTCTTTGCCTGTCTGCGATCACCTGGGCCAGGTTCGATAATTTTTGTTAACTGTTCCGTTATGCGGATAGGTCAGGCACTTTCAATAATCCGCATCACCTCAGGATTCTGCAGGGAGTCTTTGCGATCAAAGATGGAAATCATGTACGAGAGAACATTTTTTGGACAAGTCACAGCATTATTGACATGATTTCTGAGTTGGATACAGAGTCGAGAACATCCTGCCTCGACCGGGTTGAGGAATTGGTGGCACTTTATGCGGGCCTGTCCTATATCTATCAACGATCGAAAGCGGGTACTGAGATATCGCTAAGCTGAACGTGGAGGTCACTTGACGCCACGGCAGACAATCGCGGCAAGATGCCGCTCCCACGAAAATAGCGAAGAATCCGTGGGAGCGGCATCTTGCCGCGAATGCGCCACACATCGCTTGTGCCGCCAACCCGATCAACTATCTGATTAAGGTCCACAAAGCTTACCGACGTTTCTGGATCAACCGCTTATACAACGGAATCAGCCGCGTCAGTTCCAGTACCCTCTCGCCGTGCGGTGCGCATGACTTTTCGACCCCATGCTGCAAGCGTATCGAAGTAGGCATACAGCGCTGGTACGACCAGCAGAGACACGACCGTCGAGAACGCCAATCCACCGATGATAGCTCGCGCCATCGGGAAATAGGGCGGTCCGTCACCGCCGATCTGCGTTGTGCTGACGGCCAGTGGCGCCAGACCGACGATCGTTGTTGCCACTGTCATGAGAATGGGTCGTAGTCGATCTCGGCCGCCTTCAATGATTGCCTTGTTACGTGGCATACCGTCCTGGCGAAGATTATTGATGTGATCTACCAGCACAATTCCGTTATTTACGACCACGCCGATCAGAATCATGATGCCGATGGATGCCATGAAAGAGAAGGTCGTGCCGGTTGCGGCGAAGAACAGGAAAACGCCGAAGACTGAAAAGACGATCGAGCCGAGAATTATTGAGAACGGGAATAGCAGGGATTCAAAAAGTGCTGCCATAACCAGGAAAATACAGGCGATACCCAACAGGATGTTTGTCAACATCATTTGCTGGGTTTCGTCTTCACGATCGAAACCACGGCCGAATTTCCAGTTATATCCCGGTGGTAGATCAAATTCATCCATCAGGCCTTCTATTCTCGGCCGCACCGAATCGAGACTTTCGTCTTCCGCGAGATTAGCCGACAGAATAACGGCAGTCTGGCGGTCAGTACGCCTGATTGATGCGGGTGATGTACTGATGCGGAAATTGGCGACTGTGCCGAGCGTAATACGTTGTCCGTCCGGCGTGTAGAGTGGCAGATCAGCAAGCTGATCAATACTTTGTTTGTCGCTTTCGCGGAATGCCAGGCGTACCGCAACTTCGCCCATGTCACCGCGAAACTCACGCAGATTCTGGCCGCGCATCGCAATGCCGATGGCATCGGCGATCTCCTTGGCCGTCAGTCCGTTCGCCGCGGCCCGTACCCGGTCAATGCTGACTCGCACCTCGCGGTCGCCCAGTTCTGCATCTGAGCGAACATCCTGTAATCCTTCAACGGACGACAACAGGCGCAAGACGTCTACACCTATCTCGTTCAGACGTGCAGTTGAATCTCCGGAGATCTGCAGGCTGAAGCCATCGCCGCCACCTTGCTGCTCGAACGAAAAACTGGGTTTGCCAATAGCGATCACTGGCAGGTTCTCTTCAATTCTCTTGACAATATCAGCCGTGGAGAGTGTCGCCTCGTCATCCTCGGTCAGCAGAATCACCGTGCTCGCATTGCCCTTTTCGTAGTAGCTGTAAACCGATCGGATATTGAACGCTTCCTGATGCTCGAACAGATACTCCTCAATGGTGTCCACTGCGGCTTCAACGCGCTCCAGTGGATGTTGACCTTCTATGTGCAGCGGCATATGCAAACGCCGTCCGGAGTCCTGTGGAAATGCATCGAACTTGACCAGCTCCAGTATCAGTGGCGAGATGCCGATAGCACAGATCAGCAGGATGCCGCCAAATGTCTTCCAGGGGCGAGTCAGAATCCAGCCCAGGCTTGCTACGTAACGATTGGTCAGCCTGGTGATCAGTGCGCCGGGTTTTGGTTCCGGTGGTGGTGGAATACGCGCCGCGAGCATTGGTACCAGGGTTTGTGCTATCAGAAGCGAGGCCAGCAGCGCTACAATGATAGTGATTCCAACGTGCGTCATGAAAACCGATATGTCTGTTTTCGCGCCAAACATAATCGGCACAAAAACGATTATCGTTGTCAGGGTCCCGGCGATGACGGCCATGCCGACTTCCTGCACGCCTTTCAATGTCGCCCGGACCGGATTCGACGGGTCCAGGGCTCGCTGACGAAACACACTTTCGGTGACGACGACAGCATTATCCACCAGCATACCGATCGCCAGCATCAGGCCCATCATCGTCAGCATATTCAGACTCAGACCGGCAAAGTAGAGCGCGCCAAGCGTAATCAGCAGTGAAAACGGGACCGATGCAGTGACGATCAAAGTCGTCATGAAGTGACGCAGAAACAGATAGAGAACCAGGATTGCCAGCAAGCCGCCGATCATCCCTGCGTTCAGCAGATCACTCAATGAACCGCGAACGCTGTCGCCCTGATTGTCCAGATCAAAAATATTGATGCCTTGCATTTGCGGCAACCGGCCAATTTTTTCGACTTCGGCCATGACCCGATCGGTCACCTCGACCATGTTCGATCCGGTGGATTTGCTGATCGCCACGCCGATCGCATATTCCCTGTCGAGATGCCGGCCATATTCCCGGTCAGGGCTACGCAGCTCCACATCGGCTACATCACTCAGACGCAGGCTCTCATCGTCAATGACGAGGTTGCGAATATCTTCTATGGACTGGAATTCGCCTCGCGGTCGAACACTAAAGCGTTGTCCGTTGTCAGTTATACGTCCCGCGCTTACTGCGAAATTGCTGCGGTCGAGTAACTGCCGGAGGTCATCGATATCGATGCTGTGCGCAGCCAGCCGATCGGAGCTCAGAAGTATGCGAATTTCCCTCGGTTCGACGCCGTGTAACGCGACCAGGGAGACACCCTCAATACGCTCAAGGCGCCTCTTCAACAAGCGGTCAAGCATGTCATAGCTGTTCGAGAGATCCCGGCTGCTGGAAATTCTCAGCTCCAGGATAGGCTGGTCGCCGAGCGACCCCGTAAAAATAAAGGTGCGCCTGATATCAAGTGGTAACTCGTGGCGAATGCCATCGACCTTGGCACGGGCTTCGATACCTTTCGATCCCATGCTTTCATCCCAGCCGAATTGCAGAAACACCTGCGCCATATTCTCGGTTGATGACGAGAACATTCGTTCGACCCCGGACAAAGTCGCCAGCGCTTCCTCGACCGGTCGCGTTATTAGTTTTTCAATTTCCTCGGGTGTTGATCCCTCGTACGGAATCTGGATAAATATTCCAGGAAACTCGATGTCCGGGAATTTCTCCAATGGCAGAAGCCGGGTCGCGATGATACCGATAAGTGCCAGCGCCACGAACAATACTACTGTCGTGACGGGCCGATTTAGCGCTATTTCCGTGTGTTTCACTAGCAGGTCTCCCTAGCCCGGACTAGCTGGCCGCAGGTGCCGGAATTGCACGGTCACTTGAGGCACTGGCCGGCCACTTCTTACGATCGAACAGCGAATAAACGACCGGTATGACGACAAGCGTCAGCAGAGTTGACACGAGCAGGCCGCCGATAACAGTAATGGCCATCGGCGTCCGAACTTCAGCACCTTCACCAAAACCTATCGCCATGGGCAACAGGCCGAGCGCGGTAGTCAACGTCGTCATAAGGATGGGCCTCAACCTGGCCTGTCCGGCTTCCATTATTGCAGCAATTTTTTCAACGCCTTGTGCCTGCAGCTGATTGATCAGGTCAACCAGTACAATGGCATTGTTCACAACAATGCCTGCCAGCATGATGACGCCAATGAAAGCAACCACGTTGATCGTGGTGCCTGTCAGGTAGAGCGCAAGTACCGCACCGACCAATGCAAGCGGAATGGTGAAAAGAATAACCAGCGGATGAATGAGCGATTCAAATTGTGATGCCATAACGAGGTAGACAAGAAAAATTGCCAACGCCAATGCAAACTGCATTGAGCGAAACGAGTTCTGCATTTCTTCATTCTGGCCGGAAACCATCGCGGTAATGCCGGATGGCATTGGCGTCCTGTCGATGATTGCGCTCGCAGTTGCAACTGCAGTTCCAAGATCACCATAAGCAAGATTTGCTGTGATGACAGCCACACGTTCCTGCGCTATCCGGCGCACTTCTGCCGGACCACGAGCAACCCGAATATCAGCGACCGCTTCGAGCGTAACCGGTCTCTCTGCCGCCGGATTTACGATTAGCTTTCGAATTTCGTCAATGCTGGCCTGGCGTGTGTCAACGCTCTTTACCAGCACATCGATTTTCTTGTCTCTCCAGGTATAACGGGTCGCCAGCTCACCACGCACGTTCGCCACAACCCTGTCGGCTATCTCTCTGACGGTGAGTCCTAACGCCGCTGCGCGTTCCTGATCGAATAGAATCTGGATTTCCGGATTACCCGACTCGATGGTTGTTTTGATATCGGTGTATCGATTCGTGGCCGCCAGTTCACTCAGCAGGGTCTGGCTGACTGATTCCAGGCCGGCGAGATCGAATCCGGAAATCTCGATTTGCAGGGGACTTGCAAATGTCATGAGTGCTGGGCGGCTGAACTCGTATTGCACGCCCGGTAACATCGCGAGTTCCTGTCGCATGGTATCCATCGCAGCGTCTTCTTCGACGCGTCCGGCACCAGACTTCAAGGTAATACTCAGCGTGCCGGTATTTTCTCCGGAGTCGACTGGGTTGGCATCAAGTCGATTTCCGGTACCGGCAACTGAGTAACTGAGCTCCACATTATCGATGTCGCTGGTGACGCTCTGCGCCACCTGGATTGCACGATCGGTCTCCGCCAGCGGAGCTCCGGGTGCAAGTCGCAGGTCGACACTAAACTCGCCTTGCGACAACTGAGGAATAAGTTCTGTTCCCAATCGTGGGATAAGCAGCATCGTTGCAGCGAATATTGCTGCTGCGCCGGCAACGACAACCGCTCGATGGCCAAGAGACCAGCGCAGCAGCGGCATGTAGCCCTTTGCGGCTACGCGGTACAGTCGTTGCATTAACTGCGAAGGTAACCAAAGGATGGCCCAGAAAAGCCACCTTATGCCAGTGAATGCGAAGCCCAGCAGGCGCACAACAAATGCGACACCGCGGGTGAACCTGTTGGGTGCAGACTCCTCTCCAGCCTCGACGTAGCGCGTTCCGCTACCAAGAGCTGCAAGCATTGGAATTAGTGTCAGTGCAACAATCAGTGAGAAGACCAGTGCAAAGGTGACGGTCAGGGCCTGATCGCGAAAAAGCTGCCCGGCAATACCGCTAATAAATACCATCGGAAAAAAGACGGCGATTGTTGTGAGCGTTGACGCCACGACGGCGGCCGATACTTCGGCTGTGCCTTTGCGTGCGGATTCCAGGATTCCCTGGCCCTGCTCGCGCTTGCGGACGATATTTTCCAGTACGACAATTGCGTTGTCGACCAGCATGCCGACGGCGAGCGCTACCCCGCCAAGCGACATGATGTTGAGCGAGACATCGTATGAATACATGAGCAGGAATGTGCCAATCACCGAAACGGGTATCGCGACAGCGATGATCGTTGTGGCTCGGGCATCTCTGAGGAAGCCGTACAAAACCATAATTGCCAGCAACCCACCAATGAGCGCGGCTGACGTTACTTGCTGAATCGCGGCGGATATGAATTTTGATTGATCGTAGATTTTGACGAGTTCCAGGTTGTCCGGGAGCGATTCACGAATTTGCTCCAACCTGCGCTCGACCCGTTTAGCGACCTGCACAGTGTTTGCATCGCCTTCCTTGTAGACAGCCAACTCGACCGACTCACGGCCCTTTACGCGTGTTATGGCTTCCCGTTCCTTATATCCACGCGCAACGGTAGCCACGTCACGCAAGTAGACCGGGCGACCTTCGACTGTGGCGATGATTGCATCCGCAAACTCTGCAACTGATTGAAACTCGTTAATCGTTCGAACGAGAAATCTTTGTGTGCCTTCCTCCAGGCGTCCGCCGGACAGGTTTACGTTCTCCGCGCGGATTCTCTGAGCGATTTGATCAATACTTAGCCCAAGCTGTGAGAGTTTTTGCTGGTCTACCTGGATTTGAATCTCGTCTTCGAGCCCGCCGCTGACTTTTACCGCGGCCGTTCCCTCTTCGGCTTCCAGGTCATTTTTTATTCTGTCTTCCGCGAGCCGGCGCAGCGCCTTAAGGTTGGCCTCGATCGCGGTGGCATCTGTTGCAGTGGAGCTTTCATCTTTCTGCAGCAGCCCCAGGCGCATGATGGGTTCTGATGATGGGTCAAAGCGCAGCAACAACGGGCGTTTGGCCTCGAGCGGTAACTCGATGATGTCTATTTTCTCCCGCACATCGACACCGGCAATGTTCATGTCGGTGCCCCACAGGAATTCCAGCGTGACATCGGACTGTCCCGACCTCGAGACTGACCGAACAAGACGTACATTGCGAATGACGCCGACCGCTTCTTCGATCGGTTTGGTCAATAGATTTTCGACTTCCACCGGCGCAGCACCAGTCAACTCTGTGCGTACCGTAATCGTCGGATATGAAATGTCGGGCAGAAGATTCACTTTGAGACGCGACAAAGACACCATGCCGAAAAGCACGATGGCGACTGTAAACATCATTATTGTGACGCGGCGTTCCGTTGCTATTTCAATCAGTCGTTGCATGTGGGTTTCTTGTAGTCAGACTATCGATGACAGTTATTCAGGTGAAGATTCGTTATCGTCGGCACTGGTCGTCGTTACAGGCGCGTTGATTACGGAAATTTTCGAGCCATCTTTCAGGCTGGTTTGGCCGACCACAACAATTTCGTCTATGTCATCCAGACCCTGCAGGACTTCGATCCGCCCGCTTTCAGCATATCCGGTGCTAATCAAGCGCCGCTCGACAACGCCTTCGCTGACAACAAAGACGGATGATTGCCCTGCGCTCTCGACGATGGCGCTGCGCGGAATCTGCAGAGCATTGGCGCGCATGTCAAAGACAATACCGATGCGACCGAACATGCCGGGTTTCAATCTTCGGGAGTCGTCGGATACCTCGATGCTAATCTTGAAGGTACCGGTTTCAGGATCAACGATCGGACTGATGCGGACGACGACAGCTTCGAAACTTGCGCCTGAGAGTGCATCCACTTCGATTATCGCTTTCTGGCCAGGTTCGATGCGCCTATATTCTCTTTCCGGCACATGCAGGTAAGAGATAAGCGGTTCCAGGCTGGTTACTTTGAAGGTTTGCTCATTAATGTCGATCGTGTTGCCGATTTTAATGAATCGCTCCGATATCACACCATCGATTGGCGCCCGAATCTCCGTGTATCCGAGCTCCAGCGTTGCAAGATCATAAGTTGCCTGCAGGGCCTCCATTTCGTAGCGGATCGTCTCGAAGTCGCCCTCGCTGATCAGACCCTTGTCCTTTAGATCGACGTTGCGCTGGTGGTCGCGCTGCAACTTCCTGAGATTTGCTTCGGCTTGTTGCTTCTCCAGGCGCAGGCGATCGCCGTCGAGGCGTGCGAGGATCTGACCGCTGCGGACATCGTCGCCTTCCTCGGCGAAAAGTTCTCGCACCTCTCCGCCTACCTTGGCGATCACGGTGGCATCGGCAAAAGCTTCAATCGGTGCCGTACCGGAGTAAACGGCATAAATGTCACCGCGAGTTGGTAACGCGGTTTCCACGGGGATGGCAGGGCTTTCATCGTCTGCAGACTCGGCTGCAACTTCTTCATCGCCCTGCTGGCACGAAGCAAGCATGACTGTAGCTAATACCAAACCCGGCAATAACCGTCTCGGTGTCATTACAAATTCCTTTTGATCTGCTGTATCCATCTGGTGTGGACTGGTTTCTGAACGATCAATTAACCCGCAACAGACGTCCCGACCTGGATGCTTGCGAGTACTTTGCTGCCATCACGCAGGCTGCGCTGACCGGCAACGATAATCTGCTCATTTGGGGTAAGGCCATCGAGTACTTCAACGCGGCCATTCGATTCAATTCCGGTAACAATAGTGCGCCGTTCAGCCGCACCATCCTTGACAACATAAACGACAGTTTGGCTATCTTCACGAACCAGTGCTGCGACTGGAATTAGCAGCGCGTCAACATGCTTTTCATAAGCGATATCAAATCGAGCAAACATACCCGGGGCGAGCAGCGCTGCCTTGTTATCTATATATGCCGTAGCGCGAAATGTGCCGTTCCTGGCATCGACCGTCGGGCTTATACGCTCGATAGTAGCTGCGAATGTAATTCCCGGCGACGCGTCGACGTGAATTTCTGCGCTGTCGCCTGCAGAGATTTTCGCCAACTCACTTTGTGGAATTTTGAGATAGGCAACTAACCTGGAGGTGTCAGTGACCCTGAATGTCGAATCGCTGATCGCAACATGCTGACCGATTTTTATGTCACGTGCAGAAACAATGCCGGAAATTGGTGCGCGAATTTTCGTGTAGCTGTAATTGAGGCGTTTCAATTCGTAGCTGGCGCTGAGCGCGGCCATGTCGAAGTTCAGTCCCTCGACCGAAGCTGCACTAACCAGCCCCTTTTCCTGCAAACTGACGAAACGCTCATACTCGTTGCGGACCTTATCCAGCGAAGATTTTGCCTGCAGCATCTGTAAACGCAATTTTTCCCCGTCTAGCCCGGCAAGAACCTGCCCCGCCACAACCCGGTCGCCTTCTTCCACAAAAAGCTGGGTCACCTCGCCATCAACCTTGGCAAGAACAGGCGCCTCCGCGTCAGAAGTGATCGCCGTTGTGGTGTGATAGGTAGCGAAAATGTCGCCTGTGCTCGCCGCTTCAACGGCAACGGGCATGGCGGCTACGCTGAGCTGAACATCGCTGCTGGCGTCGTTCGTGACTTTCGCATCGACGTCGCCACAGCCACTCAGACCAATCATGAGAGTTGCTGCGAAAGAGCCGATGGCAATAACTTTAAAATTCATTTGTCTTCCCGGAGGCCGGTCAGTCGGCCAGTTGAGCCATATAGTGTTGTAGTTAAGTATAACACTAGATAACTATAACGCAAGATCGTAACCAACATTTTGGAAATCATGTTATTCCTCGCAATTTCAGTTAGTTAAAGAAATTCCAAAGTTGAAATGAGATCAAAATCGGGTTCTGCTAAGGGCTCTGGGCGACAAATTTTGCCAGATCGCCCATATTGCTGCCTGTAGGCTGTATTACTTGCAGGGCCGGAAAAGATCTCACTCTGTGCATCTTCAGTTGTTAGATGCACGCCGCGTGCTTTTGGATTAAGCAGCTATGCAAGGCAGATGGAATTAAAAGCCGGGCTGGCGGGCATTACTTGCCGAAGAGGCCGCGAATTGGGTAATGACCACCAATACATTCTACGAAACTGCGCGTGCAGCCTCGCCTTTGCGTATCTCGCGGCGAGCCGCTAGTCGCGCTGATACCCTGGCTTGAATCATTAGCAGGCTGGGGGTCAGGAATAACGTCAAAATTGTCGCAAAAGCCAGGCCGCCAGCAACTGATGACGACAACTGAGTCCAGTACTGTGTTGACGGTGCGCCGATCGAAACATCACGATTCACCAGGTCAATATTGAGCGCAAAGACCATCGGCAACAATCCAAGAATGGTGGTGACCGTAGTCAACAGAACAGGGCGCAGGCGTACCGCGCAAGTTCTAACAATCGCGTCGAACGCTTCATTGCCGCGTTGGCGCAAAACGTTATACGTATCGATAAAAACAATATTGTTATTGACTACAATTCCTGCCAGCGTAATTACACCCACACCACTCATCACGATACCAAAGGGTTTATTCATGATGAGGTGGCCGAGCAGAACACCCCCGGTTGAAAATACAACGGCAGTGAGAATCAGGAACGCCTGGAACAGGCTGTTGAACTGAGTAACAAGAATTATGGCCATCACAGCAATAGCAATCATCATCGCTTTGCCGAGGAAAGCTGATGCTTCGTTTTCTTCTTCGTTGCCGCCGCGGAACACGACGCTCACGTTTGGATCTATATCCAGAAACGGCAACAGCTCACTCATCTCTGCAACAATGTCTGCGTCAAGAAATCCCTCCTGCACATCAGCATCCACACGCATCGTACGCCGCATATCCGTTCGTTGAACCGTGCTGACCTTGTTGGCCGGAACTCGTTTGACAAAATTACTGATCGGCACGAGGCCATCTTTAGTCGGAATTCGTAACTCATCGATCTGTGCCAGGTTGCGGCTGGAGTAGGGATAGCGAACCCGAATATCAATCTCGTCCTCGGCATCGTCGGGGCGATATTCGCCGATTTTGATACCGTTGGTTACCAATTGAATCATGCTGCCAACCAGCGTGATATCCGCGCCAAATTTTGCGGCCTGTGCCCTGTCGACCTGAATTTGCCACTCGATACCCGGTAACGGGCGAGTGTCTTCTATGTTTAACAGGCCATCAATAGATTCCAGCGCTGTTCGGACCCGGCCGGTTGCTTCAGCGAGAATTGCGGGCGAACGTGATGACAATTCGATCTGAATCGGTTTGCCTTGTTGGGGGCCATCATCAGGCTTGCGTGCCTGGATGGAAATTCCAGCCAGTCCGGCAACACTCGCACGTACTTCTTTCAATATTACGTCTGCCTTGCGACGTTCATCCCACTCGACAAAATTCAGCGTAATCGAACCTATCAGATCCTCTGCTGCGTCACGGCCCGCGCCGCCGGTTTTTGTATAGACACTTTCAACCTCGTCAAGGTCCAGCACATAGGCCTCAACCTGTCGCACAAGAAAATCTTTTTCATCAATTGAAAGATCGCCGCGGGCGCGAATATCTATGTTCGCGAATTCAGGTTCTATGTCGGGAAATAATTCCATGCCTCTGCCGAACAAGGCGAAGGCTGCGTAAATTCCAATGAGAACCACGAAAACAGCGCCAACATTCAGCCATGGCCGCTGCAGTGAGCGTTTCAAAAACTGGATGTAGCTTCCGGTCACACCGGTTACCGTGTCGAGGTCTCCGGTCTCTGCCGCCGTCAGGTTTCGTCTGGCCTCATCATTCATCGCGCCAGTGGAGCCAAACATGGAACCAAGCGTCGGTACAAAAAGTAGTGCCATTAACAGTGATGCGAGTAGCACAGCAATTAGCGTAATGGGCAGGAACTTCATGAACTCACCCATAACGCCCGGCCAGAATGCCAGCGGAATGAACGCCGCCAGCGTCGTACAGGTCGACGCAATGATCGGCCAGGCCATACGTCGCGCTGCACTTGAGTATGCGTCGTGGCGGTCAATGCCTTCCGCCATGCGCCGGTCTGCCAGCTCGGTAACCACAATAGCGCCATCGACCAGCAGGCCGACAGCCATGATCAGTGCGAACAACACCATCATGTTAATGCTGATGCCGAAAGATGCGATGGTGAGTATTGCGAGCAGGAAACTACCCGGAATAGCGATACCCACAAGAATGCCAGCCCGGACGCCCAGTATTCCGATAATAATGATGAAGACGAGCAGAACTGCCGAAATCACGCTGTTCTGCAAATCGGAAAGCATGCGGTGCACATCTTTCGACTTGTCACGCGACGCTACTATGGTGATACCGTCAGGCCAGTAAGCTTTTTCAGATTCAATCAGCGCTTTGACATCCTCTACGGTGCCTATCACGTTTGCACCACCACGTTGCACAACTTCGATCGCCAGCGCCCGTTCTCCATTAAGGCGCGCATAACTCTCCGCATCTTTATAGGTCCGGCGTACCTCAGCTACATCCTTAAAATGAACAATGCGTTCGCCGACCGCCTTAATCGGCATGTCGAGTACATCGCTGGCAGATTCAAATACGCCCGGAACCTTGACCGGAAATCGTCCTTCGCCGGTATGCAGTGCGCCTGCAGCAACCAGGCGGTTGTTGCGACTAATGAGCGACAAAATCTGTGCCTGATCAAGGCCATAACTCTCCATAGAGAGGGGGTCGATGACAACTTCCATCAATTCTTCACGCACGCCCACCAGGTTGACCTCGAGAACCCCGGTGATGCCTTCGATTTTTTCTTTCAGGTCCCTGGCGAGAATGGTAAGCGTTCGTTCGGGTACGTCGCCCGCCAGGTTAAGGACCAGCATTGGATCGAAGCGCGAGAACTTGACCTCGGCTACAACCGGCTCCTCTGTTTCGCCGGGTAACTTCGCCTTGGCTGCATCAACTTTAGCCCGTGTGTCCTGCAGCGCAATATCGATGTCAGTGTTCGCATCGAATTCAATCTGTACATTTGCGCCGCCTTCGTAAGCGCTCGCAGTTAACTCCTTTATTCCCTCTATAGTCCGTAGTTCCTGCTCCATTGGACGAACCAAAAGGCGTTCTGCGTCCTCCGGTGAAATGCCGTCATGCTTCATGCTTATATAGACGACAGGAATATCCAGGTCCGGCTCCGCTTCCTTGGGAACGTTGGCATAGGTGATTACGCCTGCAATGATGATGACCGCCAGTGACATCATGACGGTCCGTGAGCGTTGCATTACGGATTCTATGATTTGCATGGTTAGCGGGCCTGCGCCCCTGATTTGATAGCGACCGCGATATCAATATCATCTTCAGGAATTGCTTTGACCAGCGCGCCCTCATTGACAAAGCCCTGGCCGACCGTAATCAACGTCGTCAAATGTGGTAAACCCGCGATCCAGATACCGTCACTCGACGACATTACGACGTCTGCAGGGTGAAACTCGACTACGCCGGCATCATTCAATGTTTTGACGCCGAGGTTTCCTTCATCGTCGAGCGTTAACAGCGATGGCGATACGCGTTGCGCGGAGACTGTTTCGCCCGGGATCATAAGTTTGGCTGTCATTCCCGCGAGATAAGCGCCAGCCGCGTTGTCGATCGCCAGCTCTACGTTAAATGTACGCGTTGCCTCGTCAGCAACGGGAGCCATATAGCGAATTACGCCAGTTACGATTTCACCTGTTGCGAGTTCTGCGGTGCCTTCTTCACCTTTCACAATGTAATGTGCGTCATATTCGGAAATACTGGCGCTCACAATCAACATCCTGTCATCCACAAAAGATGCGATTGGATCACCTACCTTAACGAAATCACCGATCTCTACATGACGTTCCTGAAGCGCACCATCAAAAGGTGCGCGGACAACCATGTAGTTGATGTCCAGTTCGGAACGTCTCAGCTCCGCCTTTGCCGTTTCCAGCAAAGCCGCCGCTTCCTGCAGTTGGGCTTCAGAAACGTAACTGTCCCCAAGCAGTTTTTCACGAGCGGCGAATTCCAGTTCCCTCTGCTTTACTGTCGCGAGCGCCTGTGAATGACGTGCGTGCCGATCACGTTCATCCAGTTGCACGATTATGTCGCCGCGATCAAGTCGATCTCCGCGCTCCCGGCCCACAGCAACAACACGCCCGTCGGTTTCGGCATTGATGTCGACAATGCGTGCCGGCGCCGTTCTGCCGTTAACCGTAATGGTGCGAGTTACTTCTTCGGCCGTCTGGCGACGGACACGGACGCTGGGACGATCCTCGCTTTGCTGATTTGCGACTGGCGCAACGTCCCGGTCGCTGTTGTCGCTACCGATTTGCCCACTAACAAGCCACAACGCAATAGCAGATGTGATTGCCGCGGAGACAAGCCAGGATTTGTAGCGTTTCAGTTTTTCAAATTGCATTTTCATTTAGCCTTGTAAAAATTACTTTGCTAGCCAATAGCAGACTGAAGATCATCTTTTTCGGATTTCGATAACATCGCGCGGTTTTCCTCAATGTATTGTTTGAACGAGGAGGCCATGTGTTTGCCAATGCCGGCAACAAACTGTGCGCCTTGCGGCATTGTTGAGCATTCACATGTGGTGAATTCCTCAATTAATATGAGAAACTCTTCTATCTCTGCCAATTTGTTCTCGCACATTCTGTCGACCTGTTCGTCCGGCATGAGATGCGCGAACCATAAGGTTGCGAGAAATTCCGATCTGATCTTGTGCGCGGCATTCGGATTGTCAAGCCCACGCAATAGTTCCTCACGACCCTTTTCGGTGATGCTGTAAACCTTGCGATCCGGTTTACCGTCCTGGGGCACAAGTTCGAATTCCACCAACCCGTTTCTTGCTAGTGTGGCAAGCGCGGGGTAAATCGATCCGTACCCGGCAGGAAAAAAATGGCCGAACGAGGACTCGAAACATTTTTTCATGTCGTAGCCGGAGGCGTCGCCATCCGTCAGCATTCCGAGGCAAACCGTTTTGACATCCATAGATTTATTCCTTGCAGGCTCGTCAGCCCATATATCGAGACGATGTATATATATCGAGGCGATGCATAGTATCAGTTTGATATATAAAAACCAGTAAATCGATATAAGGAATTGTGTCTATCAATAAAACATTACAAAACAACGGGTTATGATGGGATTTCTTCTAAATCCCGAAAGAATTGACCGCGGCGGCGGCTGGGAAAGGCTGATGTGTGGTGAAACCGGGACCTGGACATACCCAGTGTCGTGTTGCCGTCGCCGTTACGGCAACACGATTGAACACGTCGACTTACAGAAAATACTGTGAGAGATACGGATTCATCATGCGGTTTTCCGGGTCAAGTTGACGCCGGATTTTGCGGAAGAAATCGAGTCGGGTGCCGAACGCCGGGCCAGCGTAATCTGCCGGAACTTCGAGTGTCTGGTTGAAAACCGGTATGCCACCCCAGTGTCGCGCAAAGTCACCGAAATCGATGGCGAAGTTATCCCATCCCCTGGCCTGCGTGGAAATCGCACGAAGCGCGATCATTGGTTCGTCAAAACTTGGAGACAGTAATGCGGACCGGTCTCTGCCGATCCTGAATCCGACAGTGGGCATGTCACAGCGGAACCCGCTGTCCTTGTGAATACGCAGGCAGAATTCGCGATACGCCTGCACCACAATAGCGAAATCTGCGGCCGGGAAAAACCAGGTCGAGTAGTACAGTCGCTGTGAGGCGTCGTTACCTTTTGTACGGCTCATCTGTGTGGTGGAATTGCTGCCGGAGTTCACCAACCGTGTACTCACCAGGCCCTGGCTCATCTTGCTGACCTGATCGATGAGTCGGTAACGTACGCCTGGTACGGGCACTACCCGGTTAATTGATTTGAAAACATGGGGCAGGACTGTGCTTTCTCCCCAGTCCTTTATTTTCCATGCAATGCGATGCCCGGCGCTGGCGTCGGAACTGTGGCGGCGCAGATCGAGATAGACTCGATTGCGAAACGGCAGCAAGAAATACTTGAGTCCGACATCGACGTTAGACAGCCGCTCAGAGACCGCGGCGAACTGTTCGAATGTGCAACGTCGATGAGTGACAGAAAATATGCGGATGGGCCGGACCTTCAGTTCGACTTCATAAATGATGCCCAGCATGCCGAAACTAAGGCGATACGCATTTAGCAGGTTGTTCTGATCGCTTCTGATATGGATAGGCTTACCGTTCGGGGTAATCACACGAATGCTCTTAACCTGAGAGGCGAAATATGCACCATCGTCGCCGAAAGCAGGCCCAATACAGGCCCCGGCAACTGCGCCACCTACGGTACGACTCATCAGGTCATGAGCACCTGCCAGCTCGAGGCCGTGCTTTGCAAGCTCTGTTGCCAGGTCACCAATACGCACTCCGGCCTGCACGGTAGCCGTACAGGTATAGGAATCGATGTTTCTGATTTGCGTGAGTGCGGAAACATCTACAACCGTTCCGGCCGCGGAAGACGTACAGTCCGTGGCGGAGCTGTTGGCACCGACAGGGCGAAACGGTGTTCGATAGCGCGAACCGGGGTCGAGCGCATCACGTATTTCCCGTACTTTGTAGGGGTGTAAAACTGTTGGCGCAGACTGCTTATGTAAACGAAATCTGCCCGATCTACGGACATTCACTGCATTAACTGACATCGCTGACTCCAAAATCGAATGGGACGAGATTCGATGCTTGAGTCCAGGCACAGGCGAAAAGACATCCATCATTGGGCAATAATGCAGTGGGCGTTGCCTGGCGAAAGCCACAAACATGAGGTGCTGATTGCTCGAACGAGCTGACCTCATCGACTTGGCAACCCCGCTGTCATAGGTTTCCCCTTAGACCGGTAGCTTTGCGACCCTTCCTTTCGGCAGGTGTGCCTTTTTCAAACGTAGGATAATCGTTACATATCGGGAAACAGGCTGTCAATTTTGCTGCAAAGTTTTTTCCAGATAATGTTAAATTGAAGTCTGGGAAACATTGTTTTCAGCGATCTGAAAACTGACCGACCAGGGAGTATCGTGCCATGTTGTTTCGTTTATCCTTAGTTACCGCATCATTTTGTTTGCTGGCTTCAGTGTCGCATGCCGGCTCTGTAATCGAGTTCGAAACGATCGAACATGCGGCGGGGTCGCCGCTTTCGGGCACCGTGAAACTGTCCACTCAAGGATCCATGACCCGCCTGGATATCGATTCCACAGGGGGAGATGCAGGATTGATTTTTGATGCTGGTAAAGGTGAATTGATCGTACTCGATCACGCCGGTATGAAATTCTATGTAATGACACGAGAGCAGATGGATGCGATGGCGGTACAGGTCAGTGACGCCATGCGACAAATGGAAGAAGCACTCGCGGCAATGCCGCCCGAACAACGAGCGATGGCTGAGCAAATGATGAAAGGCAGAATGCCGCAACAGGCGCCTGCAGAGGCCGGGCCGGCGTCGACTATCAGCAAAACGGGCAGCAGTGGCTCAGTCGCCGGGCTGGATTGTGATAACTACGAAGTTTCAGAAGCCGGGCGCAAAACTCGCGATATGTGCGTGACGCCCTGGGATGAAATTGATGGTGGCCGGGAATCAACAGACGCAATGATGGCAATTGCCGATTTCTTCTCGGGAATACGTGACGCGGTAACTGCTGCTGGTGGCATGACTGCACTTGATCATCAGCAGGAAATGTTTGCACACATGCAGGATCTGAATGGATTCCCGGTTTCATCAAAATCGTTCGACGATGCTGGTGCGCTAACCAGTGAGTCCAGATTGATATCAAGCGAAAGTGTCAGCCTTGCACCCGGCGATTTCGTACCACCAGCCGGCTTCAAGGAACAGGAGATGTTTTAGCCCGGACTTTTCATGAATGTGCTCGCGCCCGTGTGCGGACATTGCTCTGTGTAATCATCGCGGCAATTCATGAATAGTCCGAGCTACGGCTTTTTGGCCAGCAGACTTGCATATCACTCTGTACTTGATCTGGAAGCAAATTGTTAATGTTGGCACGCTTTCTGCTGCGGTAAGATATCGTTATGGATAAGAATATGTTGCCCGCAAATGCTGTTCTTGCAGCTAATCGAATTGGTGCTCACGTTCGGGAGACACCTTTGGACTATTCACCGGCTCTAAGCGAGAAGAGCGGCGCGAATGTCTACCTCAAGCTTGAGAATCTGCAACACACCGGATCTTTCAAGTTACGTGGTGCATTCAACAAACTGTTGTCACTTACGCCGGAGGAACGCCAGGCGGGCGGTGTTGCGGCGTCCAGTGGCAATCATGGCGCGGCGATCGCCTATGCGATGAACAAGCTGGGTGTTACCGGGATTATTTTTGTTCCAGAGCAGACATCCTCAACCAAAGTGGATGCGATTAAACGCGCGGGTGGGGAAGTACGTTTCTTTGGCAACGACGGTCTCGACACCGAGATACACGCGCGCGACTATGCAGAGCAAAATAATATGGTCTATCTGTCTCCCTATAACGACCTTGACGTTATTGCCGGGCAGGGCACCTGCGGTGTCGAAATTGCGCAGCAGTTGTCTGATATCGACGCAGTATTCATTGCGGTTGGTGGTGGTGGACTCATCAGTGGCGTCGGTTCGTTCCTGAAGTCGGTAAACCCGGCAATCTCTGTAGTTGCATGTCAGCCGTCGGCTTCTGCAGTGATGACAGAGTCGGTCAAGGCGGGAGAAATTATCGACCTGCCAAGTAATCCAACGCTTTCTGATGGAACCGCAGGCGGCATTGAGGCCGGTGCGATTACCTTTGAAATCTGCCGTGATCTGATCGACGATTATCAGGTCGTTGCAGAAGACCAGATTAGTGATGCGATGTGTATGTTCATAGATTCTCATCACATGTTGCCGGAGGGCGCTGCCGGTGTGGCCATAGCCGGTTTTCTGGCGAGTTCAGAAAAATACCAAGGCAAGAACGTCGTCATTATTGTTTGCGGCGGTAATATAAGCCGGGAAACGCTGAAGAAAGTGATCTGATCACTGGTCGCAGCAAATCATAAATAACCTTGCGCGCCGTTCGTGGAACTGCCTGCCGTAACATTGTTCCAATCATTTTCGAGCAGTTGCCAGGTGAGGCAAATGAATAAAGCTAAATTGCTTGCGGCCCTTTCATTTTTCGTTGTTGCTGCCGCTAATGGTGCATCAACCGCATTCGTTAATGTCAACGTTATACCGATGACGTCCGAAACGGTTCTGCACGCTCAGACAGTTATAGTGACCGATGGCAGAATTGCCGCAATAGGCGATGTTGATAGCACCTCGCTGCCAACAGATGCGGTCGTGGTGGATGGTACTGATCGCTTTCTTCTTCCCGGCCTGGCCGAAATGCACGGCCATGTGCCTGGCGGTACGTCGCAGAGCCTGCAGCGGATCTTGAGCCTCTATGTCGCCAATGGGGTGACAACCGTGCGGGGAATGTTGGGCCAGCCGTCACATCTTGAGTTGCGGCAGAGCATCGCTGCAGGAGAAACGCTGGGTCCAAGACTCATTACTTCAGGCCCGTCACTGAACGGGCGTAGCGTAAGCAGTCCTGAGGCTGCTATAGCGATGGTGGAGGCACAGCATGCAGCCGGCTACGATTTCCTGAAAATTCACCCCGGGCTTACGCGAGCTGAATTTGACGCAATGGCCGCAACAGCCAGGCAGCTCGGCATGCCCTTTGCGGGCCATGTCCCGGAAGATGTGGGAATCCAGCGTGCGTTGGATGCGGGCATCGCGACGGTTGATCATCTTGACGGATACATGCAGGCGTTGCTGCCGGTCAATGATGATCCATCCGGCGGTTTGGGTGGAGTGTTTGGTGTTTTTATCGCTGATCAGGCGGATGTAGAGAAAATCGCGGATATCGTAGCGGCAACAGCCGCGGCTGGCGCGTGGAATGTGCCTACTGAATCGTTATTCGAACATATTACCTCTGCCGCAACCGACCCGGATGACATGGTCGACTGGCCAGAAATGATCTACATGCCGGCGGCGACCGTGTCGCAATGGCGGCAAACGAAACGAGATCTGCTAAATGATACCAACTACGATGCCGCAACGGCGGCCCGCGCCGTCCGCATTAGGCAGAGACTGATCCGGGAATTGCATAGCGCTGGCGCTGGTCTGCTTCTGGGCTCTGATTCGCCGCAGATTTTCAATGTGCCGGGATTCGCTATTCATCGGGAGCTGGAATTCCTTGTGGATGCCGGGTTGACGCCATTTGCAGCGCTCGAGACGGGAACGGTCAATGCCGCGCGATTTTTCGCCCAGGAGCTCGATTACGGATCTATAACAACCGGGAAAGTTGCGGATCTCGTCCTGCTCGATGCAAACCCACTGCAGGATATTTCCAATTCACGTCGGGTGCATGGTGTCATGGTGAGCGGTCGATGGCTTTCGCGCTCGGATATCGATGGATTGCTAAAACAATACGAGCGCTAGCAGGTTTTTCAACAAGCTGCTGGTCTGGAATACGCCATTTTCGCAGTACTGCCGCGCAACCATTGGGCCTCGGGCAGTATCTAAATTGAGCAAGGTTCGGCGAGACCGGGCCATTTCATTTACTCAGGGGCATCAATCATGCGCAGTCTAATTATTTTCGCGATGTTTACAGCCAGCCTGGCAAACGCGGCCTGGAGTGAAGAATACCAGGAAGTGCGCGATTTGAATCTGGACGCCAGCGGCATCAGCGCACTTGAGATTGAGGCAGGTGCCGGTAGCCTGGAAGTTATCGGTCTGTCCGGCTCCGATGAAATCGTCGTCACCGCGACTATTCAGGTGGCGGAAGATGATGAGGACAAAGCACGTAAAGCAATCAATTCTCACCTTGTGCTCAGCCTCGAGAAATCAGGGGATCACGCCGTACTGAAGGGCTATTTCAAAAGCGGATTCATGAATTTTGGCGACAGCCCGCATGTACAGCTTGAAGTTCGTGTCCCTGAGGGGCTTAACCTGAACATCGACGACGGCTCAGGATCGATTGTTTTGGAAAATGTTGCAGGCAGTATCAAACTCGCAGACGGATCCGGTTCGATATCAATGATGAATGTCGGTGGTGACGTCGATATTGATGACGGGTCTGGCACGATCTCTGTCGAGGGTGTCCGTGGTGATCTGGTCATCGGCGACGGATCGGGCAGTATCAAAGTTCGCGAAGTAGCAGGCAGCGTAACAGTCGATGATGGCTCCGGCAGCATCAACGTTTCCGACGTCGAGCAGGACCTGATCATCGAAGAAGATGGCAGTGGTTCGCTGGATTTCTCGAATATCGGCGGGCGGGTAGAAAAAGAGAGTTAGCCCGTTAGCGTATAGTCCTTTGCTAGCGAGTACAGCGCCTGCATTTACGCTGACGCAAAGCACGACTTTCACAATGACACAACGCCACCTTATGACAAGGATGCGGCCGGGTTGGCCTGGCGTCGGACCATTGAATTTTTTCGCTATAATCTGGTCTGAATAAAGGTCAGCAGATGTTTTGACCGGTGGTTGGTCATCATGTCATGCGTGACAGGCCAGTACCCGTTATCACGGGGAGCCAAAGCTCTCTTCGCGATCCCTGGGATGGCGTCGCGGCGGTCTGTAAAACAACAGAACCGCCAACAGCCTGCTAGACTTACAGGAATTACTGGAGATCGCGCACATGGGCGTCCGCGTCATTGTTTTTGCAGCTGCACTCCTGTTCGCCCCTTTTTGCTGGGGCCAGGGCGCAGACAGAATTAATCACGAGCAGAACCCGACAACAATCATTGGGCCACGCAACCTGCCTTTGTACGATGGTGCGCAGGAATTGCTTGCGGGAAACAATGCCGAGGGAGTACGCCTTACACGCCAGGGTTTGATGCGGGCGCATGGGCGACGCGAGCAAGAAGCCGCATTGTCGAACCTGTGTGCCGGATACATCAAGCTTGAGCTGTATGACAGGGCGCTAGAGTACTGTGATCAGCTGCTGACCCTCAATGACGGGAACTGGCGCGGTTACAACAACAGGGCTGTTATATTCATAATGACCGAAAAATGGGAAAAAGCTGAGCAGGATCTGATAAGCGGCGAGGCACTGCGGCCAGGCGCGAACACTATGAAGGTCGCACGCGCCATGTATATGGATGCAGTGCATCCAGTGGCGCCGGAAATTGAGATAGATGACAGGCAACGAAAAGAAAATGTTCAGGAAGATCAGCAGTAACATAAACAGTGCGTTACCCGGTGTTGCAATATCAATGGTTCTTCTGCTTGTGTCGGCACTTACTATTGCAGAAGAAGACGGGTCAGTGGTGACCCATCTTTTTGATACTTCTACCGATCGAATTCCGTTTGTGACTGCGTTTCCAAAGTATCCGTCCGTAGCACGACGTGACAGGATAGAAGGCGAAGCAACCGTTTGCTTCAAGATAAAAACCAATGGCAAGATTTCGCGACCGTCAATGCGTAACAGTTCGCACAAGATTTTTGTCAGGCCGACACTGCGCGCCATCAAAAAATCAACGTTTGAGCCACTAGGACCGAACCAGATATTGGCAACGGCAAAAACCTGTCGCACGTACCGGTTCAGACTAGAGCCTGTTTCGATGGAAAACCGTTCGGACTCTCCGTAGGAGCGGCATCCTGCCGCGATCAATTGATTTTGCGGCGGCGTCGCTCACGCGCATCCCACGATAGTTATCGCCAATTACTCAAGATTGGCACAAACGCTCACAATTGACTTGCTCCGCGACATAAGTATATCCGTGTACACATGCCGCTCCTACGAGTCAGTGCACTTTCGCCCGGCCAATATAGTTACTGTCCGTACCAAACCAGATTTCACCCGCTGGCTCGTAGTAATACAGGTGACGTACAGTTCCGGCGCCACTTGGAATATCTGTTTCGGTAAGAAATGTGCGACTGGCTGTGTCGAAGCCGACGAAGCGACTTGGTGAAACACCTGTTTCAACGATCCAGATACGGTCATTTCGGTCTACCGCCATAGCCAGAGGTTTGCTGTCGGCCCCGCCGGGCATTGGCCATTCCGTGAAGCCTCCATTCTGAGGGTCGTAACGACCCAGGATCCCAAGCGCGAAATCCGAATACCAGACGGCGTCGTCTGATGTTGTGACCAGGCGGCGTGGCCTGGAATCTTCCCTGGGCAAGGTGATTTCTTCGAGTGACATCGTTGCACGATCGACACGGAGCAAACTGTTGCTGCCCGATTGCACTGCCCACGGCTCGTCTCTTGAATTGACTACGATACCTTCAGGTCTGGATTTTTTCGTTGGTAGCGGCAGCAAAATCACTTCACTGTTTTCAGTTAGCAGCGTGCCGATAAAATTTCCCTTCTTCACTGTGAACCAGATATCGCCTGCAGAATCGAATACGAGCGTATGTGGATCTTTCGCTCCTTTGTCCGGCATTTCAATTTTGGCAACACGACCCGTTCCCGGATTCAGCATCCCGATATGCCGCCCCTGTGCAGCCGTGAACCAGATATTGCGGTTTTTATCGACGATGAGGCTGTGCGGCCCGCTACGCTTCTCCAGGTCATAGCGATTGAATTCACCAGTTCCTGGTGAAAGATTGGCGATGTAATTATCGAGTTCGCCGACAAACCAGACGCGACCGCTGCCATCGACGTAAGGAGAGCTAGGTTGCGATTTCGCCCACGGCACGAGCCATTCGCGAATGTCGACTGTGTCTGCATAGCTCTTCATCGGTTGCCATAGCAGGCAAACGCCAAGGGATATCAAGAGTGTTTTGATTTTTATCGTAACGCTCCGCGACTTTCGGGCTCAGACTTCCGCGTTGATTACTAAAATACTCGCGGTGGCCTCCCGACAACAGTGATCTGGACTATTCGAACCTGCATGCCGAGCTGGTTGCGAGCATCCGTGGTCATGGCCAAGTCTCCTGATCCTAACCATAATTCAGTGTATTGAACATGAACGACCGCACGAATTTTCCGCTCCAATTGGTAAATAGCAGTGTGAGTCTATGCGTGTCAGGATCTACGATCTATCGATTATCTCTGTCTTGCGCCGGTGCAGCTGAATTCAGCTGTGCGCGTCATCTATCACAGGGCCGCTTTCGCACGCTCAGGAAATAAGCCGGCCAGCCCCGCTTCGCTGGCCGGGCACACGCCGCATTCAGTAATCAAGCCCGTTACAAGTCGGGCAGGTGTGACATCAAACGCGAAATTGCTGATGCCCGTATCGGATGCCACGGTTTGTACGCTGCACATTTGATCGCCGACGCGCCCATATATGTGAGTCACTTCTTCAGGGTCACGCTCCTCGATGGGAATCTCGCTAAGCCCGTCACGAATTGTCCAGTCGATGGTTGTGGAGGGCAGGGCGACATAGAACGGAATCTGATTGTCATGTGCCGCCAGTGCCTTCAGGTAAGTCCCGATTTTGTTGGCTACATCACCACTGCGTGTTGTGCGATCGGTACCGGTAATGACAATGTCCACGAGTCCGTGTTGCATCAGGTGGCCACCCGCGTTGTCAACGATGAGCGTATGCGGCACACCATTTTCGGCCAGCTCCCAGGCGGTCAACTGCGAGCCCTGGTTGCGTGGTCGCGTTTCATCTACCCAGACGTGCACGTTGATTCCTTTTTGCTGTGCAAAGTAGATTGGTGCGGTCGCAGTACCCCAGTTGATTGTTGCCAGTGATCCAGCGTTGCAGTGGGTAAGAACGTTTACGGTTTCACCTGGTTTTTTACGTGCGATCGCCTCAATCAGCGCGAGCCCGTATCGTCCGATGCCGCGCGAAATTTCTATATCCTCGGTGCAGATATCGCGCGCCTCTTTTTCCAGTATCGTGACCAGGTCGGCCTCGCCCGGAGCGCCGTGCAGCACATTCATTACCCTGTCCAATGCCCACTGGAGATTGATCGCAGTCGGCCTGGTTGCACCGATCTCCTTCGCCGCATGCGCGATAAATGCTGCACCTTCGCGAGAATCACGGCTCTCGATTGCGGCCAGGTAAAGACTCCAGGCAGCGGTCGCGCCTATTAGCGGTGCACCCCGCACGAGCATATCGCTAATCGCGACTGCCCCGTCGCGCCAGGTAATCAGGTCATGAACCACGTATTCGTGTGGCAGACGACGCTGATCGATAATCTGTACCACCTCAGGGTGGCCAGGTTTTTGCCAGATCGTCCGAAAGTTTTCGCCGGTTTTGCGCAAGTCGTTTTTGCTCCTCTAACATTTCCTCTGTTGCAACCTATTCTAACGCCCGTGCACAGGTTTCGTGTACCGAATCGACCCAGGTTCCGGGTGAAATGCTAATCGCAGTGTTAGTCTCGGACTGTAATGCGAGGTCGACTAATTGCAAAGCCATGGGCTTTCCTGATTGGTCTGGTGTTGGTATATGCCGGATCTGTCCCGGTATTGGCTCAGACTGAAGCTCAAAGCGTGGCCACCGATATCGAAGGAGCAATTCCGTCGGCAGCGGAACTGGAAGCTCAGGGTGCCATCATCGGCAAGATCATTTTCGATAAAAAGAACGTTTTCGATACAACACAACCCGGTGAAAACAAATCACTGTTCCGGCTTGCGAATCGTCTGCACATCATCACGCGTGATTCGGTTATCGAGCAACAGTTGCTATTCAGACCCGGAGACAAATATTCGAAGAGATTGCTGGAAGAATCAGAGCGACTCTTGCGACGCAATAGTTATTTTTTCGACGTGAAAATCACGCCAGTCAGATTTGCAAACGGTGTTGTGGATGTTCGGATATGGACACGCGACCTCTGGACCTTGACGCCAAGTTTTTCAGTATCGCGCTCAGGTGGGGAAAACCGTTCACGAGTGAGTATTTCAGAGCGCAATCTTGTTGGCACCGGTATTACGCTGAAACTTTCATATACCGACGATGTAGATCGAAGTTCCACATCCTTTGAGTATCTGGACAGGAATCTGGGCAAAAGCTGGACCACCGCATTCGTCAAAGTGGCTGACAGCTCCGATGGTGACACGGTTCAGGCCAGTCTTATCCGACCATTTTATGCATTGGACGCGCGCTGGTCGGCCGGAGCAGTATTTCTGGACGATGAGCGCATAGAATCTTTTTACCAGCTTGGCAACCGGGTTGCGGATTACACAGCTGAGACGAACTCTTTCCGCGCGTTTGCAGGATGGTCTGCTGGCCTGTCTGGTGGTTGGGTGCAACGCTGGACCAGCGGAATTGTTTTCGATGACAGCGTATTTTCTCCAGTGATTGACGGCGATCTGCCAACACTGCTTCCTGATGACCGGCAACTAAATTATCCGTTCATCCGTTACGAGGTGGTCGAAGATGAGTTTCAGACGGCCAGTAACCGCGATCAGATCGGCAGAACTGAGGATTTTTTCATGGGCACGAGTTTCTCCGCAAATCTGGGCTGGGCGGACGAGGGCTTCGGTTCGGATCGTGACTCACTCCTGTATACGCTTAGTGCCCGTCGTGGATTCGGTGCCATAGAAAAGAAAGCACTGACTATTTCTTCAATATTGCGCGGTCGAATAGATGACGGTAAATCGGCCAACAGCCAATTGGGAATAGTTGCTCGATACTACAACCAGATATCCGACAAACGACTGTTCTTCACAACTGTCGAAGGGAGTATTGGCAACAATCTGGATCTCGACAACCTCGTCGAACTGGGTGGTGACACCGGGCTGAGAGGCTACCCGCTTCGCTATCAGACTGGTGATTCAAAAATTATCGTAACCGCAGAACAGCGCTATTTTACGGATTGGTATCCTTTTAAACTCTTTCGCGTGGGTGGCGCGATTTTTTTTGACGTCGGCAGAACCTGGGGCGTTAACCCGGTTGGAGAGTCCTCCCTGGGATGGCTCAAAGACGTAGGATTCGGCTTACGCCTGGGACCGACGCGCGCCAGTGGGCGCGACGTTATCCATATTGATGTCGCATTTCCTCTGGATGGTGACCCGTCCATCGACAGCGTACAGTTGCTCATTCAGTCGAAACGCAGCTTCTGACTAACTGATCTGTGAGTTTCGTTCTGTCCCGCTGGTTCCTGGTGGATGAAAGCAGCAATCATGCACGCAAATTTTGCTCAGCCTGGCGTCATGTTCGTTGCGCCGATTCCAGCGTATTCGACATTAGCATAACGATAGTCATCGGGCCGACACCACCCGGAACCGGCGTGATAGCACCTGCAACCCCGACAGCTTCGGCAAAATCGACATCACCTACCAGGCG